>Ga0070765_100003106_pt1 | contig 10626 bp, 3 predicted proteins | sample HubBroMetageWFT5_FD_71516 | JGI IMG/M metagenome (GOLD analysis project Ga0070765, IMG submission 71516) | Warmed and freeze-thawed soil microbial communities from the Hubbard Brook experimental Forest, New Hampshire - Hubbard Brook CCASE Soil... | ecosystem: Environmental > Terrestrial > Soil... | reverse complement strand
GTCGCTGGGTTCCTACAAAAAATGGAAGATTGATACATTAACAATTCATAAAGAGTCCTAGTACTTCAATGAAACTAAAGGAGTTAGCTTAGCTTTATCTGAGCTAGATGTAGCATGTAGATTGGATAGAGCCTTGCCTAAGGATAAAAGGGTCGGTGGTGGACCTGGGGTAGTCTCATTCTCAAAAATATGAGCTTTATGGGGAGATGGATATGAAGCGTGTCCTGTCGGGAGGCACTGCGGTGTCTCTGCTTTTGTCTTCGCTGGTCGTTTTGGTGTTGGTGGTTAGCCTGATGACAGTCCAAACTGCGAAGGCGGATAACTTGTACGCTAGGATTCAAGGTGTCGTTACGGATCCTTCCGGGGCAGTTCTGGCCGGGACCAAACTCACGGCAACAAACGTGGGTACGAATATTGGTTATGAGTCCGATAGTAAGTCGGACGGTAGCTTCGTTTTCCTCAATTTGCCCGTCGGTACGTACAAAGTTACGGCGACAAATGCAGGCTTCCGGACGTTTACCGCGACGGGAATCACCTTGGTCCTTGACCAAGTTTATGCGCTCAACATCAAAATGGAACTTGGTCAGGTATCAGAACAGGTTGTGGTGGAAGCGACTAATGTGCAAGTCGAGACAGTGAATACTCAGCTTGGCACAGTGATCAACGGGGACACGATCCGCGACATGCCTCTGATAGGGCGGAACTGGACCAACTTGCAGCAATTGGAGCCTGGTGTGGTCGCCAGTTCGGATCGGTTCGGGACATTTTCGACGAATGGCTCGCAGTCACAGCAGAATAGCTTTTTGATTATGGGGCAAGACTCGAATGACCTGCCGCTGAACACGCCGATCATTATTCCTAACCCTGACGCGATCGGCGAATTCGATATGGTCACCAACACGATCAATCCAGAATACGGGCGGAATTCAGGCGCCGTGATGAACGCTTCGATCCGTTCTGGGACTAACGCCTTCCACGGCGATGCGTTCGAGTTCTATCGCGATACATTCCTGAACACGAAAGACTTCTTTCAGAAGACCCCTTCGGTGTTCCACCAGAACCAATTCGGTGGCACGATCGGCGGACCCATTTTCAAGAACCATACATTCTTTTTCTTCTCGTATCAGGGGACACGTGCGCGTCAGGCGCAGTCATTCAGCGTCCCGACTGTCTACTCCCAAGCGCAGCGTGGCGGAGACTTTAGCGGTTCGCTGGCGAAATTTAATGGTGCGCCACCGTCAGCGCCGGGTAAGGCCCCCAAGAATCCCAACGTGTCGGCGGTACCGCTCTTTGGCGACAGTGCTTCTCCGTGTCCCGTCTCAGGTGGCGTTATGTGTCCCGCAGGCACGTTTTATGGTCAGGCTTATGACAATTCGGGAACTCCGCTCGCGAGCCATGGCCTCTTCAGTACAGGCGTTATACCGACGCAGGACTTCAATAGCGTGGCGCTGGCTTTGATGAATCAGTTCGTCCCACTGCCGAACGTCGCCGGAACGAACAATTTCACGTTCAATCCTGTGACAACGCAAACGACGGATCAATATATATGGCGCGTTGATCATACATTCGGCTCAAAGGACACGATAACCGGCTATGGGTACTGGCAGAAAAGCCCTTCGATAGATACTTTACCCTTTACAGGTGCGACCCTGCCGGGATTCGGCGAGCACGCTGCCCGTCACTACAACCAGTACACCGCAGGCTGGACACATACGTTCAGCTCGAACGTTTTGAATGAGGCGCGACTGGGTTATACGCGGTTTAATTTTGATGCGGTCGAGCCAAACACGCCAACATTGCCTTCTTCCGCGGGGTTCGCGATCAATCCCCAGAGTCCAGGGAGCGCCGGGTTACCCGTTATCGGCATCAATGGCTTATTCACCCTAGGCTTTAGTTCGAATGGACCTCAGCCTCGCATCGACCAGACTTATGGGCTCACAGATAACTTCACCATCGTCAAGGGCAAGCACACATTCAAGTTCGGTATTGACGACAGGCGCTTCCATGTTTCAAACCCTTTCTTCGCTTCCAACAGCGGCACATATGCTTTTAACGGCGCGGGGCTTTTCAGCACCCGCGTTCCCGGCGCAGACTTTTTGCTTGGATCACCGGACACCTATTCGCAGGGCAGCGGCAGCTTCATCGACGCATCGTCCCAGGGGTATTACACCTATGCGCAGGACTCCTGGAAGGCCACACCAAACTTCACTATCAATTACGGATTAGGGTGGCAGATCAATACACCGGTCACGGACCACTTCAACCATGACCGGTCGATCAACTGCTTCCGGCCGGGGCAGCAGTCCGCAGTCTACCCGACTGCGCCTGCGGGGCTGGTCTTCCCCGGGGACGCCGGCTGCAGTGCGTCAGGCTATCAGACCGGCTTCACGCATTTCGGTCCCCGCCTGGGTTTAGCGTGGGCTCCCCACTGGGGCCGATTCACGGGTGACCAGGGCAAGTTCTCGATTCGAGCGGGCGTAGGCGTTTACTTCAACCAGATTGAAGAGGAGCTAACGCTGCAAAACCTGCAGGCACCACCATTTGCTTTGGGGAGCAGCGGCGCGGGAGACCAGTCCGGGCACCCGAGCTTCGCTGCGCCATTCAATTCCATCAATCCTGGGGTGGTCACTTTCACCAGCTACAACGGAACGAATGCAACCAAACCAGTTACGACGGCGACCGTCAACCCAGTCACAATCACCAACAAGTTCCCTTTTACTCCCCCACCAGCAGGGTCGAATGTGGACTTCACCTTCTTCGAGCCGATGTCGCTGAATTTGCTTGATCCGCGCTTCTCTGTGCCTTACGCAATCAACGACAACGTAACGGTTCAGCGCGAACTCCCCGGCCAGATGGTTTTGTCGGTGGGTTATGTAGGTTCCTTTGGCCGACACCTGGAAAGGGCGTTCGATCTGAATCCCGGGATTAACCCTGCTGCCTGCGCTGCGGACCCAGTTTGTGTAGCGAACCGAGTGGTTCAGGGTTTCGTTGCGCCTCAAAACTTCAAATACGACCCGCTGGTGTTCGGGGGCTTGGGTCAACAGGCTACCGACGGCGTCTCGCACTACCACTCGCTGCAAGTCTTTTTGCAGAAGCGCATTTCGCATGGTTTGACATACGCCATCGCTTACACGTACTCTCACGCCATCGACAACGGGTCGAGCTTCGAAAACACATCGTTCGGCACGCGCGGAACGAACCTCGCCCTTCCTGGCCTCAACGTTGGTGATTCGGCGTTCGATGCGCGTCACCGCCTCGTGGCCAACTACACGTACGAAATCCCCGTTCCTCAGTCTTTGAGGGGCGGCAATAAGGGCCGGCTGTTCCAAGGTTGGAGAGTGGCGGGAATTACTACCCTTCAGAAGGGGTTCCCGATCAACATCTCCAACTCGGATTTCACGTCGCTGACGTGCTATGCCTTCTTCTTCTACGGCTGCCCCGACAATGCGAACCAGGTTGTACCGTCAATCCAAACCATGAATCCCAGGAGTTCCGCGACGCACTTGTGGTTTGCGCCGACGGACTTTGCTGAGCCCGCCTTCGGCACCTTCGGTAACAACGCCCGCGATTCTTTCCACGGACCGGGTATTAACATCACTAACATCGCTTTGTTGAAGGACATACACGTGACGGAGCAGCAGTACTTCGAGCTTCGTCTCGAAACCCAGAACACGTTCAACCATGTTTCGTTCAACAATCCTACTTCGGACATTAACTCCAGCCGGTTCGGCCGGATCACGTCCGACAGCCAGGGGCCGCGGCTTATCCAACTGGCCGCCAAGTTCTATTTCTAAACTCTAACCTATGTATTCGGAGAAGGGGCGTCTCTCACGAGGCGCCCTTTTTCTCTTGTTCCATGCGATCCAGACCAGCTGTGGAGTCCGGCCACGATATTTGGACTTCGATACAGGGTTATTCTTGACGAATGCTGTGAATCGCGTGAAACTTCAAAGCGTCCGCAGGTTGCTAGTCTCCATGACATTTGGAACGGTCAGAGTGTTTCGATACTTCAATCGAGACGGCCCTGGCTTGGGAGGTCAGATGTTCCGGGCTAGTGGGTTCTTTTTCTTCGCAGGAGCCGTATCTTTAGTTTACCTATCTTCTCCAATAAGCGGTTTCGCGCAGATAGCACCTGGCGGCGCGCCGGGCGGGTTTTACTCAAACTCGAAACTGGAGCCGGTCGACAATAGCAGTCTCGCGGTGCAGGTTCGAGCGCCAAATGGATCGACGCTCGGTACGCTAGCCGTCGTCACGCTGTGCAACTTTGCTGGCCAGACGCTCACTTCCAAGAGCACATTCGGCGCGCAAGCACTGTTCACTCCCGTCAACAGAGGTTCGTACATTGTAAATGTGGAAGCGCCGGGCTATGCGAAAGCGCAGGTCGAGGCCCAAGTCTCCAGCGTCCATGGACAGCAACTCATTATCGTTACTCTGCAGCCGGAATCAGGGAACGGCGACAGCAATATCGCCCCTTCGGGCATTGTCCTTTCGCCCAAGGCGCAAAAAGAAGCCGCCAAGGGGATGGAAGCACTCCAAGTCCAAAAGTTTGATGAAGCCATTAAACATCTGGACGCGGCACATCATCTGGCACCGAATCACCCGGATATCTCCTACATGCTGGGGATGGTCTACGAGAAAAAGAATGACGTTGCTATGGCATGCAAGTATTGGGACGAGGCGTTGCAGGCAGAGCCAAGGCACATATCTTCATTACTTGCCAGCGGAGACGTCCGACTCCGCCACGATGATGTTACAGGAGCACGAAAGTACCTGGACAGCGCGGTCGACGTGGCGCCAAATTCGTGGAGGGCGCATAGTCTGCTGGCGAATGCTCTGCTGCGCCAGCAGTCGTATGCGGAGGCGGTGACGCATGCGGAACGTGCAATGGAACTCGGCAAGGGGCAGGCGAATAGCTCGTTACTGATCCTGGGCCAAGCGCTTGCGGCAGAACATCAAAACGATCAAGCGATCGCGGCGCTTAAGGACTATTTGGCGAGCAAGCCGCCGGAAGAGCAAGCGCAGGCCGTGGGGAAGCTGATTGTGCGCTTGAAGGAAGCGCCCAGCAGTCCAGCTGGAGCGACGCTCGGCGGTGTGACTACTTCGTACGAAAATGCTCCGGTCGCGAATGATGTTCTCGAACTTCCCTTGACTGCGGCGGCGCTCCATTGGCTGCCGGCCAATGTTGATGACGCGGTTCCTTCTGTGGAGCCTGGTGTCTCTTGCGCGCTCGATGATGTAGTCAAGAACGCATCGGCGCATGTGACGGATCTGCCCGCATTGGTCGACCGCTATACAGCGACAGAGATATTGCATCACGAAGAGGTAAATGCTGCAGGGTATGCCGATCACGTTGACAATCTGTCGTTCAATTACCTGGCGTCGATCCGCGAGATAAAAAACAAGTTCGGTGAATTCCTCGACGTGCAGGAGTATCGGAACGGGAGCACCGGCAACGACATGTTTCCGGACCAGATGGCCAGCACGGGTCTCCCTTCCGTCGTCTTGATCTTTCATCCGTGGCTGATCTCCGATTTCGAGATGCATTGCGAAGGACTGAGCCGCGTGCGTACGGGATTTGCCTGGCAGATTTATTTCACGCAAAAGAAGAACAAAGAAAGCCGGATCCGGCAATACCGCATCGGCGGGCACGTGTACCCGATTGCTCTCAAAGGACGAGCCTGGATTGACGCCAACACTTTCCAAGTGGTGCGTCTTGAGACAGACCTTCGCGAGGTACGTCAAGATTTGCGTCTTAACACGGAACATCTTGTGATGGAATATGGCCCAGTTCATTTTAAGAGCCGGAGGGAAGTACTTTGGCTGCCTACCAGTGCTGATTATTATGCGATTTTCCGCGGACACCGGTTCCGTCGGCGTCACAGTTTCACCGACTATATTCTTTTTTCCATAGACGACAAACAAAAACTCGGCGAGCCCCCCAAGGAAAAAACGAGTGCGGATTCGGCAGTGGACAAGAAATCTTCAAATTGATCAGTAAAATTTCCGGAATTAGTTCGGAGTTTGCGGCATCCGACTCGCCGGCCCCATATCGTTCGTCCGTACTGAATTCAAACAGCTAGTTGTGAAGGCTAGAAAATCCTCAGATGCGCCGGCCGAAGGGAGCTACGTGTTTGCGCAAGTCGATCTGGCGCTGGTCTGGGATGGTGGCAGAGGTTTGGGCGACTTGGGGGTCGAGAGGGGTTGCGGGGCGGGGGCGAATCGCGTTCGGGGCTAACGCTCATTGGCGACTGGAACTCGATTTCATGGGAGCTTGGAGCCGATGTGTCGGCTCGGCAATGCGGCCGTTGTCATGGAATTCACGGGGGATTCAGCAGAAGTAGATATGGGAACTAGAAAGCCCTGAGAGTGCTTTCTATGTAAACCTGCATAACAAAATCTAAAGAAACCTTTCTTATTCCTTTTAAGGTGCTGATAACTTGCTTATCACAAGCAGTTTATCGGCGTTGAGGCATTCGGGCGCATGTGGCAAGCGGGTTGCTTAACAAGCAACTGTAGTGAGGGTGTGGATTTAGTTTCGTAAATCCCAAATGAGAAAACTGACCGCGCTTCCTAGATTGAAGCTTGCCCTGTGCGGAGAGATTTGTGCGGAAGATAGCCTGCGAACTTCGCGAGTTTCCTGCGTGGTCGTACTTGAGGGAGCAGTTTGGACGAGCGAGCAGGGGCCAGAGGCCGGTTTTGGGGTTGGGGCGATATCGAACTGGACAGAATTTAGTCTGAGGAAATAGGTCGAATATTCGATCGGAGGGAACGGGGATGGCTTTGCAAAATAGTTGGAGGAAGTTGGAACAATGGGTGGCAGGACTGAGGGTTCTGCTGGCGGCAGGGCTGCTGACGATTTGCGCGGCGGCCGCGATGGCCCAAGTGCCAACAGGCTCGATTACGGGGACGGTGAAGGATAGCCAAGGACTGCCTGTGGAAGGCGTGACGGTCACCTTGGTCAACCAGGAAACTAATGCCACGTTCAAGTCGCAGACGGGATCGGCCGGAGGATATCAGTTCGAGCACATCGACTACGGCTTCTACAAGGTAACGGTGTCCAAAGTAGGCTTCAAGACCGGCGAGGTAAGCGGAATCAAGCTGGATGCGTCGACCGAGTATTCGGTGGCACCGATCAGCCTGGAAGTTGGAGAGGCGACCCAGACCGTCCTTGTCGAGGCTGGCGCCGAGTTGGTGCAGACGACAAGCGCGGAATTAACGTCCACGGTGGAGAAACAGCAGATAGAAGCCTTGCCGATCCTGGACAGAAACCCGCTGGCCCTGGTGGGCCTAGAAGCGGGAGTCAATCAAAACGGCCGGTCAGTGACAGTAATAAACGGGCAGCGGGAGTCGTTCGCCAATGTGACTATCGACGGAATCAACGTTCAGGATAATTTCATCCGTACGAATACTCTAGATTTTCTACCGAACCTTCCGTTCACCAGCCAGGCAGCGGAATTCACGGTTACCTCTTCGAATTCCGGGCCACAAGATGGAGGCGCTTCGGCGCAGGTAAGTATTGTTACTCCAAGTGGGACGAATAACTGGCACGGACAGGGATTCTGGTATTACCGCACGGCGGCATGGGCAGCGAACGACTGGTTCAACGACGCGTCCGGAATAGCAAAGCCACCGCTGCTTCAGAACCAAGGAGGCGGCAATATCGGCGGCCCGGTGATAAAGAATAAGCTCTTCGTGTACGGGTACTACGAGTTGTTGCGGCTACGCCAATCGAATGCCCGTTCCAGTGCCGCTAACGCAGGAGTTCCAGCAACAATCTTGAGCGCTAACGCAAGGCAGGGATTGTTTACGTACACCCCCACTTGCTCTCCTACTCCTTGCACACCGCCGCCTCCGGTTACTGTTAACCTACTCACACTGGAGAACCAAGCGCGAGGCGGTGCGTCTCCTGTTTTCACCATCGATCCACTTATGGCCAGCATCTTGAGTAAGGTGCCGACAACATCGAACAGCACGGGAGCCGGCGACGGTGTCAATACACTTGGTTTCGACTACATTCAGCAGAGCAACCGTACGCGAGACAATTACGGAGTACGTCTCGATTACAACCTCAACGCACATAATTCCTTGACGGCCACTTGGTCGTGGAACCGGGACATATTGGACCGGCCAGACATCGACACTTCCTTCGACAAAGTCCCAGTCGTACAGAACAATGACTCGATTAAGTTCTTATCGACCACGTGGCGCTGGAACCCCAACTCCAACCTGACGAACGAAGCGCGGTTCGGCTTCGACTTGGCACCGGCATATTTCAAATCTAGTCAGGACTTCAGTTCTGGCTTCATCATTGCGGGGACGATCTTTACGAATCCAGCGGCCAATTTTTTCCCCCAGGGACGCGATACGCACACATGGTCCTGGCAGGATAATGCCAGCTGGGTGCACGGAAATCATACGATTGCGTTCGGTGGACAGTTGCAGCGCGTAACGATCTACAATACCAACTTGGCGGCCTCGCTTCCTTCTCTGAACTTGGGATTCAGTACGGCCAACCCCTTCAGCCTGAAAGCCAGCGATTTTTCACAGCCGATCGACAATACTACGCTAGGTCGGGCTAGGAGCCTGCTAGCGTCTCTCACTGGTTTTTTAACGACAGAGAGCCAGACCTTCCAAGTCAAGAGCCAGACCTCGGGGTTCGTGGCGGGTCAGGCATCGAATAGGAACCTGAGGCAGAACGATTTGGCGTTCTACGGTGGCGATACCTGGCGACTCAACAGGAAATTGACTTTTACCTACGGCGTACGTTGGGAGTATTTTAACCCAGTTGACGAACGTGACGGCCTTGCGCTGCTGCCGGTGATTCCCGCGGGGCAGACTGTGGAGCAAGCGATCCTGTCGAATGCAACGGTCGATTTTGCTGGCGGCCCAAGCAAGCGTGGCCTTTATAACCCTGACAGGAACAACTTCGGGCCCAACATCGGAATTGCGTGGGATCCGCGCGGGAACGGCAAAATGGCGATTCGCGCGGGATACAGCATAAATTATGTCAATGACGCATTCTTTACCGCAGCACAAAATGCGACAGTTGGCAATGCGGGATTGTCTTCCGCCAAGACCTTGACTAAGCTGAATGGTCCGACGGTGAGCTCGCCGGTTACAATCACACCGCCCCCATTTGGTATTCCCACAACATTCTCTCAGAATTTCAATAATATCGGGCTTGCAGGCAACGCCGGCTTTGCAATCGATCCGAATATCCGAACTCCTTACGTACAGCAATGGAACGTCAGTATCCAGCGCGATCTGGGCTGGAATACTACGCTACAGGTGAGCTACGTTGGGAACCATGGAGTAGCCTTGTTCCGTGGTGTTGACATCAACCAGGTGATCATCAAACAAAACGGATTCCTGGCTGACTTCAACCGCGCCCGAGCAAACTTCTTCCTTACTGGTAATCCGGCCTGCACCAGCGCGGGGTGCCAGACGCTGACATTCTTTCCAAACTTGGTTGGCGGTGGGTTGCTGAACAACGGAACCGTACTCTCTCTAATCTCTGAGGGTGGCATCGGAGATCTGGCCGATATCTACCGCACGAATGGAATCATAAACAACGACGGCACAGACCCGTTCGCGCCGAACGCTCTGTTGCGTGGAGGAGACATCCTGAAGAACGGCTCCAATTCGACGTGGAACGCCGGTATTGTTGAGGTGAGGCGACGGTTTAGTCGAGGGCTGTATTTCCAAGCGAACTACGTCTACAGCAAGGCGCTGACGGACTATTCTGGAGATACCAATGGAGACCAATCTCGATTCTTGCCGCTGCTGGACAATGCCCAGCCACAGCTTGAACGTAGCCGAGCGAACTTCGACATAACTCATGCTTTCAAGGCGAACTTCACCTACGAACTGCCCATTGGGGAAGGTCACAGACTGACGCCGTCCAACCGAGTCGTGAGCAGGCTAATCGGAGGATGGAATACGGGGTCGGTCTTCACGTGGCAAACTGGGTCACCATTCTCGATCTTCTCGGATCTAGGGTTGCTCAACCGGTCAGGCCGGTCGAGCCGAGAGACCGCAGTGACATCGTTAACGCTGGCGCAATTGAAGAGTCAGGTTGGCCTCTTCGTTCAGAAGGATGGGACCGTGTTCGCTGTTAATCCGAAGCTGACTAACGGTGATGGCACTGGGAATGGGCCAGACGCTTTGACTTGCACGCCGAGCGTTGCGGGCGGCTTCTGCAACCCGCAACCCGGTCAAGACGGAAACATACCCATCAACTTCTTCAGCGGGCCGGCTTTCTTCGACTGGGACCTTTCAATGAGCAAGGCGTTCAAGGTCACCGAATCGAAGAGGTTTGAATTCCGCGCGGAAGCCTTCAATGTCCTGAATCATCCTGTGTTTTTCGTGGGTGACCAGTATATCAACGGCTTCACCAGCGCAGGGGTGTCGTCGAACTTTGGACAGAGCACGAGCACATTGTCAGTGCCGCGAATTCTGCAGCTCGGGCTGAAGTTCATCTTCTAAAAGTACCCAATGCGAGGAATGTAACAACGGGCGCCCGAAAGGCGCCCGTCTTCTTTTATGCCCATTTGAATTCAGAAAGTGGACCAGGTTCTAGAGATTTTTCAGGTGGGCGAGGCGGAAAGGTGAGCCGAGGTGTTCGCG
>Ga0070765_100003103_pt1 | contig 10630 bp, 9 predicted proteins | sample HubBroMetageWFT5_FD_71516 | JGI IMG/M metagenome (GOLD analysis project Ga0070765, IMG submission 71516) | Warmed and freeze-thawed soil microbial communities from the Hubbard Brook experimental Forest, New Hampshire - Hubbard Brook CCASE Soil... | ecosystem: Environmental > Terrestrial > Soil... | reverse complement strand
AAGCAGTCAGAGGTTGTCGGGCGGCGAAGGTGAGGCGACCAACCCATGAGTCCTCTCCCCGCCTCACGCTCACAGGTCCGACCCGCCAGAGTCGCGGTTTGTCCGACAGCCGCTTGACATACGCCTCCGGCACCGCGAGTCCGGCGAGGAACCTGACTGAGGGCGGCGGCTCACGTAGTTGATCACATTCGGGCGTGAGCTCAACCAGAATTGGGAACGAGGCTTCGATAACCTCTTGGTGCTTGTTGCGCGAGGCCTCCTCCGCGGCGGGTGCTCTCACGATCTCCCGATTCAGGTAATCCAGCAACTCCTGTCGCTCGCCTTGCTCATGGAGCAACTCGAACATCGCGTCGCTGAGCTCGTAGACGTTCCCCGCCACGACGCCGCGCGTGGGAGGCCCGAGAAGCACCGCTGAGTTCATCCTCGCGGCCTCCTGATCGCCCACCTTCCCGTTGCTCGCCTGAATGACGCCTCCGATTGCTGCGTCGGCATGCTCGCCTCCGTCATCAGGCAGCGTGTCGACAGCGTCGATCAATAGTGGGTGGAGGCCCTCGTATAGCGCTCGCCGCGCCTGCCCGAGGATTTCGACGCCCGCCTTGTCCAGTGGCATGTCAGGCTCAAGTGCCTTCTCAGTCGCCTCGAGCAGTTCCCGGGTCGCGGTCTCACGAAGGAGTAGGCCAAGAGCCCTGGACGCTGGGGCTGTCCACGTTCCCGCAGATCCGGCGCCGTCGGTAGGCTCCGCGGTCGGAGGAGGCGCCATCAGAGCGAAGGTAACGTGAGAGGCGGCGTTGTGAACCCCCTGCTCCCATTCGTTGATCAGCTCGAGGGGAGGCAGCCTTGCCACCTCCTCGTGCGCGAGCTTGAGAATCTTTGGCAGATCCCACCGCCCGTCCGACCGCACATCTGCCTTATCAATCTTGCCGACCGCTAGCGGTGCAGCCATTCCCACCTTCTCAGTTAAATAAGCACTCAAGGCTGCCGCATCATCTGGTCGAGAGGTCCAAGCAATCGCGACCCACGGGCCGTTCTCAGCACCGATACACGTCTCAACGATGGCCGCAAGCTGATCGAACGACGGCTCGGTACCAGTGCCATCCAGCACCAGATCCAAGAATGCCAGTCGGATGCCCAACAGCTTTCCGGGTAAGTCGTCGGCGCGACCGGTCAGATAAACAGCGCCGATCCCGCCCTCTCCGAGTGCGCTCAGCAGTCCGGCGGCGTCATCCGACTGGTTCTCCACAACCAGCACCCTCGATGTCGCGAGGCTCAAGACTCTTCTCCGCCGAATCTGAGCGCAAGAACGGCCCCGGAGACGTCCGCTGGCAGGGACACCTCCCCTGGTGCTGGAAACTCCAGCCGGCCACCGTCAGCACGCATAACCTCGTCGGCGAGGTGGAGTCCAATCCCCATACCGTCAGGCTTACGGCTAACCATCGCCTGAACCAAGAGCTCGGGTGGATCCGCGAATCCAGGACCACTATCCGCCACGACGATCGCCGGCCCACCCGTCAGGTCTCGACTTGGTCCTATGTAGATGACCTTTCGGTCGCCCGCCTTCACGTCCAACCAGTAAATCGCGTTATCAATCAGATTCATCAACGTTGCCACCACCAACCGCCGGGAGCATCGGACCTTGAAGTCTTGGCCATCGTCGAATCCGTTGACCACCTGGATGCCGTGGGCGCGGAGTCGGAAGGTGGTGTTGAACAGAGCTTGACGCGCCAGCGCGGATGCGGACTCTATGGAGCGTCCAGACCGGCGCGTGACGAAGGTCAGACCCTCGATCACTTCCGCTACGTGTTGGGCCAGAGTCCGGAGATCAGCTGGCGCAACGTTCCGATCGATCGCCCGACGCAGATCGGCGACGCCCCGCTCCACTTCGTGAATCACCACAATCAATCCCAGTCCGGCGCCTGCTGCGGTGAGTAGGACGTCTCTGGTATCGCGAAACTGGCGCTCGATCTCGTCGAGCAACCGACTGAGCTCACCGTTCAAACCCCTCTGCGTCAGATGACCCCGAAGTTCGTCTAGGGCATCGAGAACTGGCTCCTTAGCCCGTCCCTTCGCGTAGGCCTTACGGATCCGCAGCTTGTCAAGATTGCGCTCGGTCTCAACATTGGCGACGACCGCGCTCACGGCATGTTGAAACTGCCTGAACGCAGCGTTCTCCACGAATCCTTCACGGTTCGTCTTCTCAACCAAGTCTTGGCTGCTGGCCAAGTCCAGGCTGACCGCGCCGATCACCAGGTTGTTGCTCAGTCGCTGAGCGGGCACGTTGACTCGGCGACCTCCGAGATTCAGCCAGTCGTCGCCCGGTTCGCCGTAATCAAATACCCGGACCCCGTCTCGGTATACCCGGATCCCCCCGTTGCTGTCCAGGTATTCCCGGAGGGACTTGCGCTCAATTGAGCTGAAGGCCAAGACCTGTGGATCGCGATCGTACGCATGCAGTCGGAATCCCACAGCCCCAACCCGGTAGTCGCTCAATGATGTGCCGTCCCTGGCGGACTCTGGCCCGCTCGGCAGAGGCGGCACGGCGACCTGTACGTGCGCCGACCGACCCTCTACGCGATCGAGTCCGGGCGGTGGCTTGAACTCGTAGTCGTAAACGATCTGCCCATCGCGCACCACACCAGTGGCAACGAATAGCGCTTGGTCAAGGATGTCTTGAACCGTGGGGAGACCAGCCAGCCACGACCCCGGATCCGGCTCCAAGACTAGGGTCGCGACGAAGCTCTCTGGTGCATCGAACGGCGAGCAGATCGATGTGATCGCGCGGTTGAGACTCCGGACCATACCCCGCGTCCAAGACTCCCGAAGCGAACTGATCATGAGGGTCGTTCCAGTTCTGTTGCCCTGGAACATCTCGGGCTCACGCGTGCTCACATCGACGGGCGCGTCGTGCAAGTAACGTTCGGAGCCGAGATCGTCCCAGTTGATTCGGACCACCACCTCCGGTTCTCCGGCAGCCCTGGTGACCATCTCGATTCGGCGACCGAGCTTGCCGGCAGCGAATCGACCGATACCCTTCTCCCCCAACGGCAAACGGTGAAATCTGGGCGTGTGCGGACTCTTCCCCGATCGCTGCTCGCCGCGGTAGTCCGTACCCGGCTCGAGCCACACGTTGACCACCGTGTCGAGGCTCATCCCCGATCCGTCATCAGTAACCGAGATGGCCGCAACGTCAGCACGATCGATTCGACTCAGGGTCACGGTCACGCCGGATGCATCGGCGTCATATCCATTCTTGACAAGTTCGAAGACGGCGATGCCTGGATCCCGTATGAGTTGATCGCCCAAGAGCAGAAGGAGGCGAGCCCGCGGCTTGAAGACGTGCGGGTGCACGCCGCTCTCGCCTTCCGTCACCGCGTCTCCTCCGTAGGTCTGAATCCCCGAGGCTTCGCCTTGTCGAGGATGCGTCGTTCATGCGAGCCGCGGTTGGCGGTAGGCGGGCGTTTCTGCGCCACGAGCCTGCCTATTGAGAATGAAAGACTGCGCTTCAAGGACTCCAAGCTGTATTCACGCAGTATCCGACCCGCCGGGCGAGACTGCGACCGAACCAGCTCCTCACTGTATTCGCGCCACGAGTACTTCCTATTTTTGAACTGACTCATTCTGCCCGGGTTCGTGGCCGCGATGCTGTTCGTCTCGGCGATCAGCTCCTTCCCGATACGCATACGATCAAGGAGTTCGGTCGTCGCCGTGTTCTGCGGCGCGACGAGCTGCGGCTCCGGATCGCCACCGACTGGCTTGCTCATCGACGGGGCGGGTTGGCGTCCTAATGTAGGCCCCATGCGAGAGCTCATGCGGTTGTCTCAATGACCCGCTTGCTGCTCGCTTCGTACTTTCGATGGCTCACCGGTCCTTCGGTACGATCCTCGTCCAGTAGTGTGAGGATCGACCACTGCGTTGTGAAGGTGTCCTCGAACACCAAGCTCTCTCCGTCCCACTTGACGGCGATCCCGTACTCGCTGGCGTAATTCTTGAGCTCGTCGATATCGTGACGCTGGATGCCCTCAATGGCGATACGTTGGAGCTTTGACGCCATGGCGACGTTCGCCTGACATCGGGTAATCAACGCCTCCGAGTTAATGATTTTCAGTGTGCCGCTCGTGATCGCTTCGACATGCGCGCGAACCGCTTGCCTGATCGACTTAATGTCGCGAAATTCGGCATGGAATCCAGCCGCATTCAGGACATAGAGCTTCTCGTCCCAGATGACCCAATCGAAGGTGCTTGAGAATGTCGCGACACTCTCAGCAAGCGCATTGAAGGTTGATCCATCCCACACTGCAGCGAAAACGCCCGACCTCTGGCTGAGAACCCGGAGGGCACCCATGGTCTTTCCGAAAAAGGCCGTGCCTTTCTCCGATGCTACCGCTAGGACGTACAACCGAGGCTTGGTCAGTCTCCTCCGCATGAATCGGGCAAGATTCAAGAAGTCGTCGAGTTGAACGAAAAGGTCCCCACCGGGCCAGTCGGACTTTGGCAATACGAAGCACTCACCTGCGCGCAACAAGTAGTCGGGGTCATAGGGAATCACGTTGCCGCGGTCGACGACGGGAGCTGCCAAGGCGGCGAAGGCAAGGAACGCTGCCGCGACCCCTTGATCGAGATCGACCAACTCCACTCGGTAGGTTGGAGGAAAAGGGGCAGTGTCGGACCTGCGCCATGCGAGCAGCAGTTGCGTCGTCACCCTTGGATCCGCAACAGCCGCCTCGAGGGAGCCTCGAAGCTCAGTGCCCGTCGCTGTCATCGTTGTCTTCCTCCTTACTCCTGATGAGAAGGTCACTCGTGACTCGGCTCGCGGTGATGACCTGCCCTCTAGATAAGTGGCTCGTGCGCGCGAGAAGGTATCGCGGCCATGGGCTACCAGCTACCGGAACTGCCGCTCCCGCAGTTATCGGAATGACCCGCCATAGCCGGTATCCGGCTAGCGCCAATACCGGATTCACGTAGATGATGCGAGAGCGAACGTAGACGAACCCAAGGAAGACGACGAAAGCTGCCAGCGACGCGAGATCTTGCCATGCTCCGCCAAAGACCAAGATGAACGGAAGGAGGTAGGTTGCTGCGTACGCCGCGACATCAGCGTCGCGGTTCTCGACTTCCAACAGCTGATAGCGCCCTCCAGATTTCGCACGTGCGGAGCCAAGGAAGATCCAAGTTGCGCACGCTCCCAAAATCGCGAGTACACCAGCAGCGACCGCGACGCCGGCGTAGCGGCCGATCGAGCGCAGCCCGATGAGCAGGAACATCGGTGCGTAACTGCTCAGGAACAGAGCCCACATCACCCACCCTCGCGGCATGTCCCGATCCTAGATCGTCCCGGGGGACGATCGCAGCCGCGCGAGCCTCTCGATGACGACCTTGGTTCGACTGGTGTCCATGCCGGAATCCTGTCCATCGGTCACGACAGGGGTCTGTCGCCCTGGTACGAGGTCCATTTGCCGAAGCGCCCGCGTCGTCCCTTGAAGAAGGCCTAGGGAGTTGGGCTGGCGGAGGCGCCCAGGGCGCGGTGGAGTGGTGGGCGGCAGGGAGGTAGGTCACCCACCCCGTTTGTCTGTGCCGCCTTACCGCCTCCGGGATTGGAGTTCCCGGGATCGGCGCGGCATGGAGCGGCCTCGAGATGATCCGTCCCCTTCCGTTCGGCTCGACGACTTCGAGGTATCAGGTGGTCCGCTGAGGGATCGTCGAGCCTCCGGCTGACCGCATGGGTGAGGCGGCGGTGAACTGGAGAATTCCCATCCACCGTGCCGCCGTTCTGGCGCCCGCCTTTTCGTCACTGGCGATGAGACAACATCACAGTGCGTCAGTGACTCGTCTTGCCTGCCTCACTCTTGAATACGCACCCCGTGCGTTGATGCCTAATGGAATGGCCGTTGTCGCTCTCCCGGTGGGACGTGCGCTTGGCCAAGAGATCATCATTCGCTGGCTGGAGCTGCTCGACCTCCTATAAACCCCAGCTATCTGGCTGCCGGTCAACGCCCGGAAGGGCGTACCTTTGTTCGTAACCCTCCAGCTCGAGGCCGCCAGAATAGCCCGTGGGGTAAGGGCGGCGGCCTGCATATGAAGGGGTGGCAGCCGAATGGCGAATGCTGTTCGGGTGATCTCCCCGTCATGGAGCGATCGTTTGACCGAGCAGCGCAGCCCAATCTCAAGCCTGACTGGCGAGGCGAGGCTGGCGCGCGCTCATGAAATCGTACAACCGGTTCCAGACAAGGAAGCCGCCGTCCCCGAAGAGTGGCTCCGCGGCTTCGATGCCAAGAAGGTCGACGAATATCAGGAGCGGCTTCGGGCTGATGCCGAGTTGCTCGGAGTCCTCCAGTTCGGCGGCTTCACCGGCCCCGCCTGGGACGAGCTGGCCACCACCTTCGCCGAGTACGGGTATCAGGTGGTGCGCGGCTGGCTTATCAGCGGCCACATCTACGTGCTATGCGCCCAGCGTCGCATCGCCCTCGGCATCATGTTCGACGACCGGCGCCCCGTCCCTCGCGAGCACCAGATCGCCGACCTCACACAGGACACGGTCAGCCTCGCCATCGAGAAGTTCCGCGAGAAGGTGCTGATCCCTCGCAAGTGGGTCCCCGCCGGAGGGGCCAGCCTCAAGACGTACTTCATAGGTCAGGCACTTTTCCAGTTCGGCGATACCTTCCGGTACTGGGCACTGGCCGAGCGCCGCCAGGACCGCGTCGCCGCCGGCGTTGGGTTCGACCTCACCACGCATAACGCCTCCTCGACGGTGGTCCCGGGTGAACGACTGGTCCACCGCGAGCTGATCGCCCGCTTCGCACGCTACATGGATGAGCAGACGAAGGCGATCGTCCTCCTCACCGCCGAGGGCTACGAGCAGCCGGCGATCGCCGAGATCCTCGGCATGTCCCCGCGCGCTGTCGAGGGCAAGTTGTACCGGTACCGGAAGCGTTTGGAGGGTCGCGATGCCGTTGCATGACAACGTAAATAGCCTCATCGAACGATCGTCGATGGGCAGCCCGGTCGTGAGGCGCCTGCGCGCGAAAACTCCGCGCGACGTCGTCGCCGGCATCCTCGCCGCGGTGGCCAAGATCTCACCGTGGGATGAACACCGCGACGTGCATACCAGTCGATATGACCGTCATCACGCCGCACCACCAGCGGGTGGTGTGACAACCCGAGCGAGCGACGCGCACGCTCGTCCTACTTCAACAAAAGGAGGTGAATCACATATGCCAAAGCAGCAACCCCTCCGCCCTGGCAAGCCTGCGCCCATGTCGGGCATCTATCAGCGTCCCGACGGTGAGCAGGTCGTCTCGACTCAGGGACACCCCATGCCGCCCGGTCCCAAGGGGACCACGTACAAACCGGTGAAGCCCGCCGTCCACAAGGGTTAGCGCCTCGGGGCCTCCGCTCAACATGACGTGTCAGCGTCCAGGGCGGGGGCCTCACCATACCTCACGCGAACGACCTCCAACAGACGCCCGGTCACAGGAATTTGCCGGGTGCGCGCGGTCGCCTGAGTGGCCTGGTGCGTCCTCCGGCGTGAGCGGGCTGTGTGTAATTTGCCGCCGCCAGTTCAATCTTGATCTGAGATGAAGTGTGTATCGGTAAGTACGGTGTTGACCGTGCGTACCTAGCTCGTTAGTGTGCATTGCGCAATGGAGAATCGAGACAACGAAACGGTGGACGCGAGAGCCGTTCGACTGAACATCACCGTCAAGCCGGAGACCAAAGTCCGGCTCGACGAGGCGAGGAACAAGAAGGGCATCGAGCTCAACGTCAGTCAGGTCTGCGACCGGGCCATCAACGCTGAACTCGACCGCTGCGAGAAGCCCGGCCTGGTCGACTTGCTCGCCCGACTCCGGATCGAGAGCGATCGGCGACGCGGGGCGCCGTACCGCATGGGCCACCAGGCTGGGCAAGCCTGGGCGCGGAGGAAGGCCAGCTGGGCAGAGATCTGCCACTACGCGCAGCTCGGCGAAGACGATGTCCGGATCGGCGACATCGAGTGGAGCTGGAAGGACGGGCGGAAGCATACGCTCTCGGGGTTCGTCGGCCAGTTTCGCATCCCCGACGCCGATTACCCGCTGAAGCGCCCGCAGCTCCGCAGAGGCGTCGTCCAGGTCATCGATGGTGCGCCCAGCTTCCCCGACCCGGACGATCTTTTCGGCGACACCGCCGACTGGGGCTCAGATGGTGGTCGCTGGGTGGATGACGTGAACCTCTGTGATCAGTACTGGCGCGGCTGGTTGGCCGGCGTCCAAGAGGTGTTCCACGAGGTCAGCCCCGAGCTGGAGCCGATCCGACCGGCGCCGCCATACCCAGTCGCTGCCGAGGCGGGCGAGGACGCCGCCGGCCTGGGAAACGTCGATCCTGATGACATCCCCTTCTGACGTCCCATCCCCGTCCGGGGCCGATGCTAGCTGGCCTCGGAGAGCAGCGGATCAGCAATCGCGACGCAACGATCAGTTTGCAAGACGCCGAGCAAAACGCGCTGGTCGGTCAGCCGTTCGCCGCGCCCGCCGCAGTTCGCTCCTGCGCTACTCGTGCGGTTCTCTCTGCGCTGTCATCCTGGGGTGTGCTATGTGTTTGCATAAGACCCGCTGCCGCGCGAAGTCACTGGCGTGACAACCCGCAACGGTACCGCCGTAGCTGTGTCATAGTGCCAGCTATGGCAACCCCACCCGTAGCGACGCAGCAGGCCACGATCGAGGAGATCGTCAAGAAGTCCGGTCGTCCGGATTCCGTCCCTTTACGGCGCGTCTTCCTCCAGCAGGGCCAGCGCTCCCAGCTCCGACCCGGTCCTCTCGCGACCTTCGTTCGCCGCCACGACATGCGCGGGCTCGACCTCTACCTCCTAACCCTCACGCTCGCCACTCATGAACCCTTCGGGGCTGTCCTCCCCTCCGGCGTTTGGGCCAGGGCGCTTGGCCTCCGCGGCAAGGGCCGGTCGGCGGCGGTGTCGCGCACCTGGAAGCGCCTCGAGGATCTCGGGCTCATCAGTCGCGCCCGTCGAGGTCGGACTGCCGCGATCACCCTGCTGCGCGAGGACGGCAGCGGCGAGCCATACACCACCGTCGGCTCCCGCGGCGATCCCTACCTCCAGCTGCCGCTCGCGTACTTCCATGACAGCTGGTACAAGCAAATGGATCTCCCCACCAAGGCGGTGCTGCTCATCGCGCTCAGCTTGCGCGACGATTTCTACCTCCCCGCCGAATGGGTCCAGCGGTGGTACGGCTTGTCCGCCGACACCACCGAGCGCGGCTTGAACAAGCTGCGGTCACTCGGCCTGCTCGAACGCGAGATGCACTACAAGCCCGCTCCCCTCACCGACCAGGGATGGACCAAGGAGTACACATACAGCCTGAGGCCACCGTTCGTCAGGCGCGGTGCCAGTGGCACCCGCACCGTGATCGACAAGAAGGGGGTGAGGCTCGAAGTCATGTAGTCCAGCACCGACCCACCGTTGACGTGACGACGGCCCCGCGAGCGCTAACTCGGGGGCCGCCCAATTCCCCGGTCACCCGTTGGATAACCAGGTACGCACCGTCAGCATAGCTGCTGACACCGGCGGGTGACCTCCATTTCCCTTGGAGGAACCATGACCGTTCACCGCTTTGTAAACCCGTCCGACAGCACCGGCGAGCTCCTGCTCGACGGCGCCACCATCACCATCATCGGCACAGTCGCCCTGGAGACGCCCAAGGCCGTCAGCCTCCTCAACGCCCTCCCGCCGGAGCTCCAGCTCGCCGCCTTGGAGGATTACGTCGAGCACGGTGCCGCAACTGCCGCAGCAGTGCAGAGCAGCGCCCACGTGGTGCTGCTGGAGCACAGAATCGAGGAGCTCACGGTGAAGCTCACCGAGGCACTCGCCATCCAGCTGAAGACGGCTGGGATCGACTCCGCCGAGGTGACCACCAAGCTGCTCACCCAGCACCGGGAGGCTCTGACCCGCCTCCTCGTTCCCCTGACCGACCCGAACAACTCCGCCGGCCTGCCGGCGCTGATGATCACGCTGCTCGACCGCGCCAACAAGTCGGCCATGGAGCACATTGCCGTGATGCTCCAGGACGGCGAGGAAGGCGCCCTCGGCAAGGCGGTCAAGAAGATCTCGGAGGAGCTCAAGGAGACCGCAACCACGATCACCAAGGCGATCGTGGAGCGCGAGACCCTCCGCACCAAGAGCAACCGCCGCGGCGGTTGCTTCGAGGACGTCCTAGCCCACCGGCTTCCGATCCTCGCTCGCGGCTTGGGCCGCGTCGAGCACTGTGCTCGCACTCCGGGCGACAAGGCGGGCAACGCCGGCGACTACCTGATCACCGTCGAGACGACCCCCGGGGGTGAGAGCGTCGGCATCGCGGTCGAGGCCAAGAGCCACTCTGGCCGATTCAGCGTCAACCAGATCAAGGCCGAGCTCAAACGTGCCCGTGACAACCGCGACCACGCCGCCGCCGGCGTCTTCGTGGCGGAATCGCTCGACTCGCTGCCCGACGGCATCGGCTTCGGGCAAGTCTCTGATCGCGACTTCTATGTGGTCTTCGACCCCACTGATGGCGACGAGACCCTCCTGACCTGCACGCTCTACATGGCCAAGGTCGTGGCCCTCGCGAGCATCGCCACCGACACCGACCAGGACGTCGACCTCACCGGCGCG
>Ga0070765_100003102_pt1 | contig 10630 bp, 10 predicted proteins | sample HubBroMetageWFT5_FD_71516 | JGI IMG/M metagenome (GOLD analysis project Ga0070765, IMG submission 71516) | Warmed and freeze-thawed soil microbial communities from the Hubbard Brook experimental Forest, New Hampshire - Hubbard Brook CCASE Soil... | ecosystem: Environmental > Terrestrial > Soil... | reverse complement strand
CGGGATTGAACCATTCAGCCTTCGCATAAAATTTGACATTGGGAAAAGCCGCGCCCATGCGCTGCAGACGTAGCAGCGGCGTGTTGCCGATACGCTCAAGAAGGTTTTGCCCGATCCGTCCGCGTTCGCCCGCAATCGCCGCCGAAATCGTTTGTTTGTTTACAACGTTCATATTTGCAAGGCCACCAAATCCCGTCGCAGGTTCGCTTTAAGGCGTAAATGTAACGCCAGGGTCTTCAGCCCGGCATTTTCCACTTGCGCATCCCGCTCAGCGTTGAAACAACAAACCTAATCCAAAGAATTAGATGCGAAGAAGCTTGGGTATATTCAACAATTTAAAATCCAGTCTAACAGAATACCCTCGACCTTTCGCTCAACGGGTCCTCGACCCGCGGCCATCCAATTTTTCGCTTTACACAGCCGGTGTCAACTCCATACTCTGGATAGCGTGTGGTACGTCAACAAACTCTTCGACCAGGTCCAGGTGGAATCTCTATCCGCAAAGGGTTTTCTTGTCCGCAGTTCCGGCGGTGTTGTCCGCATCGAGAAATACAATTGCGGAGCCGAACTCCGCAAGGCTGCCGGCGACAATTTTCAGATGACCGAAATTCCCTGCATCATGCTGCAAGGCCAGTTCGCGCTGCTGTGGGATGCGGGCTATCAGAAATTTCTGCTAACCCACGACAAGAGAAAAGTCCCTGCCCACAAAAACCAGCTCGTTGACTTGCGCAAATTCAATGAGGAGTTGCGGACTGCCCTGGGAATTCCTACTTACTACAACGAGGCCATCGGGTCCACCTGCCAAATCAGCATATACGACCGCGTGAAAGGCCGCCCGGGCGACGTCCCCGATGAGAGCGCCGGCGTGGAAGAAGAAATTAAGCATTAGCCGCTGCGGTTTCTCCGCAACGCCAGGAAATATTCCTCCCGCCAACAACAGTTTCGCCGTGTCACGAACTCTTGGTCTCTTCCAGCCGCTCCCTCAACAAAACAGGATCGATTCGATGCTGTGCAAATAAACGTCCGCCGATGAAAATCACCGGCACATCGTCGGTATAGCGCTCGAATAGAACCGGATCGTCATCAATATCCACTTCGCGAAGCTTCGCGCCGTATTTAGAAAGCAAAGGCGCCATCGCCGCTTTTGCTTCATCGCAAAGATGACATCCTTCTCGCGTGTACATGGTAACTTCACGGGGGCTCGCCACCGCCAGCCGGCCGCTCTCAGTCCGGCTGTAAAAGTCAGCGCTGTCCTCGCGAAGTAACCCTCTCTGTGCGAGGTCGGCCACCGCATCCAGCACCGCTTCCCGTTCAACCGGTGCATTGCCACCCACAAATTCAAATAGTGTATGCAAATCCAGAGAGTCCTTCTCCAGTTGATCGAAAGTTGACAGAATTTTTTTGCTGATGGTAGTTTCCATGGAGTTGTTGGTTTCGCCTTGTTACGGTTTGATCGTGTAAAACTGCTGGAACGGTCCGATCGCGGGATAAAACGCTCTCGACCGAAACAACTCCGCAATCTGCCGGATGTGCCCCAGATCGTGGAAGGCCCATTCGTTCATCAATTGTCCGATCGAAATCTGCCCGATTTTTCCGTGCTGTCCGAGGCGCGCGACCGCATGTGCCGGCACGTAACGGAGCATCGACAAGCTGCGATCGCGTTCGTGGCAAAAAACTTTCAAATGCTCGCGAGCCTTGCCACTCGAGTATTTTCCCGCGGCGTAGGCCGCATTTTGATCATAGGGATCCAATGGCGGATTGTTTTTCTCGATCATTTTCTGAATGCGCTCGCGAAAGCCCGCCACCTCTACGTCGGCAAGATGCGCCAGCACTTCGCTGATTGACCAGCGATCCATGGACGGCTTCCAATGCATCTGCTCGTCGTTAGCGGACCAAACGATTTTCTCAATAATGATAGGCGTCTGCTCGAGCACGGCCAAACCCGGCAACGCGTCAGGACTTGGTGTAGCAGCCATTAGGCCTCCCAAGAATCAGCACCTCGCATTTATACCTTAGGCTCTAGCCGAAGTGGAAGAACTGACCTTGTGCCGCGATGGACTGCGTGGTAAACCGGAAAGAGAGGTATTGAGCTTGGCGCAAGTACTAGCGATGGTGGACGACCTTTTTTTTCAGTCCAAGATTATTGAGACCGCCCGTTACGTCGGGGTGGACCTAAAGATTTGCACAACACCAGATGCACTGGCCGCCGAATTATCAAAAGCCACTCCCAGTTTAGTAGTCATTGACCTTAATGCGCGCAACCAACCCCTCGAAGCAGTGCAACGCACGCAATCGCTCGCCGCATCCGTCCCCCTCGTTGGCTTTCTCTCACACGTCCAAATCGACCTCGCCGGGCAAGCCCGAGCCGCCGGTTGCAGCGAAGTGATGCCGCGTTCGAAATTCACCAAAGACCTGGCAACCATCCTCGCCCGCGCGAAATCCGAAAGCGCATGACAAAAAGGTTTTATTCCGCCGCGCTGGCCGCAATCGTCGCTCTTTCACTGCTCGTCTCGAACGCTCCAACCTCGAGTGCGCAGGAGGCCGCCGATCCCGCGGCAGCCCTTTCCGCCGCAATCGTGGCCGCCTGCCGGGATAACGAACCTCAATTCCTAAACTACTTCACCGCCGATAACGCCGCCGCTTTTCGCGCTCTCCCCGCTGAACAGCGCGCTGCATTTTTAAAACGCTTTTCACTTTCCGATTTGCCCGGCAAGCCGTTAAGTTCCACCGACGAGCAGAATCACGCGGTGCTTCTCTGTCAAACGCCAAGCGGCACCGTGCAATATCATTTCGGCGCCCCGCGCGTACACGAAAATATCGCGTTCATTCCCGTAAGTGTTGTCGATGGTGAGCAAGCGGAATTCGGGCTCGTACGCGAAAAGGGCGGATGGCGCCTGTTGTCCCTCGGTCTGGTGCTGTTGGATATCCCGCAGCTTGCCAAGCAGTGGGCTCAAGACGATTTACGCGCCGGCGAGGATTCCACTATCGACACGCTTCGTGGCCTGGCCGCAGCGATTCAAACCTACAATCGTGCCTTTGGGAAATTGCCTGAATCTCTCGCGGACCTCAGGCCTGCGCCGAAAGGCGAAGTCTCTCCCGATCAAGCCTCGCTGATAAGCGCAGAGCTCGCCAGCGGCAAGCAAAATGGATATGAGTTTCGCTATCGCATCGTGCCTGACCCAGCCGGCAACGACACCAATTTTGAATTGGCCGCGACCCCCGAACCATCGCAAAAGGGTCGTCGATCATTTTTTCTCGACACGGTTGGAAAAATTCACGGCGCAGACAAACACGGGACTGTGGCTACTTCCGAAGATCCAGTAATCGACTCCGAAAAGTCGCCCTAGCAAGCCGCCTGCTTCAGGTATAATGCCCGTCAGCTAAAAGCTGGCCTAACTAATCGCTGAGGGGCGTAGATGTCACACTCCAGAGTTCTCGCCGACCGAATCTATCCGGCCGAAGGCTTCGCCGCAGATGCAGTCCGCGTCGCCGCTGCAAACCTTTTGCTCGCGCTCTGCGCACAAATTGTGCTGCCTTTGCCCTGGACGCCGGTGCCAATCACCGGACAAACGTTTGGCGTTCTCCTCGTGGCCCTCCTACTCGGAGCCCGGCGCAGCGCCCTTACTCTCGGTTTGTATTTGCTCGAAGGCATCGCTGGTCTCCCGGTTTTCCAACCTCTTGGGCTCCCGGGCCCAGCGCGATTCCTCGGCCCCACCGCTGGGTATCTGCTCGCCTACACTCCCGCTGCATTTATCGCCGGTTGGATCGTGCAGCGCGGGACAGTTCCCTTGCGCATTTATTTCGGAATCCAATCCAATGCCGTAAAACTTTTGATCGCTTTAATGGCCGGCGAAATAGTAATTTTCGCGGGTGGCTGTGCTTGGCTGGCAGCAGTCCTGCGTCTCGGATGGATGAACTCACTCCGTTTCGGGGCCCTCCCATTTTTGCCGGGCGAAGTAATCAAGATGGCCTTAATCATGGCCACACTCGGCGGCTTGGAATTTGCGCGCTCCAAGAATCGGAATCGCAGCCCATTGTCCGAGCGCTAACTACTGGGCCAGGTAATTAATCCGGATTTGAATTAGACTTTTTACGCGAAGTTTCCAGCCTTCATTATGTCCACGCAAACCATGCCGCAAAAACAAACTCCTGAAGATGCTCTTCAAGCCGCCAACACGCGTTTTTACGCCGCCTTCGAATCTCTCGACCTCGCTCAGATGGAAGCAGTATGGGCGCACGACGAAGAAGTTCAGTGCGTTCACCCCGGCTGGGAACTTTTGCTCGGCTGGGAAGAAGTACACGACCGCTGGGCTAGACTCTTTGCCAACGCGCGCCGCGTCCGCATCGCCCTAAGCTCCGTCTGGGTCCGAATCGAAGGCAATGTCGGTTGGGTAGCGTGCACCGAGCACGTCACCACCGCGTTTGCCGACGGTTTCGACGACTCGATGGTGCAAGCCACAAACATCTTCGTGCTCGGCGAACAAGGCTGGCTGCTAGTCGCCCATCACGCCTCACCGCTTCCCAATCCCGCTCATTCTACGGTGCAGTAACAACAGGTCTTAAATCCCATATTTCCCTAACTAAACCGCGATTAATTCCACCTGAATTCTTGGTCCTGTGGATATCCTCTCGACGCCTATACCCAAACTACCGCCTTATGTTATTCTCTTTGACGAAACATTCGGCACTCACGCCGGAACGTCCACACCGGTTTTAATTTCATCGCGAGGGGCACGAGTATCGGTACACTCTTCCCTAAGCTGATGGCAACGTTTTCCGTGAGCGCCAGGACGGAACCCAGCATGTCCACACCTGCAGCCCTTCCCAAGATCGCGGAAATTCGCCTCGCGCATTCGCCCGATAGCGACGACGCCTTCATGTTTTATGCTCTGGCCACCGGCAAAGTTCGTTTGCCCGGTGTGAAATTCCAACACGTCTTGTCCGATATCGAATCGCTGAATCAAGCCGCGCGGAACGAAGTCTATGACGTGACCGCGATCAGCTTTTATGCCTATCCTTTCGTGGCCGACAAATATGTTTTGCTCGACTGCGGCGCAAGTTTCGGCGAAGGCTACGGCCCTATCGTAGTCGCCGGCCACCCCATCAAAAAAACGGATTTGGCCGGGCGCAAAATTGCTATTCCCGGAGAGCTCACTACCTCCTATCTCGCTCTGAAGCTCTTCGAGCCCAACGTGGAAACGGTCACCATGCCGTTCGATAAAATTTTGGCGGCGGTGCAATCCAAAGAAGTCGAAGCTGGCCTCTTGATTCACGAAGGACAGTTGCTTTTCTCTCAAATGGGACTGCATCGGGTCGTTGATCTGGGCCAATGGTGGCAGAAAACCACAGGACTGCCCCTGCCGCTCGGCGCCAACGCAATTCGTCGCCGGCTCGGCCCTGAGCTCGGCCGCCAGATCGCGCGCGTCATCCGCGAGAGCGTTTCCTATGCCCTCGAGCATCGCGAGTCCGCGCTGAATTATGCGTTGCAGTTCGCCCGCGACATGGATCCTGTTCTGGCCGACAAGTTCGTGGGCATGTATGTGAATCGCTGGACCCTCGACTACGGCGAAGAAGGACGCCGTGCCGTCCGCGAATTGCTCGCGCGTGGCGCCGCCATCGGCATGCTTCCGCCGTCTGTACCCATAGAATTCTTAAGCGGCAACGACGGTGCTGCCCCCTCGCATGCCGCGCAAAAGCTGTAGTTTCGCACCGTTTTGCGATTCACTTTCGCGCCGGTTCCGCCTTCCCTGCTAAAATTCTAGGAGCAGTGGTTTCTACGCTATGCGAAATCTCATTCAACAGGGCTTGGCCCTTCGAGAGCTTTTGCGCGAACGCATCCTGGTGCTGGATGGCGCGATGGGCACCATGCTGCAACAAGCCAATCTCACCGCTGAAGATTTCGGCGGCCCTCAGCTCGAAGGTTGCAATGAAAATCTGGTAATCACTCGTCCCCATGTTGTCAGCACGATTCACAGAAAATACCTGGAAGCTGGTTCCGACATTATTGAAACGAACTCCTTCGGCAGCACGCCCGTCGTTCTCGCAGAATATGGCCTCGGAGGGCGCGCCCGCGAAATCAGCCGAATCGCCGCTTCTCTCGCGCGCAAAGCCGCCGACGATTTTTCCACGCCGGCCAAACCGCGCTTCGTGGCAGGCTCCATGGGCCCCACGACGAAGGCCATCAGCGTCACCGGCGGCATCTCTTTTGAACAGCTTCGAAATAATTATCACGAGCAAGCACGAGGCCTGATCGACGGCGGCGCAGACGTTCTGCTTCTCGAAACCTGTCAGGATACACGCAACATCAAAGCCGGCATCCTCGCCATTCAACAGTTAAGCCATGATCTCGGCCAGCCAATCCCGCTTATGGTTTCGGTCACCATCGAGCCCATGGGTACCATGCTCGCCGGACAGTCCATCGAAGCGCTCTGGTCTTCCCTCGATCACGTGGATTTAATTTCGCTCGGTCTAAATTGCGCCACCGGCCCGGAGTTCATGACCGACCATGTCCGCACATTGCAGTCGCTCACCAGCGGCTTCGTTTCCTGTTATCCCAACGCTGGCCTGCCGAACGAAGAAGGTCTCTACCAGGAGACCCCCACTTCGCTGGCGCAACAGCTCGAACGCTTTGTCGATCGTGGCTGGCTGAACATGGTAGGCGGCTGTTGCGGTACCACTGAACAGCACATTCGCGCCATCGCGCAAATGGTACAGGGCAAGTCGCCGCGCCATCCGATTGGTTCCACTCATCGCGCGGTGTACTCCGGCATCGATGTCATTGAAGCCGAGGAAAGCACGCGTCCGTTGATAGTTGGCGAGCGCACTAATGTGATCGGCTCGCGCCAATTCAAAAATCTAGTGGCTGCCGAACTTTGGGAAGAAGCTACCGAAATTGCGCGGCGCCAGGTGAAAAGCGGTGCGCACATTGTAGACGTCTGCCTGCAAAGCACGGATCGCGACGAACTAGCCGACATTCCGCCGTTTTACGATCAGCTCATTCGCAAAATCAAAGCTCCGATCATGATCGATACCACTGATCCGCGCGCCGTCGAGCTCGCGCTCACCTATTGCCAGGGCAAAAGCATCATCAATTCCATCAATCTTGAAGATGGCGAAGAAAAATTTGAACGTATCTGCCCGCTAGCTCGCTCCTATGGCGCGGCGGTGATCGTCGGCTGTATCGACGAAGACCCTGTTCAAGCCCAGGCATTCACTCGCGAACGCAAACTGGAAATCGCCGAGCGTTCCTGCCGTTTGCTTACCCAGCGATTCGGAATTCCCGTGGAAAATATTATCTTTGACCCGTTGGTTTTCCCCTGTGGCACGGGCGACAAGAACTACATTGGCGGCGCGCTCGAAACTATCGAAGGCGTGCGCTTGATCAAGAAACAAATTCCCCACGTGCGAACAGTTCTGGGAATTTCCAACGTTTCCTTCGGCCTGCCTCCCGGAGCACGCGAAGTAGTGAATTCAGTTTTCCTTTATCACTGCACCAAAGCTGGTCTGGATCTAGCTATCGTTAACGCCGAGCGCATCGAGCGCTTTGGCTCAATTCCAGAAGCCGAAAGAAAACTCGCCGAAGACCTTCTCTTCAATACTTCGCCAAAGACAGTCCCCGAGGATCACCCGGATGCTCAACATCTGCGCAACGTCCCACCCGACTGGCGCGATCAGTCGCCCGAACAAAAAGCCGCGGTCAACCAATTCCATATCGCCGCGATCACCAGCCACTTTCGCGCCGCAGGATCGCGAAAAAAAGAACACGCCGCCGATCTGCCCCTCGATCAGCGCCTCGCGAATTATATTTTGGAAGGCTCCAAAGACGGTTTGGTTGACGATCTCAATCGCAAGCGTGCCGAAGGAAATGCTCCGCTCGATATCATCAACGGCCCACTAATGACTGGCATGGCTGAGGTAGGCCGCCTGTTTAACAACAACGAGTTGATCGTCGCGGAAGTGCTGCAATCCGCCGAAGCGATGAAAGCCGCCGTCAGCCACCTGGAACAATTCATGGAAAAAGCCGACACCGAAAAGCGTGCAAAAGTAATGCTCGCAACAGTGAAGGGCGATGTTCATGACATCGGCAAAAATCTCGTTGAGATCATCCTAAAAAATAACGGTTACGAAGTGATCAACCTCGGCATCAAAGTTCCGCCCGAGGAATTGATTCGCGCCCATCGCGAACATCATCCCGACGCTATTGGACTTTCCGGCTTGCTGGTAAAAAGCGCGCAGCAAATGGTGACCACTGCCACCGACCTGCGCGAAGCCGGCATTGACGTTCCTTTGTTGGTGGGAGGCGCCGCACTCTCCGAACGGTTTACGCGCGCGAAGATCGCTCCACAGTATTCAACCGCCGTCTGTTACGCAAAAGATGCCATGACCGGCTTACGCCTGATGAACCATTTGAGCGATCCCGCGCAGCGCCCAGCCGTTCTGCGCGAGAACACCCACGCCGGAGCCATCGTCATCGACGAACCTGCGCCGCAACCGGCAGGCCCCGCCGGTGAAGAACGCTCGCCGAAAATCCGCTCCGATATTCCAATTCCGCCGGTAGCCTACCTCGACCGCAAAGCCCGCTCCATTCCCGATCGCAACGAAATTTGGAACTACATAAACCCTTTCATGATCTTCGGACGCCACATGGGTTTCCGCGGAAATTTCGAAAAGGCTCTGAAAGAACGCGACCCGCGCGCCCTCGAACTTTTTCACAGCATGGAAGAAGTGAAGCGGGAAGCTGAGTCGTTCATGAAGATTTCGGCCGTGTGGCAGTTCTTCGAAGCTGAACGCGAAGGCAACTCCCTGGCGCTTTTCGCGCCTGGAAAACCCTCGCCCATCCATAAATTTCATTTCCAACGCCAGCGCATTGGCGACCAGCTCTGTTTGAGCGATTACATTCTGCCGCCAAATCCGAAGCGCTCCAGCAATAATGGCGCGGACCAAAAAGCCCAGCGAGATCATCTCGCGCTTTTCGTAGTCACCGCCGGAGCAGGAGTCCGTGAACGCGCCGAAGAAGCCAAAGCCACCGGCCGCTATCTTTTCTCCCACGGGCTGCAAGCTCTCGCCATCGAAACCGCCGAAGCCTGCGCCGAATGGCTTCACCGCCGCATCCGCGAAGATTGGGGCTTCCCTGATCCGCCGACCATGACCATGGCCGACCGTTTCACTTCGCGCTATCGCGGCAAACGTTACAGCTTCGGCTATCCTGCTTGCCCCAATCTTGACGACCAGGCCGGCATATGGATGCTCTTGCGCCCCGAAGAAATCGGCGTGCACCTCACCGAAGGCATGATGATGGACCCCGAAGCCAGCGTCAGCGCCCTAGTTTTCCAGCATCCCGATTGCACGTACTTCACCGTTGGCGACCAACCCGAGCCGCCGCAATAAACTCAAAATTGAGTGTGCGGATATTACTTGTGAAGCGCAGTTTTTCCGTTTCCGTTGGTCGCGTGGGCCATGATCGATCGCAACACCAGTTCAAACTCTGTTGGATTAGTGCTCTGTGGCTCCGGAGCGATCTTTCCCTTCCCGGCTAGTGCGGAAATGGACAAGGTCTTTGTCTCACGAGTGGAAATGAACTCTTTCCTCGAATCGGCTTCAAGAACATTAAAGATCCCAGCCTTGAGCCGCTCAAATACGTGTTCGGCATCCGCTGATGCGTCAATCACCTCAAATTTGTATTCTTCGCTCAGCCGGTCAAACTCCGCGAGCAGCGCCGTCTGATAATTGCAAAAGCTGTCGTACATGTCGCGCCCAGGATAGAGATCCATCCCAGATTCCCAGTAGTCAAATCCTCGTGAGAAGACGACACGCGGAACAAGCTGGTCAATGCTCAGCCGCAAATAAAACGTTGCATCCGGTTTCAACGCCACGCTGTAAATGCTGCGAATCCATTTCGAATCCAGCCCCCGAACGAAAGCTCTGGCCATCAGCGAATAAACATATCGGTCGGTCAGCACTATGAACCCCGATCGCAAAGCCGGAACAATTTCATTTTCCAAACGATCCACAAAGTCCGTAGCGTAGAAAAGACTCTGCGTCACGCGCCCGAGATTATTTCCTTCCTTCGCGCGCCGTATACCTTCGCCAGCCAACGGAGAGCGCGTCATGCCCGTGTCCAGCACTGCGTGCCCTTGTTCTTCCAGCCACGGCTTCAAGCGGTTGATTTGTGTCGAGCGCCCAACTCCGTCCGTCCCTTCAATCACAATCAACTTACCGCTGAGATCCGAAATCCTCATGCCCGGCAAGAGCTTTCCATAGGTCTGTCTCATCGTTGTTGCACCCTCACATTCGTTGCTTTGTCGAGATGCGCCTTCGCAATCTGCCGCACGTGCGCCTGCTGCACCTCAATCGGCAAAGTGGCGTCAATCACGGTCAAGTCAAATTCCGGAACCATGTCTTCGTATTCTTTTAAAATCATGCCCTGAAACAGTCGGAAACTTTCTGCCGGATCATCGCTGAGTTCCAAATCCATCCCAGCTTCGTAATACTTGAACCCATTGCGCCCATCCAGCAGCCGGCCAATCGCTGTTTCCAGCGGGACTCGAAAATAAAATGCCACCGCCGGCTTCACGGCAAATCCGTAGAGCTCGCGCACCCATTCGCGATCCATTCCGCGCGCCACGTCTCG
>Ga0070765_100003101_pt1 | contig 10631 bp, 5 predicted proteins | sample HubBroMetageWFT5_FD_71516 | JGI IMG/M metagenome (GOLD analysis project Ga0070765, IMG submission 71516) | Warmed and freeze-thawed soil microbial communities from the Hubbard Brook experimental Forest, New Hampshire - Hubbard Brook CCASE Soil... | ecosystem: Environmental > Terrestrial > Soil... | reverse complement strand
CAGCTTCGAGATCGGTTGTCACCGACGACCAAGGTCATGGTCAACGAGGCGGGCTCCATCCTCTCGGGCGACATGGTTCAGGGCGAGCCCGGTCACGTCGAGAAGCCAATCCCGGCGGCTTATTGGAATTTGAGTGGAGCGTTTTACGCTTACCTTTACATGCAGTTGGCCCAACTTGGGGTTGATGTCGTGGGTGAATCGCAACTGGTCGGTTATCCCTCGCAGTTTCCCAGCGTCAGCATGGTCGATTCGACTAATGGCAAGCCGACCGCGCGCTTCACGGTGCTCCAGCTGATCAAAAACAATTTCGGCCCCGGAGACGATCTCCCGTTGACCGACGTGCGAAGCGGTGCTTCGCTGGCGGAGTCCGACGCGATCGCAGCGCAGGCGTTTGTGCGCGACGGCCACCGGAAGTTGCTGCTGATTAACCAGCGAAATCGTGCAGTCACCGTGGAACTGCCGAAAGAATGTGTTGGAGCTACCGTGCAGACGATCGGCGGGACATCGTCAGAACTGGTGAAGCAGAGTGTTGAAGATGGCAAAATTCCGTTGCTGCCGTTCGCGGTTTCCGTTGTCACTCTGAAGGATGATGCGCCGACAAAGGTGCAGACAACAGAGAGAAATTAGCTTCCCGGAGTCCAGAGTCATCTTTTCATCATGCGAACCTCGTTGGGACTTTGGACGGTCGTAATTCTGTTGGCGGCCGCATCCGCTCAAAGCAAGCCCCCGACACCGCAATCGGCGCCGGCCGTAGTTCCGCAGTTTGAAGACATTGCGCAGAAAGCCGGCCTGACCGTTCCGCACATTTCGTCTCCCGACAAGAAATACATTCTTGACTCGATGAGCGGTGGCGTCGGCCTGATCGATTGCGATAACGACGGCAAGCTCGACATTATTACGGTCAACGGCTCGACCGTGGAACGTTACCGCCAGGGCGGAGACCCGATGATCACGCTCTATCATCAGGATGCGAACCTGAAGTTCACCGACATCACGAAAGCCGCCGGGCTCACGCGCAAGGGCTGGGGCATGGGCGTAGCGGTCGCGGACTACGACAACGACGGATTGCAGGATATCTACGTCACCGGCTTTGGCGGCAATGCGCTTTATCACAACCTGGGCAACTGCAAGTTCGAAGATGTCACCGAAAAAGCTGGAGTCGCCGGTGGAGGTTTCAGCACCGGTGCGGCATGGGCCGACTACGATCGCGATGGCCGAGTCGATCTCTTCGTCTCGCGCTATGTGCACGTCGACATCGACAAACTGCCAGAGTTCGGCAATGATGCGCGCTACTGCCGCTTTAAGACTGTGATGGTGCAGTGCGGCCCCTGGGGCATGACGGGCGAATCAGATTTGCTCTTTCACAACAAGGGTGACGGAACATTTGAAGAAGTCTCGAAAAAAGCCGGAGTAGACGATTCCCATGCTTATTACGGTCTCGGCGCGACCTGGGGAGACTACGACAACGACGGTTGGCCCGATCTCTATGTGGCCAACGACACCGGCCCGAATTTTCTATACCACAACAAACATGACGGAACTTTCGAAGAGATCGGCCTGCTCTCCGGCAGCGCCCTGAGCGGAGACGGACTGCAGCAGGGCTCGATGGGCGTGGACTGGGGTGACTATCTTCACGAAGGGCGTTTGTCGATGCTGGTCACCAATTTTACGGAGCAGGGGTCGACGCTCTATCACAACCAGGGCAACGACAGCTTTGCCGATGTCAGCGTGCGCGCGAAGATTATGAAACCTACGTATCCACTGGTGAGCTGGGGTACGGCATTCTTCGATATGGATAATGACGGCTGGCTCGATATTTTCATCGCCAGCGGCCACGTCTACCCGCAGGTTGACAGCATTCCTGGAGCGGCGCAGTATCGCCAGCCCCTTGTGCTGTTGCGCAATCATCGAGACGGAACCTTTGAAGACGTGTCTTCCACGTTGGAGAGCTTGCCGCTGAAATCGAGGCGGGGCGTGGCCTTTGGCGACATCAACAATGATGGCAACGTCGACGTAGTGGTGCTCAATGTGGGAGAAGCTCCGTCGCTTCTTCTGAATCACAATCAGAGTTCCAACCACCGCGTCCTGTTCAAGCTGGTAGGAACAAAGAGCAACAAGGCGGCGATCGGTGCGCGGGTCACCGTGAAGGCGGGATCTCTCACACAGTTCGACGAAGTGCGCGGCGGTGCGAGTTACCTTTCGCAGAATGATTTGCGGCTCCATTTTGGTTTGGGCGACAATGACAAAATGAACGAAATCACAATCCGCTGGCCGAACGGCGAAACTGAAACCCTGCGAGAAGTGGCTGCGGATTTTATCTACACAATCGTCGAAGGCGCGGGAATTGACCGAAAAGTGGCGCTGCCTCCTCTGTCCAGCTCGTTTATCCATTGAAGTTTTGCTTGTGACTTCGCTCAGTACCAGTTACGCGCGTCGCTGATGTAGCGTTGGCGGTAGCCAAGCGGCTGTAGAGGTTTTTCGCACGGACAACCGGACGATCCATCTCTTCATGCGGGACCCTGCCGCGCGCATGATTTTTCCCCTCGGCCAGTCTTTGTGCTACTTATAGGGTAGTTATGGTCAACGGTTCCGCATCCCGTCGCCCGCGTCTGATGCTGGCGCTCGCGGCATCTGCTCTGATTGGCGCTTTGACCGCGTGCCTGGGCTCGCTGCGGTCGGGCGATCAGGTAAGTTTTAGTCGCGACATTCGTCCCATACTCAATCAGAACTGCGTTCCGTGTCACGGTGGAGTGCGGCAGAAAAATGGCGTTTCGTTCATTTTCCGGGAGGAAGCACTGGGCGTCGGAAAATCGGGGCGCCGGACGATCGTGCCGGGTAAGCCTGGCGAATCCGAACTGATCGCGCGCGTCACTTCGACCGATCCTGAATCGCGCATGCCTTACCACGGGCCAGCGCTTCCTCCGCAGCAAATTGCGTTGCTTCGCGAGTGGATCAAGCAGGGAGCGAAGTGGGAAGACCATTGGGCTTTCGTCGCTCCGAAGCCGCAGTCGTTGCCCGCGGTGAAACAGTCGGCCTGGGCGCGTCAACCGCTGGACCGCTTCATTCTCGCTCGATTGGAGAAGGAGGGACTCGCTCCCTCGCCCGAAGCTGACAAGGCGAGTTTGCTGCGCAGAGTTTCTTTGGACCTCACGGGACTCCCGCCCACGCCAGCGGAGCAGGCGAACTATCTCGCTGACTCTTCGCCGAACGCCTACGAGAAACAGGTGGACCGGTTGCTCGCCTCGCCGCGTTACGGTGAACGTTGGGCGGCGATGTGGCTGGACCTCGCGCGTTACGCGGACAGCAAAGGGTACGAGGCCGACCGTGACCGTCCTGGAATGTGGCCGTATCGCGACTGGGTCGTGGACGCGTTCAATCGCAATCTACCTTACGATCAATTTGTGATCAAACAATTGGCTGGCGATCTGCTGCCGAACGCCACGCTTGAAGATCAGATCGCGACGTCATTTCACCGGCAGACCCCCAATAATGACGAGGGCGGCACGGACGACGAGGAATTCCGGTTGGTGGCTGCGATGGACCGGTCGGCGACTACGTGGTCCGTGTTGAACGGCGTAACGATGAATTGCGTGCAGTGCCACTCGCATCCTTACGATCCGATCCGGCACGCCGAGTATTACAAGTCTCTGGCATTCTTCAATACTTCGCGCGACGCTGATCTGCCAGAAGACACGCCGGTTCTGCGGGTTCCGAAAGATAAAACCAAATATCCGGAAGCCTCGCAGCTTGAGCGGGAGATTGCGAGGCTGACGCGCTCGGTAGTGGACTCGGGCCGGCAGTTGGAAGCGCAAGCCCATTGGACTCCCTTAACTATTACCGCGGCGTCAGCCAGCGAAGAACTCGCCCTGCGCTGGCAGACGAGTGAACTCGAGCAGGAGCTCGCCGCGTTGAAAGAAAAGAAATTGCCGGCGAAGCAAAAAGAGGCCGAGCGGAAGGATCTTGTCAAGGCCGTCGCCGAGACGCGTAAAGAAGTACTCGCTAAAGCTGGAGCCAAACCAGTCGTCTTTCAGATTCGCGATGGCGAGATGCAGGCTGCGGCCAATGCCCCAGGCAAATCTGTTTACCAGCTGACGGCATCCGTCGATGTCCCTTCTCTTACGGCAGTACGCATCGAGGTGCGGCCAGCAAATGCAGACATTGCGCGGCATACACCAGAAGAGGGATTCGTCGTCGACCAGGTTGAGGCCTGGGTAGTTCAATCGAACGGCCGCGAGGAGAAGATCCGGTTCCGCTATTTTGTTCAGGATTCTGAAGACAATCTGGAAGCTGCGGTCGCGCGGCGGTCGGAAAGACTAGAGCACGAAATCAACACGGACCTTGCCGCGGGTGGATTCGCGGCGAATCCGAATCTGTTCCGGGCTCGCTGGGTCGTCGGAGTGACCGCATCGCCTCTGCAATTGCCCCGCGGCAGCCGTCTCAAAATTAACCTGACGCAGACGGAGAACATCACCGACAAACCCGCTCTGGTAAAACGCGCGCGTATCGCGGCCAGCACGGATTCGAGTTGGTCAACCCTGGCTCAGGATCACGACTTCGCCGCAAATCTTGAACAGCTCACAAACCTGACTCGCCAGTTGGCGAAGATTCCGAGCGTTGAAACGCCGGTAATGGCCGAGGAGCCCGACTACGACACTCGGCAAACCCTTGAGTTCGACCGCGGAAATTTTCTGACGAAGATCGGACCTGCCCTCGCCCCCGACGTTCCGGGAATATTTCCGAAGCTTCCTGATGGCGCGCCGCGCGATCGTCTGACGCTGGCAAAATGGTTCTTCACTCCGGAGCAGCCCCTCACCGCGCGTACTGCAGTCAACCGCTACTGGGAACAGCTTTTCGGTACGGGAATTGTCGAGACGCTCGAGAATTTCGGGAGTGTTGGGGAAGAGCCGAGCCATTCCGAATTGCTCGACTGGCTGGCGCTGCATTTTCAGAACGACCTGCACTGGGACATGAAGGCGTTGTTACGCGAACTGGTGACGAGCGCGACATATCGCCAGAGCGCCAGGACAACCCCGGCTCTTACAGAGAAAGATCCGCGTAATCGCCTGTTAGCTCGTGGTCCGCAACAACGACTCACGGCGGAGATGGTGCGGGATCAGGCTCTGATGGCAAGCGGGCTCTTGAGCGATACCATGGGCGGGCCACCCGTGATGCCGCCGCAGCCCGAGGGGGTGTGGAACTCGGTTTACAACGACAGCAAGTGGGTCGACGCGAAAGGCCCGGATCGCTACCGCCGCGCGATTTATACATACATCAAACGCACCAGCGGGTACCCGAGCTTTCTGACCTTCGATGCTTCGGATCACGATGTGAGCCTGGCGCGGCGCATACCGACCAACACGCCGTTGCAGGCACTGGTGACCCTGAACGACCCGGTGTATCAGGAAGCTTCCGAAGCGCTCGCCGCACGCATGATCAAAGAGACGGATACTCTTGACGGGCGTCTGTGCTACGGCGCACGCTTGGTCCTGTCGCGCGAGCCGTCAAATGGAGAGCTAGGTGCCTTGCGCAGGTTGTATGAAGACGCCCTCACTACGCCGGGCGAACCTCACATCGTGAAAGTTGCCGCGAGTACTGAGCGGAGATCTGACAAGGAATTGGCCGCGATGACGGCGGTGGCGAGCGTACTCTTGAATCTTGATGCGGCTTTGACCAGGTGATTCAACCATGTCCGATTCCCTAATTCACGCGGACGATTTGCGGACGGCACTGCTGCAGGCGCAGACTCGCCGCCATTTCCTGCGGACGCTAGGCGGTGGGTTGGGGACTTTGTTCCTGGGAACGTCGATGACAAAGTATGCGAGCGCTGCCAATGGCGCTGGCCATTCAGAATCTTCGAATCTTGACTTCACGCGCGACGCATCGAGCCCGCTTGCCGAACTGCCGCCTCAGTTTGCGGCCAAGGTGCGGCGCGTTATTTATTTGCACATGGCGGGCGCGCCGAGCCAACTTGAGCTCTTCGAGTACAAGCCGGATTTGAAGCGGCTCGACGGCCAGGACTGTCCTGCTTCGTTTCTGGCCGGCAAGCGCTTCGCATTTATCAGCGGTGTTCCCAAGCTTCTGGGATCGCAGTATCCGTTTCACCAGGTTGGGCAAAGCGGCCAGTGGATCTCCGACCGCCTCCCTCACCTGGAAGAACACATGGACGAGATCTGCTTCATCAAGTCCATGCATACCGACCAGTTCAATCACGCGCCGGCGCAGTTGCTCGTCCATACTGGAAATGCGCGGCTGGGCTATCCTTCGCTCGGCTCGTGGGTGCTCTATGGACTGGGCACGGAGAATCAAAATCTGCCCGGGTTCATCGTGTTGCTTTCTGGAGGGAAATCACCGGACGGGGGAAAACAACTGTGGAGCTCCGGTTTTCTCCCGAGTGTCTATCAGGGAGTGCAGTGCCGCTCGCATGGCGAGCCTGTGCTCTATCTCGATAATCCGCCGGGAGTGAGCCGTCCGCTACGCCGCAGCATGCTGGACGCGATTGATGACATCGATCAGCAGAACTACGCTGCGTTTGGCAATCCTGAGACCGTCACGCGTATCGCGCAATACGAAATGGCGTTCCGCATGCAAATGGATGCCACCGACGCCATGGACATCAATAAAGAACCAGAATCGGTGCGCGTCCGCTACGGATCGAAGCCCGGTGAATCCAGTTTTGCCAACAACTGCCTTGTCGCGCGGAGACTGGCGGAGCGCGGCGTGCGATTCATCCAGCTCTACCACTGGGGGTGGGATTCTCACGGGGCAGAAGCCAAAGAAGCATTGAATCTCGGCTTCATGGACCGCTGCCGTGAAGTCGATCAACCGACCGCCGCTCTGCTGGCCGATCTGAAAGAACGTGGAATGCTCGAAGATACTCTCATCGTCTGGGGAGGTGAATTCGGCCGCACTCCCATGCGCGAAAACAGAAATGGCCAGGTGATGAAGTATGTGGGTCGAGACCACAACCCCGGGGCTTTCACGATTTGGATGGCGGGCGGCGGGGTCAGACCTGGAATCGCGCACGGCCAGACCGACGAGATGGGCTACGAGATCGTGAAAGATCCAGTCGAGATTCGCGATCTGCATGCGACCATGCTTTACCTTCTGGGATTCGACCATCGCAAGCTCAACTACTCTTTCCAGGGGTTGGAGCAGAAGTTAACTACCGTGAGACCGGCGCGCGTTGTGGCTGAGATTCTGGCGTGAGTCATTCTGCCGATGTCTGGATGCACGATTCCAGAGGTTTCCCGCACTCATGACAGAGTGGGGCCAGCGCATCTCCGGACAGCTTCGTTTTGTTCTATTCACCCTGCCGTTCGTTTTGCTCGTGCTCGTTCTCGTTGCGTTTTTCCCGCCTGACGGAAACGAACGCGCCGAGTGGGCGCAATTCATCGGGCGCTTTCATCCTCTGGCGGTCCACTTCCCCATCGCACTGATCCTGCTGGTGCCGATTCTGGAACTGGCGGGGTTGAATCGCAACTTCTCTTACCTGCGCCTCTCAGCCCGCTTTATTCTTGGCCTTGCTACGCTTAGCGCGACTTTGGCGGCAATGCTTGGATGGTGTCTGGCGCGAAGCGGCGGTTACTCCGGACCCATCGTCGTGCAGCACATGTGGGGCGGGATATCGGTCGCAGCCGCCTGCTGGTTGTGTTGGCTGTTGCGCACTCGCGCGAGCGAAGCAGAGTTGGGGATGGGCTATCGAGTCGCCATCGTAGCGAGTGTGGCTCTTGTCGCCTGGACCGGCTATCGCGGCGGGCAACTATCTCTTGGCGAAGATCACCTTACCGAGCACATGCCGGTCGGTTTGCGTCACGTGCTGCGCCTGCCGGAGTCGGCATCGCCGACCGTAGACGCAAACACGTTCTATGGGGCTCGTGTTCAGCCAATCTTCGCGGCACGCTGCATCACGTGCCATGGACCCAACAAGCATAAGGCAGACCTCCGGCTCGATAGTTATCGAGCTGTGATGCTCGGTGGCAAGGATGGACCCGTCGTCCGGGCTGGAAACGTTCAAGCCAGCGATCTGTTCCGTCGAATCACATTGCCTCCTGGACACGATGACTTCATGCCCAAGGAAGCTGCGCGCCCGTTGTCAGTGGATCAGGCGAAGCTGATCGAACTGTGGATTGGCTCAGGCGCCTCCGATACGCTTCCCGTGGACGCCATCAAAGGCGCTCCTGGAGCCTCGCCGTCGACTGCGCCCGCCGAAGTGACCTTCGAAGAGATTGATCCCGCTACTGTCGCAAAACTCCGTGCCGCTGCCGCACCCATGGTTGCGCAACTGCAAAAGCGATTTCCGAACATTTTGGATTATGAGTCGCGCAGCTCCGCGAACCTCAGTTTGAACGCTTCGATTCTTGGGGCGAAATTTGGCGACAGCGACTTAGCGGCGTTCGTCCCGCTTGCCGGGAACATTACTGTAGCCGACTTCTCCCGCACAGCGATCACCGACCGGTCTGCGGGTGCTATCGCTGCCATGAAACGGGTGCGAGTACTGCGGCTGATGGGTACCGGGATTTCTGACGCGACGGTCGAAGCCCTGGATACGATGGATCAACTCGAATCGCTGAATGTTTTCGGCACGCGCGTCACAGCCGCTGCGCTGCCGGCCGTCGTGAAGCTGCCTAGATTGGCACATTTCTACGCGGGCCAGACTGCGATTCCGAATAGCGTTGCCATTCCGCAGGCTTTGGCCGGCAAAGTTGTGTTTTGAATTCGAACGAATCGCGTTTCACGAACCCCTGTCGTCTACGTGATATTCGAATAATTCAGCGGGTCTCGAATAAATAGAGCCGCTTCAATCCGGGTTTGGTTCGCAGCTCAGCGACCCCACTGCTGGTAACTTTTGTCTGAGTCAGATTCAGCGACTCTAACTTGTCGAGCTTCACCAGCGCTTGCGCCCCCACAGAAGTCACCGCAGTGTTGGAAAGATCGAGAAATCTCAGGTTGGAGAAGCTCGCGATTGACTGCATTCCTTTGTCGGTCACTTTGGTGCGCGCGAGTTCCGCATCAACGATCAGATCCGCAACCGGAGCCAATTGGGCCAACGTCGCATCGTCGCAAAGCGCCGGGTCGCTCACTGTGCGCAGAATCAGTCCATCGGTCGGGTTCTGCGAGCGTGGCACAAGACGGATTCCAAGCGACGACTCCAGCGCGGCCATCGTCTTCAGTTGCGGGCGGTAATCAGCCGTCAGTGGCGGCGCAGTTTTTGTCGTCTCGAGAGACGGCGGCAATCCTGAGATCGCCGCCTCAGCAACGTTCGTGGTCGCTCCCGCTGTGATCCATGCCTCGATGATTTTCGTTTCCGCTTCGGTCAAAGCTGGTTTTCCCTCAGCTGGCATGAAATCTTTGCTGCCGGGCGGCAGAGTCACACGGCGGACGAGTTCGCTCCTGGCCGGTTCACCGGGACGAATGACCGGACCATCCTTGCCGCCGTGCATCACGTGGTCGTAGTTGTCGAGGCGCAGCTTGCCCTTGAACTTTCCGGTATTGTGGCAGACGACGCATTTTTCTTCGAAGATCGGCTGCACCCGCATCGCGTAAAAACTCGTGGGGTCGACTTCAGACGGCCGCTCGCCCCCAAGCCAGCGGCGGAGCGGTTCCGGTGAGAGTTCGGTCAGAAATGTCTCACCGTGAGTCAATTTTCCGCCCTGATCGCTGGTCCAAGTCAGCAAGACGAGTGTCCCCAACAAAGCTACTGCGTAGGTATTTCTTTTCCAACCGGAGAGAGCCCAGCACGCGAGGCTAGCAGCCGCGAGAGAGACTCCGCCCCACATGTGACGCGTCACCAGCGCGCCTTCATAGCCTCCACTCCGCGCCAGCAGCCATCCCAGCCACGCCGAGGCGACCGCCGCGATCGTTGCGAGTCCTAACACGAAGCCTGCCGATTGGCGCAGGTGCTGCCGGTCTCGCACCAGCGCCGCACCTTCGAATAACGGAACCAGTATGAGCAATGCAATGGGAAGATGCACAGCGAGCGGATGGAAGCGCCCCAGGAACTGGGCCAGTTCGCCGCGCTGAATACCGTCAGGCGGGGCTGCGAGTAACAAAATAAATAAGGGCAGGATCGCGGCGATACCAGCGCCCACCATCCACGCGCGGACTCGAAGTGGCATGCGGATCCCGTTACGCCTTGCGCAGAAGTGTGATTCGCCCGATCGGCAACCACTCGGCCACAAGAATGTCGCCGTTGTGCAGAAAGATGGCATCGTGCGGCGTGATGAATTTTCCCGGGGTAAATTGCTGGCGCGACTGGTCGCGGCGCGACCCTACTTCGCCATTCTCCGCCTTTCCGTCTCCCAGTTGCGCCACAACGTTGAACTCGCGGTCAAGAATACACACCTGGCTGTCGAGATCGGGGCAGACCATCCACTCGCCCTGAGTATGAAAGTTGCAGGGCATGCGCAGGTGGGCTTCGTCTTTGATCGTCTTCAAGTGAGCGCCGTCAAGGGTGAACGTCTGGATGCGGCGATTTCCGCGGTCGGCTACGACCAGCAGCGGATTTGTTCCGCGTGGGTCAAGCCAGAGTCCGTGCGGCGTGTCCAGTTCGCCATCACCGTGGCCGGGCTTGCCGAGTTCACCAAGAAATTTTCCCGCGAGCGAAAAACGCAGTATGTGGCTCGATCCGTAGC
>Ga0070765_100003100_pt1 | contig 10633 bp, 9 predicted proteins | sample HubBroMetageWFT5_FD_71516 | JGI IMG/M metagenome (GOLD analysis project Ga0070765, IMG submission 71516) | Warmed and freeze-thawed soil microbial communities from the Hubbard Brook experimental Forest, New Hampshire - Hubbard Brook CCASE Soil... | ecosystem: Environmental > Terrestrial > Soil... | reverse complement strand
CGCTCGGCGCTCTCCCCCTATTCGTTACATATCGTCGATCAGCTCTTCAAGGTGACGTTGCCGCTGGTGTCGACCGCGTAGGTGCCGTCACCCACCCAGTTGCCACCCGAAACCTTGTAGAGAGTGAAACCGGTGTTGGTCGTGTCCCCGTTGGCGTCGAAGGTCGTGTGACCAAGCGCGCCGTCGTACGCGGTCTGGTGCAGCGCTGCGACCACGGCGTCCCGGAAGGCCATGGTGCTGGACGGCGGCTGGCCGCCGTTGCCAACGAGCACCGTATGAATCGCCTGCAGCAGGATGTTCATGGCGTCGTAGCCGTACGCCGTGTAGGGCTCCTTGGTGCCGTCGTTGTAGGGCGCAGGCTTGGTCGCGTAGGCCGCGGCGTACTGCGAGAAGAATGTGGCGGAACTCGTCAGCTTGGTGACGTCAGGGGCGCTGGTCGCGAAGCTGCCGACGGCCTCGGTGGGGATGGAGCCGGAGTTCGCGTCGGTGATGAACTTCGTGTCCTGGCAGCCGTCGCCTCCGAGGAGCGGAATCTTCAGCCCGGCCTTGCCCATGTCACGACGCACCAGACCGCAGCCGTTACCCGTGGTGCCGCCGAAGAAAATGGCCTGGGCGCCAGCTGCTTGAGCGTTGCTGATCTGAGTGGCGAACGTGGTGGTGGAGCCAGGAAGGCTCGCAGACCCGACGACGGTGCCGTGTTCGGTCGTGGTGTAGGCCGTCTTGAAGATGAGCGCGAGGCCGCGGCCGTACGCCTCCTGGTCATCGATGATGTACACCTTGGTCGCGTTGACAACCTTGGCCGCGACGTACGCATCGATCTCGCCCTGCTGGATGTCGCTGGCGATGACCCGGAAGTAGCTGTGTGCGCCGGGGTACAGCGCCGCTGTGTCGATCTTGATGGTCGGGTCGCTGCAGACCGCCACCACCGCGGTGAGGCAGGGGTTGGTGTTCGAGGGGCTGATCAGCGCCAGGTGGTTCTGCGATGCCACCGGGATCTCGGCCAGCGCGACGGACGAGTTGAACGGCCCGACCACCCCCATGACGGTGCCGTCCGATGCGAGTGCGGTGATGTTCGCGGCGCCCTGTGCCGGGTCGTGCCCGTTCTTCAGGACCGTCGAGTCGTCCTTGCTGACGTACTTCAGCGTGCAGCCGCCCATCAGCTTGCTGGCGATCGCCTGGTTGACGGCGAGCTCAGCCGCGAGCTGCGGGAACGGGCCGTCGGTGGCGTCTCCGCCGGTGAGTGGCAGGTCGGTCGCCACGGTGATCGTTCCTCTGCATCCGGCGATCCCCGTCGCGCCGCCACTTGACGAGGTCGGCGCGGACGACGTACCGCACGCGGCTAAAACGCCAAGCGCGGCAACCGTACCAATCGACAACAACCCTTTGGTGGGCTTGACCATGTGCTGGGTTCTCCTCTCTCTGCGAGGCATTGCTGGTGAGGGACCCTGTGTACACTCGGGCACGACTGGTTGTCAATCGCCCATCGGAACTACCCCTACGAAATCAAGGGCAAATCCAAGGACCGTCCAACCTCGCTAGGATCATCGCCATGGTCTTCGCCGCGGTTGCCAGTGGGCTGAGCGCGGCGTTTGCCGTGGTCGTTTTCCTCAGATTCCTGCGCAGCAGGCGTCCCGCGTTCGCGGCCTGGACCCTCGGTCTCCTCATCTTTGCCAGTGCTGCGGCGTTCCAGGCTGCAGGCGAGACCGGCGGCTGGTCGCCCCCGATATTTCGTGGCTTCTACCTCCTCGGCGGGGTGCTCGGAGTCATCTATCTCGCACTCGGCACCATCTTTCTCCTGGCGCCGCGGCGGGTAGCGTGGGCGTGCGCGATCGTGCTCGGCGCGATCACGGTCGTTCTGGCCATCGATGCGGCGGTCATCCCGGTCGATGCGGCCCGGCTGAGCACCGCCAAGGGGGTGCTCGGTGACGCGATCCAGCAGGGGTCGCTGCTGTTCATCGGCGTGGTCTTCCTCAACATCATCGGCACCCTGGTGCTCGTCGGTGGATCGGCGTGGTCCGCGTACCGTTTCATCCGCGACCGCGCCGGCATCGACCGCGTGATCTGCAACGTGCTGCTCACCGCCGGCGCGCTGGTCATCGCGGTCGGCTTCTCCGCCGCCAAGACCGTGGGCATCGCCAACCTCGACGTTCTCGGGGCGTACGAGGCCGCCGGGATCGCGGTCATGTTCGGCGGCTTCCTCGCCCTCGGCAAGGTGGGGGTTCGGAGTGCAGCCGCGTCCCCCTCGGGGCGGGCGACCGCAACCTCCGGGTCGTGACCGACACGCTGGCGGCCGCGGACGCGGCGACGTGGCGCGAGCGCGACGCCGAGCTGATCTCCCCCGCGTATCACCGCTTCTCGGACCTGGTCGTCGAGACCGCCGAAGGGGCTCATCTGCATACCGTCGACGGGCGCGACGTCCTGGACTTCGGGTGCGGCATCGGGGTCACAAATCTCGGGCATCGCCACCCCGCCGTGGTCGCTGCGGTGCACGAGCAGGTCGATCGCCTGTGGCATACCTCGGTCACCGCATTCCACCCCAAGATGATCGAGGCAGCCGGTGCGCTGGTCGCGATCACGCCGCCATCGCTCGACCAGGTCTTCTTCACGAACTCGGGAGCCGAGGCGGTGGAGAGCGCCTTGAAACTTGCGCGGCGGGCAACAGGGCGCAGCGACATCATCGCGTTCGTGGGGGGCTTCCACGGGCGAACCTACGGCGCTCTTTCGCTCACCGCGAGCAAGGCCACCTACCGCCGCGGCATGGGGCCGCTGCTCCCGGGGGTCCACCACGTCCGCTATCCGTACTGTTTTCGCTACTGCACGCACCCCAAGGATGACGTCTGCGAGCTGGTCGAGCGGGAGCTCGAGCTGCTCTTTGCCACCACCACCGCTCCCGAGACCGTGGCGGCGATCGTCGTCGAGCCGGTCCAGGGTGAGGGCGGCTACGTCGTCCCCCCGGCGACCTTCCTGCCCATGCTCCGCCGCGTCTGCGACGAGCACGGGATCCTGCTGATCGCCGATGAGGTCCAGAGCGGATTCGGTCGAACCGGCAGGATGTTCGCGGTGGATCACACCGGGACGGTGCCGGACATCATGTGCCTCGCCAAGGCGCTCGGCAACGGGATGCCCATCTCCGCGATGGTCGGCGGACATCGCGTGATGAGCGCCTTCCACGAGGGCGAGCACGGCACCACGTTCGGTGGCAACGCCGTTGCGTGCGCGGCGGCGGTCGCCGTCATCGAGACGATGATCCGCGACGGGATCCCGGAGCGGGCGAGCCGCCTCGGCCGGCGTGCGATCGAGCGTGTGCGTGGGTGGCAGGCCGGCACTCCCGCGCTCGCCGACGTTCGCGGCCTCGGGCTGATGATCGGCCTCGAATTCATGCAGGGGAACGCACCCGCGGCCGGCCTCGTGGACCGCATCTCGACCAACGCGCTCGCTCGCGGACTGCTGCTGCTCTCGTGTGGTATCGATGGGAACGTGATCAGGCTCATCCCTCCACTGACGATCTCCGAATCCGAGCTGGACTCGGGGCTGGACATCCTCGAGGCCGCCATCCGCCAGGAGACCGCTCCATGACCGTCGTCGACGCGGCGCTCGAGGTGGGGAACCTGATCAGCGGCGCCTTCCGGCCGGCCGGGTCCGGGCGCACCTTCGAGTCGCGCAACCCGGCGGACAGCAGCGACGTCGTCGGCGTCTTTCCGCGCAGCGAAGCGGCCGACGTGGACGCCGCTGTCGCCGCCGCCCGCGCGGCCTTCGACGGCTGGAGGCGGACGCCGTGGCCGTCGCGCGCCGCGATCATCCTGCGCGCCGCCGAGCTTCTCGAAGACCGCAAGGAGTCACTCGCGCAGCTCATGACCCGGGAGATGGGCAAGGTGCTCACGGAGGCTCGAGGCGACGTCCAGGAAGCGATCGACATGGGGAAGTTCATCGCCGGTGAGGGCCGCCGTGCGTTCGGCGAAACGGTGCCGAGCGAGCTGCGCGACAAGTGGGCGATGACCGTGCGCCAGCCGTTCGGCGTCGTCGGCTGCATCACCCCGTGGAACTTCCCGATCGCCATCCCTTCCTGGAAGATCTTCCCGGCGATCATGGCCGGCAACGCGGTGGTGATCAAGCCAGCCGAGGACACACCCCTCTGCGCGCTGCGTTTCGTCGAAGCCCTCGAGGATGCGGGGCTTCCGGTGGGTGTCGTCAACGTGGTCTTCGGATTTGGCGAGGAGGCCGGAGCGGCCCTCGTCGCGCACCCGGACGTCGCCGCCATCTACTTCACCGGAAGCGTCGACACCGGACGGGTCGTGTCCGAGACCTGCGGCCGGATGCTCAAGAAGTGCTCGCTCGAGCTCGGAGGCAAGAACGCCATCGTGGTGCTCGACGACGCTGACGTCGAGCTCGCGGTGGACGGCGCCCTCTGGGGAGCCTTCGGCACCGCCGGGCAGCGCTGCACCGCGTCGTCGCGCCTGATCGTCGAGCACGGCGCGCTCGACCGCTTTACAGCACGGTTGGTCGAGCGCGCGTCGCACCTCCGCCTCGGAGACGGGCTCGACGAGAAGGTCGATGTCGGCCCGGTGATCAACGAGACCCAGCTCCGCCGGATCCATTCGTACACGGAGATCGGCAAGGGCGAGGGCGCGTCGCTCCTCCTCGGCGGCGAGATCGCAACGGAGGGAGCGCTCGCCAAAGGCTGGTTCTACCGTCCGACGGTGTTCGGCGATGTGACGCCGGCGATGCGCATCGCCCAGGAGGAGATCTTCGGCCCGACGACGGTGATCATTCCGGTCACATCGATGGAGGATGCGATCGCCGCCGCCAACTCCACCCAGTACGGGCTCAGCCTCAGCGTGTACACCAACGACCTGCGCACCGCCTTTCACGCGATCAACGAACTCCATTCCGGCATCGTCTACATCAACGCGCCGACCATCGGCGCGGAGATCCAACTCCCGTTCGGCGGGACTCGCAACACCGGCAACGGCCACCGCGAAGCGGGCGGTCACGTGCTCGACGAGTTCAGCGAATGGAAGTCGATATACATCGACTACAGCGGACGCCTTCAGCGCGCGCAGATCGACACGGAGTGACCTTGGTCGTGAACGGGCTCGAAGAACGTTTCACGACACACGATGGCAAGCGCCTGCGTTACCTGACCGGAGGGTCGGGGCCCGCGCTCCTGCTCTGTCACGGGTTCATCGGCTCGGCAGAGAATTTCAATGACTGGTTCGAGGTCCTGCTCCCACGCCGGACCATCATCGCGCCGGACCTGCCCGGCTTCGGACGCTCAGCGCCGCTGGACGGCGGCCACACCGCCCCCGCGCTGGCGCGCGCGGCGCTCGCCGCCGCCGCAGACGCGGGCGCGGAGCATTTCGACCTCGGTGGCCTGTGTCTCGGTACTCCGATCGCGCTCGCGATCCAGCGCGCGCGTCCGCAGGCGACGCAGCGCCTGATCCTGCACACGCCGCTGGTGGCCCCGTGGCTGGTCCGGCGCTCGTTCCACATGCAGGTGGGCTTCATGCTCGCACCGGTGGTGTACCGGGCAATCGTGTGGCTCGCGCACCAGCGGACCATGAGCGATATCTACAAACGGCTGATGGTGGAAGGCAAGGGCGTGGATCCCATCGCCGCCAAGGTCAATTTCGACAACCAGGTGCTGGCGGATCCGCGCGCCGCTCGCGAGTGGCTGCACGACGCGCTGCAACGAAATGACCTTGCGCAGGTTCGCGGCTCGGCGAGCCCGACGCTGATCCTCGTCGCCGAGCACGATCGCATCGTCAACGTTCGCCGCCTAGGGTCGGCGGTCGCGGACGCGCCGGACGTGTCCTTCGACGTTATCCGGCAGGCGGGTCACGCGTGGAGCCCGGAGCTTTCCCGCCGCCAGCGGCAGCTGATCGCCGCGTTCCTCGACGATCAGCCGCTGCCGCTCGCCGACGGCACGGTTGTCGCCGCTGCCTGACGCCGCGAGACGTGGACGCCGGCGCCGACGTCGAGGCGGACCGCGCGATCATGGCCTTCATCCGAGAGGCGCGGAAGGCAAACGAGCTCCCGCGCGTCGGGCCGTTCGCGCTCGTGCTCACGGGCGTGACCGCCCTGCGCTACCTCAACTACGCGATCCCCGACGACGACGCCGATCCGGATGACGCGGAGCTCGACGCGCTGGTCGCCGCCTTCCGGATGGCGGATCGGGCTCCGCGCGTCGAGTTTCTTCCATCGGTGGCACCAGCACTCGAGACGCGGCTGACGGCGCGGGGGTGGACCCTCGAGGCTCGCCTTCCGCTCATGACCTGCACGAAGATGACCCTTCGCGAAGCGCCCAGGCCCGACGGGATCGTGATCGAAACGCCGCTGGACGACGCGACGCTCCTCGAGATGGCCCGTCTGCAACACGAGATCTTCGACGACCCGGAGCCCGCCGATGAGCGCACCGTTGCCCGGTTGCGCGGCTCGATGAGCCGGGGCGGTCGGGCACTCATCGCGCGGGAGGCGCGGACGCGCCGGCTGGTGGGGGCGGCCCAGTCCGGAGTGCCGGCCGGCGGGGCCACCGAGGTCGTCGGCGTCGTGGTGGCGCCCTCCCATCGGCGCCGGGGGCTCGCCGCCGCGATGGTGTCCGAGATCTCTCGCCAGGGCCTCGCCGCCGGGCTCACGACCGTTTTCCTCGAGGCGGCGCCCGGCGCCGACGGGGCCTACCGGAACGCCGGGTTCCGACGGACATCGACGAGCGTGCACCTATCGTTGGCGGGTGACGTCGACGCCTGAGCCGGTCGAGATCCCGGAACGCCGCTGGCCGCCTCCGGCGCTGCGGGTGCGGTCGTTCCGCTGGTACTGGGCCGCCCAGTGGCCCACCCTCCTCGGCACCTGGATGCAGGTGGTCGCGCTCGGCTATCTCGTCTACCAGCGCACCGGCAGCGCGACCGCCGTCGCCGCGGTGGCCGCGGCGGACGGCATCCCGGCGGTGATCCTCTCGCTGGCGGGCGGCGTGCTCGCCGACCGGCTGCCGCGGCGGCGGATCCTCCTGGTCACCCAATCGCTGCTCGGCCTGAGCGCCGGGTCGCTCGCGCTCCTGGTGGCCACGAACCACGCGAGCTTCGCGGCCATCATCGTTGTCGCGGTCGTGTTCGGCGCCACCGACGCCGCGGATCTGCCAACGCGCCAGGCGCTCGTCGCCGACCTCGTCGAACGCCACCTCGTGGTCAACGCCGTCGCTCTCGGCGCCGCTGCGATGAGCGCGACCCGGATCATCGGCCCGTCGGTCGCCGGCCTCCTGATCGGGTTCGCGGGTCCGGCCGTCTGCTTCGGATTCCTCGCCGTCGCGTACCTGGCGCCGATCGTGGTGCTGCTCAAGGTGATCCCGGACGTCACACCGCTGCCGAGACAGGCCGGTGCGACCGCACTCGGTGAGCTGGTCGCCGGCCTCCGCGCGGCCGGAGCGGACCCACTCGTCCGCGGGGTGGTGATCGTGGCCTCGGTGCTTGCGTTGTGCGGCGTCTCGTACATGCCGTTCCTGCCGGTCCTGGCGAAAACGCAGCTGCACGTTGGTCCCGCGGCTCTGGGGGTGATGTACAGCGTCGGCGGAGTCGGCGGCCTGGTCGGTGGGCTGGCGATCGCGTCGATGGGACGCGGGGCCGGACGTCTCCAACTCATGCTCGTCGGTGGGTTGGTATACGCCATGAGCCTGTTCGTGGTCGCGCACAGTGCGTTGCTCGGCTTCACGCTGCCGGCGTTGGTCGGCATCAGCTTCGCGTTCGTGGCGGTGAGCACGTCGATGACCACGCTGCTGCAGACCGACACCGACCCTGCCATGCGCGGCAGGCTGCTCGGCATCTACGCGACGATCTTCGCGGGGCTGCAGCCGCTCGGCACGGTCGCTTACGGCGTGATGGCGCACTCGGTCGGGCTGTTCAACGCCATCGGCGTCGGCGCACTGCTGGTCGGCGCGGCCACGGTGCTGGTTGTGGTCACGCCGTCATTCCGAGCGCGCGTCAACGGGTTGACTCCGAGCCGAGCCGTACCGGTCGCGACCCCCGATACACTGGCTTGAGGATGGTGCGGCGACGGGGCGAGGCGGCGGTCGTGGCGGTGTGCGCGCTGCTGCTCGCCGCATGCGGCTCGAACGCGCCTGCGCCGGCCGCGACGTCGCCGGTGATCGCGCGAGTCGCGTCGGACACGATCACCCTCGCGCAGTTCAATGTCCGGTACCTGAGCGCGTGCACGAGCATCAAGCAGGGCGGTGGGGCCTGCACGGGTGGTGCCGCGGTCACGCAGGTGCGAGCGGCGATCCTGCGCAGCCTGATCACCGACACCGTGATTCGCGAAGAGGCGACCAGGCTCGGCCTCGTTGCGACTCCGAAGGAGATCGCGGCCGAGGTCGCCGCGGATGCACAGCAGGCAGGCGGAATGAGCGCGCTGCAGACCGAGCTCGCCGGGGCCGGCGGGTCGATCGCGCAGCTCCAGGACGAGATCAGCTCGAACATCAACGAGCAGCGTGTCGAGGACGTCTTCGCGCAGCAGCGCGCCGCCTACGTGGAGCAGGTGCTCGCCACCGGAGCGAGCTTCACCGCCACCGCCAAGACATATTCGGACGACTCGGGGACGACCGGAACGGCGGCAAAAGGCGGCGATCTCGGCGTGCTGACGGCGGCGCAGCTCAAGACCTACGATCCGGCCTTCGCCGCGGCGGTCGAGTCACTCGCCGTCGGCGCGTACTCGAGGACGCCCGTACACGACGCGGGCGGCTACGACATCGTGATGCTGTACGCGAAAACGGCAGCGGGCTGGAGTGTCCGCCACATCCTCATCTACGCCGGCAATCCGTACAACGTGACCGACCGGCCCGGCTGGTTCACCGAGGAGCTGTTCAACGAGGTCGACCAGCTCTGTGCGGCCAACCAGATTCAGGTCTCGCTGACCAACGCCGGCGGCAACCCGTGCACCCTGGCCCGCCCCAGCCCCTCGCCCGCAACGCAGGGTCCCACGGCCACACCCGCGGGGTGAGGTGCTTCCTCGCCGTTCCACTCGCTGATCCCTGCCTCACCGCGGCACAGCGGCTGCAGGGTGAGCTCCGGGAGCGCGTGCCCGACGTGCGCTGGGCGCGACCGGAAACGCTCCATCTGACGGTGCACTTCTTCGGAGTGATCGACGATGAACGCGTCGCGACCGCTCTCGAGATCATGGCGCCCATCGCCCAGCGTATCGCGCCGTTCGTGGTTGGCCTGGACCGGCTCGGCGCGTTCCCGCCGCGCGGGGCACCCCGCGTCCTCTGGCTCGGATCGGTTCGCGATATAGCACCGCTCATCGCGCTCGCACTCGCTTGCCGTCTCGAGCTCGGCGCTGCGGGATTCGAGATCGAGGCACGTCGCTACCACGCGCACTGCACGCTCGGCCGGCCCCGCCTGCCGTGGGCTGCCGATGCACGCGCGGCGTGGGATGCGGCCGCAGCGGAGGGTCAGACGTTGATGCGCTTCACCGCGTCGCGGCTGGTGCTCTACGAGTCGCGAACCGCATCGGGCGGCGCCGTGTACACGGAACACTCCTCGATGGCATTCGACAGTCAGCGGTAGCGCGGGTCGACGAGCTCGGTCTCGAGTCCGTACTGCTCGATGGCCGCGGCGACGACATGACGCGGAAGGCGCTCCTGCTGCGCCAGGCCGTCGAGCACGGCGACAGAGATCGACCCTGGGTCGATCTCGAAGTGCCGGCGCAGCGCGACCCGCGTGTCGCTGCGTCCAAAGCCGTCGGTGCCGAGCGGGATGAACGGCGCGCTGACGAAGCGTCCGATCTGATCCGGGACGGCTTTCATGTAGTCGGTCACCGCGACGATCGGTCCGTCATCGCCACCCAGCTGATCCGCGACGTACGACACGCGTGGCTCGGCGTCGGGATGCAGGCGGTTCCAGCGCTCGACGGCGAGCGCGTCCTCACGCAGCAGCTGGAAGCTCGGAGCGCTCCACACCTCGGCCGCGACGTCGTGCTGCTCGAGGAGCAGGGTCTGCGCCTCGAGCGCCGCGAGGACGGCACTCCCGCTGGCGACGATCCGCGCGTGGTGCGTGCGCGCCTCGCTGGCCCGCCTGTACAGGTAGAGACCGCGCAGGATCCCCTCCTCGGTGCCCTCGGGCATCGGCGGCATCGGATAGTTCTCGTTGTAGAGCGTGATGTAGTAGAAGATGTCCTCGCCGTCCACGTACATGCGGCGCATGCCGTCGCGAATGACGGTCGCAAGCTCGAAGGCGAACGCGGGATCGTAGATGCGCACGTTCGGAATCGCGCTGAAGAGCAGCGGCGAGTGTCCGTCCTCGTGCTGCAGGCCCTCGCCGTTGAGCGTGGTCCGCCCAGCGGTTCCGCCGAGCATGAAGCCACGTCCGCGTGAGTCGCCGAATGCCCAGACAAGGTCACCGACGCGCTGGTACCCGAACATCGAATAGTAGATGTAGAACGGGATGACCGCCTGCCCGTGGGTCGCGTACGCGGTGCCGGCGGCGGTGAAGCTGCCCATCGACCCGGCTTCGGTGATGCCCTCTTCGAGGATCTGGCCGTCGACCGCCTCGCGGTACGAGAGCACCATCCCGGCGTCCACCGGCTCGTAGCTCTGTCCGAACGGCGCGTAGATCTTCACCTCGCTGAAGAGCGCGTCCATGCCGAAGGTGCGCGC
>Ga0070765_100003094_pt1 | contig 10637 bp, 4 predicted proteins | sample HubBroMetageWFT5_FD_71516 | JGI IMG/M metagenome (GOLD analysis project Ga0070765, IMG submission 71516) | Warmed and freeze-thawed soil microbial communities from the Hubbard Brook experimental Forest, New Hampshire - Hubbard Brook CCASE Soil... | ecosystem: Environmental > Terrestrial > Soil... | reverse complement strand
GAGGTTATCGATGCCGATGGAAAACAAGTTGCCGAATGGAAACAGGAAACCGTTGGGCTGGATGTAATCATATCCCCGCACTGGGCCGGAAAGTTTCGATTCAGCCGACCAGGTCGCCCCACCGTTGGTCGAAGCTCGGTAGAACGTATTCCAGAGAGGATGTTTTTGGGTGTCCACTTTTCTTGTGTCCATCCAGGCGATGCGGACGTCGCCGGTAGATCCAGCCGTGATGGCCGGGAAACAGTGCTCCACTCCCAACCGGGTGTCCGAGACGTCAACCTTCGTTGACCAGCTTTCGCCTCCATCGGTGGACGAGGAGAAGTAAATGCGCTGCGGTCCGCCGACGGCCGAGCCGGAGTTCCACAAGGCGTAGACGATTCCGGCATCATCGGAAGCCAGAGCCATTTGAGAGGCTAGAAAGCCAGCTGAACAGAGCTGAGCGGCGCAACCGGGTGCGGCGCTGGAAACATCCATGGGCGTTGTGCTCCAGTTCCGGCCGCCGTCCACGGATCGGCTCACAAAGACATCTACGGGTCGCGTGCGAATATTTGTTCGCGGGTAGGCCGTCCAGGAAAAATAAACGTTGCCGACGGGATCTACCGTGGCGCCTGCAGCCAGCGACCAGCCCGGCTTAGCGCCAGGATTCAGTACAGCGGACGAAAAATTCTGACCATAATCATGCGACGCTGCCACCAAGAGCGTCTGCTCGTGGTTAAAGCTCACGTAGACGTTCGCTCCGCGGGCAGCCAGAACAGGCTTGTCAATAATGATCTCCGGAGAATGTTCAGCGATGGCAAAAGACCAGGAGCGGCCGAAATCCTCGGAACGTCCCACGACGATGTCGTGCCTGCCCTGCATCCACGATGCATAAAGAGTTTGCCGATCAACGGGGTCGACCTTGATCTGGGCATCAAATTGGCCAGAGGAAGAGGTGAGCAGCGGCTGCGGCGGATCCCACGAAACGCCATTGTCATTGCTGGTCAGCAGCACCATAGTTGGCGTGGTGCACGCTGGACATTGAGCCACCGCCCCATACTGAGGATAGAGAATGTAGATGTGCCCGTGGGCGTCGGTCGCCAGTGCGGGCTCCCATTGATCTCCGGAGGTGTATCCGAGGCGATGCTGCGGAGTAAATCCCGAGGCGGCGAACGCCGCTTTCGCAGACAGGGTCAGAACAAAAAGAGGTAGAACCAGGCAGATGGCAAGTTTCTGCACAATCTCGAAGCGGCTGGTTCTGACGACCACGGATTCTCCTGGAGGCAGCCAGTTCGGGCGAAATTGGCCCAGGCAACTGGCGGATGACGCTCTTCGAACTTATCGCGATTCCCGAGGTGCGTCAATCCCACAAGTAGGTCATTTCCACCCGAGGGTCATCTTGCGCTCGTCATCTTGACCCAATGACTTGCACCCAAATAACCGAGGGGTCTATGGCGTCTTCATACTGGCCGACGCGTCCCTTGCCATGGCAAATGTTTGCAACTAATGCGCAGGAACTACCGGCAGATCGATAAAACTGGACGCACCGCTCACGTGGTAGATGCGCTGAACCGCCTTCACATAGTCTTCCGGCCTGGCAAAGAAGATATTGGTCACGAAAGTCTGCGGATTTCGATCATAGAGCGGAAACCAGCTGGACTGAATCTGCACCATTACCCTGTGCCCGGGCAGAAATACGTGATTCGCGGTTGGCAGGATGAACTTGTAGGGCAGCGGAGTGTTGGACGTGATCGGCTTCGCCGTCTCGAAACTCTCTCGATACCTGCCCCGAAAAATATCCATGGCAATGTTCAGCTCATAGCCGCCCATCTCAGGGTGGCTCGGCACTTCATCTGGATATAGATCGATGAGCTTCACCACCCAGTCGCTATCCGTACCGCTTGTCGAAGCGACAAGATGCACAACCGGCGCGCCACTGATTCGCAAGGGCTCGGTTAGAACCGGCGTCGTGTAGGACAGCACATCCGTGCGGTCTGCGACAAAACGCTGATCGACGAGCAGCCATCTTCTCCACGCATCGCCCGTCGGAGAAGACAATGGGACGGGGTAGGTAAGGTACGGGCTTGCTGGGGTCGGAAATGTATTCATCGTAATTTTCGGGCGACCTGGCATCGTTTCCGTTTGGAGGAGTGAACGATAAACCGAGGCCCGCCGTCAGATAGAGTGGCTTGGACTTCGTCGAGCAACCGGTCTCACACGCCAGCGGCCAGGACTTCAGCCGATCCCAATGATTCTCGCCGGTGTTGTAAATGAACACTGGCGGCGTATCGGCCTTGGGCGCGCCGTCTTTAAGATATTGATCGAAGAATGGCTTGAGCACGTCGCGACGAAACTGGAGGGCTGTATCGCCCTCCCACTTCAACGGCCCCAGAGAATAACCGTCATAGTTGACTCCGCTGTGGCGCCACGGGCCCATGACCAGAAAATTCATGTTGTTGCGCGTGTCCTTTGGCTCGATTGCCAGGTAACAGTGGATCGCGCCCCACATGTCTTCCTGGTCCCACAAACCTTGAATCCACATAGTGGGAACTTTCAGCGGCTGCTCGCTCATCGTTTTGTCGAGAGCCTGATCTTGCCAGAAGGCATCGTATGCGGGATGCTCGGCAGTCTTGCGCCGCCACGGCAGTTGGTCTAAGCCAGCGGCCTTGGCGAAGTCTCCCGCCGAGCCGGCGCGAAGAAAATTTTCGTAGTCCTCATATCCCTGGCGGACGACCGGATGTCCCTCGCCTCGCGCCGCGGTCTGTCCGGTGAAGTAATCGAAGTTCGTCTGCCGGAACGCGCCGAAATGAAACCAGTCGTCTCCCATCCAACCATCGACCATCGGACTCATTGGGGCTGCGACCTTCAGAGCCGGGTGCGGATTGACCAGAGCCATCACAACCGTGCTCTCGGGAACGTTCTTCACCAGCCAATCGATGGTGTCGTAGGCGTCGGTCGAATGATCGGTCTCGCTGGAATTCAGTGGCCCCTTTAATGGGCGCGTCATTACGTAGTCGCCTTCGGAGCCGTATTTGCCGCGAATATCCTGAAAGACACGGATGTAGCCATCGGCCACGAAAAGCTCGTCGCCCTGCGGCAGGGTCGCGAGCATGTGCGGAGAGCGCGCACTTTCCGCTCGCCTGGCGGCGTTGTAGGGAGTGCGGGTGAGGATAATCGGCGCACTCTTCGCGCCTGCGCCCCGAGGGACGACAATCACGGTATAGAGCTTTACACCATCCCGCATTGGAATCATTACGACTCGTTTGACGTAGTCGTAGGATTCAGAAGGTGCTTCAAACTTGGAGGGAACGTCCGGGGTTAGAGGCGCCGTTTGGGCGTGAGCCCCAGGAACAGCATGATAAGAGTGGCTACCATCAACATCCATTGCGGACATTCAGGTCGCTGGACTAACGAAAATACGTTGATCACTGGCCGAGCAGTCAAACTGATAATCTCCTTCCGTGGCGACTGTGTGTCACTTTGTGCCCACCAAATGTTAGCAGCTCTTCATGAGTGTTTCGTCGTCGATAAAGAGACTACTTCTGGTGCGCGTTTAGCTTGTCGAGCGCACGCTTCAACTCCTCAAGCTTCTGTCCCGCCTCGCCAAGCTTGCCTTCGGCGGTCAAGCGCTGATAGTCAGCAAGGTCTTTGGCGGCTTCCGCGACCAGCGCGCTGGAATCTGCCGCCGATTGGGGCGACGATTTGTACGGCTCGGCGGATGTACCGGCATCGTGCCCCGGCTTTCCCGAGGGAGCCGCAGCGCCGATCGCCGGGGCGCTAAGGGACGACGCGGCCCCGCCAAACAGAGCCGCCATCGCCGACTCGAAGGTGGGTCCGTATGCCAGCCGATCCTGCAGCGCGAGCACGACCAAACGCAACTCCGGCATCGGACTCCGCTCCGCCTGCAAGTAGATCGGTTCCGCATATAACAGCGCCCGCCCGGTTGGAATCACCAGCAATGCTCCGCGCCGCACGTGGGACCCCTGCTGATTCCAGAGCGTCAATTGTCCAGAAAGCTCGGCGTTCTGATCGATCCGAGCCTCGATCTGAAGCGGTCCGTCGACCAGTTTCGTCTTGGGGAAGTTGTAGACCACGGACGTACCATATTGTGCGCCGTCGCTGCGCCCGGCAATCCATCCGATCAGATTATTGCGGTTGGCTGGCGTGAAAGGCAGAATCTCCACGAACTCTTCGCCGGTTTCGCCCGGCAGTTTCATGAGCACGAAATTCGGCTGCATCTCCTGTGTCACTTGCTGACCCGCATCGCCCATGCCGACTTCAGTGGCCACCGTCCACAGATCCTCACGGTTGTAGAACGCTTCCGGGTCCGTCATGTGATAGAGGCCGTAAACTTCGGCCTGCAGTTTCAGCAACAACTCGGGGTAGCGAACGTGTTTGCGCAGTCCGGGCGGCATCATGGACGCATCCTTGAACAGACTCGGAAAAATGCGCCGGTAGGCCGCGATGATCGGATCCTGCATGTCGAATACATAAAATGTGGTCGTACCGTCGTAGGCGTCGATAACCACTTTGACGCTGTTGCGCAGGTAGTTAATGAGATCGTCGCCGAGACGGTAGTGGGTCGAGTACGGATAGCTATCCGAAAGCGTGAACGCATCGATGATCCACGAGAGCCGGCCGTCGTCGCCGAGCACAATGTAGGGATCGGGATCATAGGTGAGGAACGGCGCTAATGTGGACACGCGCTCGCGCAGGGTGCGCCGCATCAGCAGCCGGCTACCCTGGTTCACGTCATCACTGAAAGGCAGCTTGGCGAGGTCGTCACGATCGAATGCTATGGCGATGCGGCGCAGGAACCCACCGATGACAATGCCGCCGTTGCCCTCGTAGGACGTCAGGCTGTTGCTCGCGCCTTGCGGGTAGTTGAATTCCTTCTGTCCTGTCTTAACGTAGACGTCGGTATTGGTCATCTCGCCGAAATAAATCTCCGGACGCGTCACGCTTAGACTGGGCACCGTGCTCTGGACCGGCATGTTGCTGAGAATGAGCGTGGGCAGGCCTTCCGGCGTAAATCCATTGACCGGATTCATGGTGATGCCATAGCCGTGGGTGTAGATAAGCTTGTCGTTAATCCAGTTGCGGCTGCTCTCGGGGAGCTTGTCTACATTCAGCTCGCGCGCAGCCAGCATCACCTCGCGAGTCGTCCCATCGATGTGATATCGATCAATGTCGATGTCGGGGAAATCGTAGTAAGTGCGGATCTCCTGAATCTGACGCAGCGTGTCCTGGAGTGCGCGCCAGTCCCATAACCGGATGTTCTGAAGCGTGGCCTGATTGTTCGCCGGATCGGCTGCCTCGATGGTCGTCTCCGCGGGAAACTCGCGCTGCGACATCCGGTTCAATCCGTAGGCCTGCCGAGTCAAGTCTGTGTTGTAGACGATGTAGGGCTTCTCGCGAACCAGTTCGTTCGGTTTGACGATAAAGCTGCTGACGTACCACGCGACTCCCTGAACGGCGACATAGCAGACCGCGGCCGGAAGAATCGCCGCGACCAGCCAGCGCCCGCGTGGCACGCGCAGCGCGTTGACGGCGGCGATTGCGGCGCCGAGAACGAGCGCCGCACAGACAATGAGCATTCCTGTGAGCGTGACATGCGCGTCGGTGTAGGTCACACCGCCGAAAATCGTATGGTCCTCGAGCAACAACTCGAATCGGCTGATATAGGCCCGCAAGGCTAGGATCAGCAGCAGAAACGCAAATGTGATGGAGAATCCACGCCATGTTAGCGTGACGGAACGGCTGAGACGTCCGGCGAGCACCCGGCCTCCACCCGTAATGAGGATGAAGAAGGCTGCGAGCAAACAGGTAATCACCGCTAGCGTGAGCAGCCAACCGGTGATGAGTTGCCACGCGGGCAGGGCGAACAGAAAAAAGTTCAGCGGCTTGCCAAAAATCGGATCAAAGACGGCAACGCCACCGCTACTGGGCGGCGCGTACCAAAAGAGCGCGAGCGTCGGCCACTCCACCATCATGCTGGCGCCGGTGACTGCGGCAATCACGAGCGAAACGCCGAGCGCGATCAGGCGCAGAACGGACTCAACCGGCAGCTTCAACGGCTGTCCGCCGATAAGAATCGTGTGACCGCTCGGCAAATCGGGGAGATGCGCTCGCTTCAGAGCCCGGAACGAGCCATAAAGAATGAGGAACGTGGCCGCTGCAAATACCGCGAAGACTCCCCATTGCAGGCTCAGCGTTTTCCAGAACACGTCTACGTAACCGAGCGACCCGAACCAAAGCACGTCTACGTAATAGGACAGCGCCGTGCGACCGCTAAAAAAGATTCCGGCGAGGACGGCGAGAATCAGAAGGAAACTGCGGCGACGCCGTGGCGCGTGCGGCGGCGGCCAGTCGATGGACTCGGGCATTTTGCTTAACTCTTTGTATTCATCCGCATAATACTCTATCCGCCTCTGCAAGTTGGTGGTGGACGCTTCGCGTGATCACCTTTCTCTGGTACGCTGCTTAGCATATGCACGTCCCCGAGAGCCTGTTTTTCGTGATTTTTCTATCCGGTTGTCTGTTCGCCGAGAGCCCCAAACCCGTAGCGGATCGCCTCGCTGCCCAGAACGCACTTTTCGAGGAGCAGTACGAGTCCGATCTCCGCAACTTTCCTGAACGCGCTACCGCCTACGGCGACTACCGCTATAACGACAAGCTCGCTGAGTACTCACTCGACGCCATCGTTCAGCGCCACAAGATCGACGAGGACTTTCTTGCCCGGCTCGAAGCCATCCCGAGTACGGGATTCTCTGACCAGGACCAACTCTCCCACGATCTGCTGGTTCGCGTCCTTCAGCAGCGCATTGCCGACTTCGACCTCAAAGAGTACGAGATGCCGATTAATCAGCAGAATGGCATCCATACCAGCCTTGCGGATCTGCCGCTCTCCGTTCCTCTCGATTCGGTCAAGCACTACGAAGACTACATCGCGCGTCTTCAGCAGGTTCCGCGCGTGCTCAGTCAGACCACCGAAGTGCTTCGCGCCGGCATGAAAGACAAGCTCATGCCCGTCCGATTCCTGCTGGAGAAGCTTCCCGTGCAGTGTCAGGGCATCATCGACGCCGATCCTTTTCTCATCCCGACAAAGAAGTATCCGGCGAGCATTTCCCCCGAGGACCAGAAGCGCTTGACCCAGCAGATCACCGACGCCATCGCCGTGGACGTCATTCCGGCTTACAAGACCTTCGCTGATTTCTTGCGCACGGTCTACGCTCCCGAAGGTCGCACCACGCTGTCGATCACGTCTTTGCCGGACGGTCAGAAGCGCTACGAAAACGATATCTACGCCCGGACGACCACGCACATGACGCCGGACGAAATCCACCAACTCGGCCTTCGCGAGATTGACCGCATCCAGAAAGAGATGACGGCTATCGCCAAGAAAGAGGGCTTTGCAGATCTTGCCTCGTTCCGTGCCTCACTCAAAACCAATCCCAAATACATTCCCACATCTTCCGAACAGATACTCGACGATTTCCGCCGTTACATTGCGCAGATGGAGCCGAAGCTTCCCGAGCTCTTCACTCTTCTCCCGAAATCGCCGGTCACGGTTGAAGCCATACCCGCCTTTCAGTCGGCTGCGGCAACTCACTATGTCACGGGCACGCCCGATGGCAAGCGTCCTGGCCGCGTCGTCGTAGCGACTTCCGACTTCGCGCAACGCTCGCTGATCGACGACGAGGCGATCGCCTACCACGAAGGCATCCCCGGACATCACATGCAGTTATCCGTCCAGCAGCAACTCACCGGCATGCCCAAATTCCGCCTCCATGGTCTCGGCTTCAACGCATACATCGAAGGCTGGGCTTTATACGCGGAGCAGCTTGGCAAAGAGGTCGGCTTCTATCAGGATCCCGTCTCCGACTACGGCCGTCTCTCGTCCGAACTTTTCCGCGCTGTACGTCTGGTGGTCGACACCGGAATCCACTCGAAGGGATGGACCCGCGACCAGGTCGTGGAGTTCTTTCGCAAGTCGGGAGCCGTTGACGAGCCCACAATACAGTCCGAGACGGACCGCTATATTGCGTGGCCCGCGCAAGCCCTCAGTTATAAGCTCGGCCAGTTGAAGATCCGCGAGCTACGCAATCGCGCGCAAAAGGAATTGGGGCCCAAGTTCGATGTGCGTAAATTCCACGATGAAATGCTCAACGGCGGAACTCTTCCTCTTGATCTACTCGAGGCCCGCACCGACAAATGGATCGCACAACAGAAATCAAAGTGACGTTGCCGCCGTCTTGAAAGAGCGGCACTCCGCCCGAGAAACATATTAAAAAAAAGCAGTGGGACGCTTGCGCGTCTCACTGCTGGGAAGAGTGTTGCTATGCTGCGTTGCTACGCCGGGAAAACTTCCAGCGTAAGGTTACCTTCCATGTCTGCCGCCTCCGCCACCGTGCGACGATCCGCCGCTGTGCGACGATCCGCCACCGTGTGAAGGTGCGCTACCGTGGCTGCTCGGCGCCGAATGGCTACCTCCGTAGCTCGGAGCAGAGCGCGGGCCGCCGTAACTCGGAGCCGCTGGGCGTCCGCCGTAAGGACTCCCACCATAAGCGCCGCCTCCATACGAGCGCGGCATGACGATCGGCTGCCTCATATTGAGCGGCGGACGAGAAGATCCGCCATAGCTGCGGCCGTCGGAGCCCATGCTGCGGGACGAGGATGAGCCGTAGGGACCGCGTTGTTCTGCCGATCGTCCCGTAGAGCCCATAGGACCGCGGCTTGCCGATTCACCTGCCCTGGCTGACTCGCTCGTTCGGCCTGACTCAGAAGATGGCCGCGCCGGCATCGGCGTAAATTTCTGCCAGCCGCCGTTGCTGCTCGCACTTTCGCGAGCCGTGGTCGAGTTACCCGAGTAGCCCGGTCTGGGAGACGAACCCGAGTTCGAGATGCTTCGCGTTTCCGTGCTTCTTTCTGTAGCTGTAGTTTGATTTGACCGCTGGAAGCCGCCATTCGAGCCGCTATTCGCGGGTCGCGCGACTTCGTGACTGTTTCCAATCGACCGGTTATTCGACGCGGTGGTGGCGCCATGGCTCGTTCCCTGGACGGAGAAGAAGTGCTGATTCTGCGCCACATTCCGAGTCGTTGATGCCGCTGCCGGGTGTCCGCTGGCCGAGTAGCTTTCGCGGCTCGGAGTCATGGGCAATTTGCCGGTTGTGAAACGCGCATTCTGGAACTGCGCATGACTCATCGGCTGCGTGCTCATGTGGCCGGTGCCGAACTCTTTGCCCGAGACGGTCGTCCCGCCGCGGAAGTTCGGGTCATGCATTGCCAGGTTCACGTTTGAGAAGCGCGTGCCTCCATGCAGCGGAGCAAATCCGCCGCGGTTGTAGGCACTGTAACCAACCGCTCCATAGCCGCCGCCATAGTGTCCATACCAGGGATGGAAATGGTCACACGGTCCGAGTGGAAGCCAGCCGACATTTCCCCAGCCGAATCCAAACCCGAATCCGAACCCTACGCCGAATCCGTAGAACGAAACATATGCCGGAGCCCAGATCGGACGGTAGTAAGGATATCCGTAGGCCGGACCGGGCCACCATCCCCAACCGCCGTTAACATACATCCAGCGACCATAGTGATAAGGAGCCCAGCCCCAGGGGTCATAAGAAACCCAGGTCCATCCCCAATAAGGCTCATAGACCCAGCGGCCGTCGCGATACGGAGCCCAGCCAGCCGGCTCATTTGGCCGCCACACTGGACCGTAATCTGGAACTTCCGACCAGGTGCCGTGGCCGTCGAGATCTTGCGTGCCGACGTAATAGTCGTTGGTGTTGCGGCGTGCCACTGAGTTGCGGATCATGTTGTCACGATCGGAGTTCCACTGGTCAAAATCGTCGCGGGCCGGCGCTTCGCCGATTTTGTATTGCGCATCCGCGCCGCTGCCCTGAATGGTGATGAACTGGTTCTGCCCTACGCGCGTGCCGCCCTGCGGAGTGGTCACTTCGATTTCGCCTTTGCGGACCAACACTTCAGTGTGATCGTCGGCAGTAACTAGAATTCGAAAGCTCGATTCGCGGCGCTCGGTGCGAATGGCAACGTTTGGCGTGTCGATCTCCGCGTCCGCATCGCTGTTCTTGAGGACGGTGTAGTTCGCCATACCGTGCCCGAGTTGAATCTGAATCTGCGAACGGTTGAGTTGCACGATGTTGGCCTGCGAATGCTCAGCCAACCGCAGCAGGTTGGCATAGTCGAGCTGAATTTCAGTGCGCGCCTTGTCGCCTGTAGAAACGCGGTCGCCAGCTAGCACGGGAGCATTGACTGCAGCCGCGGACCAATCCTTGGAATCGCCACGCTGCGTGGAAACGTCGCCATGAATCAGACTGATGCGGGCTACGCCGTTTTTGTCGTCCGGAGCAGGAGCGGTGGAAGTCGGTGCACCCGGGCCCGCGTCATTGGCGCCTGGGTCATTGGGACCTACCATCGGCGGCTGATTCATATCCTGATCTTGGTTCTGATCCTGGTTCTGATTCAAAGCCGGATTCTGGTCCGCCGAGCCCTGGTCGTTGGGACTCTGCATTTGGACGTTCGGCGACGGCTTCGAATTCTCCTGCTGCGCCTGATCGTCGGGATTCTGGGGGGCGTCCTGAGCAATGACGGCGCCTGGGAGAGCGATCATCAATCCTAAGAGTGCTGCGACTAACTTC
>Ga0070765_100003092_pt1 | contig 10642 bp, 9 predicted proteins | sample HubBroMetageWFT5_FD_71516 | JGI IMG/M metagenome (GOLD analysis project Ga0070765, IMG submission 71516) | Warmed and freeze-thawed soil microbial communities from the Hubbard Brook experimental Forest, New Hampshire - Hubbard Brook CCASE Soil... | ecosystem: Environmental > Terrestrial > Soil... | reverse complement strand
GCGAATCGGGCGCTGACGGAACCGTTCGACTCCATCGGTCCGAGGTCGGCGAGCGTCGCCGACAGCAAATTCATCTGCGGCGTGCCGATGAAGCTCGCGACGAACATGTTCGTCGGCTTGGAAAACAACTCGTGCGGCGTGGCGACTTGCTCGACCTTGCCCTTCTGCATGACCGCGATGCGGTCGGCCATGGTCAGCGCCTCGATCTGGTCATGAGTGACGATGACGGTCGGCTTGTCGAGTTTGGCGAGGATTTCCTTGATCTGGGTGCGCATCGTCTGACGCAACTGGATGTCGAGGCGGCTCAGCGGTTCGTCGAAGAGAAAGCACGTGGGATCGCGCACGATCGAGCGGCCGACCGCGACGCGCTGTTTCTCGCCTTCTCCAAGCTGATGAGGACGTCGCTTGAGAATCGCCTTGAGGTCGAGCGCTTCGCTCACGCGCGCGACGCGCGACGCGATCTCGGCCTTGCTCAAATTCTCGGCGTGCAAGGGGTAGGCGAGATTGTCCTCGACCGACAGGCTCGGGTAAAGAGCATAGAATTGGAACGCCATCGCCACGTTGCGTTCGCGCGCAGGCAAGTCGTTGACCCGCTTGCCGGCGATCATGATGTCGCCGGAGGTCGCCCACTCCAAGCCCGCGATCATGCGCAGCATTGTGGTTTTGCCGCATCCGGATGGGCCGAGCAGGCACATGACTTCGCCTTGGCTGACCTCCAGATCCGCGCTATCGACCGCGACGAGGCCATTGCCGAAGCGCTTTGTCAGCTTTTCGAGCCTGATCTCGAACATGCCAGCGTCCGTCACTTCCTGATGGTCCCGAAGGTCACGCCGCGCAGAAGCTGATTCTGAAGCACGAAGGTGACAAGGACGACGGGGATGATGAACAGGGTCTCGATAGCGGACATGAGGCCCCAGTCGACGCCGACCTGACCGCCGATGGTGCGGGCTATCGCCACCGGAACCGTGCGCGTCTCCGTGCCGGTGAGCATCAGCGCGAACAGGAATTCGTTCCAGGTGAGGATCACCGCGAATACGAACGTGGCCGCGAGCCCCCCGTAAACCTGCGGCAGACAAATCTTCCAGAATACGCGCCACTCGGAGCTGCCGTCCATGCGCGCGGCGTCTTCGATGTCGCGATCGAGATCGTCGAAGAAACTCTTCGCCATCCAGATCGAGAACGGCAGATTGAACGCCGTGTAGAGGGCGATGATGCCTGTGTAGGAACCGCTCAGACCGAAGACTCGAAAGAGAACGAAGATCGGAATGATCGCGATGATCGGCGGCAACATCCGGGTCGTCAAAATGATAAACAAATAGGTGTCGTTGCCGCGTAATGGAAATCGCGAAAAGCCGTAGGCCGCGGCGGTGCCCATGATCAGCGCGAGCGAGACGCTCGTCCCGCCGATGAACAGGCTGTTGAAGAAATAGTGGCTGAAGCCCGAATCCGTCCCGCCGCCGCCCTGGATATCGGCGCGCACGAACACGGAATAGAAGTTGTCCAGCGTTGGCGTGAACAGAAACTTGATCGGCATCGCCAACGCGTCAGGTCGAGTCTTGAACGCCGTCATCAGGATGTAATAAACTGGGAAAAAGTAGATTGCGCTGACGACGGCTGCGCCCAGGGTGCGTGGCCAGCCCGATTTTCCAATAACGTGGGTGCGGGTCTTACTCATTAACCGGCTCCGCGCGACGCGTTTGGATGGCGTAGAGGTAAAGGCTGGTCAGAACGATCACCGCAAACAGCATGATGTAGCCGAGCGCTGAGGCGAGGCTCGTTCTAAAAAATTGAAATGCGAGGCGGAACACGTAAACGGAGACAGTCTCAGTCGACGAGCCTGGACCGCCTTCGGTCAGGATATAGACGACATCGAAAATCTTGAACGTCTCGATCGTGCGAAACAACAGCGCCAGCAGCAGCAGGCTTCGAATGTAGGGAAAGGTGATGGTCCTGAACCGCCGCCACCATCCGGCACGATCGATCTCGGCGGCCTCATAAAGATATTTGGGAACGCTGACCAGCCCAGCCAGCACAAGCAGCATCACGAACGGCGACCACATCCAGGCGTCCGCAACGACGATCGCGACCGTCGCTCGCGCCGGAGTCGACAGGATGACATAGGTGTCGGCCGTGAACAGCGAAATGAGCCGACTGATGAAGCCGAGGGTCGGGTCATAGAACAGCTTGAAGAAGACCCCGACGGCGCTCAGCGACAACATCATGGGCGCCAACACCAGCATCAAAAGATAGCGGCGCAAGGGAAAATCGTTCGCGAATAGCAGCGCCAACAGGAAGCCGACGATCAGCTGCAGCGCCACGCTGCCCACGACGATGGTCGCCGTATGCTGGAATCGCTCCCAGATGTCGGGATCAGTCAGAACGCTCGCGTAGTTGTCGAGGCCTTTGAAAACAGGGGCCGCGATACGATTGGCTTTATACTCAAAGAAACTGAGCCCGAACGACCACATCAAAGGAAATACGTTGACGATGAACAGCGTCGCGATCGCAGGCGCAACGAGCAAGGGTCCGCGCCGCTCCGGACTCAACATCCAGCCGAGGAAACCAGCGGCATCGCGGGACGGCTTGGGTCCCGCTTCGTCTCTGCTCGCATCGGGATTTGCGATTGTCGTCGTCATGGGGATCGCATGCTGTGTGAGAGGCGAAAACCCACCGCGCTTGCGTCGCTCGCGCCGGTCGGGTTTTGTATGAAGCCGCCCGAATAGGTCGAGCGGCTCCACGTTTCTATTCGAGCGTTACTTGATGCGGCCGGCTTCACGCAGAAGCTTGTCCTGGAACGCGGCCACCGTGTCCAAGGCTTCCTTTCCGCTGACCTGACCGGTTATGGCCTTGTCGAATTGCTCCTGCTGCTCGGTCAGAAGCGGGAAGAACTCGGGAATGTGCCAGACGTCCTTTTGCCACCGGTAATTGTCGAGATAGGCGCGATTGTAGGGCGCCCACGTCGCATAGGCCGGATCGTTCATGACGCTCAGCAGGCCGGACTGTCCGCCGGCCTTGACAAATTTGATCTGGGTGTCCTTCGACATCCACCACTTCACGATGTCGAGGGATTCCTTGATGACTTCGTCGTTGTTCCATGTCGTCAGAACGAACGGCTGTCCGCCGATGTTCGACCACCGGCTGATGGAACCATCCGCTTGGCGGGTGCCCGGGGGCTCCGCGAAGTCCGACTTGTCCGCCACCTTCGACAGCTTCGGATTGATGACCGGCCCCATCACGCCGACCCAGTCGACGATCGCACCCACCTTGCCTTGCATATAGAGGTCCTGGACGACGAAGATGTCCATCTGCCCGGTCTTGGCGACCGGAGGCATATATTTCTCAAGGCTGAGATAATGGTCGAACGCGGCGATCGCCTTGTCGGAATTGACGACGCCGAGCGCCGGCTTGGTCGAAGTTTCGTCCCAGATGTCGCCGCCCGCCTCCCAGATGAACCCGTTGGCCTGCATTGACGAGAAGTCATACGGCTTGCCCATCTGATAGGCGATGCCATAGAAATCGTCATCGGCTACTCCATCGCCAAGCTTGTCGCCCTTCTTGCGTTGAAAGAACTTGCCTATGTTCTCGTAACGTTGCCAGTCGACGTCTTCCCATTCATTGTAATAGCACGGCAAGGTCTGGTTGAACTGCTTCTTGAAATTGGCCCGCTCCGTTGGGTTACAGAACAGATCCTTCCTGAACGCCGTGACCAGATTGTCCGGGAACTGCGGGAAGCCGTAGTAGTTGGCCGACTTGTAAGGGTAGGACGACGAAGTCGACAACAAGACTGGGTGCATGTCGGCGATCACCGCTTGCAGTTCCGGATCCGTGTCGATATACTTATTGAGCTTGAGGTAGTGCCCGCCCTCGACGAAATCTCCCAGCCACTGACTGTCGGTGACGATCATCTGATATTTCTTCTCGCCCGAGGAGAGCGACGCCGCGACGCGCTGATAGAAGCTGCCCCACGGAATGAAATCGATGACCAGCTTCACATTGTTGCCGGACTTCGATTTGTAGGACCTGTCGAACTCTTCCTGCATGAACCGGGTCGGCAGCCAATCGGGCGCCGCCATGTTGATCACGATGTCCTTGGCGCTGGCGGGCGCCGGCGCAAGCAAGCTCCCCAACGATGCGCCCGCGACCGCGAACGCCGCTATCGATGTCTTGACCAGATTCATTATCGGTTCCTCCACTTTCACCTTTTGGCTTCGTTGCGCTTTCTGACGCTATACTCGGCCATTTCTGCGCGGTCTTTGCCGCGTCAGCTCGTCGGACTCGCCCGATTGCGACGAATGGCCGTACCGGTTCCCTGGGCGAATACGCAAATTTCATCACTTCTGAGGGCGCATTGGATTGAGGCGTCTTTGGCGATGCCATAGGCGCGCTCCTGCGGCAAAACCATCTTGAGGCGATTGTTCGCGCCCGCGACAATGTCGAGGATCGTCAGGTCGCCGAGCGGCTCGGTCAGAAATACGCGCGCCGAAAACCTCGGACCCGAAGCGACCGCTCCCGCGTCGACGACCGGCGCGATCGCTTGCGGGCGAACCCCGACCATGAACTTGGCGCCGGATTGGAAATCGGCGAGGGACGCCTTCCACTGCGCTGCATCAATGTCCGCGAACGGCAATTGAAGGGTTCGGTTGCCGCCCATGTCCTTCAGCGTCGCCTCAATCATGTTGATCGGAGGATCCCCGACGAGGGAGGCGACAAATTCGTCGTGCGGCTCCAGATACAGCGTTTGTGGCGCGCCAATCTGGACGATGCGTCCCTCCTTTAGGACTCCGATCCGCTGCCCCATGCTCAGCGCCTCAAGCTGATCGGGCGTCGCATAGATTATCGTCGTGTCGCGCAACTCACGGTGCAGCCGCTTGAACTCGGCGCGTGTGTCGTGACGCAGCTTGGCATCGAGATTGGTCAGCGGTTCATCCAGAAGCAGCAGCTTGGGCCGGCGTATCAACGCCCGGCCGATCGCGCAACGCTGCTGCTCGCCTCCGCTCAACGTGTTCGGCTTTCGCGACAGAGCGTGCGAAAGGCGTAGCATTTCGGCGATCTCGCCCACGCGTCTCTTGATTTCGTCCGACCCGACTCGCGCCTCGCGGAGCGGATAGGCGAGATTTTCAAAGGTCGAGAGATGCGGATAGAGGGCGAAAGTTTGAAACACCATCGCCGTATCGCGCGCGCGCGCAGGCAGGTCCGCGACATCGCGGCCGTCCAACAGCACTCGCCCGCGATCGGCTTGATCGATACCAGCGATGATGCGCAACAACGTTGTTTTGCCGGCCCCGCTGGGCCCAAGCAGCGCGAAAAACTCGCCCGGCTCGGCTTGGAAGCTTGCGCCGCGCAGGGCCTCGACGGCCCCGAAACGCTTGGCAATGTCGGAGATCGTCAACTGCATCGACTACGACCTCAAACGTTTCCGACTCCCGCTCGTCCAAGTCAGCCAGTCATGAAGACCAACCCCGCCGGACGATCACGAAGCTTGTTGCTGCGCTTCGATGTTTTGTTTAGTAAACACAGTTTGTAAACATTGGCAAGCGGAATTTTGGCGCGATCCTCAGAAGAAGCAGGCGACAAGCCGAGAGTCAAACCAGGGGTTTCGAAATTGCCTTGGACTCGCAGCCTTCGCCCAATCTAAGGTTGACACGCTGGCCAAGGTGACGGCTCGCGGCGGAAGTGTCCGCAGCGTGCGAAGGGGAGGAAGTGTCGTACGCGATGAGCGCAATCGCGATCGCGGGAGTTTCTGAGCGGCGACCGACACGCGCCGCGAGCGCTCATGCCGCGCCATTCATTGCGCCGGCGCTGGCGGTTCTCTGCGCGATCAACGTGCTGCCGCTTCTTTGGTCGATCGGCGTTTCGTTCTTCCATTTTCGCGCGGACCGCCTGAACACCCCGCCGCGCTTCCTCGGGTTCGGCAACTACGCCGACCTGATGACCGATCCGGACATATGGGAGCATTTTGTCAACACCGGCGCGATGATCGCCGTTAGCGTTTCAATTCAACTCATGGTCGGCGCGCTGCTGGCTTTTTTGTTTCACCGGCAATTTCCGGGCCGCCGGCTTGTCATGATGTTGGTCCTCGCGCCGATGCTGCTCTCGACAGTCGCGGTCGGGACGTTCTTCAGCCTGTTTTATGATCCGACGTTCGGCATCGTCAGCGCGCTGGTCCGGCCATTCACCGGTGCCCCTTTCGCTCCGTTGGGAACGCCTTTCTCGGCGATGACGAGCCTCGTCGTCGCCGACGCCTGGATGTGGTCGCCATTCGTGATGCTATTGCTGCTCGCGGGCCTCGACAGCGTCCCAGCTTACCTTATCGAAGCGGCCGAAATCGACCGTGCTTCCCGTTCGCGGCGGTTTTGGACAGTGATTTTCCCGGCGGTTCGCGGCGTGCTACTTCTCGCGCTTTTGTTCAGGACCATCGAGTCGTTCAACATGTTCGATCTCATCTACACAATCACCAACGGCGGACCCGGCGTCTCTACGGAAAGCGTTTCGACCGAAATCTATGACACCGCCTTTGTCCTGTTCGAGAGCGGGCGAGCCTCTGCCCTCGGCAATCTCAGCGTTTTCGTCGTGATCGTGCTGACGCGCATTTATTTCCAGGCGATCCGACTGCGGAGGGAGGCGGCGTGACCCCACAGGACGAGGACCGGCCCGTCATCGGTGGGCAGGCGGGAGTGAGTCGAACCTTGATCGCCGCAGCGGTTGGGCTCGTTTATTTCTCGCCGGTCATCTGGATGATTCTCGCAGCGTTCAAGACGCGAGCGGATGCTCTGGCGACGCCGCCGAAGTTGTTCTTCACCCCGACCCTCGAGCACTTCTGGGCGTCGTTTCATCGGGTTTCGGCTGACGGCACGCGGGTGATGGACACCGGGCTCGTGCGGAACTTCGCAAACAGCATCGCAATCTCATTGGTCAGCGTCGGCCTAGCGCTCGCGTTGGGCGCCCTGGCCGCCTACGGGTTTGCCCGGCTGCGCGTCTTTGGGCGCGATTACTTCATGTTCTATATTTTGGTCTTGCGCATGGTCCCGCCCATCACGGCGATCATACCGCTCTATCTTCTGTTTCGGGTGACGGGGCTCGGGGGAAGCTATATCGCGATCATACTGGTTTACACGGCCTTCAATCTGCCCTTTGCGATCTGGATGCTGCGTAGTTTCATCGACGAATTGCACTTGCCGATCGAGGAAGCCGCGCGCCTAGACGGCAGTTCGGAGCTGAAGATCTTATGTCGCATTTGTCTCCCTCAGATGCAGGCGGGAATCGCGGCCACAGCGATCATCGCGTTCGTGTTTACCTGGAACGATTTTCTGTTCAGCTTGCTCTTGACGAGTGTCGACACGCGAACCGTGCCGGTCGCGATGACGCGGGTGGTCGGCGCGGACGTGGGCGTGGACTGGGGCGTGTTCGCTGCAATTGGCACCATCTACCTCGCGCCGATTCTGCTCGTTGCTTTTTTCCTTCAAAATCAGCTGTTGCGGGGCGCCACATTTGGCACGGTTCCGCGGTGATGGATCGAGATTGCTGCTCGACCTGCCGCGACGGCGACCGAACTTTCAGGCTTTGTCCCAGCCACTGCGAATGAACTTGTAACCCTCGCGATAGACCTGCGTCGGCGTCGTGAAGAAATCGCGCCAAACTCGCGTCGCCGCGGCCAGCGGGGCAAGGCGCGTCCGAAGGCCTCGATCGTCAGCCAACAGTCGTAGCCAGAGCCCTTCAGGGCTCTGAAAGCGGCCGCAAAATCGATGTGTCCGCGACCCGGCGTCCCACGATCATTCCCGGAAATATGCACATGCGAAAGATGACGCCGCACGTCTGCGATCGCGGACGTCGAAGACCTGCTCGCTGAGCGCGGCCTGGATCTCTCTTAGGGAACGGCGCGACGGCGGGTCTTGAAGTTCGCGCCAGTGTTTGACCGAGGACCTTTTTCGAACCGATGTGTTTCAGCAACCAAGAAAATCCCGTCTAGCACATTGACGTAGCAGTAAAATGCGAGCGAAAGTGCGATCCGGTAGGCGCACGAGCGGGACCCCAGCAGTGAAGCGTTTTTATGCGCGATTTCAATGGATTGCGCTCTGTTCGTCGAGGGGTCCCGCTCCGGTGCTGAAACACACATGCTCATCTCCATCGGTGCAGCCTATCTCTGCGGCGTCTTTTTCGTGAACGCCGTCGCGCCGGATATGAGCGAGCCCTTCTACCGTCACCCGTTCGTTTGGGGCGCCGCGGCGCTCGTCGCGCTTCTCACGTCGCTTTTAAGGCGGTGAAATCGACCGCTTCAAATGGAGGGAGACTTCATGCTGCTAGGGTTCAACATGCTCTTGTGGTCGACGCACGTCACCGAAGAGCACTTTCCCCTCTTCGCTGCCATCAAGCGGGCGGGGTACGACGGTATTGAGCTTCCAATCTTCGAGGGGACGCCCGAGCATTTCCGAAAGGTGGGACAAGCGATCCGCGACAACGGCCTCAGGGCGACGGCCGTCGCGGTCATCCCGGACGCAGAGCACAATTGCGTGAGCGCCGATCCGGCGGTGCGAGCCGCTGCACTCCAGCATCTCAACTGGGCGGTGGATTGTACAGCGGCCGCGTGCGGGGAGACGCTTTGCGGGCCGTTCTACCAGCCGCTCGGCGTCTTTACGGGCGAGCCCCCGACGAAAGCCGAACGAGCGAACGTCGTCAGTGTACACAAGGACGCGGCCGCCTACGCAGGCCGCCACAACGTTAAGCTTTCGGTCGAGCCGCTCAACCGCTTCGAATGCTATGTGCTGAACACAGTGTCGGATGCGGCCGACGTCGTGCGGCAGGTCATCGCGCCGAATTACGGCCTCCTCTACGACACGTTCCATGCCAACATCGAGGAGAAGGACCCGGTTGGGGTCATCGCGCCGAACATAGCGCACATCAATCACGTCCACTTCTCTGAGAACGATCGCGGCACGCCGGGCAAGGGCCACATTCCCTGGGCGGCGACGATGAAGGCGCTCAAACGAAGCGGCTACGACGGCTGGTGCGTGATCGAAGCCTTCGGCCGGGCTTTGCCAGACCTGGCGGCGGCGACGCGGGTCTGGCGCGACTTCTTCCCCAACCGCGATGAGGTCTACCAGTTCGGGGGCAAGTTTCTGCGCGAGCAATGGGCGAAAGCCTGAGGCCCAGCTCAATCCACAAGAAGGACAAAGCGCCATGAAATCGATCAAGGGACCCGCAATCTTCCTCGCCCAGTTCGCAGACGACGCGGCGCCGTTTAATACGTTCGATTCCATCTGTGGCTGGGCGGCGAGCCTCGGCTACAAGGGCGTGCAGATTCCGGCCTGGGACAGCCGGTTCATCGACCTCAGGAAAGCCGCCGCCAGCGTCGGCTATTGCGAGGAACTCACCGGGACCGCCAAGAAGCACGGTGTCGAGATCACCGAGCTCGCGACCCACCTGCAGGGCCAGCTTGTCGCGGTCAATCCCGTGTACGATCAGGCTTTCGACGCCTTCGCCGCCAAACATGTGCGCGGTAATCCCAAGGCGCGCCAGGAATGGGCGACCGAGCAAGTGACGCTCGCCGCCAAATCAAGCCGCAACATGGGCCTCAAAACCCACGTCACCTTTTCGGGCGCGCTCGCTTGGCCGTTCCTTTATCCCTGGCCGCCGCTCCCGGCGGGCCTCATCGAAGCGGCCTTCGACGAGCTGGCCCGCCGCTGGAAGCCAATCCTCGATGCGCACGAGGATCAGGGCGTCGACGTCGCCTTCGAACTGCATCCCGGCGAGGATCTGTTTGACGGGGTCACCTTCGAGCGCTTCCTCGACAAGCTCAAGGGCCACAAGCGCTGCGGCATCAATTACGATCCGTCGCATTTCCGCTTGCAGGCGCTCGACTATGTCGGGTTCATCGACCTTTACCACGAGCGCATCAAAGCCTTTCATGTGAAGGACGCGGAGTTTCGTCCATCGCCAAAGCAGGGCGTCTACTCGGGCTTCTCTGATTGGCCGCACCGCGCGGGCCGCTTCCGATCGCTTGGCGACGGCGACATCGATTTCGGAGCGATCTTCTCTAACCTATCCGTCTATGGATATGACAGCTGGGCAGTGCTCGAGTGGGAATGCGCGATCAAAAACCGGGTCGACGGGGCGCGGGAGGGCGCAGAGTTCATCAAGAAGCATCTCATCGAGGTGAGTCAGTCGACCTTCGAGGACTTCATCGACCAGGGCGCCGATCAATCCGCCGTCAAGCGCGCGCTCGGCATCCAAGCGTGAACCATTAAAACGAGCGGCGATGTCGGGCGGGTTGAACGCCGCCCAACGATGATGAGAGGAGACCGAACGATGTCAGGCAAAAAGATTCTTATGCTGGTCGGCGAGTTCACCGAGGAATACGAGATCTTCGTCTATCAGCAGGCAATGGAAGCAGTCGGTCACGCCGTGCACGTCGTGTGCCCGGACAAGAAGGCGGGCGATCGCATCAAAACCTCGTTGCACGATTTCGAGGGCGATCAGACCTATACCGAGAAGCTTGGCCACTTCTTTACGATCAACAAGACGTTTTCCGAGGCCGAGAAGCAACTGAACGAATATGACGCAGTCTATTGCGCCGGAGGCCGCGGCCCTGAATATATTCGGACGGACAAACGGGTCCAGGCGATGGTCCGCCATTTTCACGACGCAA
>Ga0070765_100003090_pt1 | contig 10642 bp, 4 predicted proteins | sample HubBroMetageWFT5_FD_71516 | JGI IMG/M metagenome (GOLD analysis project Ga0070765, IMG submission 71516) | Warmed and freeze-thawed soil microbial communities from the Hubbard Brook experimental Forest, New Hampshire - Hubbard Brook CCASE Soil... | ecosystem: Environmental > Terrestrial > Soil... | reverse complement strand
GTGGGAATATTTCCCGCGCGGTCCGGGGACAGAATCCCACCCGACGGTGTCAGCGGGGCTCCATTGGCGAGAGCGGGCGAGATGTTACCGATGTTTCCGCCGTAAATGGTGGGTGTATACACGGTGGGCGGATTGCTGATGCCACCAAAGTTAAAGACATTCTGCTGGTAGCGCTCGAAGAACACACCCGCACCGCCACGAAACGCTGTCTTCCCGTTTCCGAAGACATCGTAAGCGAAGCCGAGTCGCGGACCAAAGTTGTTCCAGCGGAAGTTCTCCCCACCTTTTGGCAATCCGTTCGTGCCTTCGCGGACCATGCCGTTGTAGGGGTCGCCGGAACCAGGAATGATGGAACCCTGGGTAGGCGCCTGGCCTGGGATATTAGGTGCCGTGTTGATCGATACAGCGTTCGCGGGGTTATAGGCACCGGGCACGAAATAGTACTGGTGGTACTGCCCAACTGTATATGTGGGCCCGATGAATTCGTAACGAAGGCCCATATCCAGAGTGAGCCTGGGAGTCGCCTTCCAGGTGTCCTGGACGTAACCCTCGTACTGGAAAAAGTGGAAGTGACCATAGGCAAAGATATTTGATTGGCTGACGGTGGTGTAGTTCCCCAACAGAGTATTTGCGATTCCGGAGTTGCTGTTGTTTGCGTTCTGATTGCTCGCGCCGAAGTTGAGGTTAGGGTTCTCAGTCCAGTTTCCTTCCTGGCCATTCTCGTTCAAATCCGCGAACAAACCGAACTTGATCACATGGTTGCCGAGGATCTTGGTTACGTCGTCCGTGGCGACCACGGTGTTTCCGGTCGAAGTCCAACCAGAAGGAAAGGGGCTGATGTTGATGTAGCCGTCGCCAGTATTGATATTAGGGGCGAGATCATGAGTGTTCGTCGATGGATAAATGTCGGTGTAGTTGAAACCCAGGGTACCCTTGTCGTAGAGGGACTTGGATGTACCCGGAACGATGTCCACGACCTGGGTCAAGTGCAACCAGCCAACTGTGGCCTCGTTAGTCAGGGTTGGGGAGATTACGTTCACCAGGCTCCAGCCATAGCTCTTGCCTGGCTTCTTGCGATATTGAGGCAAAACCGGGAAGCTGTTACCGGAGAAAATTCCGAAGCCCTGGCTTTCCTGCTGGCGGTCGTCCACGTAACGGAAGAATGCGTTGGCCTTCGGGCCAAAGTTGTAGTCGACGCGAGCGACGTACTGATTCTTGGTGAAGGTGTACGTGTCCTGAAAGTTGATCTGTTGCTCGTCGTTATGGCCATTGTTATAGATGGGGTGATCGAAGCTTCCCCGATACCCAGGTGTAAAGTACTTGATCATCGCCGCATATTGGCTGCTGAACTGCGACGCAGGAATAATGTTCCCTGGATAGGGCGTTCCGGTTGCAACCTCGCCTACCGAGTTGTACTGTATCGTCCCTGGTATGAACGCTTGCCCGTTCTGCACCAGGTTGCCGTTGGTATCGTGAATTGGCGTACAGGTCTGTGTTCCATTGAAGTCGCACATATTGCCCGAGCGGTAGACTGGAGAAAGGTCAGCCTGTCCGTTTGGAGTACCGATGCCAAGCATCGAAGGCAGGGGCATGGTGTAGAAGGTGCTTCCGGCGCCACCTGGATTGCCGTTCGGCCGGTTGGCACGCGTCCCTTCATAGTTGAAGAAGAAAAACGCTTTCTTATTGTCTCTGGGTGAAAACTTCGGAATGGGAATGAATCCGCCGATGTTTCCACCGAATTGATTGAACTTAAGATTTGCCCGAGCCTCACCATTGTGGTTGCTAAACCAGTCGTTGGCGTTGTAGTCGGTATTGCGGTTGAACTCGTAGGCTGTTCCGTGGAAGTGGTCGCCGCCACTCTTGGTGTTGATGAGAATCATAACGCCCGGGCTACGACCGTATTCGGCATTGAAGTTCCCGGTGAGGGTTTTGAATTCGCCCACAGCGTCCAGACTCAGCGCGGTGTATTCGCCGTCGTTCGCGCCAACGTCTGTGTTGATGATGCCATCGAGGAAGAAATTGTTCGCCGTACCGCGCATTCCGTTGACGTAGAAATCATCGGTCTGGTTGAACACGAGCCGGAATTGCGAATTGTTGTTCGTAACCACTCCCGGCAGCGTTGTGAGCAGAGATTCAAAATCTCGCCCATTCAACGGTTGCTCGGTTACCTGCCGCTGGTCGACCACCGCGGCGTTGCTTGACGTTGCAGTATCAATCAAAGGCGTTTGGGTGCTCACCGTCACAGTCTGCGTGGCTTGACCGACCGTCAACGCCACTTGGCCTAGACCGAGGCTCTGGTCCTGATCGAGCACCACATTGTTTCGATCCAGCTCTTGCATACCAGGAGCAGCCACTGTGATTTTGTAGGTGCCAGGGGGCACGTTCAGGGCGCGGAAGTTGCCACTTCCATCGGAAGTCGCTTCACGGGTTAAGTCACCGGTCGATTGGTTGATGATTTTGACCTGAGCTCCAGGGATGGCTGCGCCCGATGGGTCTACGACGGTGCCGGTGATCGACCCTGTCTGCGCATGCAGCTTAGCGCCGGGGAAAAACGCGGCAAGTAGTGCCAGCAGTGCGAGTTGCAGCAGGAAGCTTAGCTTCAGGAAGCGGTGATCAGGGTCACGGTTCTCTTGCGGGCTTGCGAAGGAGTGAAATCGGGTCGGGTAGAAGGCAGCACACTGCCTTAACTGCTGATGGCGTCGCATAGATCCTCCAAAAGAGAGCACACTTGCTTTACTGTCTTGACTGCCTCAACATCACTTTCGCGGTTTGGCAGGTCTTTCGGCTTTCCCGGCGCTTCACGACTGGATAACGCTGAGTTCTCGGCCGCAACCGAGCTTGGCGAAGCGCCAGCACGACTGTCAATCGGAGAAGAATCGTTTCTTTAGAGTGAAGAAACGTTTCTGTAAACTTAACCGACACGAGTAGAACGCAGCCATCATGGGACTGTCAAGGGGCGTTTTTATCCCCTGAAAATGAAGTAAGCGACGATGAATCTGCAACCGAATCGTTTCTCTTTTGACAGGGCTAAAGTCGAGATGCGACACTCCCTCAGCGATTTTTTGAAAACGCCCTGGAAGTAACAATTGACCGGTAAGAAAACAACTGACAAAAACGAGAGTGTCACCCTGCGCACTCTGGCTAACCATCTTGGCCTTTCACTCACAACTGTGTCAGTTGTGGTGAGCGACTCGCCGGCTGCGCAGGCGATCCCGCTCGCGACCAGGAAGCGGATACTCGCCGCAGCCAGCGAGTTGCACTATCGGCCCAACTACTTCGCCCGCTCACTTCGCAGGAAGCGCAGCATGTCGGTTGGCGTGCTGGTGTCTGAGATGAGCGAGGGCTACTTCACGCTGGTGATGAATGGCGTGGAAGAGTATCTGATGTCGGCCAAGTATTTTTATTTGCTGGCCGCGCATTACTGGCAGCCAGATCTGCTCGAGGAATACCCAAAGATGCTGCTCGAGCGGTCGGTTGACGGTCTTCTGCTGGTGAACACTCCTACCCCACCCCGGGTGCAGGTGCCGATCGTCTCCATCTCCGGGCATCAAGCCGTACCCGGCGTGACCAATATCCAGCTGAACCACAAACTGGCCGCTCGTCTGGCGATCAAGCATCTCGCAGAATTAGGACACCGCAGAGTTGCGTTTATGAAAGGCCAGGAGCAGACGGTCGACACGGACTACCGCTGGAAGGAAATTTTGGAAACAGCCCGAGCCTGCGGCATGGAGCTTCACCAGGAGCTGCTGATCAAATTAACGGAGAACAGTTGGTCGCCCGCCCTGGGATATGGCCCGGTGAAGGCGTTGCTTTCGCGCACTCGGGATTTCACCGCGCTCTTCGCGTTTAATGACATCGCAGCCTTCGGCGCCATTCGCGCGCTGCACGAAGCTGGACTGCGAGTACCGGACGATGTATCCGTAATCGGCTTTGACGACGTGCTCAGTGCCCCCTTCCACATTCCGAGCCTGACTACCATTCGCCAGCCGCTGCGCGAGATGGGCAAAATGGGCGCTGAATCTCTGATCAACCGGATCAATCATCCGAAAGCACCATACGCCCAACAAGTGATCGTGCAGCCGGAACTGGTGGTACGTGAATCCACTGCGATCGCTTCTTCACAATACTCGTCGGTGAGTCAGAAACGGAGCAAGGCTGCTTCGCGCACCCTCGGGTAATGCCACAGTTTGGGCGCTGCGGCCCGCCATTTGCCACAACAACGGTCTAGGCGTTCGATTCGCTCGCGCTCAAGCTCTGGAGCGTAGAATGGCATTCCCGCTCAAGCGAAGCCAACAACTGATCCATGTGTTCCGTGCGCGTGCGGAAGTTCACCGGACTGATTCGAAAATACATTTTCCCTTTCAACTCGGTGGTCGAAAACCAGAATTTCCCGCTCTGTTCGATTCGCCTTGCGACCTCTGTATGCAGCTCCCTGGATTGCGCCTGGTCCAAATCCGCACCTCGATACCGAATACAGATCGCCGACAGCGGTGGTTCACAAGCCGGCTCGAAGTCAGGATGTTCGGCCACCAGGGAGTAAAGATGCTTCGCCTGGCGCACGTTGTTGTCGATCCATTCCCCAATCTGGCTTGCACCGTATCGCTTGAAACTCATCCACACCTTAAGCCCGCGAAAGCGTCGCGACTGCTCGAAGCCGTGAAGGTAATACTGGTAGCGTTCATTGGCACGATCGAATTCGTCGGTAAGATATGCAGGCTTAATCCCAAAGGACGCGGTTAAGCGACGATCATCCTTGACCAGGATAGCGCCCGCATCGAGCGGCGCGTAGAACCACTTGTGGGGATCAATGGTGACCGAATCCGCCAACTCCAACCCTTGATTGCCCATGGGCCACGCATGGGAGAGCAACATGCCACCACCGTACGCGGCATCCGCGTGCAGCCACATTCCTTCCCGATCCGCGATTTTCCGAAGCTCGCGCACCGGATCAATGGCCCCAGTGTTCGTCGTTCCGAACATACCCACGATGCACATCGGCCGTACGCCGCGTTTGCGATCCTCCGCAATGGCCGCCTCCAGTGCATCCAGACGCACCCGAAACGCAGAGTCAGTGGGCAACCCACGCAGAGCTTCCCTTCCCAGCCCAACCGCGTCCACCGCCTTATCCACCGAAACGTGGCGCTCTTCCGACGCGTACACTGCCCAGCGTTGCTGAACCCCCTCTTGTTGTATCCGATCGCCGGAAACGGAGTCCCTCGCCAGCTTAAGCCCGATAAAATTCGCCATCATGCCGCCGCTGGTCAGGTTCCCGCCGGCGTTCTCGCCGTAGCCAAGGAGGTCGGTGAGCCAGCGGACAGTGCCCCGCTCCATGGCGACAGCGGCGGGGCCGACTGTATAAGCTCCGATGTTTTGGTTGAGGGCGGAGCAGATAAAGTCGGCGATGATGCCAATTGGACTCGGTGAAGGAGTAATCAGCCCCATATAGCCTGGATGCCCGACATGGGTACAGTTGGGAAGAAGCTTTTGCTCCAGCTCACTCAGGATATTTTCCGCGGTGCTGGGATCCTGGGGGAGCGGCTCAGCAAAAAGCCGGGCGAGTGTCGCCGGTTCTATATCCGGAAACACAGGCTTCTCTTCGATGTTCTCAAGGTACTCGGCCAGCAGATCTACCACTCGGTGCCCAACTTCGCGAAATTCACCCGCGTCCATGAGTCCCCCTAATGTCGACTTAAATCATAAATAGAAATGGCGGCGACAGAAATCGCACGCTGATGGCGAGTACGAAGATTCCTCGATTGCCTTTCGAGTTGTAAGAGTCTTAGCTCGCTCTTGCCACAGTGACGGGCGGGAGAACTCAAAAGGTAAAAGAAACCCCACCGCCAACACGCTGTTCACGCATGGCTCCGTCGAATATGGGCCCGACGAACGTCATCGTCGCGTTATCCAGCTCGACACCACTGAGGATGCTGCTCTTCGACTTGGTCCAGAAGTCGGGCTGTGAAGTGAGCGTCTCTCGATAGTCCAGCCGAACCATCCATCGGGGTGTTACTCGATAGCGAACGCCACCGCCGTAGTTGAACCCGACCTGGAAGATACCTCCGCCCTCGAGCGGGGGTGTGCTTCCGAAGTTATAGGCAGCGCTCAGAAGGCCAATATTACTTAAGCCCAACTTCCAATAGTTGGGCGCCTTCTTAATCGGGGCATCATCCAGATGCATGAGTTGTAAGGCCGGGCCGACCGCGAAGTATGGACGCAACCGCGACGTTTTAGGACGGGTGTGGATGAGAAGGTTATAGGCGATCTGGGAAGTGAGCAACCCGGAGGTGGCAAAGGCAAAGGCGTTCTGCACAGTGCCGCTCGTGGTGTCGTTGTCGACCACACTCAAGCCCATCTTGAAGGTGCTGAAACTGCGGTTGTAACTGAATTCCTGGGACAAATACTTTTGGGCGTCGATGGTAACGGACGCGCCGAGATTCCATCCATTGTGCAGAGAATTGCCGAGCGCAATGACAACCTGCTCTCCCGGCGGATTAATGGAATCCAAGATGAAACCGATACCGCCGCCGTCCCCACCCGCATAGCCCAGCCACGATGCCCGAAAGCCAATCTCGACCGAGGGCGGCCTCCACCGATCAGGTTCGTCGATCGTCCCGGGACCGTTGCGCGCAATGGCTGCGGGCGTCAACGCGTAATCTGTCTTTAGCCCGTTCTTTCGATTGATGGTGTACTCATCACCGTCGATATCCATGCTTCTCTGCGGCCGCGGAGTGTCTTTCCTCTTGAATTCCGAGATGCCGGTGCGAATGCCGGTATAGGCCATGACACCGACGTTGTCGCGCAGAATATTGTTCTTGAGTGTAAGCGTCGTTTGCCGCGAGACGCGTTCTGCCCGGTTGCCATGGACGGGCACAGTATTACTGGCCAGCTGTGTCTTGTCTTGCAAAGTGCGGCAGTCGTTCAGCTGGAGCACCGCAATCCTTCCATCCGTGATCAGATCTTCGCCGGTTCCATTCTTCGCGTCCTTAGGAATCCAGGATCGCGCAACCAGCTGCACGTGCGATACACACCCGGTAAAGATAAGATCGTTGACCACCTTGGCACGTTCGTTGTCGATATGGGTGTCAATCAGGTGGATAAATGTCTTGTTCTTCTTCGAGAATCCGATGCCCGTATCGTGCGTCGACGACGAGGTCCAGACAGTCTCGCCATTCCAGGGCAGTGAGCTTGCCCATATGCGCAGATGATGACGTTTGGAAAAGGTATTCAGCGTCTTGGCATAGGCATAGGCGGGAGCTTGTCCGCCGAGCAGCAAGGTTGACATCGGAGCGCTCTTGTAGCCCTGGTTCTCGGCAACGGAGCGTATGGTCGCATAGGTTGACTCCGCAGTGAGCGAATCGACTTGCACCCAGTCACTGGCAGCAAATGCCCGCTCCACAGCGCCCGCGCTCCCTATGAATATGAGATTGGTTATGTCGGACGGGATATGGCCTTTGTCGGTATAAGTCCGAAATGGCAGCTCTTCGACCAAGTCGGTCAAATTCTTCTTTTCCTCGGCGGTGGCTGCGATGGGTGGAACGGGGATAGGGTCTACCTTGGGAAGGACAATCGGGGCGGTCAACTCAGCAATCAATTCCGTGCCGGCGGGGAGTGAAATCTCAGGCTCTGAAAATCTGAGCACCGATGCGGAGGCAGCGGTAGTAAAGATCGCCGCGATGGGGTCACCAAAGGCGAGGCTGCCGAGAACACCCGAAGCACGGTTGCTCAACGTGCCGGTTGATCGTATGCCCTGGATGCGGCCCTGCGCATCCACGGATTCCCGGGCATTCTCCACTTCTGTAATACGGCATTGCAGGGGAACGCCTTCTCCATCGGAGAGCACGACGCGGTCGAACTGCAGTTGAAGCCGCGCCGTCTCATGGACCACGCCGAGACCCACTTTTCTTACCTCTATCACCGAGCCTTCGACGGTCGTCCCGAACGGAAGCAGCATTTCGCCGCCCTCCGTCAATGGAGCGATGAGGACGCCCGAGATCCGGGCGCCCTTCTTTGTAGCGTAGGAGCTGATTGGCTGCTTAAGCCGTATCTCCAGCCTGGTCCCGACAGATACCGACTCGGCTAATGCGTGCATGCTGGCCAAGGCTAGCGCTGCACAACAGCAGCAGGAAAGAAGGGTCCTGCATCTCTCAAATCTCATGGAACGCGCCGCCCCGCAAAGATCGGGCCCATGGTCATGAACAAAGTACTCACCTCACGCAGCCTTCAATGAAGACTCCAGGCCCAGTTAGACGGGGGAACGCCCGTCTATTCTATGCCTTCAATGGAGGAATTTGGCTTCGCTTATGTGCTCGATATCTCAGCGGGTCTTTTACGGGGTCCAACGGACGATCGTAGCCCGCGGTCAGATTTTAGAGGGCCCTCGACGTTACTCGGTTGAAAAATTTCGGGTGCCGGGAATGCTGGTTAGGATAGAGTTTGAAGCGCAGCAAGGAGACTCCGTACAGATGGCCGGCAAGTATCGCATAGGGCGTCGAGATTTTTTCAAGCAGGCTGCGAGCGCCGTCGGCGCTGCAACGCAGATTCCCCACTGGTCGCCTTTCGCAGAGGCGGAGGCTCAGGACTCCAGGCAGCATCTTCGCCCTGCTGCGGAAAGGATTTCGTTTCCTCGCGTCTTCTCAGGCGATCAGCTCAAGATGCTCGCTTTTCCGCTGGGCGGTGTCGCTGCAGGAAGTTTGGCCCTCGGAGGGCGAGGCCAACTACGCGATTGGGAGATCTTCAACCGGCCGAACAAGGGCTTTTCTCCGCAATATGCGTTTCCTTCGATTTGGATCAAGTCAGGGAATGGCAAACCCATAACGCGAGTACTCGAAGCGCGGATATTGCCTCCCTACGAAGGCCAGGACGGCCTGGGCTCGAACAATTCTCCCGGTTTGAGCCGGCTGGCAACCGCCGAATTTACGGCGCAGTATCCGTTGGCGCATCTTCGATTCAAAGACCCCAGCCTCCCAGTGGGGATTGAACTCGATGCGTTTTCGCCGTTCATCCCACATGACCCCGACGCCTCAGGATTGCCGGTGGCAATCCTGCGCTATCGGGTAAGCAACCCGGCGGCTTCCAGCGCAAAAGTGGCAATTGCATTTTCTATCGATAACCCGGTCAAGGCGCCCGTCAACAACGACGTGGCGCGTCCCGCCGAGGACCCCCGAATCAACGAATACCAGGCGGCGAACGAGTTGGAAGGTCTCTTGATGACCAACCCCAGCTTGAGCACGATCGATCCGATGCAGGGTAGTTTTGCGCTGGCTGTGCTTTCCAGTCAAGCGGCTCAAACTACGCATTGGCGTGGGTGGCCGCGCGGGCGCTGGTGGAATTCACCCATGCTGTTTTGGGACGCCTTCTCTCAAGATGGAGCGCTCCTGAACGAACCGGCAACGCGCAACGCAGTGGGCGCGTTGTGCCAACAGAAATCGATTCCTGCCGGCGGCTCTGCCGAGTTTACGTTTTTATTAGCCTGGCACTTCCCAAACCGTACCCCTGAGTGGTGTGGATGGGACTTTCCTCCGGGAGAGGGCCAGACCATCATCGGCAACTACTACGCCACGCGGTTTAAAGATGCGTGGGAAGTGGCGCAATATACAGCGACGAATTTGCAATCGCTGGAAAACCGCACTCGAACCTTCGCCAACGCCTTCGCCGCCAGCACCCTGCCTGCGGCGGTCAAAGAGGCGGCGAGCGCGAACCTCTCCACGCTGGCGACGACCACCTGCTTCCGCACCGCGGATGGAGAATTTCACGGCTTCGAAGGCTCTGATGATCATCGAGGCTGCTGCTTCGGCAACTGCACGCATGTGTGGAATTATGAGACGGCAACCGCATTTCTGTTTCCCTCGTATGCGCGGTCGCTGCGTCAAGCCGCATTCGGCTACAGCATGGACGATCAAGGCGGAATGCGCTTTCGCCAGCTGCTTCCCGACGGTAAGGAGAGATACCACATCGCAGCGGCCGATGGACAGATGGGGCAGATCATTCACGCATACCTGGATTGGAAGCTTTCCGGAGATGAGGCGTGGCTCAAGACAATGTGGCCACGGGTCAAAAAAGGGGTAGAGTTCGCCTGGATTCCGGGAGGCTGGGATGCGAACCGTGACGGTGTCTTAGACGGCGTTCAGCACAACACCTACGACGTGGAATTCTACGGTCCTAACCCGCTGTGCGGGATCTACTACCTGGGGGCTTTGCGCGCGGCGGAGGAGATGGGGCGCGCGGCCGGCGATGATGGTTCTGCGAATGAGTATCGCAAGCTGTTCGATCAGGGCAGCCGGTGGATTGACGCCAACCTCTTTCGGGGCGAATTTTATATCCAGCAAATTCGCGGCTTTCGCCCGGACCAGATCTCTCCGCAATTACGCAGTGGCATGGGGAGCGAGAATACGGAACAACCGGAGTATCAAGTTGGCGCGGGATGCCTGATCGATCAGCTTCTGGGACAATATCTCGCGGACGTAGCCGGCCTGGGACCTTTAGTTTCACCGGAGCATGTGCGGACCACGTTGGATTCGATTTATCGCTACAACTTCAAGCGCAGCCTGGTGGACCATGACACCGTCCAGCGCACCTACGCTCTGAATGATGAAGCAGCTGTAGTGGTCTGCGATTACGGTAAGGCGCCTCGTCCTCATATCCC
>Ga0070765_100003089_pt1 | contig 10643 bp, 10 predicted proteins | sample HubBroMetageWFT5_FD_71516 | JGI IMG/M metagenome (GOLD analysis project Ga0070765, IMG submission 71516) | Warmed and freeze-thawed soil microbial communities from the Hubbard Brook experimental Forest, New Hampshire - Hubbard Brook CCASE Soil... | ecosystem: Environmental > Terrestrial > Soil... | reverse complement strand
CGCTAACCTCGCTGGCGATGGACCGGCGGATGTTTCTTTCGCTTCTCTCGGCGGCGCTGGCGCTGCCGGCCGCGACGCGCGCCCAACCGGCGCCGCCGGCGAGAAGCCGCCTGAAGCTTCTCAACGCGCATACGGGCGAGAAGTTTGATGGCCCTTATCGCGACGATCGAGGGCCGATCGCCTCGGCGATGGAGGATCTTTCGCTCTTCCTGCGCGACCATTATTCGGGGAAGACGATCGGCTACGATGTCGGCGTCCTCGATTTCCTCGCCGCAGTGATGGCAGCGGTTGGCGCACAGCAAGCGACGGTACTGTCCGCCTATCGCACCCGCGAGACCAATGAGGTGCTGGCACGCACGACCTTTGGCGTCGCCGACAACAGCCAGCATATCTACGGTCGGGCGCTCGACATCTACCTTCCGGCTCGGCTCGACGTCGCGATGGAGACCGCGCGGACGATGCAGCGCGGTGGTGTCGGCTGGTATCCCCAATCGCATTTCATCCACCTCGATACCGGTCCGATGCGCAACTGGAATCTGGGCGGCGAAGGGTTCGAGCGGCTGCTGCTGGAATTGCGCGGCTTGATCGCGAATGGCGAGCTCGGTGTGACGCCGACCGGCGACTTGCGGCTCGGCGACGAACAGAAACCGCTATCGGCTGGGCAGCGTCTGGCGCTGCACAGGCTCGTCGCCAAGGCTGAGGCGCTCGCTGCCGGTCATTGAGGCTTGACGGGCTCCGGCTTGGCAGGCTCTGGCGCTGAGCGCGCCAGCTTCAATGCCGCCGCCTCGCCCGCCGGCGAGGTCAGCAGAACGCGATCCTGCTCGATCGCCTTGACCGTCCAACCGTCGATCGCGTCGCCTTCGCCGATCTCGATGCGGCGCGTCCCGTCGGCGACGAAAGCCCTTCTTTTGGCGCCGGCGCCGACGATGCCGAGAAGCCGGTAGCGGCCCGCAATCGACGAGGTGGCGCCGGGCGGGGGGCGGCGCGATGGCACGAAGAGCGGCCGCTCGACGATCGCGGCGTAAGTCGCCAGCCCCGGCAGATTGGTGGCGGAAAGGGCAGGTGCAACCGTGCTCGGCTCGGCCGCGGGGCGGCTCGTCGGTATTGGCGGCATCAGCCATGGCCAGATCGCGACAGCGGCGAAGACCGCCGCCAGCGCACCGAGCACATGATTAAGCCGGAGGGTCGGCAGCCGGACCGCGATCACGAGGCGGGCCCCGGCGTGAAGTCCGATATATCGAGCTGGAAGTCGAGCGGGGCCGGCGCGGCGTCGGGCGTCGTAGTGTGCGACTGGATTTGCAGATTATCGGGGTAGAGGACAGGCTGGGCGGTCTCGATCGCGTAGATCAGACCGCGCAGGCTCGCGATGTCGCTGGTGGCGCGCACCCGCACCCCGATCCGCGTCGCACCGGGCAGGGCTTCGCTGCGCAGCATTTGCAGCTCCTGCACCTGGACCCGAGTGGCGGTCGCGGCATTCTTGACGACCTCTTGCAGCAGCGCGGACGCTTGGGATTCGGGCATCTCCGGGTAGAGGAGCGCCGATTCCGCTGGCGAGACCCCGCCTGATTCGGGTGCCGCAAGCGCCTGATACCGCCGCAACATCGCGCTCTTGGCCGCGAGCTCTTCTTTATTGGCCCCGACCCAACCCAAATACGCCGCGAACGGACCGATCCAGAACGCCGCGATCAACACGGCGAGAATGGCCAGGGCGGCGACCCGGCGAAGGATCGCCCGGTCAAGGAGGATCATGGGGTTGCCTCGCCGAGCGTCGCGCCAAACTGGAAATGCTCGAGCCCCGACGCCTCGCGGCTGATCGGCGAGCGGAACACGATGCCGGTGACGGCACGGCTGTTTTCGAGCGTCAGCGCCATCTTGGCAGCCGACGGGGAGAGCCCGTCCAACACCACCTCACGCCCGGAAATCGACAGCGACAAGAGCCACGAACCGTCCGGCACGGCGCGGCTCAGCAGGTCGAGCGCGGCAACCAGCGGCGGCCGCCCGGATTGCAGCGCCAGAATCGCGGCGGTCCGCTCATTGGCTCGGAGCGCAGCGTCCCGGGCGCGCAAGATTGCCTCGGCGTGCGGCTGCAAGGCGGCCAGCTGGCGATCAGTCAAGCTGAGCTGGGCCTGCTGCGCCAGCGGCCAGGAGAGGAACGCCGCCAGCGCCGCCACCCCGACGGCGACCGCCAGGATCCGGGTTGGCAACGTGATTTGACGCGGCGCGGCGAACGAGGCCGTCGGCAGGACCAGCGGCTTGGCATCGCTGTTGGCGGCCAGGGTGACCGCCGCCGGAGACAGCCCGGCCGCAGCCAGAACGGCGCGGATGTCATCGACGATCTCGCGCGGCACGGCGACGATTTCGACCGCGATTGACCCGGCGCCATCGCGCTCCCCGACGATGCGATGTTGGAAATAGACGCGTTCAGCCGGGAAGGGAAAGAGTCGACCGATCTCGAAGCTGAGAATACGGCGAAACTCCCCCTTCGCCCCGCCGGGCAAGGTGACGATGCGGGCAAGGGTGCGCTCCGGCGGGATCTCGACGACGACCCTTCGCCGCCGGTTCGGCGGAATCGCGCGAAGCAGACCGGCCGGATCCGCCGCTTGGATGTCAACCTGGCCAATCGGCTGATGGCCGTTACGCAAAAGCCAATAGCGCTCGCCGGCAATGATGGTAACGCCGCGCCGGCCGCGCGTCGCCATGGCGCGACGCAGATCCTCGCCGCAGCCGCGCAGCTCATCAAACCACCAGCCGAACGCGCGGCTCGCCGAAGCGCGCAGCCGAGCGCCCCTGAGGGGTGTTTTGTCGACAATCGTCATGGCGATCGACGGCCTCGCAGCCGGAACAGAGCGACCTTAAAGGAATTTCGGGCGGCAGAAAATTGCGATCAGGGCGCACGGCGCGCCGCCGCTTCGGCGGCACGCTCGGCGGGCGGCGCACGCCAGGCGACAATTTGATAGGGCTGAGCCGCGCGCCCCGTCAGACGGATTTGCAGCTCGGCGCGGTAGCGCGCACCGCCCTCGGTTGTCGCCGCCGCAACGACGGTGAAGTCGCGCCCTGGCGTCGCCATGAGTAATGGCGCTGCCGCCGCTGGAACGAGAGCCGTGTCCGCGGTGGTGAGATCACGCAGGGCCGCGCGATCTTTGAGGAACGCGTCGATCAGGCCGTCGCTGGCTCCGGGTATCGCCATCAGTACGGCGCGCGGCGCAACGCGTGGATCGATCGCCGACGCGCCGGTCGCGACCGTCACACAGTCTGCCAGCCGGCTATAAAGCGCTTCGCTAATTCCGGGAACCTCCGCCAGCTCCTCGGGCACGGCAAAACGGTGGCCGATTGGCGGGCTCCCCGGCTCCGGGCAACTGGTCGCAATCTCCCCGCGGCGATCGAGAACATTGCAGGCCAGCAGCGCCGCGGCCTCACGACCGACTCCGACCGCGGCGAAGAGCCCGGCCAAGAGCTCCGCGGGCGCCACGTTGAGGTCGATCTTGCCCGCCTCGTCGGAAATTGCGATCGCGACATAAGTCGAACCCTGGCGCCAGGCTTCCGGCGTTCCGTCGAAATACCTGCGGCCCCCATCGTGGCGACGCAGCAATCGGGCGAGACCGAGCTGAGTCCCCGCCTCGGCGGCAAGCCGCGCCTGGCTCGCGGCGAGCGCATTCCTCGCAATCTGCATGTCGCCGCGCGTCGCGAAACCGACCGAGGCGAGCAGCAGGGATATCAGCGTCATGGCCCACAGGGCGAGGATCGCGATCGATCCGCGCTCGCCGTTGTCAGCTTCGCGACGCGCGCGCGTGTCAGCCACCGGCGTTCCACAGGCGCACAACGAGCGGCGGGCGCGACGGCTCCCCGTCGTTATCGAGGATCACACGCACCATCAGTGGCAGGATGTTGAGTTCCTGCCAGCGATCGTGCCAGGCGGGATCGGCAGTGGTGCCGTCCGCGCCGAAATAGGCGAGGTGGAAATCGCGGACGTTCACGGCGAGGATGCTTGCCGCCACGCGCGGCGCGCCCGAGGGGGCCGCAAGCCGCCGCTTGAGGATGAGCGCTCGATCGGCGCGCGTGCGATCGACGGCGAGATCGAAGCGGTAGAGCCCCGGGCCGCTATCCTCGGCAACGCCGAGGAATTCGATGGCATCCGGCTTGCCGACGAACTCGCCGCCGGCGGCGCGGGGAAGCTGCGCGGCCGCGCCCAGCGTGTGACGCAGGATGTCGTCGAGGCTCTGCCGTGCGTCGAGGCGCTCGCTCTGGCGCGACTGCCGATCGACCCCCAGCACAGCAATGCGGACGCCGTGCAGCAGGATCGTGGCGACAAGCGCGCTCAACGCCATCGCCACCACCAGCTCGAGGAGCGTAAATCCGGCATCCCGGCGCGGTCCCGTCACGGCGCGGCGGCTTCAAGCCGGAGCGTCGACAGCGCCAATTGTCGGCTGCGACGGCCGTCCTGCCAGACGATATCGACCGCGATCTGATAGAGCAGCTCGGTCGCGTTCGGCTGGCCGGTCTGTTTGCTGTCGCCGCCATCGACATATCGCGAGACCGTGGTCTGCCAGGCGAACCGCCCGGCGAAAATACCTTTGTCGATGCTGGGGCGCAGCGCCGCAGCGGTGCCGGCGAGCGCCAGTTTTTCCTCGGCGAGAGCGAGCGCTGTCTCGGCATCGGACACAACCGCATGGCCGGCCAGACTGTTGCCGAACACCCCGACGATCGCGCTCATGGCTAGCCCGGCGACAACGAGCGCAACCAGGACCTCCAGGAGGGTGAAGCCTCCCGTGCGCCGCGGCTCAGCGGATCGCATCGGCTCGCCCGCTCAGCGCATCGACCGCGATCACGCGATCTCCGGCGCGGTTGGTCACGAGAACCCGGCCACCGGAAGACCCACCCGAAGGATAGAAGGTAATTCGCCCCCCATCGCCGATGGCGATTTGGGCCGGAGCCGAACCGCTGACCGCGGGCAACGCGAAATGTTGGCGGTCGAGCCAATAACCGCCGCCGGAATCGCCCTGGAAGACGACAGCGCGGTCTTCGGCGATCGCGGTGCTGCGAGCCCCGCGCAAGGCGCCGCGGATCTGGCCGCTCGCCGCGTCGAGCGCGGCCCCGGTGAGATGCCGAGCAAACAGCGGCACCGCCATTGTCAGAGCCAGTCCAAGGATCGCCAGAACGACGGCCAGTTCGATCACGGTGTAACCGGTCGCGCTGCCGTCACGTCGCAAGGTCGTAAACCTCCAGCAACGTGCCGAGCAGCGCATAGGCGATCAGTCCGACCACCAGCCCGAGCAGCACGACGCTGACCGGTGTCACCAACCCGATCAACTCGGTCGTCGTCGCTTGGAGGTCGCGCCGTAGAATGTCGCTGGCGTTCAGCAGCATTGTCCCTATGTCTCCACTCTCCTCGCCCACGCGCACCAGCTCGAGCGCCAGCTCGGGCAGCAAGCCTCGTGCGGAGAGCGCGGCGCTGAGCCGGTCGCCGCGTTCGATCATGCCCCGCGCGGCGGTGAGCCCGCCACGGAAGGCGCTGTTTGTCGTTGCAGCGGCGGTTGCGGCGGTCGCCTCGACAATCGGCACGCCCGCGGCGACGAGATTGCCGAGCAGGAAGGTTACGCGCTCGGCTTCGCTCCTTCCCAGCATTCGACCGAGCCCCGGCAGCTTCAACAGGCGCCGATCCAGCCCGGCGCGGAACCTCGGATCGTGTCGCCGGAAAACGACATACAGTCCCAGAATGAGCAAAATTGCCGCGAGGGGCGGCGCAACGTTCTGAAACCACTCCGACAGCGTCAAAAGGAACTGCATTGCCGCCGGCGGTTCGCGCCGGAAGGTTTCAAGCAAAGTCGCGAATTGTGGGACGACAAAGGCAAGGATGAACGACACCGACAAACCAGCGACGATCAGCACGCTGGCCGGATAGATCAATGCGCCAAGCAGCGCGCGGCTCGTCTCGCGGCTGCGCTCAAGCACGTCGCCCAGTCGTATCAGCCCCGCGGCGAGGTCGCCCCTCGCCTCGCCGACGCCGATCATCATCGCGTAATGAGCAGGCAGCGCCGGGTTCGCGCGACAGGCGGCGGAAAGGCTTTCGCCGCGATTGACCGCAGCCGCCAAATCGGCGGCAAGCCGGACGCCGCGCTTTCCGCGGGGCGCCGCCGCGATCAGCGCCAGGGCGCGGTCGAGCGCGACGCCGGCGCCGAGCAGCGTCGCAAGCTGGCGGGTGAACAAGATAAGCTCTCGCGCCGGGATCGCGCGGCGGACCGGAGCGAGGCCGCGGAGGAAGTCGCCGCCCGGCTTCGGCGGCATGATCTCGATCGGGTAGTTGCCGATCGACTGCAACCGCTGCGCGGCGTCGCGTTCGTCGTCCGCGTCGAGTTCGCCGGTGACCTCGGCGCCGCTTGGACGCAGCGCCCGATATTGAAAAATTGGCACTCAGACGGCTCCGGTGACGCGTATCACTTCGTCGATCGAGGTTACGCCGGCGGCGACCTTGGCGAGGCCGTCGCTCCTCAATTCGACCATCCCGCCGGCCAGCGCGGCGTCGCGCAATTCGTCGGCGCCAGCGCGCGCGACCACGAGACGGGAGAAAATCTCGTCGAACACCAGCAATTCGGCGATCGCCGTGCGTCCGTGATAGCCGGTGCCGGCGCAGCGATCGCAGCCCGCGGCGCGGTAACGCGTGGCGCCGTCCGCCGCGGTAAAGGGTTCGCGACAATCCGGGCACAAGCAGCGCACCAGGCGCTGCGCCACGATCCCCTTCAACACCGCGGCAACCAGATAGTCTTCGAGCCCCATGTCGATCAGCCGGATGATCGTCCCGACAGCGTCGTTGGTATGCAGCGTCGATAAGAGAAGATGCCCGGTCAGACTCGCCTGCGCCGCGATGCTCGCGGTCTCGAGGTCGCGAATCTCGCCGACCAGCAGGATGTCGGGATCGTGGCGCAACAACGAGCGAAGCGTGCTCGCGAAGGTAAGCCCAATCGCGGGCCGCACCGGGATTTGGTTGATCCCGGGAAGCTGGTATTCAACGGGGTCCTCGATCGTCAAGATCTTGCGCTCGCGGGTGTTGAGAAGCTGCAGCGCCGCGTAGAGCGTCGAGGTCTTGCCGCTTCCGGTAGGGCCGGTGACGAGCAGCATCCCGCTCGGCAGCGCAAGCAGCGCCTCAAGCCGGCGGCGCAGCGCGGAGTTGTAACCAAGCTGGGCGAGGTCAAGGGGTGCGCGGGCGCGGTCCAAAAGCCGCATCACGACGCTCTCGCCATGCAGGGTCGGCACGATCGAAATGCGCAGATCGATCTCCCGGCCTTCGACGACGACGCGGAACCGCCCGTCCTGCGGCAGGCGTTTCTCCGCGATGTTGAGCGCGGCCATCACCTTCAACCGGCTGACGATGTTCTCGTGCAGTTCCAGTGGCGGTGGCGCGATGTCGCGCAGCAGGCCATCGACCCGCATGCGCTGTACCACACGATCGGTGCTCGCCTCGATGTGGATATCCGAGGCCCGCTCGCTCGCAGCATGGGTGATCAGCTCGTTGACGTAGCGGATCGCCGGCTCTTTGCTCGCGGAGTCGGCGAGCCGACGGACATCCGCGCGCGCGGCCTCGGTCGCCGCCACCGCGCCGCGGCCGAGCGCATCGTCGCCGTAGAGGCGAGCGAACGCCGCCTTCAGCTCGCTCGGGACGGCGGCCCACGGCAGCACCGCGCCACCAGCGGCGAGTCGCACCGCCTTGAGTGTGTAGTCATCGGTCGGGTCGGCCATCGCCAGCACGAGCCCATCGTCGGTCTCTTTCAGCGGCAGCGCCTGGGCCCGGGCGACAAATTCGGCGGTGAGTCCGATCGGGCCGCAGCGCGCCGCCGGATAGTCGCCGGGGCGCGCCAGGGGAATTTCGAGGAGCTCCGCAAGGCACTGGGCCATGTCGCGCTCGTCGATCATGCCGAGCCGAGTAATGATGACGCTCTCGCTTTCGCCGCACTCGCGGCGAAGCGCGAGCACGCGGTCGCGATGCACCGCATCGAGGCGGCCGCGCGCCAGAAGGAAATCGAGTAGCTGCATCTGGGATGCTCCGGCGGGCCGAAGCGTCGGTTGAGCCAACTTAGGGGCAGCGTTCAATGCCCGCAACGGCAAAAGCTCGCCTAGGGGGTCAGTTTCGCCTTGAACCGTTTCAGCGCCTCGGCGTAGGCGTCAGGCCGATATTTCTGGTCGTCGGCGACGGCGGCGTAGAGCCCCTCGAGCGCGCTGTTAAGACCGGCGATATGCGTGTCGGCGGCGGAATTCAGGTTTTTCAATGCCGCGACAATCGATTCCAGCGCCATGACCTGCTGCTGCGCGCCGCTGTAGTCGAGGTCATCGCCTTCAACCCCGCTGGCGATCACGAGATCGGCGAGGGCAACGGCATCGGCGCGGTCGAAATTATGCGCGGCGATCGCCGGGATCAGCGCGTTGGCCGCGTCGCGCACCGCGCTCGCCTCCAGCCTGACGTCATCCCAGCTTTTGCCCGTCGCGGCGTGCAGCGCGAGCATATGGGCGCGCAGCGCCGCGGCGGTGTCCGGCGCGACGCGCTCGGCGGCGACGCGCAGCATCGCCAGCGTCGCGTCGTAGAGCTTGATCCGGCCCGGCGCGAGCCCCATGGATCGGCCCGGCTGCCATTGCAGTTCGGCCATCGAATGATGACACGATTGGCAATCGAACAGCGACAGCTCGGCTTGCACGCCCTGCGGCGCGTTTTTCGGGTCGAGGATCAAGTCCATCCGCCGCTTGACGTCGACCGCCTGGCCGACCGCCCAAATTTTCATGTCGTTGGGTTGGCCCTTGCGGTCGATATAGCTTTGATCGACCGCAAAATGCGCCGGCTCGATCGCGGTGTAGGTATCGAGCTCAAACGGCATCGGCGGGTGCCCCGCGCCCATCATCCGGTGCGCCACAAAGCGCTTGTCGTCGCCGACATGGCAGGCGAGACAGCGCTGCGCGCGCGCCAGCGGCTGGTCGGTCGGATACATCCCGGCGGCGAGGTTGGTGCTGTGGTCGACCCCGGTGAGATGGACGCCGAGCCAACGTTCCGCGCTGCCATGGCAGGCCTCGCAGCCAACCCCGTCGGCAAGTTGAAATTGCGGGCCGCGGCGGTCGGCCGGCACATTGTCGGCATGGCAATCGAGGCAGAGCGTCGCCTCCTCCGGCGGCTGGGTCAGACCGAGGTTTCCGCCGATCCGCTTCGCGCGATCGCCAAGCAGCACGGCATAGGACTTGGCGTGCTTATCCTTTTGCGACCAGATCAGGTATTCGTTTTGCGGCACCCGCGATCTCGACAGCGGCTCGACCGCCCCGTGGCAATTGTTGCCGGCACAGCTTTGCACGCCGACATGCGCGCCGTCGTCACCGAGGGGTTCGGCCAGCGCCGGCGTTGTCGTGGCAATGATCGCGGCGCAGGCGATGCCGCGCCAAAGCACACCGCTCATCGCCGCATCGCCCGCTGCAGACCCTTGAGCGTCTGGACGAAACCGTCCTGCCGGACCCCCGCCTCGCTGATGAAGGCCGCGTAGACTGCCTTCATCGCGCTGTCGATCGCCGCGCTTTGTTGGCCGCCGATATCGCCTGATGATTTGAGCCCGGCGACGATCGCCTCGAGCGCCATCGTGATCTGTTCGTCGTATGAGAACTCCGCGTCGGCGTTTGCCGCGCCAAGCGCGATCAGCACGTCGGCGAGCGCGCGCATATCGTCGCCGGTAAAATCGTGGTGGGCGAATTCGCGGACCAGGCTCTGCGCCGCCGTGCGAACCGCCGCCGCCTCGCGTTCGACAGCGGCCCAATCGTCGAGCGTCGCTTTGTGCAGCGCCATCATGTGTTCGCTGAGTGCGGTCGCCGCGGCGGGGGCGACCCGCGTCGCGATCACCTTCAGCATCACCTCGTTGGCGTCGTTGAACTTGACGCTGCCCGGCGCGAGCCCGGTCGTGGTCGCTCGCGCATAGGTGCCGTATTCGTGATGGCACGATTGGCAATCGAAGAACGAGAACTCCGGCCACAAGCCGCGCGGTGCATGGCGCTTGTCGAGAACCGCCTCCATTCGCCTGGCCAAGGCGATCGCTTGACCGGTCGCCCATACCTGGACATCGGTGATCCGGCCGTTGCGCGCGACATAGTTCGGATCGACGACGAAATGGGCCGGCTCGATCGCGGTGAAGGTATCGAGCTCGAACGCGAGGCGCGGGTGGCCGGCGCCGTAGAGCCGGTGATCGAGAAAACGCGTCTCGTCGCCGTAGTGGCAGCCGAGGCATTTCTCGGCGCGGGCGACCGGTTGCTCGGTTGGATAGAGGCCGGCAGCGAGATTCTGCTGATGCGTCGCTCCCGAAATATGGATGCCGAGCCATCCCGACGCGCCGCCATGGCAGGCCTCGCAGCCAACCCCATCGGAGAGCTGGAACTGCGCGCCGCGGAAATTTGCCGGCACGTTGTCGGCGTGGCAGTCGAGGCATAGCTTCTGATTGGCGGCATCGGGCAGGCCCAAGACCCGCGCCATTTTGACCGCCCGATCCTGGAGCAGCACCGTATAGGCGTTGCGGTGCTTATCCTGTTTCGACCAGAGCAGGTATTCGTTGCCGGGCACGGCCGAGTTCCTCGGCCGCTGCGCCGCGCCGTGGCAATTGCTGCCGCTGCAGGTCGCCACACCGAGATGTATA
>Ga0070765_100003088_pt1 | contig 10647 bp, 18 predicted proteins | sample HubBroMetageWFT5_FD_71516 | JGI IMG/M metagenome (GOLD analysis project Ga0070765, IMG submission 71516) | Warmed and freeze-thawed soil microbial communities from the Hubbard Brook experimental Forest, New Hampshire - Hubbard Brook CCASE Soil... | ecosystem: Environmental > Terrestrial > Soil... | reverse complement strand
CTTCACGCAATCGTCGGGACGCTGAGTCACGATCTCGGCATTGAACTCCCGCGTCCGACCCCAAATCTTCACCGCGAACGACACGTTCGAGCGGTCCTCCTGGGTGACCCGCTTGACCCGATGCATGAAGTTCGGCCACTCCTCGAACTGAGTCCACTGGTTGTAGACCGTGTCAACCGGCAGCGCAATGTCGACGCTCTGCTGGACCGGCATGCGACGACCCTCGCCGATGCCGTGAACGCCGCTGTCGCCGTCCTCGCCCTGCTCATCGCCACCCCCACCGAACGGCAATGACTTCTTCAGCGCGCTCTTGAGGATTCCGCCAGGGCCACCAGCCTGGTCGACCTTCTCCTCGACCTTGCTGCTGACAGCACCGCTGATCTTGTCGCCGACGCTTGACTTCGCTTCCTCGGCCTTCCGGACGGGCGCTTTCACGACGTCGCCGACGGCGCCAACCACCCCGTTCGACGAGCCGTTGCCCGCGATCTTCCCGATGCCCTTCGCGGCAAGCGGCGCTAGCGCCACCGCGGCGGCCGCACCGGCAGCGCCGGCGGATAACCCTTTGTGATCAGTTACTAGTTCGGTAAGTTGGTTGGACATCTCCTCTACCTCCTGTTCAATTCCACACTGAGGCTCTACCCCTGCGTGGGACGAGGAAACGGCGGGGAGCTGCCGCCCCGGGGAAGCTAATCGTCGTCGCCGCCGCTGCGAAGCAGCTTGTACGTGGCGACACCGGCGGCCACGGCAACCACGACAGCCGCCCCCAGCGCGCGAGGGCCGCTTGGGCCGGCACCGGCCACCCGCTCGGCGAAAGCCGTGCCGACGGTTCGGAGCGCCCGGGAGCTCATCGCGCCGCCGCCGTTCGCTCGAGCATCCGCTGGATGCGGTCGAGCATCTGGCCGCTCGGATACCACGTCTCGTCGACCTTCTCGATCAGCATCTCCGTGTAGTCGGCGATCTGGTCGTTGGTTGCGAGCGCGAGCTCGATGCGGTTCATCAGCTGATGGCTCGGATACTTGTCGTTCCGGACGCGATGCATCAGGACGTCGAAGTAGTGCTGCTGGATCGTCGCCATGGGCCTCTCCTTTCTAGATCAGGTTCCCGAGGGGGCCGAGATTCAGGTTCAGCTCCTCGTCTTCCAACCCGAATACCCGCTTTAGCTCTTCGATTCGCTCGGACAGGGCCATGAACGTCTGCCCAAGCCGTTCTATCTCCTCGTCATTGACCGTTCCGCCTTCGATCCGGCGGAGCGCCTGGCGCTCCATCAGCTGGCGCAGGAGCTCGACGAGCGTGAGGACGAGGTGGGCGAGTCCCTTCTCGAGCCCTTCCGGGTCGGCGTTCAGGCGGCGAGGCATGGCGGCCTCGAGGCGCTCGAGCGCGCCGGCGCTGTCCCCGAACAGCTCTCGCTCGAAGGGGGTACCGCGATCGCTCATACCGGTGTCCCCTCGGCGAAGCTGTAAGGCGGCCACGGGCCGGTGCACACGAGGTCCACGTCGTCGAGATCGACATCAATCTGCTCGACCAATGCCACGAACTCGTCCACCCGCTCCCGGTCGACGAGGTAGGCGTCGAGGAGCGGAACATCGGGTCGGGGTGCCAGCGTCCGCCGTGAACTGAGTGCGAGGGGTTTGAGCGAATCGAGCTCGCCGGCCACGCGCCTCGCACTCTGACGGAGCTCGAGGCGCTCACGCAGATATGCCGTGCCCGATTGGGTGCCGCCGTCGTCCGACTGCGGACGGCTCCCGTCCGACTGCCGACGGCTCCCGTCCGACGGCGGACGGCTGCGGTCCGACTGCAGACGCGTGGCTTCGCGCGAGCTCGCACGTAGGCTGATCTCGACCGCGCCGCGGACCCGGCGCAGCCGCGCCACCAGATCCTCGCGACGCCGCCGTAGCAGCGCTCGGACTTCAGGCTCGTCATCGAGCATGCTCCCGAACCGCGCGGGCAGAATCGTGCCGCGGTCCATCAGCCGAGCGACGATGCGCTCGTACGCCGTCAGCGTGGCCGCACTCGGCTCGGGAGCAGCGCCGGCGTGTTCACTGACCACGGCGAGAAGCGGCTCTTCGACGACGCCGCGGAGCGGGCCGCCGTCGAGCCCCGCGCCGAACGGCCCCTCGCCGTCAGTCTCGACAATGCCGTACAGGAGCAGGCTCATCGCTCCGCCAGCGTGGCGGTCGCCGCGACGATCAGCGCGATATCGAGCTCGATCAGGTTGACGTCCGCGACGGCCAGCGTGACGTGACCGTGGACCACGACGCCGCCCGCGAGGACGCGATCGATGAGATCGACCAGTGAGACCGGACGCGAGCCCGACGACGCCGCGCGTCCCGAGCTGTACAGCGTGCGGGCGGTCGTCACCAGGCCGCCCCGATCGCCCCCGGAACGAAGTTGTAGGCCGGCCACGGGCCGGTCAGCGCGATGTCGATCCCGTGAACCTCGAGCTCTGACCTGAGCGCTTCGACCTCCTCGTGGATCGCCGTGGCGGAGTCATCGGCCACGAGATAGACGCCGTTCAGGATCATGTCGCCGCTGTGCCCGCTGACCTCGGGGCGCTGGAGCGGGATCACCTGGGCGTCGACGGCCACCGCGCTCAATCGGTCGTGGATCTGTGCCGCGGCTTCCTCGGCAACTTCCATCGCACGCTCGCGCAGCTCGCGCTCGGTCCGCACGCGCTCCATATAGGCGGCACCAGTGGCCTCGCCCGCGCCGGCATCTACGTTATGGGTCCTTCCACCGGCGCGGGCGAAGTCGGTGAACACTTTCACCCCCCATTCGGCCTTGCCTTCGAGATAGTCGATGGCCTCTCGGAGGGGCTCGGACTCTCGGGTGAGCATTTCGCGGATCCCCCCCTCGGTCCTGTACACCGTGCACATCCGCATCGGGATCACGGTCGCCTGGCGGCGAACGTCGTCGAGCACGGCTTCGTGTGCTCGGGCGGTCGCCTCCACCCAGACCATGTCTGCCAGGTGCTCGCGGAGCCGGGTCTCGTCGAACTCCTCGAGCGGGACCTGGCTCGCGACCGCCGCCAACGCTCCCTCCGTGAGGATCGTGAGCGGCCGGTGCGGGTCTACGCCGGGCAGCTCTCCCGCCAACTCGGTGTCCGCTGCCACGACGCCGTAGACGTACCAAACGCGCTCACCCGACGGCCTCGCTCGGGGCGGCGACGGGAGGGGGTCAGGGCCGGCGGCCTGTGCCGGTTTGGCCGCACGACTCCGGGAAGGTCCCCGTGCCGGTTTGGCGGCGCGACTCCGAGAGGGCTTGGGCGCCGGGGAGCGCTTGCGTGGCGGCGCAGACGCTTCGAGCTGATCATGCAAGTGCTCGAGCATCGAATGAGCCAGCGCGTCGGTCAGCGTGGCTCGGACCCGTGCTCGTGCCTCGATGCGCGCCTCGGCCAGCAGATCCTCCGCGTCGGCGGCGGCGAGGTCGTCTATCGCCGCCCGAAGCCGCTCGAACGAGTCATCGCTTCTGGGCATTGCCGCCTCGTGATCCGGTTGCGCGCTTCGCGCTCGCCGGTCGGGTCGCCCGCTTCGTCGTCGCGCTCTTGGCGGGCGCGCGCCGGCCCGAACGACGCTTCCCGTCGTCCCCGTTACCGCTTTCGAGCGCTCGCTCGAGCCGCGCGATCCGCTCCTCGAGCGAGGTGCCATCGCTGTCGCTCTCGAACTCGGCCCGGAACTCGACCCGCTCCTCTCTCGGCTCGACGCTGAGGGTCGGGTCTGCCTCCCACCAGTTGATCCCCATCTCCTTGGCGCGCTCAACCGACGCGACCAAGAGCCGGATCTTGATCGTGATCAGCTCGATGTCGAGCAGGTTGATCTGGATGTCGCCGGCGATGACGATGCCCTTGTCGAGCACGCGCTCGAGGATGTCGGCGAGGTTCGACGGCTCCTGCGCCGGGTGCAGCTGGGCGGTGCCGTAGCGCTGCCCGAGTCGCCCGCTCTGGGCTACCGTCGGACTGAGATCGCGGCCGGGGTTGTTCGGGTCTGTGGCCATGTCAATCGTCGCTGTCGGCTTGGTTTCGGTAGTAGCGCCGGCGCCGCCGCGCGCCGACGAGCTCACCGTCGTGGTCCAGTGTCACCTCGTAGGCGCCGAGGACGTCGGTGGAGTGAGGGATGCGCGACAGCTCGACCACCTGTGCGGTCACCGTCCATCCGTTGTCGTCGGCCGACTCGAGCCCAAGGATCGATTCGACGCGGTGTCCGAGCAGCTGCGGCAAGTCGGCGCGAACGCGCTCGATCGCCTCACGCCCGGACAGCTTGCTCCTCGAGTTCCGGCTGGAGCCGTTTTGACTTCGTCGCGACCGTTGCTCAGCCATCGTCGACCTCCGGTACCGAGTACGGGCCTTGGACCTGACTTATCGAAAGTCTCTCCATCAACTCTTCCTCTTTCCTCCGACGCTCCTCGTCGTCGATCAGCCCGTCCTCGTGGTCGAGCTCGAGCTGCAACATCTCCCGGCGGATGCTGTCCTCGTCGTAGAGCTGCCGTTCGAGCTCCTCGGTGACCTGCTCCGCCACCCACACGACCCCCCTTACGGGCGCGAGCGGGAGGGTGAGCAATCCCGTGAACAGACCCATGTCACGCACTCCCGGCCAACTGGACGAACGAGTGCGGCGGCAGCGGCCCCGTGTACTTGAACTTGATCCTGCCGCCGCGGGCCTCCGCGATCGCGTCCAAGACCTTGTCGAACTCCGCGATGCGGTCGCGTTCGACGAGAAACGACGCGTTCACGGCAATGCGCTCGTGGCCGGTCTTGCCCTCGTCGACGGCCAGCGCGACGGCTGCGAGCGCGCCGATGATCTCGTTGGCGTCGCGCTCGCGCTTTCGCTCCACCCCGGCGGCGACGCGCTCCCCGAGTTCGATGCGCGCGTAGTACGTCGCGTCCTCAGGTTGTCCACCCATCGATCTCCGCAGCGCCGCGATCTTGGGATCCGCGCGCACGACTTCGCGGAAGAGGGCCTCCTCCTCGTACACCGCGCGGATCCTGATCTCGACCTTGCCGTCGAACTCGCTCAGCTGAACGCTCAGGTCGTCCGCGTGTTCGTCGATGAGGCGCTCGCGGATCTCGTCGTGATCGGACATGACCACACCGAAGCGCATCGGCAGGACAGTCCCGTGGGCGAGGGCCTTCTCGAGTACACGCGCGTGCGTGAGCATCTCCGCGCGCCCGAGACGCACTTCGCCCGCGGGGAGGTCGCTCACCAGCGCGGCCGCGCCATCGCCGGCGACCAGCTTGAGCCTGGCGTCGGCGATGCCGCGAACGGACGGCGGCTTCTTGTCCGCCCCGACGATCCCATAGACGTAGTGAGGCACGGCGATCGCGCAGTCGGCGCTAGCTGCTGCGGCCGCGGCTCGAGCTGCTCTTGCGCGCGCGCGACCTCGACCCCGACGACGCCGACGACCCCGACGACCCCGAACGCGACCGCCGAGAGGACGAACCCGAGCTCGAGCTGCCGTTGCTGTCGTCCTCGTCCTCGTCTTCGCCGCCGCTCGAGCCGAACAGCGATTCCTTCGCGCCCTCGAGAATCCCCTTGGTCTTGCTCGAGGCGCCGTCCTGGGTCATGTCCTCGATCAGCTGCGGGAGACCCTCGCCTTCTGAGTTGCCGATGTCGAGGCGGTTGACCGCCTCTGCGAACCGGAGGTAGGTATCAACGCTCGCGATCACGATCCTGGCGTCGACCGTCAGCAACTCGATGCCGACGAGTGACACGCGCAGGAAGATGTCGATGACGAGGCCCTTGTCGAGCAGTACGTCGAGTACGTCGGCCAGCCCGCTTGAGTTCGAGCGGCTCACGTATCCCGAGCGTGGGAATGATGATCCAAGTGCTGACATGTTCTTTCCTCCCTTATCTGGTCAGGCTTTGTGCGCCCTTACCCCGTTCGTACATGGCAGACACCGCTTCTAACCATCCTGCTTACGCCGGCTTGAGTTACCGCCGGCGTTCCGCCGCCCGTTGCCGTTCTTACTGTTAATTTCCTCATAGGCGTCCGGACTTATGAACTCCACGTGCGCCTTGAACCGGCGCAGATCGGCCCCGGCATGGCGGTGGGCCACGTGGAGCGCGAACGTCAGCGCCTCCGAAGGGTTGGTCGGAAGCACGTCGAGATCGAGCTCGATCCGCGTCAACCGGTCGCTGATTTGATGAAACGTGGCGAGCCCGGCGCAGTCGGTTCCTTCCACCGACCGCCAGGCGAAGCTCTCGCCCTCTCGCTCATCCAGGATCTCGGCCTCCCAGTCGACGGCGCGTGGCCCGGCCGTGTGTCCGACGAGCATGTCGCCGTCGCGCTCCACATCCTCGATGCGATGGACGCCCTCCGGGAGGCTGCCCCAGGTGCGCCATTCCTCCCATGCGATGTCGATCGGAACCGCTACGTCGATCGACAGCTGGATCGGGAGGCGCCGGTCGAGGCTCGTCTCGTACGCGTTCTTGCCGGCGAGCGTCGCACGGTCGACGGCCAACCGGATCACGTTCGCCCCGGATTGGAGCGCCTTCCGCGCCACGAACTTGGTCGTCTTCTTCGCCGCGACCTTGGCGAGTCCCGTCGGAGCGGGAACGAGAGACCCTCCGTCCCCGGTCACGGCCTTCGCCATTTTCTTGGCGCCCTTCTCCGCGACCTTCTTGCCGGCCTTGGCGGCGACCTTCTCACCGACAGGCGGTTTGGCGCGGCGCACCGCGCTGCTGCGCTGCTGGGTACCACTCGAAGCCACGACTGAGCCCTAACCGAGGATCTTGCCGATCTGCTCGGCCTTCTCGCGCGCGGCGCGCACCTCTCCAGCGACGTTCCGCACCTCACCGGCGAGCTTGCCGAACTGCTTGCCGGCCTCGCCGATCTGCTGCGTGACCCCGTTGAGGTCGATCTTCGTGGTCTTCACCGGGATGCCGAGCACCTTCTTGTGCTGCTGGAGCTTGGTGCGTCCGAGCAGGATGCCGCCGGCGATGCCGGCCGCGCCCGTTACCACCGGCACGCCGATCCTCGCGATCGCTCCGAGTGCGCTGTGGTCGGCGCCAGACCCGTTGTCCGAAGCCGACGGGGCTCCGCTCGTGCCGTTGCTGGCCGTCGCCTTGGCCGCGCTCTGCCGGCTCGCGCCCTGGCTGCGGCTGCTCGTGCTCTTCCGGGCGCTTGCGCCCTGGCTGCGACTCGTAGCTTTCCTGCCGCTCGCGCTTTCGCCCGTGCTCTTCCGCGGGCTGGCGCTGCGGGAACTGCTACCGGAGCTGCGCGCACTCGCGCTCCCCGAACCTCCACTCTGCTGAGCGGTGCTTCGCTTCCGCGCACCGCTGCTGGATGACTTCGTCGATCTGTTCGACGACTTTGCCGACGAGCGACCGCGGCTTGCCGATCCGCCCGAAGAGCTGCGTCCACTTGAAACGGACATTTCAACCTCCTGCTGTTCGACTCCCACCAGCTCGGAGTTGTCTCGAACTCTCGGGAGCAGGCCTTCTTGATATGCGCCTACCCAATCCTATGCGCGATTCCAACCATTTTTGGACGAATGTTCTATGCCGGACTTATGGAAACAATCAACGAATGATCGAGGACTTTGCCTTCACGCGCGCGAAATCGACAACTATCGGCACCGGGATGCGGGTATCAGGAGCCTGCAACCGCAAACGGAGGATGCAATGGCCCGCGACGAGACCACGGCCCGCGACGAGACGGAGCGCTACCGCCAGGCGGCGGAGGACGCACTACAGCAACTCGACTGGTGCATTGGCTATCTGCACGGGATCAAAAAGACGAAGATCTCGGCGCAGCTCGCAAAGAACCGGTCGCACATCAAGCGCAGCCTGATGAAGCAGTCCGCGGAGCCCGTCCCGTCCGAGACGACGGACGAGACCTGAGCACCCGGACGCGGTCGGCTTCGCGACACTAACGAGGCATGGCCCGTTCAATCTGGAACGGCACGATCACGTTTGGCCTGGCGGCGGTGCCGATCAAGGTACATTCGGCGACCGAGGACAACGCGGTCCACTTCCACCAGGTGCACGTCAAGGACGGCGCGCGCGTGAAGCAGGTGCGGATCTGCTCCAAGGAGGGGAAAGAGGTCCCCTACAAGCAGGTGGCAAAGGGCTACGAGGTTCGCAAGGGCGAGTACGTGATGCTCGACCAGGAGGAGATCGACGCCGCCGCCGGCGAGCAGTCGAAGGTGATTGTGCTCGACGAGTTCGTTCGCGGAGGCGAGGTCGATCCCGTGTATTACGACCGCAGCTACTACCTCGGCGCGGGCAAGGACGGCCAGGACGCCTACCGCCTGCTGCACGACGCGCTCGAACGCTCGGAGCGTGTCGGCATCGGCCGCTGGGTGTTCCACAACCGCGAGTACCTGGTCGCGGTGCGACCGCTGGACCGCGTGCTCGCGCTGCACACGATGCGGTTCGAGTCGGAGCTGATCGACGCCGACTCGCTCGATATCGGCGCGCCGAGCCGGAAGCCGAACCGGCGTGAGATCGAGATGGCGAGCAAGCTCGTCGACTCGCTGCACGCCCGCTTCGACCCGAGTTCGTTCCACGACACGTACCGTGACCGCGTCCTCGACCTGATCAAGGCCAAGGCCAGCGGCGAGGAGCCGGATCTACCCGAGCCGCCGGAGCCGGAGGAATCGCAGGATCTGATGGCGGCACTCGAGGCCAGCCTGGGATCGAAGAGCTGATCTGTGCCTCGTGCGCTGTGGACAGGCTCGCTCAGCTTCGGCCTCGTCAACGTGCCGGTCGCGGTGGTGGCCGCCGCCCGCGATCTCGACCTCCATTTCCGCCAGCTCCATGAGAAGGACGGCGCGCCGATCGAGGTGCAGCGCTGGTGTTCGAAGGAGAAGGTCGAGATCCCCTGGGAGGAGATCACCCACGGCTACGAGCTGGACGACGGCGATCAGGTGATCGTCTCCGATCTCGAGCTCCAGGCGATCGAGCCGCGCAAGACCCGAACGATCGACATCGAGCAGTTCGTCGACCTCGCCGACGTCGACCCGGTGTACTTCGATCACCCGTACTTCCTCGTCCCCGCCGGTGACGACGATGGAACGCTCCGAGCATACGTCTGCTCAGCGAGGTCATGAGCAAGACCGGGCGGGCCGCGCTCGGTACGTTCGTGATGCGCGCCAAGGAGTACCTCGCGATCGTCCGCCACCGCGATGGAGCGCTGACGCTGACGACGATGCTGTTCGCCGACGACGTCCGCGACACCAAGGGCATCGACGCCGCCGATCAGAAATCGCACAAGCCGACGGCGAAGCAAATCGACGCCGCGGTGGCGGTGATCGAGGAGCTCTCGTCCGACTGGGATCCCGGCAAGCACAAGGATCGCTACCGCACCCGCCTCAAGCGCGTCGTCGACCGCAAACGCAAGGGCGAGACGATCAAGGTCCCCGAGGACGGCGAGCCGCCCGAGGTGCCGTCGGACCTGATGGAGGCACTCGAGCGAACGCTCGAGGAACTACAGACCGGCAACGGCAAGCGGCGCTGACGAAACGCGACGCCGGTGTCGGCGCCGGACCACCGGGGTAGCGGCCCGCTATGCGAGTTGTGGTGCTTGGCGCGACCGGGAACGTAGGTACGAGCGTGCTCGAGTCGCTCGAGGGCGAGTCCGGCGTGGAGCAGATCGTCGCCGTGGCTCGTCGCGCTCCGGATCGCGCGTTCGAGCGGACGACGTTCGCTGAGGCGGACATCGCGAACTCCGACCTCGTCCCGCTGTTCGGCGGCGCAGACGCCGTCGTCCATCTTGCCTGGCTGATCCAACCGGGCCGCAACGAGTCGATCACGTACCCCGTCAATGTCGGCGGCAGCGAGCGGGTGTTCAGCGCGGCCGTCGAAGCAAAGGTTCCGGCGCTCGTATACGCGTCCTCGGTCGGCGCCTACTCGCCGGGACCGAAGGACCGCTTGGTTGACGAGTCGTGGCCGACCGACGGGATCCGCACCTCGTTCTACTCGCGGCACAAGGTCGCCGTGGAGCGAGCGCTCGATCGACTCGAACGCGACCAACCCGAGATGCGCGTAGTGCGGATGCGGCCCGGGCTGATCTTCAAGGCTCAAGCGGCGACCGAGATACGCCGGCTGTTCGCAGGTCCGTTCCTGCCGCGCAGGCTGCTTCGTCCCGAGCTGATCCCGTTCGTCCCTGACACCCCGCGCCTGCGCTTCCAGGCCGTGCACTCACTCGACGTCGGTGACGCGTACCGGCGCGCGATCGTGTCCGACGCGCGCGGCGCGTTCAACCTCGCCGCGGAGCCTCCGATCGGGCCGGACGAGCTCGCGCAAATCCTGCGAGCGCGCCGTCTCAAGATTGCGCCGCAGCTGCTCCGGGCGGGCGCCGGTGTGACTTTTGCGCTACGTCTCCAACCCAGCGAGCCGGGCTGGTTGGACATGGCGTTCGCGGTGCCACTGATGGACTCGACGCGCGCCCGCACCGAGCTCGGATGGGAACCGCGCCATGCGGGCACCGATGCGCTCGCCGAGCTGATCGAGGCGATGCGACTCGGCACCGACTACCGCACGCCGCCGCTGGCCGGGGCGACAAGCGGACCCGCGCGGATCCGTGAGTTGCTCACCGGGATCGGCGGACGTCCGTAAGCAAGGTCGGCGGACGACCGACCCCGCCGGCCCCCCGCGCTCACGCGCCGTCCGGCTGCAGCAGGATCTTGATCGCGCCGTCCTGCTTCTTCTG
>Ga0070765_100003085_pt1 | contig 10651 bp, 13 predicted proteins | sample HubBroMetageWFT5_FD_71516 | JGI IMG/M metagenome (GOLD analysis project Ga0070765, IMG submission 71516) | Warmed and freeze-thawed soil microbial communities from the Hubbard Brook experimental Forest, New Hampshire - Hubbard Brook CCASE Soil... | ecosystem: Environmental > Terrestrial > Soil... | reverse complement strand
GAGGGCGCGGCGCCGTTTTATGAGGGCGACATTGCCGCGGCGATCGTGTCGTGGCTCGCCGACCGCGGCGGGTTTGTCGGCGCTTCGGATTTGGCTGCGTACGCGGTGGTGTCGCGGGAGCCGATCCGCGCCGTCTATCGCGGACGCGACGTCCTCACCAACCCGCCGCCGTCGGCGGGGGGAATCCTGATCGCCTACGCGCTCGCTCTGCTGGATGCGGATCCCCCGCCGCCCGACGTGGGGCGGATCGTGGACACGATCGAACGGACCCAGTCAGAGCGGACGCCCGAGTTCCTCGAGGGCTTGGCCGACCCCGAGTTCGTGCAGCGATTCCTGGCGCGGCGCTCGCCCCTGGGCTCGACCACCCATGTCGCGGTGCTCGACCGGGACGGATGGGCGTGCTCGGTGACGTCCTCGAACGGGTCGTGCTCGGGCGTCGTCGTGCCCGGCACCGGCGTGCACCTGAACAACATGCTCGGCGAACAGGATCTCAATCCCTTGGGCTTCCATCGCCACCCGCCGGGACGCCGATTGCCAAGCATGATGTCCCCGACCGTGGTTCTGCGCGACGGCGCGCCCGAGCTCGTGCTAGGCAGCGCGGGCTCGAACCGGATCCGCTCGGCGGTCCTCCAGACGATCATCCGGGTGATCGACGACGGGTTGGCCGCGGGCGACGCCGTGCGGGCTCCGCGGGTCCACTTCGAGGACGGCATCGTCTACGCCGAGCCCGGGATCGACACCGCCGCGCTCGAGCGCGCCGGCCGCGCGATCGGCCGGTTCCGGGAGCTCAACCTGTTCTTCGGCGGCGCGCAGGCGGCCGCGCGCGACGAGCACGGGCGGTTCTCGGGGGGTGGGGATCCGCGGCGCGGCGGCGCGGCGGTTGTAGTTTCGGCTTGATGTTCCTGGCGATACGTGTCGCCGTGTCAACGCTTCTGGTCGCGGTGGTACTCGCCGGATGTGGATTCGACGTGCAGGAACCCGATCTGTTCCTCGTCACCCGGACGGGCGCCCACGGTCAGAAGCTGTCCCTGCTCGTCAATGACGGCGGCACGATTTCGTGCAACGGGGGCAAGCCGAAGAACCTGCCGGACCCGTTGCTGCTGGCGGCCCGCGACCTCGCGACCAGCCTCAACACCGACGTCAGCGACAAGCTACGGTTCCGGTCGACCGCTCGGAGCGTCTATTCGTATACCGTGAAAGTGCAGAACGGCACTTTCTTCTTTCCGGATACGGCGGCCCTCTCGCGGAAGGAATTGTCCGATCTGGAGTTGTTTGTAGTACAGGCCGCCGCGAAACCTTGCGGCCTAAGTCCTTGAAGATTTTCTTAGCCGTGTCACTCGGCTAGAACGACCGGTACCGTCCACGCTCGTGATCCCAGCCGTCACCACAGCAGCCCACATGACGACCTTCCAGGCGATCGTGCTGGGCGTGCTCCAAGGCGTCACGGAGCTGTTCCCGATCTCGAGCCTCGGACACACCGTCATCTACCCGAACCTGTTCGGCTGGAGCAACATCGTCTCCTGGCAGTCACAGTCCGAGTCGCCGTGGCTGGCGTTCGTGGTCATGCTGCACGTCGGGAGCGCGGTCGGCCTGCTGATCTACTTTTGGAGAACCTGGATCGACATCATCGTCTCGTTCTTCCGGACGCTGGTTAAGCGACGGATCGAGACGTCGACCGAGCGCCTGGCCTGGCTGATCATCATCGCGACGATCCCGGTGGGCATCCTCGGCCTTCTGGTCGAGCATCCGGTGCGGGTGGCGCTGGCCAAGCCGCTGGCCGCCTCGATCTTCCTTGTGATCAACGGGCTTATCCTGCTCGGCGCCGAGCGGTACCGCAAGCGCGCCGAGGTGCGCGCGCTTGCCGAGCGCGAGGGCATGAAGCGCGACGGCGGCCGCCGGCTCGACACGCTGGAGTACAAGGAGGCCGGCATCATCGGCTTCTTCCAGAGCTTCGCGCTGATCGCCGGGCTAAGCCGCGACGGGATCTGCATGGCCACCGGCCTCGTGCGCGGTCTCGACAACGAGGACGCGGCGCGGTTCGCGTTCCTGCTTGCGACGCCCCCGATCCTGGCTGCCGGCCTGCTGAAGTTCGGCGACCTCACCGGTCCGCTGGGCGCCGGCATCCGCGGCGACGCGATCATCGCGGCCATCGCCGCGGCGATCACCGCGGTGTTCACCGTCCACTTCCTCCTGCGTTACTTCAAGACGCGCACGCTGACCCCGTTCGGGATCTACTGCATCGTGTTCGGCGTCGCGATGGTGATCTACAACCTCTAGGACGCGCCGAAGCGAACCTTGCCGTTCGAGCGCGCGCGTTCCTGAACCTTGTCGACGAGCTCGAGCCGTTTTATCGCGGCGCGGAATAGCCGCGTCACGAGCCGCAGGCGGGCGTTCTCCGAGCGCATGTCGAGCAGGCCCTGCTTGGCGTCGAGGCCGAAGTCGACGGTCGCCGCCATCGCGTAGGCGCTCATGCCGGCCAGCTCGTCGGTGTCGGGATCGCGGTCGGTGGCGCGCTTGACGAGCTCGGCGTAGGCCTCGTGGGCGCCCCGGGCGAGGTCCGCGTCGACATCGTCGTCGCGGTCATCGACGAACTCGATCACGCCGGCGGGATAGGGGAGATGCCCCTGGCGCTCGAGTACGCGGAACGGCCGGGTCCCGCGCACGATCAGGTTCATCTGGCCGTCCTCCATCCGTTCGAGCACGCGATCGATCGCGCAGGCGCAGCCGACCTCGCGCAGGCCGTCGTCGGACAGCCACACGATCCCGAACTCGCGCTCGGACCCGATGCACTCGTCGATCATGGTCTTGTAGCGCTCCTCGAAGATGTGCAGTGGGATGAGCTCTCCGGGGAGCGCCACCATGCCGAGAGGGAAGAGCGGGAACTCGGGCGATGGACCATCGGGCATGCGCCCTTCTCAGTCTACGGACGGCGTGCGGAAACCAGCAGGTTGTAAAAGATCGCCGGCGGCAGTACGGGCTCGAGCAGCCGCTCGTCGACGCGCTGGAGGAGCAGGTAGCCGCGGAATGCGTACTGACGCCAGAGCATCGGCACGTCGGCCGGATCGGCGGTCGCCTCGAGCCCGCGGTTGAACCATCCGAACCAGTTCGCGAGCAGTTCCTCGCCGCGAACGCGGACGTCGTCGAACCCGGTGCCGCGCGCAAGACGCACGAGATCGTCGGGCGCGAACGCGTGGATGTCGACGACGTGCTCGAGCCGGTGGTCCGCGGCGCCGTTCTGAGATCCCGGCTCGGGCGGCTCCGCGCGCTGGGGCCGGGCCCCGAGCGCGCGGCGCCACGCCGGCGCGAGCTTGTACGCGCCGCGCTTGGGGATCGTCGCGATCCGGTCGCCGACGCGCGAGGGCTCGCCGGCGAACACGATCCGGCCACCCGGCTTCAGCACGCGGTGGAACTCCTCGAACGCGCGCTTCAGGTCCGGGAGGTGGTGGAGGACCGCGTGCCCGAGCACGAGGTCGAAGCTCCCATCCGCGAATGGCAGCGACTCCGCGTCGGCCTGTAGGCCCTTCACGGACAGCCCGAGCCGCTCGGCGTTCGTAGACAGCGCACGCACCATCCCCGGCGAGATGTCGGTGCAGGTGGCGTCACACACGATCCCCGCCCGCAGCAGATTGAGGCTGAAGTAGCCGGTGCCGGCGCCGACCTCGAGCGAACGGTCGAACCCGCGGTCGAGCACGGCCGAGCCGAGCACCTTGCGGAGCTTTCCGGCCACCTGGCCCTGGCCGACCTCGCCGAAGTCGATCCCCCACTTCGAGTCGTAGCCGTCGGCCACCACGTCGTGATAGCGCGTGTTGACATCGCGAATCTCGTCCGCGCTTCGCTGCGCGTCCGTCCGCATCGGCTCGCTCCGCAGTGCCTCCATCGCGGCGCCAGATTACCCTAGGCCCAGCGCCGGTGAGCCTCTACGTCCAGCAGAACCAGCCCCCGGGAGTGCCCCCGCTCGAGTTGACCGGCGAGCGCACGCTTCCCGACGTGCCGGCCGAGAACTACTGGTATCGCCGACACCTGGCGGTGTACGAATGGATCGCCGCGCGGGTCGCTCGCGGGGTGGTGCTCGACATGGCGTGTGGCGAGGGTTACGGGTCGGACGTGCTGTCCCGCACGGCCGCCCGCGTCGTTGGGGTGGATGGCAATCCCGAGGCCCACGAACACGCCAAGCTCCGATACACCGGCCCCAACTTGACGTTCGAATGGGGCGCGGTCGAGACCTTCGGCGAGCCCGCCAGCTTCGACGCGGTCGTGTTCCTCCAGACGATCGAGCACGTGATCGACCCGCCGGCAGTGCTCGCCCATTTCCGCCGGATCCTCAAGCCTGGCGGCGTGGCATTTGTGTCGACGCCGAACGTGCTCAAGCTGGCGCCGGCAGGCCACGCCAAGTCGGACAACCCCTGGCACCTGCGGGAGTACCGCGCCGGCGAGTTCGCCGAGTTGTGTCGTGGCGCCTTCGACAACGTCGAGGTGCTCGGCCTGTTCCATGCGCGGAAGCTGCGCGTCCATGAGATCGCGTTAGCGCTCGGATGGGACGCGGTGCACGCGCGGCTCGGGATCACGGGTCGGTTCTACGACCGGTTCACGCCGGCGATCGCCACGAGTGACTTCGCGCTGCGCCCGGCGCGGCTCGAGCAGTCGCTCGACTTTCTTGCCGTCTGCTGTAGCTAGCGGACCCGTTCGTAAGTCCCGCGACTTGCTTGCGGACGGGCCCCACGGCGCTGGCCCACGAACGGGCGGTTGGACTTCGGTGGGAGGGGTAGCCTGCAACCAAATACTGGCCAATTGACATTCGGAAGGCAGGGTCCGCACATGTCGCAGTTTCGGCCACGCACGCGCGCAGCGATCGCCGCCGCGCTCACCGTTGCCGAGTTCATACCGGTCGCGTCGGCCGCCGCCAACCGCGGCGCCACGGAGCGCGCGCCGGCGCGCCGGACGCGCTCGAGCCGGTCGCCGAGCAGACCTCGCGCAAGGAGTGCTTGAAGAAAGGACTTTGTTCGCAGCCACCGGAGACACCGGCTCCTCGTGCCCGGTCCTCGTCCTGGGACCGGACGCGGGGGCCGGCAACGGGGTTGCCAACCAGGGCGTGCCGATCGTCAACTAACGGCTTCTACCAGGCCACACCCGGGTGGGATTACTTGTCGGGCTGGGGTACGCCGGTGTCGGTGTTGGGTCCGCTGATGACGGACATCGACGGCAGGACGACACCGGTTCGCTAAGGGGGGCCGGCTCGAGAAAGCGTCTTCCAGGTTCGCTTTTTCGAGCCGGCCTATTGCCAGCGGAAGGTTCGCGGCGCCTTCCGCATCCGGATCAACCGCGCCGGCACCCCACCCACGACGGCATTGGCGGGAACGTCTCGCGTGACGACCGCGCTCGTTCCGACCACGGCGTTGTCGCCCACCGATACCCCGCGCAGCACACACGCCCCGTACCCCATCCACACGTTGTGGCCAATATTCACATCGCGCTTGTAGATCCCCTGCTCGCGGATCGGGCGCTCGGTCTCGACCATCCCGTGATCGAAGTCGATCATCATCACCCGGTCGGCGATGATGCACTCGCGCCCGATCGAGATGTGCTGGTAGGCGGAGAACGTGCACTCCTGCCCGAGCACGGACTTGGCGCCGATCGACAGCTCGCCCTCGTGCACGCGGACCTTGCACCGGTGGCCGATCCACGACCAGCGTCCCAGCGTCACGCTCGCGTTCCGTCCGATCTCGAACTTCACCCCCGGGCACACGAAGCACAGGCCGTCGGTCTTGAGCCGTCCCCGCCAGCGCAGCTTCAGCCAGACCCATCGTGCGATCAGGAGCGCATAGCCCGGCCGCAGCATGTGGTGTGCGCGGGCGAAGCGCAGGAACGTCAGCGGTCCGCCGTGAAGCGGCGGAGGCCCCGATCGGACCGCCGCCGGCACCGCGACGGGGGCCCGGCGCTCGAGCGTCTCGGTCGTCGCGGACTGCACGCCCGGATCGTACCCCTGGCATGATGTCCCGCGTAGGGATGCCCGGCGCCGACGAATCGCTCGCACAACGGCTTCTCGCCGGCGACCGTCGGGCGCTGGCCCGTGGGATCTCGCTGGTCGAGAACGACGACCCCGAGGGCTGGGCGCTGGTCAAGGAGGTCTATCCGCGCACCGGACGCGCGGCCGTGCTCGGCTTCACCGGGCCGCCCGGGGCGGGGAAGTCGACGCTGCTTGCGGCGCTTACCAAGCTCGAGCGCCAGCGGGAGCGGACCGTCGCCGTCCTCTCGATCGACCCGACGTCGCCGTTCACCAAGGGCGCGCTGCTCGGCGACCGGATCCGCCTGTCCGACCACTTCCTGGACCCGGGCGTGTACATCCGCTCGATGGCCAGCCGCGGCGCGCTCGGTGGCCTCAGCGAGGCCTCGCTCCAGGCTGCGTTGCTGATGGACGCGTCCGGGCGCGATGTGGTCCTGCTCGAGACGGTCGGCGTGGGCCAGGCCGAAGTCGACATCATCGACCACGCCGATACGGTCGTGCTCGTGTTAATGCCAGGGTCTGGCGATTCGATCCAGGCGCTCAAGGCGGGCGTGATGGAGATCCCCGACGTGATCGTGGTCAACAAGGCCGATCACCCGCTGACCGACACGATGGTGCGCGAGATCAAGAACGTGCTGGCACTCGGACCCCAGGAGGGGTGGAAGGTCCCGATCGTCAAGACCGAGGCGGTGCGCGACCAGGGGATCGAGGAGCTGGCCGAGAAGCTCGCCGAGCACCAGGAGTACATCCAGGCGGAGGGGACGCTTTCCGAGCGCCGGCGCCGGAACCTGATGAACGAGGTGCTCGCACTGGCCACGTACCGCATGCGTCGAGAGCTCGAGGCCTCGGTCCGCGAGGACCCCGAGATCCAGGAACTGCTCGACCGCGTGGTGGCCCGCGAGATCGATCCCGCCACTGCGGCCACCACGGTGCTCGAGCGACGGGCCGAGGAGCTCGCCCGATGAGCACGGCGCTCGCGCCGGCGTTCCTCGTCGCCTCGCTGCTGCTGTGCGTCGCCGGGCTGGGGAAGCTGCGCGCCCCCGCGGGCGCCGCGGCAGCGCTCCAAGTCGGCCCCTGGCTCGTCCGGGTGCTGGCCGCCGGGGAGGTCGCGCTCGGCGCCGCGTGCGTGTTGCATCCGACCCGGGGCCTGGCGCTCGCGCTGGCCGTCGTTTTCGGGCTGTTCGCGACCGTCGCCGTCATCTATAAGCGCCGCCGCGTGGCGTGCGGTTGCTTTGGAGATGATGATTTACCGGTTTCGCAAGCCCACGTGATCGCCAGCGAGTTACTGGGGACGTTGGCGCTGGCCTCGGCGGTCGTGGGGCCGCGAGGGCTCGGCTGGGCGCTCGGACTGGCGGCACCACAGGCGGTCGTGCTGTTGGCCGGGGTCGCCGGCGCGGTGTACGCCGTCGTGCTCGTGTACACCGTCGTCCCGCGGGCGTGGGGAGCCTGGGAGCGCGCATGAGCGTGGTCGCGCGCCTCGGGGAGCTCCTCGAGCGCCGTACGTCCCGGCGCGGTGCGTTGGCGCGCGCTGCGGTCGCGGGCTCGGCCTTCGCGGTCGCGCCGATCCGCTACCTGGTCCGGCCGGGCACGGCGTGGGCGGTGCTCAGTCCCGCACAGTGCCCGAACGGCAGCAAATGCACCGACGGCTACACCGCGTTCTGCTGCGAGATCCAGCACGGGAACAACGTCTGCCCGCCCGATACCTACATCGCCGGCTGGTGGAAATGCACTAGTTACAAGGGTCACGGTCTGTGTCATGACGCGGGCGTTCGCTACTACATCGACTGCAACCGCATCCCCGGGACCGTGTTTCCGGGTGGGTGTCAGTGCGCCAACGGAGACTGCGGCAACCGCGCGGTCGATTGCAACCACTTCCGCTACGGGCAGTGCAATACCCAGATCGCCGGCACGACCGAGGTCGTCTGCCGGCTGGTGGTGTGCCAGAACCCCGCGACCGTCCCCTCGATGAACTGCAACGCCACCGAGATGGTCGACAACCGGACGTGCACGCACAACAACTCTTGCCTCGAGGGGCTGGCGAAGCAGCTCCCGGGAGGAGGCGGGGCGTAGTGGTCTCCCCCGCGAGCACGCCCGCATTCGAGGCGCCCCCGGCGGCGGCTCGCGGCGTCCTCGGACGTCGACGTGGCAGGGCCACGCCTTCGGTCCTGCGTCCTTGCGATCCATCCGCCGGTGACGCCTCTCGGTGCGACCGTGCCCACGAGGGAGACCACTAGTGGTCGCGCTGGTGTCGGTTGAGACGGTGTTGCTGGTGCTGCTCGTGGTGCTGGTCGCCGCGCTGCTGCGAAGCCACGCGGAGATCCTGCGCCGGCTCGGCCCGGAGGGCGACTCGGGCGTGCCGGCTCCCCCCGAGCGCATCCGCACCGACACGGCCGCGCCCGAGCTGGCCGGCGTCACCCCCACAGGTGATGCCGTCAAGCTGGCCTTCCGCGGAACGTCGACGTTGCTGGCGTTCCTGAGCAGCGGCTGCACGAGCTGCGGCGCGTTCTGGGAAAAGCTCGGGGACAGCCGACCCGCGTCCGAGCTGCGCACGGTGATCGTGACCCGCGGAACGGACCGCGAGCAGGTCGCCAAGCTGCGCCGGCTCGCCCCGGACGACGTACCGGTCGTGATGTCCTCGCAGGCGTGGCAGGACTACGCCGTCCCCGGCACGCCGTACTTCGTGCTCGTCGAGGACAGCGCGATCAGGGGCGAGGGAGTCGCCACCACATGGACCGCGCTCGCGTCATTGGTCGGCGATGCGATCGAGGACGAGCGAGGGCTCGACGAGCGGCTGGCGGCGGCCGGGGTCGGGCCCGACCACTCGAGCCTGTATCCGGAGGGACGGCCCTGAGCGCGCTGCTGGTCCTCGGTTGCGCGGCTGCGGTCACGGCCGCGGTGGCGTCCGCCTGGTCGCCCTGAGGCGAATCGATGCTCGCGAGCATCACCCCGCTCGGTGAGCGGGGCCGGCGTTCGGACTGGCGGGTGACGGTGACCGCGTTCCTGATCGGCGCCACCGCGGCGGCGGCCGCCGCCGGCGCGGCGCTCGGCGCGCTCGGCTCGGTCGTGTTGCCCTCACGCCCGGGAATCGCGGTGCTGCTGGCGGCGATCGGGGTCGCGATCGTGCTCGACGGACTGCCCGTCGCGGTTCCCGGTCCTCGGCGGCAGGTCGACGAGCGGTGGCTCGACCGGTACCGGGGCTGGGTGTACGGCGCCGGTTACGGCGCGCAGCTCGGGCTCGGGGTGACCACGATCGTGTCGAGCGCGGCGACGTACGTGGCGTTGCTGGCGGCTTTCCTGACGGCGAGCGCTCCCGGCGGGGCGATCGTTCTCGGCAGCTTCGGGGTCGTACGTGGTCTCACCCCGCTCGCGGCCGCCGGCGTCCGGAGTCCGCGCCGGCTGGTCGAGTTCCACCGAGCGCTGGGACGGTGGCGCGGTCCGGTCAGGTGGGGCGCGGTGGCGACGCAGACCGGGATGCTCGTTCTCGCGCTCGCCTTGTCGTGACCGCACTCGAGGCCCACGGGCTGAGGATCGAACTCCCGCGGGGTTGGAGCGGACGGGTGTTCAAGCGTCCGGCCGGCGGCGCCACACTCCACGCCGGCGATTTCCAGCTCCCGCTCGACGACGGCGAGTTCGGTGATGAGAGCACGGGCGTCATGCCCGTGGGCGCGTCGTTCCTCGCGCTGACCGAGTACCGATCAGGTGCCGGCCTCGAACCGGGCAAGGGCCTGTTCGCTTCCCGCCGGATCCCGACCACGCTCGACCCGACCAGCTTCAGCGTGCGGGGGTTGGCTCACCCGCGCCCGGACCAGGCAGGGACGCAGCACTTCTTCACCACCGCCGGTCGCCCGTTCTGCCTGTACGTCGTGATCTCGGGCGCGCGGGGCGAGCGCCGCAGGCAACTCGCCACGCTCGGTGTCGTGCTGCGCTCGCTGCGGATCAGTGCGTGACGTCGACCCCGGTGTAGCGCGCGGCGTCGTGGCCGAGGACGATCACGCACGGAGTCCGGTTCGTGCGCGAGGCATTGATGTATCTGGCAGTGATCTGGCTCGCGAGGATCGTGCCGTCCGGAGCCGTCGTGGTCGCGGTGATCGCGACCTTGATCGTGAACGGGACCTCCTCGCCCGAGCTGTAGACCTTCCCCGCGCACTCGAGCGGCGCATAGAAGACGCCGGTGCCGGCGTATTTCCCTGGGGTGGTCTTGGTCAGGATCAGCGTGTCGGTGGCGGTCCGGCGCCCGCGATACACGCGGACCTGGGCGCACGGTCCGGTGACGCACAGGGGCGTGAACGTCCACGTGCGCTGAAGCGTCTCGCCGACCTGCTCGCCACGGACGTATTTGGCGGCGGTGATGCGACCGGACATCTGGTAGGTGCCGGCGAGGCGCGACGCAGTTGGAGTCGGCTGCGCGGCCGCGGCCGCGGCTGCGGTCCCGGTGGCGATTGCGGCACCGCCCGCGGTTGCAATTGCGGCGCCGCCCACGGGCACCATGGCAACCGCCAGTGCCGCCGCCACGCGAGCCCGCGTGCTCATGCCCCCAGCGCGCGTGCGATCACCATCTCCTGCACCTCGTCGGTGCCCTCGCCGATCGTGAGGATCTTCGCGTCGCGATAGAAGCGGCACACCGGGTACTCCTCGATGTAGCCGTAGCCG
>Ga0070765_100003084_pt1 | contig 10655 bp, 6 predicted proteins | sample HubBroMetageWFT5_FD_71516 | JGI IMG/M metagenome (GOLD analysis project Ga0070765, IMG submission 71516) | Warmed and freeze-thawed soil microbial communities from the Hubbard Brook experimental Forest, New Hampshire - Hubbard Brook CCASE Soil... | ecosystem: Environmental > Terrestrial > Soil... | reverse complement strand
ACCATGGGCGCGCAGGATATGTACGAATTGCGCCTGGAATTCGATATCGGCGGCGAGGCATCGGATGTAGTGGACACTCATTTCGGTATCGATCAGATCAGCACCGAGATGAATGCCAAAGGCCATCTGCAATTTGTGGTGAATGGCAAAAAAGTTCTCATTCGCGGCGGCGGATGGACTCCGGACATGTTCGTCCATCAGGACGTATCGCGATGGGAGGATGATTTCCGCTACGTGCGGGGCATGAATTTGAATACCGTGCGGCTCGAAGGCAAATTGATGGACGATCAATTCTTCGATCTGGCTGACCGCTACGGAGTTTTGGTGATGGCTGGATGGTGCTGCTGCGATCACTGGGAAAAATGGAAAAATTGGAAGTCGACGGAGCGCGAAGTTTCCACAGCTTCTTTGCGCGACCAGGTTCTGCGGCTGCGCAATCATCCGAGCGTGATTGCCTGGTTGAATGGCAGCGATAATCCGCCGCCCGCGGACGTGGAGAAGGCTTATCTCGACGTTCTGCACCAGGTGAATTGGCAGAAGCCGTACATATCTTCGGCTTCGGGGACGAAAACGAGCGTCACCGGTCCATCCGGCGTAAAGATGACGGGGCCTTACGATTATGTGCCGCCAAATTATTGGCTGGTGGATACGCAGCATGGCGGCGCATTCGGATTCAATACGGAAACGAGCGCCGGCGCCGCCATTCCCCCGATCGATAGCCTGAAGTTGATGCTTCCGGAAAGATCGATCTGGCCAATCAACGATCTCTGGGGGTATCACGCGGGCGGCGGGCCGTTCCGCGACATCAAGTTATATACCGACGCGCTGGAACGCCGTTACGGCGCGCCGAAGAGCCTCGCCGATTTCGAATGGAAGTCACAAGCCATGGCGTATGAAAGCCAGCGCGCCATGTTCGAAGCATTCGCACGCAATCGCGGCAATGCCACCGGCGTGATTCAGTGGATGCTCAACAACGCGTGGCCTTCGATCATTTGGCATCTCTACGATTTCTACATGCGTCCGGGAGGTGGATACTTTGGCACGCAGAAGGCTTGTGAGCCGATGCACGTACAATATTCCTACGACGATCAATCGATTGTCGTGGTGAATGACACCATGCAGGACGCCGGGGATTTGAAAGTAACGGCGAAGATTTATGATCTGGATGCGAACGAAAAATATTCGAATGATGCGACGATTTCAGCCGCGTCGCTCAGTTCCGTTCGCGCGTTCAAGCTGCCTGAGCCAAAAGTCTCTTCCGCCGCTTACTTTTTGCGGCTAACGCTAAAAGATTTGGCCGGCGCGACGCTTAGTTCGAACTTTTATTGGCTTTCTACCAAGCCCGACGTTTTGGCGATGGAAGGCAATAATTGGTATTACACGCCGGAAAAATCCTATGCCGACTTCCGCGAGCTGGGGCGCATCGCCAAGGTAACGCTTTCCTACACGACCGAATTTCAAGGCGGCGGAGACGAAAGCAACGAGAAGATTCACATCACGAATCCGACCGAGCGGCTGGCATTCCTCGTGCATTTGCGCTTGACGCGCGGGGCGGGCGGCGAAGAAATTCTTCCCATTCTTTGGGACGACAATTATTTTGAGCTTATGCCCGGCGAGACGAAGGACGTTACGGCTCGATTTTATTCGGGCGAGTTGCATGGCGCCACACCGGAAATTGAAATTAGCGGGTGGAATGTGACTTCCGCTACGCCGCGCTAGGCGGGCGGAATGGCCATGCCGCTGTAACTTTCGCGCGAACCAGGAAAATTCCCACGCCTAACGCTAGAGTTGCGGCGCCAACCGCCGCGTACATCCATCCCGATGTAAAAAAAACGAAGAGCCAGCCAAATAGCGCGACGATTGCCGGAATCGGATACAGCCACATTTTATAAGGACGCGCGGAATCCGGCATTTTGCGCCGCAGCAGCGGAATCGCGAAAACCTGCCCGATGAACTGGACCAGGATGCGCGTGGTGATCAGCGCGCTTACTACAAATTCCAACGGAAAAAACGCCGCGACGATCGATACCCCGCCCAGTACGAACAGCGATACGCTCGGATAATTTTTAGTCGGATGGACTTTGGCAAAGGCGCGGAAAAAATATCCGTCGCGCGCTGCCGCGTAAGGAATGCGCGAATAGCCGAGAAGCAGCGCGAAGACGGAGCCGAACGCAGTCCACAAAATCATCAGCGTGATCAGTATGGCGGCGCCGCGCCCGTAGAGATGCTCCATGAAATCCGAGGCGATGAAGGTGGAATGGATACCCTCGCGCCACGGAACCACCCCGATGATCGCCAGATGAATCGCGCAGTATCCGATGGCACAAATGGCGATCGACCAAAGAATCGAGCGAGGCACCACGTAGCCAGGATTCTTCACTTCGTCGCCGATGTAGCAGACGTCGTAGTAGCCGAGGTAGTTGTACACGGTCACCAGAGTGGCACTCCCCAGTCCGAAGAAAAATCCGCGCGAAAATGCGAAGGCTCCTGGAGGAAAATCAAAGGCCAGCTTCGCGTGAAAGTGAGGAAAACCAGCAATGAGCACGGCGGCCATGGTAAGAAGCGTGCCGATCCACAGCGTGACCGCGACTTTGCCCAGAAATTGAATGCGCCGGCTGAGCAGCACCACCGCGACGATACCCACTCCGGCGGCCACGAATTTCTGGCCATTCAAAGTCATGCTTGGAAATAGATAGGCGGAATAATTGCCAAAGCCGATCATGCCCGAGGCAATTTCGAGCGGGCCGCTCAGCACGAATTGCCAGATGAACAGAAACGCCATCAGGCGCCCCCAGGTTTCGTGCCCGTAAGCCTCGCGGAGAAAATGATAACTGCCGCCGGACCCTGGCAGAGCCGCGCCGAGTTCGCTCCAGATCAGACCGTCGGAAATTACGATGAGCGCGCCAGTGGCCCAGCCCAGCAGCGACTGGGGCCCGCCCATCGTCGCCATCAGCAGCGGGATGGTGATGAACGGGCCCACGCCGACCATGTTGGACATGTTAAGCGCGGTCGCTTGCAATAGGCCGAAGCCGCGAGTCAGATGCGGAGTGGAATTGGTGGCCATTGGGGGATGCGAGCGCGTTATTGTAGCCGCCGAGGATGGGGAGAGCAACGGTAGAAATGCGCGAAAGTTTTAATAAACACGAGCGCAGACGTATGGGACCGAGGCGGAATTAGAAAGGATTTTGTTCGGAATGCTGAGCCGCGGCGCTGTGTTTTTTTGCCAAACGGAACGGGCGGAGTAACGCTTGCAACTGGGTTGCGAAGGCGCTGGTCTCTTCGCCGGGCCATTCATCTTCGGCAGGGGCAGTGGCCAGGCGCCACACGTAGCGCGTTGCTGCTCCGCGATTCGGAATCAGCTCGAATCGAAAGCGCAGGCGGCTTGCGGCGGTCCACGATTGCTTTTCGACGGTTAGCTTGCGCTCGACGAGCGCGGTCAGTGCGCCGATCGCGTCGTCCGCCTGGATTTTATCGGCAATCGGATTCGGCAGCGGGGCGTCGATCAACTCGTTCGCGAGCGCGAGGCCTAGAAGCAACATGCGGCGGGCGCCGAGCGAATCGGCGGTCTCGAAAACGGCGTCCCAATCGATGCGCCGCGAACTTTCCAGCAGCGCGGCCAGATCGACGAGCCAAATCAGCCGCTCCCAGAAATCCTTCGCGCCGTGCACGCACTGAATCGGCAGCGCGTCTTCAGCGCGAAATGTTTCTACGGCGCGACCGTCCACGGAAATGCGCGCGAGACGGCTCGCGAAATCCGCGAGATTCGGGCGAACCGGAAAATGGCGCATGGTGAATTCCGTATGCAATTCGACTAGCGATTGCCCCGGGCCGCGATACGTGTATTCGCCGGGAATTCGCGAAGGCGCAGTATCGGCATCGCGCTTCCACGGAAATCGCGCGCGGTAATCGAGCGCCAGCATCACTTCATCCGCCGCAGCGAGATCGCTCTGAGGGACAATGATGTCCAAATCATCGAACTGGCGCAGCGACGTGTCGCCGTAAGCCTGCGCCGCGAGCACTGGTCCCTTATACGGAATCGCGCGAATATTTCGGGCTTGGAATGCGTCGAGAACTCGAGCGAGCTCGTTGCCGAGATAAAGCGTGCGAATGGCATTCGAGCGCGCGGCTTTTTCGATGCGCTCAAGCCAGACGTCCGGCACTCTCACAGAAAGTTTGCTGAAATGAACATGAACGAGAGGAATGATTCCGTGCTGATCGGCTAGAGCCAAAAATTTAGCCCAGTTCAAGTCTGGGCGCACCAGAGTGCGAATGCGCTCGATGTGCGATGCCCCGAGCCGGGTCCTGGCGCAGCAGAGAAGAAGCTGCATCTCCGGACGAATTTCGTCGGTGCGCGGTGTCGTCATTTCCACCCTGCAGACCGCCGGCGCCGCTATTTCGAGCGGCCTAGTTGTCGGATTTCAGTTGCGGCCGGCTTGAACGGGTTCTCTCCTTAAATCTTAGACCATCGAGCCGCTCTGTAACCACTAATCTGCGGCAGGGTGCGCTCAGGCAGCCATGACCATCCGCGGCAAGCCGGCAAGCGGCTTGGAGCGGCTCAGGCGACGCAATTTGGATTGAAACGCGACCGGATTCATGCCGGCGCGATGGCAAATGGCTTCGAGATCCGCAGGCCGTTCCATCAAGAAAATCTCGGCTTCGCGCCGGGCGCGCATATTGTGCGATTGAAAGTCCATCACGGCTTGCAGCAGCACGGCGGTCCATAGCCGGCGCTCGGGATCATGGTCGTGGCTTTTCTGTTGCTGGCTGCCTGGCTCTTCGAAACTGTCTTGCTGGTCGACTGCGTTTACTAAGGCTTGCTCGATCGATTCCATGTTTCCCCCAGTTGTCTGCCAGCTTCCATTCGGCTCGCAGACGAATAGAGAGAATGCACGCCAAGCGCCAGAGACAGGTGGGGCAGTTTGCAGCAAAGGTAATTCTGTAAGTCTAGTTGGCAGTGCGACTTCGAGATGCAGCGAACCGATGAGCGAGAATTCTTCTGGCTTTCCCGAATTGGGAATTTGCACCGTTGTCAAACAGGTGTTCCGCAGTAATGCAATGACGCCGGGCGATTTTACGAACCGGATTTTTTGTCCAACGCGTCGCGGAGCTTATGAGCTAGGGCATTGAGGGTGAACGGCTTTTGCAGGAGGACGATATCGGCGCCGAGGATGCCATGGTGAACGATGGCTTGGTCGGTGTAGCCGGACATGTACATGATGCGGATGCCCGGGCGGAGGGCTTCGATGCGCTTGGTGAGTTCGCTGCCGCTTAGACCGGGCATTACGACATCGGTCATGACCAGATCGATCGCGCCTTTGTGGTCCGATACGAGCTTTACGGCGGCCGGTCCGTTCTCCGCGACCAGCACTTTGTAGCCGCTGATTTCCAAATACTCGCGCGCGAGATCGCGGACGCCCTGTTCGTCCTCGACCAGCAGAATCGTTTCCGTGCCGCGGGGGATATTCTGCGAATTGGCTTGAGTTTCTTGCGGCGTGAGGCTCTCTTCCACGCGCGGGAGATACACTTTGAAGGTAGTTCCCTGCCCCGGCTCGCTGTAGACCCAGATGTAGCCGCCGCTCTGCTTGACGATACCGTAGACCGTGGCCAAGCCGAGGCCGGTGCCCTTGCCTTTTTCTTTGGTGGTGAAAAATGGCTCGAAGATATGGGCTTGCGTTTCGGAATCCATGCCGCAGCCGTTGTCGGTGACGGCGAGCATTACGTAGCGGCCGGGCGTTAGCACCACGGGCAGGCGCGCCTGGCTGTTGTCGAACTCCACATTTTCGGTTTCGATGGTGAGCTTGCCGCCGCGGGGCATGGCGTCGCGCGCGTTCACCGCCAGATTGAGGATTACCTGCTCGATCTGGCTGCGATCGGCTTTGATGCGCCACAGGTCGGGCGCATTTACGCTGACCAATTCAACATCCTCGCCAATCAAGCGCCGCAGAATTTTTTCCATGTCCGCAACGACACTTTGGACGCTCAAAACGCTGGGCGCCAACATTTGCTTGCGGCTGAAGGCCAGCAGTTGGCGGGTCAGCGAAGCGGCGCGCTGCGATGCTTCTTGAATTTGTTCCGCGTTGCGGCGGAATGCGTCGCCGGGCTTGGAGCGATCGATCAGGAGCTCCGCGTAGCCTTGAATCACCATCAGAAGATTGTTGAAATCGTGCGCGATTCCGCCGGCGAGCCTGCCTACGGCTTCCATTTTTTGCGCTTGACGGAGTTGCGCTTCGAGTTTCTTGCGATCCGAGACGTCGAGGGCCATGCATATTGCGCCGTTGGCTTGGCCGTTGGGAGCACGCAAGGCTTCGACGTGGCAGGCGTAAGAGCCGCCGCGCCATTCCATGTGGAAAGTTCCGGCTTCGCCACGGACGGCGCGTCGATGTTCGGTGATGGGCAGGAATCCGAGATCGGAAGTCTCGAAGAAATCTTCCATAGTCTTGCCGACGACGTCTTCGGGCTTCACGCCGACGCGCGTTAGGCCGGCGCCGAGTGCGGAAGTGAAGCGCAATTGGGAATCGACCGTCCACAAAATCGCGGGTAGCTGTTCGATTAGCACGCGCAGGCGCGCTTCGCTATCGCGAAGAGCGGCTTCGGATCGGCGGCGCTCGATGGCCAGGGCGATTTGTCCGCCGACCGAGGATAGAAATTCGAGATCGCAGTCGCTGTAGGCGTTGGCGTCGGTGTAATGCTGCACGACGAGCACGCCAATCGTTGCGGATGCGCTGCGCAATGGCACGCCGAGCCAGGACGGCGAAGGCGTGCCGACTAACTCGACTTCGCCTTTCGCTGCAAGCCCCTCAAACGCGGATTGCGGAATTGAAGCCGGACGGCCGGTGCGGAATACGTAGGCGGTGCAACTGCGGCCGACCACTTGCGGCGGTGGAGCGGTGTCGAAGATGTCGGCGAAGAATGGGAAATGGAACATTCCGGTCGATGGTTCGTAGAGCGCGACGAAACAGTTTTCGGCGTGAATGACTTTTTTGAGCGCCGCATGGATCAGGCGGAGTAGATCATCCAGATTTTCGGTGGCGTTCACCGCGTGGGTGATTTCGAGAGTGGCTTGACGCTCGGTCTCCGCGCGCTTTCTTAGAGTGATGTCCTCTACCGTGCCTTCGTAATAGAGCAGCTTGCCAAATTCATCGCGGACGGCGTGCGCATTTTCGTTGATCCAGACGCGGACGCCATCGCCGCGTACGAGTTCGTATTCGAAGCCTTCGACCACGTCGGTGTTTTCCATCAGGCACTTGAATTCCAGGCGGCGGGCGGGATTGGCATAGAGCTCGGAGCCGATGTCTTTCACTTGGGCCATCATTTTCGCGGGTGATTCGTAACCGAAAATGCGGGCCAGGGCCGGATTGGCGCTGAGATAGCGGCCTTCCGGAGTGGTCTGGAAAATTCCTTCGATGGCATTTTCGAAAAGCGTGCGCAGGCGTTCTTCGGCGGTGCGCTGCGCTTTCTCGAGACTCATGCGGCCGGAAATATCCTGGTAGATTCCGAAGCTGCCGATGCGGCGGCCGCCTACCAGAAGCGGAACGCCTAGAATCTCCACTTCGAGGTGGCTGCCATCCTTGCGCCGGCGTTGCGTGGTGAAGCGAACCACTTCGCCGCGTGCGACGCGGCGGCTTATCTCGATCGCTTCTGCTTCACTGCCTTCGACGGCGACCAATCCGTCGAGCCCGCGACCGATCAGTTCGGTCTGCTTATAACGAAATAGCTGCTCGAATGCGGGATTGCACATTTGCACGCTATCATCCGGACCGAGAACTACGATCGCGAGAGGATTATTTTCGAGCAGCGCTTTCAGAATTGCGTCGTGCGTCTCAAGAGTGAGCGGCGAGGCGCCGGAATTTTCGGGTGAACGAACTACGGTGCGGCGGGATTCGCTGTCGCCATTCGCGCTGGTGCTCTCTTGCCGCGCGCGCGTTCGATCGGAAGACACGTCGGTCGTTTTGGGCATGAGATGGAATATGTTCGTCCGGCTGGCGCTGAGAGAGGCGGACGAACCCCGTTGCCCATGCTCCGCTATGGCACACTGGGGGGCAATGGTACTTTGGTACTAAAAGCAGAAGAAAACACAGGGTTTATCAACAGAGGACGTAGCGCAGATTTGGTGCTTGAGATGTGCAGGCGCGAGTAGGCCGTCGTCGAGTTTCGAATTGATTTGTCTGATTCGTCGTCGGATGCCGGCAGCGACTCCGGCGCTACTTTGGAGCTTGCGGGATGGCTTCGCCGTCTTTGCGTGGGTCGGAGGCGCCGGAATTTACACCGCTCTTGAAATCGCGGCGGACGGCTTGGCCTCCCCCGAATTCGGAAGAATAGCCTTGGCGTAGTTCGATTTTGTGGCCGCGGGATTCGAGATCTTTGCGAGTGGATTCGGAGATGCGATCTTCCATTTGCACGTCGCAGCCATCGAAGGTGTACTTAGTGAAGCGCGGGGCTTCGAGAGCAGCTTGGATGTTCATTTTGTAGTCGGCGATATTGGCTACGAATTGCGCGTGGGCCTGCGCTTGATTGAAGCCGCCCATGATGCCGAAGGCGATGCGTTCGTCGCCGCGCGACATGAAGCCGGGAATGATGGTGTGCAGCGGGCGCTTGTGTCCGGCGAGAGCGTTGGGCGAAGCGGGATCGAGCGTGAAGAGTGCGCCGCGATTTTGCAATGCGAAGCCGGTTCCATCGGCGACGATGCCCGAGCCAAAAAGCGAGTAATTGCTCTGGATCAGCGAAACCATGTTGCCTTCCGAATCGACGACCGAGAGATATGTGGTGTCGCCGGCGCTGCCCGGAGGATTTCCGAATTTCGCCTCGCAATTGGCATGCGCGGAATCGATTTGCGCGGCGCGTGTGGTGGCGTAGCTTTTCGATAGCAAACCGCTCACCGGAATCTGGCTGAACTTTGGATCGCCGATATAACGCAGCAAATCGGCATACGCCAGCTTCTTAGATTCAATCATGATGTGCAGTGCATCCGCTGAGCCGGCGTCTGATTGCTGGAGCGGGAAGCGCTCCATCAGATTCAGCATCTCGAGCGCGGCGATTCCCTGCCCGTTGGGCGGAATTTCGTAAACCGTCCAATCGCGATAGCTGGTTGAAATCGGCTCGACCCATTCGCTCGAATACGCGGCTAGGTCTTCGAGCGTCACGGTGCCGCCGAGACGCTTTGAGGTTTCTACGATGGCGCGCGCAATTTCGCCTTTGTAGTAGGCATCGCGGCCGCCAGCCGCAATTTTCTGCAGTGAGTTTGCCAGATCCCGATCTCGGAATATTTCTCCCGCGGCTGGAGCATGGCCGTCGGGCAGAAATGTCTTTACGGCATTCGCATCGTTTCGAATTGCGGCGGTGGATTCGTTCCAATCTACCGCAGTCCGTTCGGAGACGGGATAGCCATCGCTCGCGTAGTGAATCGCAGGAGCCAAAACTTCGGAGAATTTCTTGCGGCCGAACTTTTCGAGCAGTTTGCTCCAGCCATCAACGACGCCTGGCACTGTCACGGTCTGAATTCCGTCGTCCGACATCTTTGCGATGCCGCGGGTTTTCAAGAACTCGATCGTGAGGCCTGCGGGCGCCCAGCCGCTGGCGTTCAGTCCGTAAAGTTTGCCGGTCTTGGCATCGTAGACGATGGCGAAGAGGTCGCCACCAATGCCGTTCATCATCGGCGCGAGGACGCCCATCGCGGCGTTTGCCGCCACGGCAGCATCAATGGCGTTCCCGCCTTCGGCGAGGATTGCGGCGCCGGCTTGCGCGGCCAGCGGGCTTTCGGCGGCTACGATCCCGCCGCGCGACATTACGACCGAGCGGCCTTGCGTGCGATCCTGGGCGCGGACGCTTGGCACGGCTACGAGCACCAGGGCAACGACGAGTGAAATGTGGAACCGCACACGAATTGTCCGATCCGCTCCGCGAGGTCGCGCCACCAAATTCTAATCGCAAACCAAGTTATTAGAAAACGCCGTAACTCCAACAAAACAAAGGACGGCACCCTAGTCTAATCGCAAAGAGACAAGTGTTTTCACATTGCGATTTCAACGCCGCCGCAAGGCCGGGAGTTCACCTCCGGCCCAGGGTGCCGCATCCGCAACAGTTCGTCGCTACTTCTTGGGCCGAGATTCTGGCGGAACGACGCCGTTGTCGCGGTAATACTGAACGAGCTGGCCATAGTGCTCGCCCATGTGCTCGACGTACCCGATCCAGTAGTCCAGCGCTTTCAAAATGCCCGCGTCGCCCTGTTCCTTGATTACCGCCGCGCCCTCTTCCACCGATTTTTTCACGTAGGCTACGATCTGCGCTTTGGTCTTGAACGTTTCGGGCGACGGATCGTTGGCACCGTCACCGAGCTTCTTGCCGGTGACCTGATTCAACAATCCAAAGTTAGACCCGGCGATGTGGCGCAGCACATCGGCGAATGTTCTCACCTGCGGGTTGGGGCGGAAGTTGTATTTGTCTTCGGGCCAGTCCTCGGCCATGGTGATAATCCGGCCGCCGACGTCGTTCCAACTCTCAAGCACCGCTTCGGCCGGCGTCTTCGTTTTTTTCTGCGCGCCAGATTGATCCTGCGCGCGCGCGGCTGTCGCCCCAAGCAGCACGGCCAGAGCTGAAATTACCGTGAACGTGAACAAACGATGCTTCATCAATGCCTCCTCTGCCCCGCTGCATGCCCC
>Ga0070765_100003083_pt1 | contig 10658 bp, 5 predicted proteins | sample HubBroMetageWFT5_FD_71516 | JGI IMG/M metagenome (GOLD analysis project Ga0070765, IMG submission 71516) | Warmed and freeze-thawed soil microbial communities from the Hubbard Brook experimental Forest, New Hampshire - Hubbard Brook CCASE Soil... | ecosystem: Environmental > Terrestrial > Soil... | reverse complement strand
CTCGATGGCCAGGACATTCACTCGCTCGATGTCGTCGGCCTGCGCCGCCGCGTCGGCATGGTCTTCCAACGCCCCAATCCATTTCCAAAATCAATTTATGACAACGTAGCCTACGGCCTGCGCATCAATGGCTACAAAGGCCGCCTCGACGATCTCGTTGAACACAGCCTGCGCCGCGCCGCCCTGTGGGACGAAGTGAAGGACTACCTCAAAAAATCCGCCTTCGCCCTTTCCGGCGGACAGCAGCAGCGCCTCTGCATCGCCCGCGCTCTGGCAGTCGATCCCGAAGTTCTCTTGCTCGACGAGCCCTGCTCCGCTCTCGATCCCGTCACCACCGCGAAAATCGAAGAGCTGATGTTCCAACTGAAAGACAGCTGCACCATGGCCATCGTCACCCACAACATGCAGCAAGCCGCCCGCGCCAGCGACTTTACCGCCTTCATGCTCGATGGCCACCTGATCGAACACAGCGAAACATCAAAGTTATTCACGACGCCGACCGATCCGCGCACAGAAGCCTACATCACCGGCCGCTTCGGTTAATCGAGTGGATGGCGCGGGGGCCAGGCCATGCAGGTTTACAAGAACTGAGGAACTATGGAACGACATTTCGATCACGATCTCGAAGAACTAAAACAGCGCCTCCTCTGGATGGGTAGCCTCGCCGAGCGCGCTGTCCATCAAGCCGTCCACGCCGTCCTGGACGCCGAAGAACATCTCGCCGAAGTCGTCCTCTCCGAAGAAGACGCTATCAACGAAATGCAAATCGAAATTGACGAGCGCGTCCAGCGCCTCCTGGCCACCCAGCAACCCATGGCTGCGGACCTGCGCTTCCTCCTCGCCGTTTCCCGCATCAACGGCGACCTCGAACGCATCGGCGACCAAGCCGTCAACATCGCGCAATCCGCCACTCGCATCCTTCGCCACCCCCAAGTCAAACCCTACGTGGATCTGCCGCGCATGAGCGAACTAGCCGAAGCCATGGTCCGCGACAGCCTCAACGCATTAGTCCGCGGCGATCAAGACCTCGCCCAAAGCGTGCTCCGCCGCGACGACCAAGTTGACCGCCTCCGCGACCAACTCTTCCGCGAGCTCCTTACCTACATGATGGAAGACAGCGCCCAAGTCTTCGCCGCCTTCGAGCTAATCCTCGTCGCCAAAAATCTAGAACGCATAGGCGACCACGCCACCAACATAGCCGAAGACGTAATCTATTTCGTAGCAGGCCGCGACGTCCGCCACCCAGCCCTCGATAGACGGTAAGTAGCGCAATCAAACAAATCGGAATTCACAACAGGAAGGATTTCAACAAAAAAGAAGAAACCACTAAATCCTCGTCAAAGCCGTTGCCTCATCCTCCGCCAAATCCAAAATCGAATCCAACCTCACCATCTTCAAAAGCATCATCACCCGCTTATTCGCCGCAAAATAAGTGGCCTTCCCCCCAGCCCTCTTCAAAGTCGTAAACGCCCGCACCAAAGCACCAATCCCCGAACTATCCAATTCCGTCACGCCCGCCAGATTCACCGCCACATGTAACGACCCCGCCTCAATCAATTGCTGCACCTGATTCCGAAACGCTTCCTCGGCGTCACCCAATTTCAGCGCCCCATCCAGGTCCAAAATCGTCGCCCGCCCTGCTTTGCGAATCCCAATATTCACGATGCCCCTCGTTCAGCCCAGCAAAGCTAACCGAATTGCGCCCGCCAATCAAGGGGACACCACAAACTACTCCGCCCGCAAAGCATCCACAGGATCCACACCAGCCGCCCTCCGCGACGGCAAATAACAAGCCAGATAAGCCGTAACCACCACTCCCAAAGTCACCGCCCCATAAGTCACCGGATCCACCGGGCTAACCTTAAACAACAGCGACGACATCAACCTCATCACCGCAAACGCCGTCACCAACCCGCACAAAATCCCCACTCCCGTCAGCCACAATCCCTGCCGCACAAACATCCCCACCAGCGTCTTCCTCTGCGCGCCCAACGCCATGCGAATCCCAATCTCCCGCGTCCGCTGCGAAACCGAATAAGCAATCACTCCATAAATCCCCACAATCCCCAGCAGCAGCGCCATCCCTCCCGCCACTCCCAGCATCACCAAAGTAAAAGAAGTCCGCGCCATGGACTGCGTGTAGAAGTAACCAAGCGTGTGCGCGTTCGCCAGCGGAATATTCGGATCCACCGACCACACCGTCTCCCGCACCTCGTTCAGAAAAGCTTGCGACCCCGCCCGCGGGCTGCGTATTGCATAAGCGATCCCCCGACGCAGTTCCTCTTTCTGCCCCTCGAACCGGTCCATCATCACCGGCCAATAAACCGCGCTGCCTGCCGGCTTGTCCACTCCATTCTCATAAACGTCCCCCACCACGCCCACAATCTCGCGCCAGTCGTCCGTATTCCCCACGCGAATCCGCTTCCCCAGCGCATTCCGCGCGTCGTGCCAATATTCCTTCGCGAAATTTTCAGAAATCATCGCCACAGGAATCCTCTGATAAGTGTCTTCCCAGGTGATATCGCGCCCCGCAATCAGCGGAGTCCCCATCGTCGCCAAAAATCCCGGCGAAACGGATTTGAACCGCCGCACCGGCGGCAGCTCTCCTTCCGCATACGCGCGATCCTCCGCGAACAAGAGGTCCATCGAGTTGCGCCCGTCCATCGGAATGTCACTCGAAAAACTGGCCGACGAAACTCCCGGAATCGCCCCCAACTTCCGCCCAATTTCCTGCTCCATGCGCACCAACCGTTCGCGGTCTTTGTCCGGAATCTCCGTCTCCGGCACGTAGAACCGGAAAGTCTGCAACGAGTCGGGCGAAGTAAATCCCGGCGGCACGTGCATCAACGCACGAAACGTCCGAATCATCAGCCCCGAACAAATCAGCAGCACCAGCGCCAATCCCACCTGCACCACCACCAGCACATTCCGCGCGCGATGTTGCTGCCGGCTCTGGCTCAACGCCCGTCCGCCCTCGCGCAGTCCGGTATTCAAATGCGCGCCCGCATACTTGAGAATCGGAATAGACCCAAACAGCAAGCTGGAAAACATCGCAATCGCAAACGTAAACAGCAGCACCGGCAGATCAATCCTAATCTCATGAATCCGCGGCAATCCAGTCGGTGCCAGCGCCACCAGCAGCTGCAACGCGCCATAAGCCAGCGCCAGTCCCAGCAAACTCCCCAGCAATCCCAATATCACGCTCTCAAACATCAATTCCATCGCGATGCGTCCCCACCCCGCTCCCAACGCCGCGCGAATCGCCAGCTCCTGCCGTCTTCCATCCACGCGCACCAGCAGCAAATTCGCCACGTTCGCGCACGCAATCAGCAGCACCATCGCGATGGACCCCATCAGCACCCACAAAACCTTGCCAATATCTCCCACCACGTCCTGCTTCAACGGCCGCAAGTTCGGCGCGATCCCCGCCTTTTCAAACAGCGCCACGCTGAATCCGTCCGGCGCCGGAAAACTGCGGTTCGCGATCGGCAGCATCCGCGCCACGTCCGCGCTCGCCTGCGCCATCGTCACTCCCGGTTTCAATCGCGCCATCCCCTGGTAGCTAAAATTCCCCAGATGCACTTTATTGCGGTCCCACTTGAACGGCACCACCAGCGAAACATCTTCGTAATCCAAAAATTGAAACCCCTGCGGCAGCACTCCAATAATTTCCCGCGGCTTTCCATCTACCGTAATCGATTTCCCAATCACCGACGAAGCTCCGCCAAATTTCTGCCGCCAGTATCCGTAAGAAAGCAGCACCGTGTCCGGCGCCCCCGGCGAATCATCTTCCCGCGTGAACAATCGCCCCAGCGCCGGCCGCACTCCCAGCATCGGCAAAGTTCCATCCGTCACATCCAGCCCGCGCACCTGCTCCGGTTCTCCCGCGCCCGTCACGCTCAGCGAATCCCCGTCATACACACCAATGTCCTGAAACGTAGTGTTCTGCTCGCGATCAATAAAATAATTGGACGGCGACATATTCAGGTTCTCAATCCCCACTCCCGGTGCCGTGTGCCACACTCCAATCAATTCCTCCGGATGCGGATAGGGCAAAGGCTTCAGCAGCACTCCCTCCAGCACGTTAAATATCACCGTGTTCGCCCCGACGCCCACCCCCAGCGTAATCAGCGTAACAATCGTAAACAGCGGCGCCCGCCCCAGCCGTCGCAAAACCTGCCTCACTTGATCGCCAATCGTTCCCATGTCCGAAACCTCCCCATCCGCGCACACCGTTCGCATTTGGGACGCTCAGACACCAGTCCGCGCGTCTCCACCGTGCAGTAATAGGTACGAAGTCGCGCGATGAAATGTTTCGTCACATCACTCGCACCACTTCAATGCGTCAGCCAGGGTAGGGGCGCTGCTTGTGAATTGCGCTGCGGCGCAATTCATCCTGAGATCCCGCAGCGCGGGATCGAATGGCTGCGCCCCAGCTCGCCACGACGTTAACCGCGTCGGCTCCTCGCAGTTGCCGTTGCCTTTCTTTGCGCACTCTGCGTCTCAGCGGTAATTCATTTCGGTAGTGGGTCAATTTGAAATCGTCCCCTCTTGCTTCAATCCCCGCTTGCTCCGATGATAAGGGCAATGTCCGACTTCCACTGGGATTGGCGAGGGTCATATCGCTGGAGAACTAATCTCCGCAGCAAAATGCCGTGGTGTCTGAACTGGCTATTTGGTAAGGGGGAAGATTGCGAAGCGGCTGGCGGAAGCCACCAGTGGTACAACATCGACAACGAAAACTCCGGGTGCTACCACTGCCAACTGGTCCGCGAAGGGCAACTTTGGAGGAAGCCTCACTCTGTAGACTCGAATTGACCCACTACCTCCTTTTCCGCTTCCTTGACGTCCACTCTCCCGATTTGCTAGGCTGCGCCCATTCACTTCGGTCGCCGGCGTGGGTGACGCCCGCCGCCAGCAAGTGAATGTCCCCCTTCCCGTGGGAGAATCATGGAAACATTTTCCGCGCTCTTTGAACTTGCGAGCGTGTCTCTGGCGTGCCGCGACCAGGATACCCTCCTGAAAACTTTTGCCGCTCGCGTTGGCTCGACTCTTGGCGCTCGCGCCGTATTCGTCTGGACCAACGGCGCTTCATCCAAATCCGCCGAAGGCCTCGTCTGCCGCACCCGCTGGAACGAAGCCGGTGAACGTTTCGCCCCGCAAAATGAATCCGTCAACGACGGCCTCCTCGCCGAAGTTTACGAATCCGCCGAAACCCGCCGGGTCAGCAGCAAGGAAATCTCCGCCGAAGATTTCGAACATCTCGACGAACCCAGCCGCGCCCGCGTCAAATCCGCCATCGTCGTCTCCCTCCCCGGCGCCCAACGCGCCGAAGGCGTCGTCGAAGTTCTCAACAAACGCGCCGGCGAATTCACCGCCGAAGACGCACACTTCCTCGAAGAAGCCAGCCGCCTCGCCGGCTCCGCGCTCACCAATCTCGAAGCCATCGAAAGCGAGCGCCAAACTCAACTTTTCACTCTCGAACGCCTCACCGCTCTCTACGATCTCGGTCGCACTTTCACTTCCACTCTTGAACTCGGCGTCCTCCTTCCCGTCGTCGCCAGCAAAATTCGCGACATCATGGGCGCCGGCGCCTGCCTCGTCTGGCTCGCCGACCCCGGCTCCCAGGATCTCTATCTCGCAAAAAAAATCGGCGAAGATCCCACCATCGAAGACGACGCCCGCGTTCCTCTCACCGAAGGCCTGCACGGCGGAGTCGCCCAATCCGCCAATCCCAAATTGGTCGAGAACCCTTCCGAAGAACCCGGCCTGGCCGAACGCATCAGCTCCTCCGAAGATTTCGAAATCCAGTCCTGGATGTGCGCCCCGCTCCGCAAAGAGAACGACATCCTCGGCGTCGTCGAACTGGTCAACAAAGCCGATGGCACTCCCTTCAACGAAGACGACCTTTTCTTCCTCTCCTCCATCAGCGAGCAAGCCGCCGTCGCGCTGCACAATGCCAATCTCCTCGACGCCGAGCGCAAGGTTCATGCCCTCGATGCTCTCTTGAAAATTTCCCAGGAAATCACTTCCACTCTCGACCTCGACCATGTGCTCTCTACGGTGGTCCAGCAGGCCGCCTCCGTAATTCCTTTCGATCGCTGCGTCATCGGCTTCTTCGATCGCGGCCGCTTCGTCATCGGCGCACTCTCCGGCGAAACCGAAGTCCCCAAAACGCGCGAGATGAGCGACCTGCGCACTCGTTTGGAATGGGTTGCGGATCAGGATAGTGCAGTCTCAGCAGATTTGTACGACGACGGCTGGCACGTCGAGCCGCAAGAAGCCCACGCCCAGATCGTCTCCTTCCTCGAAGAGCACAACGAAAATGGTTTTTACGCCCTGCCGCTCCGCGACGATCAAGGCATCCTAGGCGTTCTCGCCCTGCTCAGCAGCGATGCCGATTTCCTCACCGACAACAACAAAGAAACCGTCGCCATCCTCGCCAACCAAACCACCGTCGCCATTCGCAACGCGCAGCTCTACCAGCAGGTCCCGCTCGCCAATCTCCTCCAGCCCTTCTCGCAAAGAAAAAAGAAATTCCTCGCCGCCATGCCGCGCAGCCGCTGGGAGCTCTACGCTCGCCGCGCCGCAATCGCCGTCGCATTTCTAGTAATCGTTCCGTGGCCCATGCGCGTCGGCACCGATGCCACCGTGGTCCCCGCCTCACGCCAGATGGTCAGCGCCATTGACGGCGGCGTAGTCCAGCGCGTCTTCGTTCACGAAGGCGACGCGGTGCAACCTGGACAAGTCCTCGCCCAGCTCGATGACGGCGACGACCGCGTAAAGCTAGCCGAAGCTGAGTCCGCCCTCTCGCAAGCCCGCCGTGAACTCGCCGAAGCCGAATTCCACAACGATCCCTCCGCCGCGGGCCAGGCCAAACTCCGTGCGGATCTGTACCAAGCAGAAGTTCAACTCGAACAGCAGCGCGTCGCCGCATCCGAGTTGCGCTCACCCATCGCCGGCATCGTCGTCACGCCCAAAATCGAAGAAAAAAAAGGCACCATGGTCAAGCCCGGCGATAGCTTCGCCGAAATTGTCGGGCAAGATCGCATCGCCGCCGAAATGAGCGTCGCCGAAACAGACCTCGAACTCGTGCGCCCCGGCAACAGCGTCGCCCTGAAACTCAATGCTTTCCCCACCACCACTTTTCAGGGAACCGTCGAACGCATCGGCGCGCAAACCCAAGCCGTGGCCGGTGACCAATACTTTATCGTTCGCGCCATCTTCGATAATCCCCGCGGCCTCGCGCGCGATGGCATGGTCGGCCGCGCCAGAATCCACTCCGTCGGCGGCTGGTTCCAGAGCGGATGGTATCCCGTAGGTTACACTCTGCTGCGCTCGCCCTTTCGCTGGCTTTGGGCGAAAGCCTGGAGTTGGCTGCCGTGATGCCCGCTCAAATTTCGGATTCACACGGCCGGATGCTCAAAGGCCTAATGCCTAGAGGCCAGTTATCCAAAGGATTGATCATGAATAGAAGTACAAACCTGTTTTTCGCCGCGGTCTTAGCGCTCGCCGCCGCCGGCTGCGATAATTCTTCCGTCGCCTCCAGCCCCAATCCCGTGCCATCACCGGCCGTCAGCGCTCCCGCGAATGTTCCACCGAAATCTCCCAGCGCCGCCGACATCCTCAGCGTCCTCACCGTCGAACATCAGGTGGACATCACCTCCCAGCGCGATGGCTTGGTAATGTCCGTGAATCAAGACGAAGGCGCCGCCGTGAAATCCGGCGATCTGCTAGCCCAGCTCGACGACCGCAGTCTGCAAATGGAAATCGTCAAAGCCAACTCCGATCTTCAAGTCGAGGAAAACAACAAAAAATATAAGGAAGCCGAACTCAAAGCCAAAAGCGCCGCCTACCGCCGTCAACAGCAGTTGCGCGCCAACGGACTCTCCAGTGACGCCGACCTCGAAGCCGCGGAATTCGAAGCCAAAGCCGCCGAGTACGATCTCCACGGTTACGAAGCCCTCGTCGAAAGCGGCCACGCCGAAATCAATCGCCTCAAACTCGAAGAAGAACAGACCCGTATCCACGCGCCCTTCGCCGGAGTCGTTGTCCGCCGCTACCTTCGCGAAGGCCAGGCGATTGCCAAAGGCGACAAATGTTTCCGCGTCAGCCAGCTCTCCCCGCTCCAAGTCCAATTTCAAGTCCCCGAATCCTCCGGCCGCCGCCCCGCTCCAGGCGCCCCCGTAGAACTTTCCCTCGTCGAAGATTCCAGCCGCCCGCTCACCGCGCGCGTCGTGAAAGTCAGCCCTACTATTGACGCCGCCAGCGACAGCTACGACGTAGTTGCCCAACTCAACAGCTCCAACATCTCCGACCTCCGCCCCGGCATGGCCGTAAAAGTCCTCTGGCCCAACGCCCACGCCGCCGCAAACCCGGCGCAGCCGGCAACGCACCCAGCTCCCCCCTCAAATCTAAACGCGCCCCCGCGGCCGTAACGAGTTCTCGATGCGCTTCGGCCCCACCAGCCTGCAAGTCTCCAGCGTCCTCGCCAAAGGCTTGCGCCGCCCCAAACTCCGCACCGACCTGCGCATCAGCGAACAAGTCATCGCCGGCGAAACCAGCTACGTCGTCAAAAATTTCGAAACCAATTCCTACAATCGTTACGGCTCCACCGAATACGGCGTCCTCGAACTCTGCGATGGCACTCGCACCGCCCTGGAAATTTCCGACGCTCTCACCGAACGCCATCCCGACTCCCCCCTCAGCGAAGCCGAAGTCCTCGATTTCCTCGACAGCATCGAGCCCGCCATGTGGGAACGCTCCGTCGGCGAAAAAAATCTCGCCGTCCTCGAACGCATCCGCGACGAGCGCAAAGGCCGCGTCGAGCAATCCAGCGTCCTCTATATGTCCTTCAAAGCCTGGGATCCCGACAAAACCCTCGCTAAGATCGACCCCTACCTCGGCTGGATGTTTACTCCCGGCTTCGTCGTCTTCTCCATCGGCGTATTTATCGTCGCCTGCTATCTCCTAGCTTCCGATTGGACGCGCGTCCAGCAAGACACCTCCGCCCTCTACAATTTCTCTGACAAGAGCGCCTACGACATCTGGATGTTCTGGATTCTCCTAATGGTTCTCGGCGGTATCCATGAGTTCGGCCACGGCCTTACCTGCAAACATTTCGGCGGCGACGTTCACCAGATGGGTTTCCTGCTCATATATTTCACTCCCGCCTTTTATACGGACACCACGGACATTCTCCTCTTCAAGCGCGGCTCCCAGCGCCAGTGGGTCATCTTCGCCGGCATCTGGATCGAGTTGGTCTTATGCGGCCTCTCCGGCGTGCTCTGGTATTTCACCCGCGTGGGATCCGTGCTCAATGATGTCGCCTACAAAATGATGCTGCTCAGCGGCATTCAGGGCGCCCTTCTCAACCTCAATCCTCTGATCAAAGCCGATGGCTACTACGCCCTCTCCCAATTCCTCAATATTGATAATCTCCGCGAGGAATCCTTCGCCTTTCTCCGCTCCTGGGTCCAGAAATATTTGCTCCGCCACGACATTGATTTACCCCCCGCCAGCAAACGCCAGCGCCGCGTTTTCTTTTTCTTCGGCCTCTCCGCCATCATCTACAGCAATACCTTGCTCATCTTTGTCATCGTGTTTGTCAAAAACGTCATGGTCAGCAAACTCGGCGACACGTGGGGTTACCTCGCCACTCTCATCGTCATCTATTTTTTCGCAAGGAAGGGAATTCAGCAGGCTCTGCCCACCGTGCGCGCCTGGCTACGCCAGAAGAAGGAGGATTACATGGCCTGGAAATTCACCCGTACCCACCAAGCCGGAGCGCTCGGCTTGGCGCTTCTGCTGCTGATTCCCCCAGTATCCTCATCCGTCTCCACCGGCCTCGTTCTTGAGCCCGGAGCCTCGACCCGCATCCGCGCCGAAGTTCCCGGCCAGATCCAGTCCGTTTACGTTAAATCAGGCGACGCCGTAAAAACCGGCCAGCTTCTCGCCGTCCTCCACAATCCGCTGCTCACCGCCGAGGCGGATGCGCTCCGCCAGCAATTGGCCCTCGCCAACAGCCAACTCCGCAATGGCCAGGACCGCTCCGATTTCGACTCCGCCGCGAACGCCGTGCGCAACCGCACCCGCCTCCAGCAGGAACTAGCCGTCGCAGAAAAACGCGCCGCCTCCCTGGAAATTCGCGCCCCCATTGACGGCGTCATCGCTACCACCGACCTCGACCAGCTCCCCGACTCATTCCTCTCAGCAGGGGATGAATTCGCTCGCATCGTGGACCGCTCCACCATGAAAGCGCGCATCCTGGTCCGCGATTGGGATCTGCAGGATGTTCAACAAGGTGCCGTCGTCAAAGTAAAGGTCGTGCCATTCCCCTATCGCACCTATTCCGGCAAAGTTGGACGCATCTATCCAGCCTCGGCCCTCGATCGCCCCGTAACCGAAACCGAGAATCTCGAGCGCCTCGGCCAAAAACTCACCAATTATTTCGCCGTGGATATGGAGTTCACGAACCCCGATGGCTCTCTGCGGGAAGGGATGACCGGCACCGCGAAGGTTTCCGGCAAGCGCGCATCCCTGGCCTGGCAAGCCGCCCGAGCCACATGGCGCTGGGCGCACAGCCAAGCCTGGTAGCCGGGCATCTCGCTCCGAAATCATCCCAGAAATGAAGAAAGGGCCGCCGTTCCTGGGACGGC
>Ga0070765_100003081_pt1 | contig 10661 bp, 9 predicted proteins | sample HubBroMetageWFT5_FD_71516 | JGI IMG/M metagenome (GOLD analysis project Ga0070765, IMG submission 71516) | Warmed and freeze-thawed soil microbial communities from the Hubbard Brook experimental Forest, New Hampshire - Hubbard Brook CCASE Soil... | ecosystem: Environmental > Terrestrial > Soil... | reverse complement strand
GGCCAGCCGCGCCTGGTCGATTTGTGCGTGCGCGAACGGGCAAAGCCGGCTCAGGAAATTGTGGATATCGTGCTCAAAGAAGTGGATCTCTTTTCTCGCGGGGGAACCCACGAAGACGACCGCGTGATCATGATTCTCAAAGTGGTTTAGGCGCTTTTGGTTTAATTCTTACCGTTTGCATTCTCGAAGAAGGAAACTACACGCTTTTCGTATCCGGCAGGATCTTGCCCCAGAGCCGATGCGTGCAACGCTCCCGAAACGACCCAGAGCTCTTTCCGTCCGGTAGCGGCGGTATAAATTCGCTCGGCATGCCGGCAGGGAATTGTGTCGTCACGCGTTCCGCAGATCAGAAGTACTGGGAATAACCTTTCGGCGACAGCTTTCACCGGCGAAACGTCGTCGGGATTAAAGCCGCCCGCTTCGGACATTGCGCGTAACGAGAAAATTGCAGCCGGACGAAATAGCGTCTTGCCTAGTAGGGGCCATGTGCGCAAACCTGCATAGTCATAGGAAACTTCGCGTAAGTCTGCGAACGGATCCTCGGCGGCCACAGACTCGATTCGGGGTTCAACCGCCGCCGACTGTATCGCGATAGCTGCGCCCATCGAAACACCTAAAGCAAATAGATGGCGTACCCTTTCACTCGCGCACAGCGCATTCGTGATCGAAACTGTGTCGTAACGTTCTTTCCATCCGTAGGTAGCCATATCTCCACCGCTGGCTCCGTGAGCGCGCGAATCCATCATTGCCACGCTGAAACCGTGCCGCAGTAAGAGCTCGGCAGCACCGAGAACGCCGGTGCGATTATCTGAAACTCCGTGGAACAGAAGCACCCAGTCACCGTTTGGTTGAGCGGCGCGAATTTTCCAGCCGCGTAATTCGACGTTGTCGGGCGTTTTTACTGCGAAATCTTCCCTCGTTGCTTTGGTGCGCTCCAGCATTTCCACGGCTTGCTGTAAGCGTTCAGGATTCAGTCGCGCGGGATGAAGGAGGCCAGGGCCAATGGCGTGACCCGCCAAGCCCGCAAGAACAGAAAGCAACAGCAAGAATATTATCGGGATGTAGAGGATCCGTGGCACATCCACCTCTACGAATGGTACGTGGAAGAGGTATCCGGTGTTTCAGGACGGATCCAGTATGCTTGAAAGGTAATCGTGGGAATCTCAAGACCCGGTAGAGGCGTAATGACGCGTGCCGATATTCCACAATGAGATCGCGAGTGAAAGAAATGCAAGCGCGACTACGGGAACTAGCGGCGCGTATTCAGGATGCACCGTGCGACCGAGCATACGCACGCTCGGATAGAACGAAGCTAGTCCAAACGGAATAATCCAACACAGAAAAAACTGCACCACACCGCTGTAGATCGAAAGGGGATAGCGACCGAACGCGATTACGTTCCAGATCGGTGGATGCACGCCGATACGGTCTTCAAACCAAAAGCAGACGGTAGTGAGCAGCAGGAAAATCGATACGTAGATGATCGCGGCGCAGGTTCCAAAGAAGAAGAGCATTGCAAACTTGCCCGGCGTCCATGCCAACCCAAGCCGCCGGGAAGCCCACCACAAGCAAAAGATACCGGTGGCAACCTCCTGTAGCGACTCGATGCGAAAAGTTTCAAACAGTACCTGGAAAAGGGAAGAAACCGGGCGCAGAAGAACGCGGTCGAATTTCCCCTCGATAATGAAATTATTTCCGAAATCGTAGAGATTTAGGCTGACGATATTGAATATGCCGTAAGGAATCAGCGAAAACCCATAAAGGAACATCACCTCTTCGAAGCGCCAGCCGGCAAGCTGCGTGGCCTTCTGGAAAAGTATGATGACGAATCCCAGACCAAAAATTGTCGCCGCAAAACTGGTCCCCAAGCTGATGAAAAAATCGCCGCGATAGCTCACGCGTACTTTCGCGTATTGTGTGAAGTAATCTAAGAATAGGAGTGCATGGCGCTTCACCGCGGCAATGGCGGTCATAAGACCTGTTTCTTCTTGCAACGAAGCGTGGTGGCGTGTCGGAGGCCTTCCCTCGCCGGATTTGACCACGCTTTTCATGAGTTAGGGATTAGCCTCCGTGAATCGTGATGTTACGCAGCGAGCGATTCCACCAAAGGTGTGCGAGCAGTAACAGAGCGACGACCCAGAACCACTCGGTAGCAAGCGCTCGCATCGCATGTGCATGGCCGAGTTTGCCGAGATAAATCTGCAACGGCGTGTATGCGATATGCTCAAATGGCAGCCACGCCAGCACTCGCTGGATTTTTTCCGGAAAAAACGCCATCGGAATCAGTAGTCCGGAAAGCAGTTCGATCAGCCAGTATTTCGCGCGAATGAGCGCGAGGATCGATTTCAACGGAATCGCGCAAGTCCCAATCATGAAGTTGATAGCGCCCATCAGAAAGAAGCTTCCAAGTACAGCGATCAAGAACAGAAAAAAGTCGCCGCGTGACGCAGGGCCTTGCACCCGAAAAACCAGCGCGACGACAACTGCGGTAGGCAGCGTCAGAAGCACTAGCCTAAAAGCGGACTCCCCCATGGCCCGAAATATCCACATCCATTGGACGGAAACTGGCTTGATCAGATCCATGGCGATCTTGCCTTCAATCACTTCATAAGCCATTTCCTGATCAATGGTGTTCCAGTAGAACGAGCGGATCATCCATCCCACGCTGACATAAGTAATCATTTGCGCCAGGTTGTATCCCGCTATTGACTGCCCGCTGCTGTACACCGCGCTCCAAATAAAGTAGTAAACGGTGACATTCAGAAAATAAGTGATGATTCCGGTAAAGTAGCGGAGGCGGAACGCGAGAATATTAACGAAGCCCACGCGCGAGAATTCCGCGTAGGGCACCAACGCTTGAGCCCAACTGCTCACGCCACAACCTCCGGCAGAGCTTCGCCCGCGTAGATGCGCTTGATGATTTCTTCAATCGGTTCGTCCTCGATCAAAATGTCGCGGACTTCAACCGCGCCCAGAATTTGCCGGATCAACTCGGCCGTTGCCACTTTCAGGCGATCGAAACGAATCCGGTAAGTCAGTTCGTCCACTTGCTCCACTTCTAGCCCGTCACGCGAGAATTTCGCGATCCCAACAGCTTCGTTCCGATCCTTTAGCGCAAACTTGATTTGCTTAGTGCGCAGTAATTTTTCTTTTAGGTGACTCAGCGGCCCATCGTAAAGCACTTTGCCATGGTCAATGATCATGATGCGGCGGCACAATTCTTCAATGTCGTCCAAATCGTGGGTAGTTAGTAAAATGGTGGTGCGGAATTCGCGATTAATCGCGCGCAGAAAATGGCGAATATGATCTTTCGCCACCACATCCAATCCTATCGTGGGCTCGTCGAGAAAAAGTAGCGGAGGGTTGTGCAACAGCGCGGCGGCCAAATCGCAACGCATGCGCTCGCCCAGCGAAAGCTTGCGCACAGGAGTATGCAAGTAATCCCGCAGGCCTAGAATTTCGTCAAACCGTTCCATCCGGGAATCAAAGTCACGCTGCGAAACGTCGTAGATCCGCCGCAGCAATTTGAAGCTTTCAATCACGGCGATGTCCCACCAAAGCTGCGTGCGCTGCCCGAAAACGACTCCAATTGTTTTCACATACTGGCGCCGCTGCCGGTAAGGAACGAAGCCATTGATCCGAATCTCCCCGCTGGTGGGGACTAAAATACCGGTTAACATTTTGATGCTGGTCGATTTCCCCGCCCCATTTGGCCCAATGTAGCCAACCACTTCGCCGCGCTCAATCGAAAAACTGACGCGATCCACAGCCGCAACCGTGCGGTAATCTCTCACAAAAAGATTCTGGATGGAGCCCCAGATTCCTTCCCGGCGATTAAAAGTGCGGAAGTGTTTGCACAATTCGTGGACGTGAATTAACGAATCAGCGCTCATGAATATTAGGATTCTAGCACCAGCGCATCTCCGAGCGGGCCGCTAGGTCGCACCTCTGCCCGATTTAGACGCTGAGCTTCGATTTTTGGCGCTTTAGAAATTTAGAGGAATTCGAGCAGGACGAAGGTGACCATGACACTAACCCTTATGGCAAACGGAGCAATGTTTGGCTTCGTAATTCTCCATGGTGACCTCAAACATATTGTTGCATCCAATACAGACGCGATGGATTTTCAACGGCTTTTTTCCCGCGCCGTCTTTGCTCGCCGATTCAGTATGTTGGGATATATGCGGATCGCTCATTGGCGAATTCTAACACGCAATGTGCGCATCACGAAGACCAGCACCAATCACGATTTATAGCCCTCCAAAGGAGGGCATCATCTGGCCGCGTTGGGTTTGCTTAGGCAGGCGCTGAACGGGTCTGTTACAATTTTGTGACTAGAGGTAAGCTTCGCAGTCAATCATGGCGGAAAACAACAAGCGAAAATGGATCGTCCTCGCCCTGGTCGCGGCGCTTGCCATCATCGTAGTAATTGTTATCGCGGGACGCGCGCAAGCCCCAGCGGTTCCAATTGTCAAAGTGTCTCGTGAAGATCTGTCTTCCGCGATCACGAGCAACGGAAAAGTCGAACCAATTTCTCCCTTCGTCGCCCACGCGCAATTCCCCACCTTTGTCGGGAAAGTGATGGCCACGGAAGGTCAAGACGTTCATCCTGGGCAAGTAGTTCTAGTCCTCGATGACGCCGACACGAAATCCCAGCTCGCCCAGGCCCGCGCCGACTTGCTCGCGGCACAAACCGCTTTGCAAAATGCTCGTGCAGGTGGCCCGCCCGGTGAAGTCGCTCAGCTTGCGGGGGACGTGCAAAAAGCACGATCGCAAGTCGAGAACCTGGAACGCACGCAAAAGGCGCTCACCGATTTAGTCGCCAAGCAGGCTGCCACGCAGGATGAACTGGCCCAGAACCAAGCCGCCCTGGTGCAAGCTCGCGCCAACCTGCAAGCTCTCGAACAAAGGCTGGAGGCGCAAAAGCAACAGGCCAGCGTTGACGTGCAGACCGCTACTTTGCGCCTGAAACAGGACCAAGGTCAGGTTCAGGCATTTGAAACAAGATTGCGCTCGGCGACGGTTACCGCTCTTTTGGATGGCACTCTTTATTCGCTTCCGGTACGCGTTGGCGAGTACGTCAAGGTCGGAGACATTCTGGCTGAGATGGCGGATTTGCGCCAGGTCCGCGTTCGTGCGTTCGTTGACGAGCCTGACCTTGGCTGGCTCGCCCCGGGTGAGGACGTTCAAGTCAATTGGGACGCGATGCCTAGCCGTACTTGGACCGGGAAGGTTGAGCAAGTCCCAAAACAGGTGGTCGCGCGCGGCACCCGGAGTGTCGGCGAAGTTCTCTGCTCGGTGAAGAATGACAAAGTCGAGCTTCTGCCAAATATAAATGTTGAGGTCCACATCGTGGTGCGCCAGCGTCCGGGAGTGCTTGTCGTTCCGCGTGTTGCTGTGCGCTATGACAACGGTCAGCATTATGTTTTCGTTTTCGACGGTGAAATAATTCATCGCCGCGATATAACCGTCGGCGTGGCAAGCTCTGATAAATATGAAGTAGTTTCCGGTTTGTCCCTGGGCGATAGAATTGCTGTGCCGGGAGACATCGATGTAAAAGATGGCATGGAAATCCGACCTGCGGAGGCCAAATGAACGTCCGTCCTGCATATCGTCTTGCATCGGTAATGAGACTCTCAATCGCGCATGTCGCTCTCATCGTTGTGTTGGCGGGATTCGCAATGCCAGTCGTGCGCCCGGTTTTCGCCGCAGGATCGGCTCCAGATGCTTCCGCAGCAATTCAAACTGCGCAGCATCAGTTCAACTCCGGAAACTACACGGCCGCCCTGAAGACCCTCCAAGGGGCTGCTGCGCAGAATCCGAGTAGTGCTGAAGTTCAATATTGGCTCGGACGCTGCTATTACGAGCTCCGCGATTACGATAATGCAATCGTCGCCGGGGAGAAATCGGTGGAACTCGATCCGAAGAATTCTCTCTACCATCAATGGCTCGGCACAATTTATGGAGGCAAAGCTGATCGCGACCGGAGTTTTTCGGATGCTCGGAAGGTGAAGAAGGAATTTGAAGAAGCGGTTCGTTTAGATCCGTCTAATGTGCAAGCGCGCCGCGATCTCGCACAATATTTGGTGGAGGCTCCGTGGGTCGTTGGAGGTAATAAGGATGAGGCCCGGAATCAAGTTACCGCTATCGAGGGCATCGATCCTATTCAGGGACATCTGGCTCGCGCCGACTTCGAATTGGAGTCAAAGAAGCCCGAACTCGCAGAAAAAGAATATCGCGAAGTCCTGGCGGCAAAACCGAAACAAATCGATCCCTACCTTGAGGTCATAACGTTTTTCGTTCATCAGAATAAGCCGGCTGACTTGGAAGCTGCGATTCAAGCAGCTGCGCAGGTGGCTCCGAACGATCCTAGGCTCAACTACGCGCGGGGTGTGCTGGGTGTGCTGTCCAGCAAGGATCTTTCACGTGCCGAGGAATATCTGAAGTCCTATCTCGCCAGCACACCCGACAGGAGCGATTGGCCATCCCACGCATCCGCGCGCGAATGGCTTGGACGGCTTTACGAAGCGCAAGGTAAGCGCGCCGAAGCCGCTGAGCAATATCGCGCAGCGCTCCAACTGGATCCCAAACGTAAAGAAGCCAAAGCACGCCTTGAAAAACTCGAGAAGTCATCGAGCTAATCGCTACGGTTGGAAACTTCAAATCAACTAAAAGCATCCGATTAACAGGCTCTTAAATGCAACCACTTCGCGGTTCGCCAACGGAATGGCGTGAGACCTGGGCGCTCGCCATGCAAGCGCTTCGCGCCAATAAAGTGCGTGCCATGCTCACTATGTTGGGCGTGATCATAGGAAGCGCCTGCATAGTCCTGGTGGTCACCGTCGCTCTGGCTGGGAAACGCTACATCATAGGACAAATTGAGGCCGTAGGCTCCAATCTCGTCTATGCCCAAATCATCCATTCAGGAGCGGCCCGGCCGCTCACGCTCGCGGATGAAATTACTCCTGCCGATATGCAAGCTGTCCGGGAAAGCGTTCCTGGAGTTGTCGAGGTAGCCGGTACCAGTGACATGACCATGTCGATCAGCCTCAATGGCCGTGAACGCCCGATTATTTTAGTCGGCGTCACCGACGGTTATCAGAAGATTAGAAATTTGATCATTTTGCAGGGCCGTTACTTGGATCCTGACGACCTAAGGACTCAAAGCAAGGTATGCTTACTTTCCGAGTATTTAACGAATCTTCTGTTTCCATCGGAAAGCCCGGTCGGAAAAGACATCGCCATTGGTGAACTTCATTTCACTATCATCGGCGTTTACAAAGAGCGAGTAACCACATTTGGACAAACAGAAATCCGCCCGGAATCCGTGATCGTTCCTTTTTCTCTGATCAAGTACTACACCGGGACGGAATACTTGAAAACTTTGTACGTGCAAGCGGCTAAGCCTGAAGACGTCGCTATGGTAACCACTCAAGTCCAAGAGATTGTGGAAAGCCGTCACCGTCCCGACGCCAAATATCGTGTCGAAAACCTCGTAGGAATTCTTGAAGCAGCCCACAAGATTTCACTTGCCCTCACCATCTTGCTGATACTCGTCGCTATGATAGCGCTTACGATAAGCGGCATCGGAATTATGAACATTATGTTGGTCACCGTGACAGAGAGAACTCATGAGATTGGCATTCGCAAGGCGATCGGCGCTCGTCGTGATGCCATCCTGTATCAATTTCTTACGGAAGCCGTGTTAATTAGCGGCACCGGAGCCATCATCGGTATTGGCATTGCTGTTTCCATTCCAGTAGCCATCAATTTCTTGTTCCGCTTCTTCCCGGAAGTTGGCGGAGTTACCATTCCGGTGTCATGGATATCCGTGTTACTGGCGTTTATTGTTTCTTGCTCCACTGGATTGCTGTTCGGTTATCTTCCCGCCAGTCGTGCAGCAAACCTTCATCCTACGGAATCGCTGCGTTATGAATAGGCTTTCCCAAGTATTATTTATTGGATTGGTAGCTCTTGTTTTTTGGCCTCTGAGCGTGGTCTACGCCCAAGATGCCGAAAGACTGACTATGCGCCAAGCGGTTACGTTGGCCCTACAAAACAGCCGGGATTTGGCCCTTGCTCGCGTTCAATATACCGTCGCCCTCAATGAGGCCGGTGTTGACCGCGCCGCGTTTCAACCTAACCTCTACACCGGCTCTGGGTTAGCTTACACGTCCGGATTTCCCTCTATCAGTGGCGAACCGCCCGCTACTTTTCAGATGAGCTACAACCAGGCGCTCTTCAATCCGTTGCTGAAAGGGCAGCAGCATGCCGCCGAAGACCGCGCCAAGAACATGAAGCTTGAACTCGACCGCATTCATGACGACGTGATCGTTCGGGCAGCAACTTCCTATCTCGAGCTCGCCGAAGTGCGGCACTCGCTCGACCTGATGCGCAAGGAACAAGCGAGTGCTGAAAAAATCCTCGGCGTTACACGTGAGCGCGTCGCGGCTAATCAAGAGCTGCCAATAGAAGTGACACGCAGTGAGTTGGCGCAAGCGCGCGTGGCCGAAAGAATTATTAAGCTCGAAGGCCGCGAAGAAGCTCTCCAGCAGCAAATTCGCAATCTGACGGGAATTTCGGACTCGCAGTCCATTGAAGTGGATATCGAGGAACCATCTTTCGCCTCGGACTTGCCTTTGAGCGAGATGACTGACCAGGCTATCAAGACCGATCCCAGCATCTTGGAGGCTGAAAATGAACGCCTCGCTCGCCAGCATCTTTTGCACGGCGCACATCTGAGCTACTGGCCCACGGTAGATGTTATTGGTCAGTATAGTCTCTTGAGCAAGTTCAACAATTACGACGAGTTTTATAAGAAGTTTGTGGCCAATAATGTGGACATCGGTGTCCGTATCACCATTCCAATCTTTGCCGCCAAGACCCGCGCAAATGTTGCTCTGGCGAAAAGTGAATTGAACGCCGCTGAATTGACCTTAGGGAATAAGCGTCAGCAGGTTCGCTTGGAGGTTCAACAAAAGGCACGCACCGTTCGCGAACTGGACGCTACTCGCGAGGTAGCGCGCTTGGATTTGAAGCTGGCCCAAGAAAGCCTGCAATTGGCGCAGGCCAAGTTTGACGAAGGCCGGTTAACCTTGCGTGATATTGAACAAGCACGTCTGGATGAAAGCGATAAATGGGTGGCCTTCCTCGACGCAGATTTCGCGCGCGAACAAAGCCAGCTAACTCTTTTGCAGGCAACAGGTCAGCTCGCCAAGGTGTTTCAATAGCGAATCGCGGGTAACCTTGTGTTGGGCTTGCCATCAAAAATCAAGTAAACTAGATGCTTGGTGCACTGAACCGGCAGGTCTGTTTGAACCCTGAGGGGGTAAGAGTAAATATGGCGTCAGTAATGAAGACTTTGTTCTTGAATCCGCCGAGCTTTGAGAAGTTCGACGGCGGCGCGGGCTCCCGTTGGCCCGCCACACGCGAAATTGAGTCCTACTGGTACCCGGTCTGGCTGGCTTACCCGGCAGGAATGCTCGAGGGAAGCCGATTGCTGGACGGGCCTCCGCACCACATTACTCCTGAAGAAGTTGTCCGCATCGCACAAGACTACGAATTCGTGGTTCTGTTTACTTCCACGGTAGGTTTTTTTAGCGACCTGCGCATGGCCCGTGCTATGAAAGACAAAAAACCGGGGATCAAGATTTGCTTCGTCGGTCCCCAGGTGCAAATCAAGCCGGCCGAAAGCTTGCTCTCGAGCCCGGACATCGATTTCGTTGTCCGCGGCGAATTCGATCATGCGGTCGTGGAATACGCGCAAGGCAAACCTCTTTCCGAGATCTTAAGCGCGAGCTATGTGCAAGATGGCAAGGTCGTGCATAATCCGCCCCGTCCTATGCTGCAGACCGCGGAACTCGACGCACTTCCTTTTGCGACCGAAGTGTATGAAAAGAATCTCAAGGTGGAAAATTACAACGTTCCATTTTTGCTGAACCCGTATGTCTCCTTCTACACCGCGCGTGGGTGCCCGGCTCTTTGCACCTTCTGTCTGTGGCCTCAGACGCTTTCCGGACACGCGTGGCGCGTGCGTTCCGTGGATAGCGTAGCTCGCGAATTCAAGCAAGCGCACAAAATGTTTCCGCAAGCCAAAGAATTTTTCTTCGACGACGACACGTTCAACATTCGCAAAGATCGCGTTCTGGCTTTGTGCAAGGAATTCAAACCTGTGGGTTTCCAATGGTCCTGCACCGCGCGCGTCCATAGCGACTATGAAACATTAAAGGCCATGGCCGACGCTGGCGCTCGTTTGTTGATCGTGGGCTTTGAATCCGGCGACCCGCAAATCTTGAAGAACATCAAGAAGGGCGCCACCGTTGAAATGGGGCGCACTTTCGTTCAGAACTGCAAGAAAGTTGGCATCCACGTTCACGGCGATTTCATCATCGGCTTGCCCGGCGAGACGAAAGAAACTATCGAGAAGACGATCGAGTACGCAAAAGAACTCGACTGCGAAACCATTCAGGTTTCCATGGCCCACGCCTATCCTGGTACGGAGCTTTACGACCAGGGAATGCGCGAAGGTTTCCTTGCCAGCGAAGCAGCTACCGATATTAACGGACACCAGCTACCTCACCTCGAGTATCCCGGACTTACGCGCGAATACATGGTTGACGCGGTGAACCGTTTCTACGACAGCTACTATCTGCGTCCGCGCG
>Ga0070765_100003079_pt1 | contig 10662 bp, 8 predicted proteins | sample HubBroMetageWFT5_FD_71516 | JGI IMG/M metagenome (GOLD analysis project Ga0070765, IMG submission 71516) | Warmed and freeze-thawed soil microbial communities from the Hubbard Brook experimental Forest, New Hampshire - Hubbard Brook CCASE Soil... | ecosystem: Environmental > Terrestrial > Soil... | reverse complement strand
GCCTCGGGATCGAGCTGACGTTCGACGTTCATACGTCGCGGCCCCAGAATACGGAGGCCGAGTGCCGGGCAGTGTTAGGGCGTCTTGAGGTCAGACAGCGGCCGCGGCCCGGGGCCGACGTACTTGGCCGTCGGGCGGACGAGCCGGCCCTCGCGCTTCTGCTCGAGGATGTGGGCGGACCAGCCGGCGGTACGGGCGCACGTAAACATCGACGTGAACAGTTCGGGGGGCACCTCGGCGAAGTCGAGCACGACCGCCGACCAGAACTCGACGTTGGTCGCGAGCACCCGGTCGGGCCGGCGCGCCTGGAGCTCGGCGAGCGCGGCCTCCTCAAGTGCTTCGGCGACCTCCACGCGGGGGGCGTCGATCTGCTTGGCGGTGCGGCGGAGCACGCGGGCCCGCGGATCCTCGGCCCGGTAGACGCGGTGCCCGAATCCCATCAGCCGTTCGCCGCGGTCGAGCAGGTCCTTGACATAGCGCTCGGCGTCGCCCATCGCGGCGACGTCGTCGAGCATCTTGAGCACGCGCAACGGAGCCCCGCCGTGCAGCGGGCCCGACAGCGCACCGACCGCGGCCGACAGCGCCGCCGCGACGTCCGCGCCGGTCGAGGCGACCACCCGCGCGGTGAAGGTCGAGGCGTTCATCCCGTGCTCGGCGGCCGAGTTCCAGTACGCGTCGATCGCCTGCACGTGGCGCGGATCTGCCTCACCGCGCCAGCGGATCAGGAACCGCTCGGGGATCGACTTCGCCTTGTCGACCTCGGCTTGGGACACCGGCGGCTTGCCGATCCCGCGGGCGGACTGGGCGACGAACGAGAGCGCCATCACCGACGCGCGCGCGAGGTTGTCGCGGGCCTCCTCGTCGGAGATGTCGATGAGCTGCCCGAAGCCCCACTGCGGCGCAAGCATCGCCAGCGCCGACTGCACGTCGACGCGGGGGTCGCCCGAGCGGACGCCCAGCGGGAAGGGCGCGGCCGGCGGCAGTCCGGGCAGCAGCGATCCATCGACCAAGAGCCCCCAGACCTGCTCAAAGGGCACGTTTCCGACTAATTCCTCGATATCGACGCCGCGATAGCGCAGGGCACCGCCGGCGCGATCGGGCTCGGCGATCTCGGTCGCGAAGGCGACCACGCCCTCGAGGCCGGACTGGACTTCGGCGGTGGCGGTCATTCTCGATTTTCTCCTGGATCAGCGCGGGGGCGCGAGTGCCACGGAAGCGTAGCCGGATAGCCTTCTCGCCCCATGCCCGACCTGTTGCTGCGCTCCGCGACCGAGCTCGCAGCCCTTGTCCGTTCCGGGGACGTCACCGCCCGTGAGCTGACCGAGGCGTCGCTGCGCCGGATCGACGAGCTCCAGCCGACGATCAACGCCTTCACCCACGTCGCGCACGAGTCCGCGCTCGCGGCGGCGGACGCGATCGAGCCCGGAGATTCGAGGCCGTTCGCCGGCGTGCCGATCGCGATCAAGGACAACCGCGCGGTCGCCGGGATGCCGCTGACGATGGGCAGCGATCTGTTCGGCGACTTCGTCCCGGGGCGCGATGCGTACCTCGTCCGCCGCCTGCGCGAGGCCGGATTCGTGATCGTGGGAAAGACCTCGATGCCGGAGATGGGGATCCTTCCAACGACCGAGCCTCGCCGGTTCGGGCCGACCCGGAACCCCTGGGACACCAGCCGAACGCCGGGAGGGTCGAGCGGTGGTGCGGCCGCGGCCGTAGCCGCCGGCATGGTTCCGGTCGCGCACGGCAACGACGGCGGCGGCTCGATCCGAATTCCGGCCGCCTGCTGCGGCCTGGTCGGGCTGAAGCCGGCCCGCGGGCGGGTGTCGGTCGGCCCCGACGGGGGCGAGAGCTTCCTCGTCTGCGACGGTGTGGTCACGCGGTCGGTCGAGGACACGGCGCGCGTTCTCGACGTCCTGGCGGGTCCGGAGCTGGGCGACAGCTCGTGGGCCCCGCCGGCGCCGGCAGCCGGGTACGCGGCGCTGACTGAGGTCGACCCCGGCCTGTTGCGGATCGGCTACACGGTCACGCCGGCGCTGGAAGACGCGACCGTCGACCCGATGTCCGCGCGGGCGACACGAGACACCGCGGCGCTGCTCGAGTCGCTCGGCCACAACGTCCAGGAGATCACGCCACCGTGGGTGGGACGCAATCTCCTGCCGGACTTCGTCCGCTCATTCGCGCCTGGGGTCTCGTTCACGGTGTGGCTGGGCGGCCAGTTGAGCGGGCGCGAGCCGACGGCCGAGGACGTGGAGCCGCTCACCTGGAGCTTGTGGAAGCGCGCCTCCAGTCAGGACACGATCAACTACCTCACCGCTCAGTACCGGCTCGAGACGGCCGCGCGCTCGATCGTGCAGGATCTGGCCGAGTTCGACGTCGTGCTTACGCCTGTACTCGCGCAACGCCCGGTGCCGGTCGGCGAGATGAACGGCCTCGGGTCCGACCCGATGGTCGACTTCCGCAAGTCGGGCTATTTCACGCCGTTCACCGCGGTGTTCAACGTCACCGGGCAGCCGGCGATTTCGCTTCCGCTGTATCAGGGTGACGACGGCCTGCCTACCGGGGTGCAGCTGGTGGGCCGGCCGGCGCGCGAGGAGGTGCTGCTCGGACTGGCCCGGCAGCTCGAGCTCGCGCTTCCGTGGGCCGACCGCGCCGCTGACTTGTGACGAGCTAATTCGTAGAATCAGCCGTTCCACCGACTCGGAAACTACTTCAGAGGGACTCAGAACCCATGGCCTACGTCATCGCAGAGCCCTGCATCGGCACGAAGGACAACTCGTGCGTTGAGGTCTGCCCGGTCGACTGCATCCACCCGACGCCGGACGAACCGGACTACGACGACGTCCCAATGCTCTACATCGACCCGGAGGAGTGCATCGACTGCGATGCGTGCGTCGAGGCCTGCCCGGTGGATGCCTGCTTCGCCGAGGATCAGCTGCCCGAGGAGTGGCAGCACTACTCGAAGCTGAACGCGGACTACTACGCGAATAAGGGCTGACCCGCATTATTGGGGCCTCGCTGCGCTCGGCGTCCGTGGGGCCTTGTGCCCCGTCCGGACGGGCCCGTCTGGCCCCATGGATGCCGCCGTAGGCGGCCCAAAAACTAAGCCATCGGGAGCGACATGCCGACCGGCTTGGGCGCGGCAGCCGGCGCCGGCGCCTGCATGACCGGCAGCTCGACGGGCGACAGCGCGATCAGGCCGCGCGCCGCATGGGCGAGCGCCTGCGCGGCCGGGTCGTCGGGGTCTGACGCCACGATCGGCAGGCCGGCGTCAGACTGCTCGCGCAGGCCTATCGTCAGCGGCACCTTCCCGAGCAGGGGCACCTCGAGCTCCTCGGCCAGCAGCTGGCCGCCGCCCTCGCCGAACAGCTGGTAGCGCTCGCCGGTCGGAGTCACGAAGCCGGACATGTTCTCGATCACGCCGGCAATCTCGAGCTTCAGCTTGGTCGCCATCTCGGCCGAGCGGCGCGCCACCTTCTGAGCGACGGGCTGCGGAGTGGTGACGATCACGAACTTGGCCTGGGGCAGCAGCTGGGCGAGCGTCATCGAGACGTCGCCCGTGCCGGGGGGCAGGTCGATCAGCAGGTAGTCGAGCTCGCCCCAGTCGACGTCCTCGAGGAACTGCTGAAGCGCCTTGTGGAGCATCGGCCCGCGCCACACGACCGCGGAGTCCTGCTCGACGAAGAACCCGATCGACATCACGCTGATGCCGTCGAGTGCCTGGAGGGGAACGATCTTGCGGTCGGCGTTCACGCGTGGCCGCTCCGCGCCCAGACCGAGCATCCGTGGCTGTGAGTAACCCCACACATCGGCGTCGAGGACGCCGACGCGCTTGCCCTCGGCGACGAGCGCCGCCGCCAGGTTGGCGGTCACGCTCGACTTGCCGACGCCGCCCTTGCCGGAGCCGACGCAGATCACGTTCTTGACCTGCGCAAGTGCGCCCTCGGGGAGCGAGCCGCGGCCGAGCTTGTGGCCGAGCGCCTGCTTTTCGTTGTCGGACAGGACGTCGAAGCTGATGTTCACGCCGGTGACGCCGTCGAGCTTGCGGACGGCCTCGGCAACACCGGTCTGGAAGTGCGAGCGGATCGGACAGCCGGCTGTGGTCAGCGAGACCATCACGTCGATCACGCCGTTCTCGTGGATCTCGACCGAGCGAACCATCTCGAGCTCGACGATGTCGCGGCGGAGCTCGGGGTCGATCACGGAGCGGAGGGAGTCGAATACTTGGTCTCTAGTAGGCATGCGACTGATTGTAGGCAGCGAGTCGCCTCGGCCACTCTGTGTGAGACCCGTCACGCACGCGCATCTACGTCTGTTTAAGGACCGACGGGGCGCCACTTGCGTGACGCCCCGGCGGTTGAGGGAGGAGAGGGTGCTGCATTCGCCGGCGAGGTTATGAGGCCGGCGAACCTATCCCGCGGTGAGCGCTCTCCTGGGCGCCCCCGCGGGGGAAGTCTGTGGCTACGAGCCGATGAGGCCCTGTGCGTTGGCAACGAGTCGCTCGACCTGGGCGGTGACCGCGCCGGACTGCTTCTCGAAGTCCCTCCGCACAGAGGTTAGCTCACGGTTCAGTCGACGCCGGTTCTGGCGCATGGTGCGCTCCACCAGGCTACGACGCTGCCGCACCTCGCGCTCTACCCGCGTACGCGCTCGGCGAACCTGACGCTCGAGGCGGTTACGGGCGGTGACGCCGCGGCGCTCGTAGCGCCTGATCTCGCGCTCGAAGGTGCTGCGAGTGCGGTACTTGGACGCGAGGCCCTTCACGGTCGAGACCGCGTTGTCGCGTGCGAGCAGGCTGGCCCCAACGGGGACGAGCACCGCGCGCTCGGCGAGCACCTGCGCCTGAGCAACCCGGGTCTTGGGCTGCGTCGAAGACGTGGTCGCACGGGTCGAGCGGCGCGCGTTCGTGGTGGTCCGGGACGTCCGGGCGCTCGCCGTGGCGGGCTTACGTCGGGTCGTCCGCTTGGTCGTGGTGGTGGGCCCTTGCGTGCCCGGTGTGCTGGTTGCCATCGGTGTCTGTCTCTCCACTAACTAGGTCTGAAGTGGGGATCGGCGCTCAGCTGATTCCCTACCGAAGTATCGAACATGTGTTTGTAACCCATAGCGTAGCCCCCGTTACAGCCATGGGCATGAAAAGTTCGTGAACGAGTTGTTCTAGGGGCCGGGCGCGACCACTAGGCCGCGGCGTCCGAGGATCCCGTCTGGTGGGGTTCCTCGATTTCCCGCGGCATCTCGCGGGCCAGCCACGCCGCCGGGTCCTGAATCTCGGCCAGCGTGGGCAGCGCCTGCGGACTCGTCCACAGGTGGCGCAGGGCGGCCGGGCCGCGCTCGCCCACGATCGTGTCGCAGAAGTACTTGCCCTGCTCGTACTGGCGAAGCTTGAGCTCGAGTCCGAGCAGCCGGGCGACCAGCCGCGAGAGCCCCGATTGCGACTTGCGCCGGCGGTCGAGCGCGGCGCGCAGCTTGGGCAGCGACGGCAGCAGGTCCGGCGCGACCGCATCCATCACGTGCTCGGCGTGGCCCTCGATCACGGCCATCACCGCCTGGACGCGGTCGAGCATCTCGCGCTCGGGCGTGGTGGTGACGATCGAGATCAGGTCGCCCTGCCGGAGGTGGCCCATCACCCGTTTGACCTCGTCGGCGCTCGGGAACTGGAGCTTGCGCGGCGCGTCCAGGCGCACCTCGGCGCTCTTCAGGAGCTCGCGGACGAGCCCGGCGACGTGGCTGTGCAGCCACGGGACCCCGGCGAACTGGACGGCGTGGGTGACCTCGTGGAGCGCCACCCAGGTCATGAACTCGTCCTCCTCGGCGCCGAACGTCTGTACCGCCTGACCGAGGTTGGGGAGCACGAACAGCAGGCGCGGCGGCCGGTCCTCGACCGCCTCGTCGAGCAGCACGAGCTCGTACTGCCCGAGCACCCGCTGGGCCAGATACCCGAGCACGACGCCGACTTCGGTGCTCAGCACGATCCCCATGCCGATCTCGACCGCGGGCTTGAGTGTCCCGAGGTTGTCGGTGGCGCGCTGCAGCACCGGGTCGAGCAGGAGCCGCATCGATTGGATGTTGCTCGACACCCACTCGCGGCGGCTGATGCCCTCGGGCGGCGGTAGTGGGCGGGCCGGCACGAGCCCGGTGTAGGCGACGACGCGCGCCTCGGACTCGGCCGCCAGCGCGGCCAGGTCCGCGATCGGCGGCTCCGCGTCGCCCGTGCCGGCGACGAACGTGGCGATCCGCTGGGCGATGATCCAGTCGATCACGCTGGAATCCTCTCGAGCAGCCTGAGCGTTTCGGCCGACCGCGCCGCGATCACGGGCGAGGCCGGGTCTGGCGTGAGCGGCGCGCCCAGGGGCTCATCGCACCACGGGAAGCTGACGAGACCGCCGCCCTCGCGCACGATCAGCTGGCCGGCCGCCGAGTCGACACCGCGGGAGCGGCGGAGCGACACCATCCCGTCGAACCGGGCGGCCGCGACCTGGCAAAGAGAGGCGGCGATCGTTCCCATCGCCCGTAGACGGTAGGCGCTCTCGACGAGCCCATCGATCGAGGCGGAGATCCAACGCGGGTCCGCCGATTCGATCCCGAGCACCTCGAGGCGGCCGTCGCGACCGCGGCGCTCGGGCAGCTTCGGGTCGAGCGGCGCGCCGCCGAGCCAGGCGCCTCGGCCCCGCCACGCCGACCACTGCTCAGAAGGGCCGAAGTCGTGCACGAACCCGAAGGCCACGTCGGCCATCGTCTCCCCGTCCGCGACCGCGATCGACAGGGCGTAGCTCGGCACGCCGCGCTTGGCGTTCAACGAGCCGTCGATCGGGTCGATGATCACCCGGACGCCGTCGTCGCCGTAGTCGATCTCGCCGCGCTCCTCGGAGACGGCCATGAACCGGTATCCCTCCTCGCGGAGTCCGTCGAGCTGGTCGAGCACGAGCTCCTCGGCGCCCTTGTCGATCTCGAGCGTGCGGTCGCCGCCGCTGCCCCGGGTGCCGGTCTCGAGCGCCCGTTCCGCGGTGGTCGGCACCTCCTCGAGCATGCGCTCCAGCCCGGCGACCGCGCGGCGGCAAACACCAAGCCAATCTGCGTCGAGGGCCGAGCGAGTCGAGGTCATGTTCGAGCTTATGCTGTCAGACGTGGGGCTCACCCTAGACCCCTTGCTTCCCGTTCAGCGCGACGCGGTCACTTCCGATCGCGAACCGCTGCTCGTCCTCGGTGCGGCCGGGACGGGCAAGACACGCACGCTCGAGGGCCGGTTTCAGTGGTTCGTCGAGCAGGGTTGCCGGCCTGAGCGAGTGCTTCTCGTGACCCCCTCCGCGGCGCGCGCGGATGCCACGCGGGCGCGGCTCGAGGGCGGGCTCCCGGGTGCTTACGACGAGCTGTTCGTGATCTCGCCGGTCGAGCTCGCGGCGCTGATCCTGAGCGCGGCCGACTCGAAGGTGGATCCGCTCGAGCCGGTGCTCGGTCCCGCCGAGCGGTTCGCCATGCTGCTCGAGCGGATCGACCGGCTGTCGATCGAGCGGCACGACTTCGGGGGCAGCGCGAATGCCCTGCTCGCGGGGTTCATCCGCCGGATCGACCGGCTCAAGGCGAACCTGGTTGGGGCGGAAGAGTATGCGCGCTGGGCGGCGCGGCTGGAGGAGTCCGAGGCCGACGTCGAGCGCGAGTTCGCAGAGGTGTACCGCGTCCACGAGCAGATGCTGGCCGACGCCGGGGCACGCGACGCCGGCGAGCTGATCCGCGACGCGCTACGGCTCGTCCGCGGCCGGCCGGCGGCGGTGGGCCGGTTCGAGCACGTGCTCGTGGACGATGCCCACGACCTCGATCTGGCGTCGGCGACGCTGACCCGGGCGGTGGCCCAGTCGCGGTTGACCGCGGCGGCCGATCCGGCGCGTGCGGGCGCGAACGTCCAGCCGGACGGATTCCGCGATGTGATCGTGTTGGAGCAGAGCCTGCGGGTTCCCCGTCGTGTGCTCCGGGCGGCGTCGGCGGCGGTCTCGGTGACTTGCGAGCCCTCGTCGGCCGAGGGGGAGGTCGCGTTCTGGCGCTGCGCCAACGAGCGCGCCCAGGCGCAGTCGATCGCCGCGGACATCGAGCGCCTGATCGCGACCGAGGGGGTGCCGGCGGGGCAGATCGCGGTGCTCGTGCCGGTAATCTCGCGCGAGGGGCAGGCGATGGCGGTGGCGCTCGAGGAGCGTGCAGTCGCCCATCGGGTGGTCGGCGAGACGGCGTTCTTCCGCAGAGCCGAGGTCCGCGACGTGCTGGCGTGGCTGCGGCTGCTCGCGGACCCGACCGATGCAGCCGCGGTCGTGCGCGCGTTGGCCCGTCCGCCGGTCGAGCTGCGCTCGGTCGACATCGCGCGGTGCACGCAGATCGCGCGCCGGCGCAAGCTCGACATGGTGGCGGCGCTCGTGGCCGCGATCGAATCGCCGCAGGTGCCCCCCGAGGCGCGGGAGCGGATTCGCGGGTTCCTGAAGCTGTATCGCTCCGGCATGGCGACGATCGACTCGACCCGTCCCGATTTGTACGTCCACCGCCTGATCGACCGCCTCGGACTGCGCCGGCAGCAGCTGTTCGCGGCGCAGGCCGACGTGGTGCAGCGGCTGCGCGCGCTCGCGCGGTTCGGCGAGCTCGCCGGCGCCTATGTCCGCCGCGCTCCGCAGGCCACGCCGCGCGAGTTCGCCCGCCACATCGCCGGGGTCGCCGACTTCGGCCTGCGCGAGCACGAGGAACCCGACCTGCTCGGGCCGCAGGTGGTCCAGATCGTCACGCTGGACAGCGCCGGGGCGCTCGAGGCAGATCACGTGTATGTGCTCGGGCTCCACGCCGGGCTCTCCACGCCGGCGCTGGATCCGGTGCCGTCGGTTGCTGCCGGCTCAGGGGGCCTCGAGGCTCTGCGCGAAGACGAGGACGGACGCACGTCGGTTATGCGGCAGGTGCTCTATCAGGCGGTGACGCGCGCGCGCCGGCGTGTGGTGATGGCCTATCCGGGTGCGAACGACCGGAGCGCTGCGCTCGCGCCGACGCCCGTCGTCGAGACCATGAGGCGCGCGGTGGCGGGGGTGTGGGAGGACCGCGAGGAGGAGATGTTCGGACCCGCCGAGACCCTCCACTCGACCTACCGGTTGTTACGCGACGAGGTGCTGGAGGGCACGATGCGCGCCGGCGGGCGGCTCGGTGAGCTCCGGCTCGACACCGACCTCGACGTCTCGCACGCGGTCGTGCGCTACCTCGAGCTGTTGAAGCTGGCCGCCCTGATCGAGCGTCCCGAGGGACAGTCGCTGGCCGAGGCCGTGCGCGACGTGAACTCGCGGATCCTCCAGGCGGTGACCGCCGAGCAGCGCGAGATCTACACCTCGTCAGCGCTGGACGACTACCTGCTGGACGCCGAGCGCGACGCTCGCCGGCGGGCGGCGGCGGTCACGGCCCGGGACGATCCGTCGGTCGAGTCGTTCCTGCCGGTGCGCGGCGACGGGGTCATGCTGTCGGCGTCCGACATCGACACGTACCGGACGTGCCCTTTGAAGTACAAGTTCGCCCGGGTGTTCCGGATCCCGCAGGAGCCGACGATCCACCAGCGCTTCGGGATCGTCGTGCACCAGGTGCTCGAGCGGTTCCACGCGCGCTCCGGGGACGGCATTTCCGGCGTTTCCGGGTCGCTTCCCGAGCTGCTCGGGTTGCTAGACGCCAGCTGGCGCCGGGGCGGGTTCGGCGAGTCCGAGGAGGAGCGACAGCTGCGCGGCAAGGCCGCGTCGGCGCTGACGCAGTACCACACGCGTTTTCAGTCCTCGGAATCGGAGCCGATGTGGTTCGAGCGGGCGTTCTCGTTCAAGCTCGGTCCGCACCTGCTGCGCGGGAGGGTGGACCGGGTCGATCGCCTGCCCGGCGGCGAGTACGAGCTGATCGACTACAAGACCGGGCGACCGAAGAGCCCCGTGCAGCTGGTGGACGACGTGCAGCTGTCCCTGTACGCAGTCGGGGCCCGCGAGGCGTGGAGCCTCGAGGCGTCGCAGCAGGCCTACTACTACGTGCTCGACGACCAGAAGGTCGCGGTGCCGGACGACCGGCATGACCGGTTCGCGTGGATCGAGGAGGTCACGATGGAGGTCGCCGACGGCATCCTGTCGCAGGGGTTCGAGCCGACGCCTTCGTTTGCGGCGTGCTCGGTGTGCGACTACCGGCTGGTGTGCCCGGCGGCCGAGGGGTAGGCGCACCGGGCCGTGCGGGCCGTGCGGGCCGTGGGGGCGTGGGGCCGTGGCGCGCCGGGGGCGTCAGCCCTGCGCGGTCCCGGGGTCGTCGTCCCCGCGCTGGCGGAGGAATCGCTGGAGCTCCCGCGCGATCGTGTCGCCCGAGGGCAGCGGACCAGCGTCGTCGCTCGATTCGTCGGCCGCCGCCTGCTCGAGTCGCTCGACGAACGCCTGTACGTCGGGATCGCTCTGCACGGCGAGGTTGACCTGGCGGTCGTAGTCGGCGGTGGCGGATTCGAGGTCGCTGGCGTCGACCGCGACCTGAACGAGACCCTCGAGCTTGCGCACGAGTGCCAGGGCCGCTTTCGGATTCGGTGCCGCCGCGATGTAGTGGGGCACCGCGGCCCACAGGCTCGCCGAGGGGAGGCCGCTCTCCTGGCACGCGGCGTGGAGCACGCCGACGATGCCGGTTGGTCCCTCATACGACGAGCGG
>Ga0070765_100003078_pt1 | contig 10663 bp, 11 predicted proteins | sample HubBroMetageWFT5_FD_71516 | JGI IMG/M metagenome (GOLD analysis project Ga0070765, IMG submission 71516) | Warmed and freeze-thawed soil microbial communities from the Hubbard Brook experimental Forest, New Hampshire - Hubbard Brook CCASE Soil... | ecosystem: Environmental > Terrestrial > Soil... | reverse complement strand
GCTTTGCTAACGCTAATTTAACCGAATATTCGCACGGCCAGGCCGGCGAGGACGCCAAGTACGGATACGGCGCCGAAGGCGGCCCCTGCCACGCGCCACGAAATCGTCTTTCCGACAACCGCCGCGGAATAGACGCTGTAAATCCCAAGCGTGCACAAAATCACGGCCACATACGGCAGTGGCACGCCGTGAGTCATGGCGATATAAGCGATCACAACATCGAACGCCATCGGCACCGGAAGAAACGCGCCAATGATCGCCACCAACAATATTCCCAGGATCGAAACCGGTGCTTGCATCGCCTGCGCCGGCACAAGTTCAATCACCAGCGCGCCAAGAACCGCCGCGAGCAGCATCGACGGAAATCCCACGCGGAACACTTCCCAGAAACTTTTCGCATACGCCACCAGCGTATTGCGCAGCGCCTGTCCCCATGTAACCCCTTCTCCAAAATCAATCGGACATTCCACCGCTGTTTGCGCTTCAGAGTTCTTTCGCGACTCTACCAGCGGTGCAAAACCAAAAATCAGCACCAGCACCGTCGTCAGCTTCAGCAAAGCCAGTTGCAGCGGGAAAAGCGCGAACGTCATCGCCAGTACAACCACATTCAGCGTGGGCGAACTGAACATCGCCGCCAGCACCGATTCCGTGCTCATCCCCGACCTGTACAATCCTCGCCCGATCGGAGCCACGCAGTTCGCGCAAACGCCCAGCGGCATTCCTGTAAGCATTCCCAGCAGCGCATTCAGTTGTTTGGATTTGGTGCGTCGACGGGGAAGTGTCGCCAGAAAAGTCAGCGCCGCCGGGCCAAAGAAAAACGCGAACGTCATTCCGATGCGGTTTGCGTTCAACCAGTTGATCGAAGTTCGCCAAACCCTCTGCGGCAACGGCATGGCCGCATCCACGGGGTACAACGTATCGAACGTGATTGCTCCGGTGGCCTTCACCTTTGCTCCCGCATGGTATTTCTTCATCAACGATGGATAACGGGAATCAATCCAGAAAATACTGCCGATAGTAGCCAGCAGCACGATCGCAATCACCCGATTTCGCCAGATGCCAGTTCGTACGCCGGACACGGGCATGCTAACCGCCGCAGTGGATGCGGACATAGGTTCCTCCAGGAGACCAGCCTTACGGGGATCCGAAGAATGGTGGGACTGTAGTAGCAACGTCGCGAGCGGGAAATAGTAGAAATCAACTAGTGGTGGCGTACTAGTTCCGCGTAGGGGCGCAACACGGCTGCGTCCATCAACCTCACGCGTAAAACTGAAACCCCTTCCAAAACTCCGGCCACCCGGCAATCGGTGCGGCGCATACAAATATGTCCGGATGCTCCAGCGTCTCCTCGTTCTGAACGCCATCATTGTTCCCGGTATGCCCCGCCAAACGACACGCGGCAAAATGCGCCTCCACGAATTCCTTAGGAAATCCCACCACGATCAGCGTTTCGGGCGCCGGTTCCCCATAACCACGTTCCCACGATGAATTCACTCCGCTGATCGCCCGCGGCAATCCGTACTTCTCCCCATAAAGGTTCAGCGCGCCAACTTCGCCGTAATTGCCCGCCAGTATTCCGAGCCTGCTTCGTTCTTGTGCGGAAAGGGAATCGCGAATCTTCGCGATGCGCTCTGCGAATTCCGGCCAGCCAATCTCCTCGCGCAACGCGCCATCCACGCGAATGGCAAATCTCCACCACGCCGAATTCACGGGCGCAAGTGGCAGCGCAAACGCCGCGCCAACTCCAATATCCAACACCAACGCTGTGGCGAGAGCCGCCTTCACCCATCGGGCACGCTTCTTCTCGAATGATCCCAGCCACTCCTCGCCCCACACTGCGCCCGCCGCGTACAACATCGGATACGCCGGCGCCAGGTAGTAGTCACGCCCTTTCGCGACCACAAACAACAGCAGCGTAATCGAGTAGGCCCAACCCAACAGTCGGTAATCCCTTCCACGTTCGGCGAAAAAATAAAAGTACAATCCCGCAAGGGCCAACGGAAACGCCAGCAGCGTCAACTCCAGTTGATCCGGCAAGAAATTCGCGGTTAGCCCTTCGCCGACGTCACGCGTGTGGATGAATTGCAGAAATCGCAGCGAGACAAACTGATGCCGTGCCTGCCACAAAAAATTTGGCAAAAAAATTACCAGCGCGGTCGCCTTGCCGAACCAGAACCATTTGCTCCGGAAGTACTTTCGCGCAGGAGTCAGCAACATGCCTCCCCCGATACCCACCGCGAAAAACAACATGGTGTACTTCGAAAGCATCCCGAGACCGGCAGACGCGCCAATCGCCACCCACCATCGCGCGTCCTTCGACCGTAGCAGTCGTATCAGAAAGTACGCGGTCATCACCCAACACACATAATCAAAGGAGATGTACTGCATCAGCGCGCCGCCTCCCAGGCAGAAGGGAACTCCAGCCACCGCGGCAGTCAACTGCGTCCATCGTCCGCCGCCCAGTTCCTTCGCCATCAATCCTGTCAGCACCACCGCAATCGCCTGCACCACCGCGGCAAAGAAACGAAATCCCACCAGCGAAGTGCCAAATAGCTCCAGCGCAATGCGCCCAAAGAACGGCGTCACCGGCGGATACGCCACGTAACCCCACGCCAAATGCCGCGCATCTTCCAGCACCGCGAGCTCGTCGCGATTGAATCCGTAACGATTTCCCGTTAGCACGTGCACGACAACGGTCGCGATTCCCACGTACGCCAGCGGGGAAGTGTCCCGCATCCAAAAACTCTGCTTGTCTCCCAATTCCATTCCGTTCAACTCAGCCCTTCCGTTTGCTCTTCCAATAACGCATTCGCTCCCACTAAATCAGCAATCGCGCGCTTCCGCCACACATGATTTGCCTCCGTTCACTGCCTCCAGTTTTGGAGTGCGGTGGCTAGCCGCCGCTTTACGGTCCGCGTGTCTCCGTCAATTCGCTGTAACCAAAAGATACTAAATTAGTTACTCATTTCATCGAAGGAGCCTCACCATGGACGAAATTGCCATCTCGAAATTCAAAGCCACCTGTCTGGCGGTCATCGATCACGTCAACAAAACGGGTAAGTCCATTGTGATTACACTTTTTTGGCCAACCGCTAGCCGAACTTCGCCCGGTTGGTTTGCACGTCCCCACGTCGTCGCTTCGGTCACCGCACGCACACCGGCGTAATTCTTGGCGACATCGTGTCGCCGGTCGGCGAAGAGTCGGATCAGGAGGCCGCCCAGGAACCGGATGAAAACTCCAAATGAACCTTCTTTTGGACACGCACATCTGGATCTGGAACGACCTCCAGCCCGAAAAAATCAGTTCCCAAATCGCTCAGGAGTTGGCCAGCTCTTCAAACGAGCAGCAAACCCAGCTCCCAAATGCTGACGGGAGATAGCCAGAGATCGAAAAAGAAGAAAATCACCATTCCCACCGAGTTTCATCTCTGGGTGGCGGAATCAGCGAAGGATCTACAGTTGAAAGAAGTCCCCTTCACATGGGAGGCTGCTCAGGAGCTGCGTTTCACGCATGTCGTTCAGAAAGATCCCGCCGACCGCTTCCTGGCCGCAACCGCAAAAGTCTTTGACATGACGCTGCCGGGCGTCTGCTGGAAGTGCCCAACCTGAAAACTTTGCCGAACGTTACCTAGCAACTTCCAGAAAAAATCCGCGATCTCACGCCCCACAAAACAAAACCCCCGGCAAGATTTCTGGCCGGGGGTTACTGCATCCAATGAATATTTCCGTTAGCTGGGATTTTTCTGCAGTTCGTCCAGCGCTGCCAGCACATCCTCGCTATGTGTCTTCACATCCACGTTCGTCCATACCTTGCGTACCGTTCCATCCGGTCCAATCAGAAACGTGTGCCGCGCGGAAAGCTTCATCACGCCTCCCATGTTCATCACCGAATCGTACCTCTCAGAAACATCCTTCTTAGTGTCCGCCAGCAGCTTGAACGTCAAGCTCTCCTTGGCGCAAAACTCCTGGTGAGACTTCTCATCCTGCATGCTGACACCCAGGATCACCGCGTTCTTCGCATCGTACTTCGCCAGATCCCTCTGGAAATTGTGCGCTTCGATGGTGCAGCCGGTGGTCATGTCCTTCGGATAAAAATACAGCACCACCCATTTCCCTTTGAAATCGTGCAGGCTGATGCTCTTGCTTTCCTGCGAATTCAGTGTGAAGTCCGGAGCCGCCGTTCCCACCGCCGGCGCCTTATCGCCTGCCCGCATTCCCGCCGCAAGCATGGCAATAATGGCGATGACCACGATTGCTGCTCCCAAAACCCACATACGCGCCGCCTTTTTCATTGTTTTGCCCCTAATCGAAATTGCGCAGGAAGCTAATTCTACATGTTTGCGCTGTCTCGTGGAACAAAACATATTCAGGGGCAAGCGGCCAAAAGGCTCTTTGCGAAGGCGAGTATGGAGAGCGGTTTTACTTCTTCACTAAGGGAGCTCTGGCAACGGGTGCTTCGATGACGTATTTTTTTGCTTCGGGGCTACGCGGACTCCAATCCACTGGCGGAAACGTCACGCGCCAGAAGCGCGGGCACGGTTCCGAAAACTCGATAGCCACCTCCGGCACCCCGTCTTGACCGAAGAAGATGTCCACCACTGTGCAGTTTATGTGCTCGAGCGTGGCATCGTTTTTCAAAGTCAGAATCTGGCCCGCCATGACCGGTTCTTTCAGGCTTAGCAGCGCCCCAAAAGAGTTCACCACGATGGTCCTGGTCTCCTCCATGAAGCTCGATTTGTTGGCGCGCTTGCCGGTTACTTCAAGCCGTACAGCCAGCAACACGCGTTGGCTTCGTCGCTGGTTTACGAAATTACTTGGCCGTCCAGGCAGTATTCCACTCACGTCGCTCTCCTCTTATTCATATCGACATGCATGACGACCTCCATTGGCGAAGGAGTCTTGCTTACACGTCGGAAGTAACGGTTCGAGTGAGGAAACTCTTAGATTCACTTACAGATGGCAGGCTTCGCGTAGGCGGCCATCACAACTCCCAAGCAATCTTGTTCCTGCAATGATTCGAATAGCGATCACTCCACGCAGTGTTGAGATCGGCCTCGCGACAAACGCATCTCTCCCTCGCATGTCCCGAGAGCAAACTTCTCAGATTCGGTACGGAGCGTTTCAAACCGGAAAGCCGCTCCTCGCAAACCTCTCACAAACGTGATAGACACGAGTCTTCCCTGTTTGCTCCCAACCAATGACGCTGAAAATCAATCCGCCCGCCAAGGTTGTCGAACACACCAAAGTACCGAGCCTCCTGCGGCGCTTCTTTTCCATCCTCGGGCCTGGACTGATCACCGGCGCGGCCGACGATGACCCCTCTGGAATATCAACCTACTCCGTCGTGGGAGCGGCCTATGGATATTCCACGCTCTGGATTGCGTTGCTCACGTTTCCCCTGATGGCCGCCATTCAGCTGATGTGCGCGCGGCTGGGCATGGTTACGAGTCGCGGGCTGGCCGCTTCGGTGCGAATGTACTATCCGCGCTGGGTGCTGTGGGGAGCCTGCTCGATTCTCGTGCTCGCCAACGTCATTAATATCGGCGCGGATCTGGGAGGCATGGCGGAGGCGACACAACTCGTCACAGGTGTCCGACCGCTGATCTGGGTTCCATTTTATGCACTGCTTATACTTGCGCTGTTGGTATGGGCTTCCTACCAGCACATCGCGCGGATCTTCAAGTGGTTGACGCTGGTGTTATTCGCGTACGTTTTGACTTCATTTTTCGCCCACGTGGATTGGAAGCAAGCGCTCGCGGTAACCTTCGTGCCGCATCTCGAGTGGTCGCGCGGATTTCTGGCCGTCCTCGTGGCCATCCTTGGCACCACCATTTCGCCTTATCTCTTCTTCTGGCAGGCCGCCGAAGAGGTGGAAGAAGAGCACGCCAAGGATCAACTTCACGCGAGCAAGAAGCGCGTGACTTCTACGGCCCTACGCTCCGCGCGCGCCGACACCATCGTCGGCATGTTTTTTTCCAACTTCATCATGTACTTTATTATCCTCACCACTGCAGCCACTCTACACGCGCATGGACACGCCGACATCACCACGGCTCGCCAGGCCGCCGAAGCTCTCCGTCCGCTCGCCGGCAATGGAGCCTATCTGCTTTTTACGCTGGGGCTGATCGGCACTGGAATGTTGGGCGTCCCGGTTCTCACGGGATCCTGTGCGTATGCGGTGGCGGAAAGTGCGGCATGGCGCGGCTCCATGTCCGATAAGCCGAGAGACGCGCGCAGATTCTACGCCGTGATGATTGTGGCCATGGCGCTGGGCGTGGCGCTGAATTTTGCCGGTTTCAACGCCGTCAAAATGCTGTTCTGGTCGGCCGTGATCAACGGCCTCCTGGCGCCGCCGCTGATCCTGCTCGTCATCCTGCTCACCAGCAGCCACAAAATCATGGGCCAGCGCGTCAATTCGCCGCTGCTCCGCTATCTAGGCTGGATCACGTTCGTCGTCATGTCCGCCGCCGCAATCGGCATGATCGCCACCTCTTTGTAGCGGCCGCCTTCTGCTTGCCCTGACGAACGAAGGGAGGCGGCGCTTTTCTCCCGGGATTTCACTACTCTAGGTTCGCTCGTCTTTCCAATCGAATCCTTAACTCCGACGGCACCCCTGTTCGAATTGCCGACGCCCTCGCCGCGACCCATTGCTATCATGCTGTTTGTCGCATCGCGGCCTTTCCATGATTGCCACTGAATCTGAAGTTGAGGAAGCCAGCCACTGGGGACCGTCCGCCCTGCGTCAGGTGCGAGAGGCACGTCGTGTCCAGCAAGAATCCCTCGCCCCGCAACGCTCCAAATGGATTCGCGCCAATCGCTATTTTTACGACCGCCTGAAGCGGCTGCTGCGCTTCATCATCGATCCACAGAAACGCGTCCTGGAAGTTCGCTGCGAAACCGGTCATCTACTGGCTTCTCTGGAACCCGCGCGTGGCGTCGGCGTAGAAATCAGCGACGCCATGGTGCAGACGGCGCGCGCCGAAAATCCGCAACTCGAATTCTTGTGCGCGGAACCCGAAGAGCTTTCGCTCCACGAGACCTTTGACTACATCCTCTTCAACCACATCTTCGATACCGTCGATATCCTCACCGCCTTCCAACGGATCCGCGAACATTGCACCGCGGACACGCAACTCGTGGTCATCAATTACAGCCATTTCTGGCAACCGCTCCTCGAACTGGCCACTAAATTTGGCCTGCGTTCGCGATTTGTAGAGCCCAACTGGGTCACCGAAAACGATGTTCGGGGCTTTTTGCGCCTCGCCGGTTTTCGTTTGGTGCGCATGCACCGCCTGATCCTCTTTCCGAAGTGGATCCCTATCGTTTCGACAATACTCAATGATTTTTTCGCTCGCTTGCCCGGCATCCGTCGCCTCTGCCTGATGCAGGTGATGGTTGCGCGCCCCATTACGGGCGGTACGCGTGAAGACGACGTGACCGTCTCGGTGATCGTCCCCTGTCGCAATGAAGCCGGCAATATCCAGGCCGCCGTCGAACGCATTCCCTCCATGGGCAGCGCCACGGAAATTATTTTTTGTGACGATAAGTCCACTGATGGCACCGCCGACGAAGTCCGTCGCATGCAATCCCTGCACCCCGAAAAAAATATTCGCCTGTTGCAGGGTCCCGGCATCTGCAAAGCGGAAAACGTCTGGACCGGTTTCCGCGCCGCGCGTGGCGACATCTTGATGATTCTCGACGCCGACCTCACCGTGATGCCGGAAGAGCTGCCAATGTTCTTCCGCGCTCTTGTCCTGGGCCACGGAAGTTTCATCAACGGCAGCCGCCTCGTTTATCCCATGCCGGATCTGGCCATGAAGTTCGCCAACATCATCGGTAACAAATTGTTCGGACTGCTCTTTTCCTATCTTCTGGATCAACGCATAAAGGACACGCTATGCGGCACTAAAGTCCTGTGGCGCAAAGATTGGCTCCGCCTGGAGCCGCACCTGGGCACCTGGGGCATCAAGGATCTTTGGGGTGATTACGAATTGCTGTTCGGCGCCAGCAAACTCCATCTCGAAATCGTGGAAGTGCCGGTGCACTATCAGGAACGCATCCACGGTGTCACGAAAATGAATCGCGTCTTCGCCAACGGCTTCCGCATGTTGCGCATCTGCTGGCACGCCTGGCTTCGCCTGGGAGGCTGATTCCCATTGTCCTCCGCGCTCTTTCGCCGGCTGCTGGCCCATCCGCTTACTGCTTCGCTCGATTTGGACGATCCCACGACCACCGAACTTCGCAAACAAGTCATCCTCTCCAAGCCGTTTCTGAAGTCGATTTATGACGAATGGTATGGGATGCTTGCGGCGGCTGTTCCGCCGGGCGAAGGGCAAGTCCTCGAACTAGGCTCTGGCGGCGGTTATTGTGCGCAATTTATCCCTGAGCTCATCAGTTCCGAAGTCTTTTCGTGCAAGGGCGTGCAAATTGTCGCCGACGCCCAAAATCTTCCATTTACGAATGGTTCGCTGCGCGCCATCGTGATGACCAACGTCCTCCATCATCTTCCTGACGTCCGGAAATTTTTCGCCGAAGCCACGCGGTGCCTTCGTCCAGGGGGAAAAATTCTGATGATCGAGCCGTGGGTGACTACCTGGTCGCGTTTTGTCTACGGGCGCCTTCACCACGAGCCGTTTCATCCCGATGCGCAGGATTGGTCTTTCGCAAAGACCGGGCCGCTCACGGGAGCCAACGTCGCGCTCCCGTGGATTTTATTCATGCGCGATCGCGAAAGATTCCAGGCTGATTTTCCTCTGCTGTCCATCGATCAGGCCCACCCGTTCCTGCCATTCCGCTACCTCGCTTCCGGTGGAGTCGGCATGCGCAGTCTCATGCCAGCCTTTACACACTCTGCGTGGGCGGGCGCCGAGCGTCTCATGGAATCCCAGATGCACCGCCTAGGGCTTTTTGCGTTCATCTCGCTTGTACGACGGGAGAGCGCCGCCTGAAACCATGCTGACCACCAAAACAAAAGTGGCTCTCGCTGGCGCCGCCTATCGGGTCGTTTCATTCGGCCGCTCAGTTATCGGCAAGAATGACGAAGTCGTCGTGGAACGTCACGGCATCCGCTGGCAGCTCGATCTGCGCGAAGGTATCGATTTTTCCATCTACCTCTTGGGCGCGTTTGAACCCGGCACGCAAGCCACATTGAAAAAACTCGTCAAGCCCGGCGATGTCGTCTTCGATGTTGGTGCAAACATCGGCGCGCACACTTTGGGCATTGCGCAGTCGGCCGGTCCACAGGGCCGCGTCTTTGCCTTCGAGCCCACCGATTTCGCCTTTGAAAAACTATGCCGCAACCTCGCGCTGAATCCGGATCTTGCCGCGCGCACGTCTCCGCAGCAGATTCTTCTCGCGGCATCTTCGTCGGACCGCAGCGAACCGCAAATCCACGCCAGTTGGCCGCTGCAAAGGTCTAACGACGTGCATCCCAAGCATCGCGGCCGCCTGGTTTCCACCGCTCGTGCCAGCGTGGACACGCTCGACTCCTTCGTGGCACGCAACAAAATAGATCGCCTCAACCTGATCAAGATCGACGTCGATGGCCACGAACTCCCGGTCTTGCAGGGCGCGTTGGAAACACTGCGCCGCTTCCGCCCGATGCTGGTGATGGAAATGTCACCGTACATCCATGCCGAACACAATCATGCCTTCGCCGATTTCGTTGCGCTTCTGAAATCGCTCGACTATTCTCTCCGTGACACGGACTCCAACGAAGCCGTTCCACTAGACCTGGCGCAACTCGAACACCTAATCCCAGACGGCGCCAGCATCAACGTAGTAGCCACCCCCAACCGCGCGGAAGAAATCCTCCCCTGGGCAACTGAGACAAAATAATTGAGTTTAACGGGAGGGCACGACTTCCGTCGTGCCGTTGCTCCCAGACGAGAACGGGCTTTAGCCCCGACAAGCAATTTCCTACGAGGCCCGCCGGAACGGAATTACCGACGCCGTGCTCGGCTTACTCTTCGCAGGCATCGCGGCCATGTACTGGCACAACTCGCACCGATCAAAATGATGGATTAGTTTCGAATACGCTTCCTGATACTCCGCGCGCAGTTCAAGCAGAGACTGAATCACCTGTTCGTCCTCGCGCCCAGATCGCTCATACCCTTCCCGCTGAATCTTGAAACCGTCGAATGCCGCTTTCGATGCCGCGAGCAGCCCTTCATATTCCGGACACATTGCGGTCTTCAGTGCGAATCTCGTTGCCATGTCGTCCTCCTATACCCTTTAACCGTGAAAGGCGCGGCACTTTTACCAATGCAATTCGCAATCCATTCGTTTCGGCGATGTATTGTCCCCTTTGCGAGTACTTTAAAAAATCGAAGCGTGTGCTTGTTTCAGAATCACGAAAATTCTTCCGGTACTAGCTGAAACCACTTCGCAACAGCTACTCTCCAACAAAATTATTCTTACGAGGATCCATGCGTCAATGTCGCTGCCCATTTTGGAGTGCGGCGGCTCGCCGCCGCTTTTTTCCACCGCTCCAACGTCTACGCCACAACTGAACTTGAGGTTATGAGCGAGTCCTCTAACACAACGCGCGCCGACAGCTTTCGCCATCCGCACGCTTTTGTGGCACAGCACGCTCCTGCATCTCGGGCAGTCCGCGAGATGATTCCTGGCTGCTCTCTCGTCTAAAACACGTCAGTGCTGATTG
>Ga0070765_100003076_pt1 | contig 10666 bp, 14 predicted proteins | sample HubBroMetageWFT5_FD_71516 | JGI IMG/M metagenome (GOLD analysis project Ga0070765, IMG submission 71516) | Warmed and freeze-thawed soil microbial communities from the Hubbard Brook experimental Forest, New Hampshire - Hubbard Brook CCASE Soil... | ecosystem: Environmental > Terrestrial > Soil... | reverse complement strand
GGCCCTCGCTCGCCGGCGTGCCGAAGCCGCAACGTTCGCGCATGCCCTGGCGGAATTTTTCGCGCTCCTCGGGCGTCATGTTTGCCCAGCGCCCGCCCATGCGACGGCCAGAGTAGCGGCGGTGCCATCCGCGGCCACTCACGCCGCCGAAGAGGATGCGGCACAGCACCAGCATCGCCATTGCCTGCCAGAAGGTGATCAGGCGCCAGCCGAAGAGCCCCGGCAGCAGCCAGTTCCACAGGCTCATCACCACCCAGCCGCCGAAGGCCATAAATACCGCGATCCCTATCATCGCCGCGGGAATGATGAAAAACAGTTTCTTTCGTTTCATGTTCGGTCCCTCACGCTTTCGTAAATTCGTCGTAGATGCTTTGCAATCGCTCGCGTAGATGCAGCACGGCATAACGTTTGCGCGAGAGCAGCGTATTCACGCTCACGCCGGTTTCGGCGGACATCTCCTTGAAGCTGCGGCCCTCGATCTCGTGGCCGACGAAGACTTCGCGCTGCTCCTCGGGCAGCTCGTCGAGCGCATCTTCAAGCTCGTCGAGCAGCACGCTCCGCGCGAAAAGCGCATCAGGCCCGGCATCGGGCGAAGGCAGCAAGTCTTCCAGCAACCGCGACTCATCTTCGTCGCTTGCCGCAACTGCATCGCTCAAGCTCTCTGGCGTCTTCTTGCGGAAGAGGTCAGTGATGCGGTTGCGCGCCACGCGAAACAGCCATCCAGTCACGTGCTCGATCGGCATCAGCAGCCGGTTCGCTTCGACCAACTCGTAGAAGACTTCCTGCAGGATGTCTTCTGCATCGAGCGGATCAGGCACACGCCGGCGAATGAAGTTGCGCAGCCGCGACTGCTCCTGCTTGACCGCTTCGGTGATCCGCCGGTCCTGCTCGAGGGTCATGCGCTCCAGGCTCGCCGCGTCCTTCATCTACTGATGTAGACGAATGAGGGGGTGCGAATATTGTAGGGGTTCGGCGGTTTTTACAACCCGATGACACGCACGAAGTCGGGTGTCGGATAGTATTTGTAATGCGGTCCGTGAGGAATGGAGTTAGGCATGAGTGAAATCAAGGAATTTCCCTACGAAACCCGGCTGAACGTGCTTTGCCAACCGCTGGAAGTGATCGATGAAAAGGCCCTGGCCGCCGCGTGTACGCACGAGTGGTACAACCAGACGCTTTGTGCGGTGAATGATTCCGTGGTGCGCCTCGGGGTGGTTGAAGGAGAGTACCATTGGCACAAGCACGACACGGATGACGAATTCTTCTACGTGGTCGAAGGCCGGCTTCTGATCGATCTTGAGGATCGCACCGTGGAATTAGGTCCTCGCCAGGGTGTGGTTATTCCCAAGGGCGTGATGCATCGTCCGCGGGCGCCACAACGCACCGTGATGCTGATGGTCGAGCCGAGCAACATCATTCCGACGGGGAACTAGTCGCGCTGGACTGTTCTGTGCGCCCCAAGTGAGCTCAAGACTATGTTCGTTGGTCACTACGGTGTGTCATTTGCGATGAGACCTGAGGTGAAGCGCTTGCCGCTTTGGGTCTGGTTTATTGCGGTGCAATGGATGGATGTCGTTTGGTCGGTTCTAGTGCTGTTGGGTGTTGAGAAGGTGCGCATTGTCCCGGGTTTCACGGAAGCCAATGCGCTTGATCTTTACTACATGCCATACACGCACGGATTGCCCGGATCGATTCTGCTTTCGCTCATTCTCGGCGGGATCGTATCGCTGTTTATCTCAGGAAGTCGCGCAAGAACGATGCTTCTGGTGGCGGGCGCCTCATTTTCGCACTGGGTCATCGATCTCCTGGTGCATGTGCCCGATCTGCCTCTTTACGACAACACAGCTAAGGTCGGTCTCGGTCTTTGGCGGCACGTTATTTTGAGTTTTCCGCTGGAATTGATCTTTCTCGGATTGGGTGCGTGGCTCTACGCGCGGTCGACGACTTTCAAGGGAGCCAGGGGCCGGTATGTCTTTTTCGCATTTTTGATCTTCCTCGTAGTGCTACAGGTTTACGCAAACTTCGGTCCGCCGCCGTCCTCGCCTGGAGCCATGGCTGGTAGCGCACTCGCACTGTATGCGGGATTGGCTGGGTTGGCTGCGTGGGTTGAGCGAATCGCGACCCTCTCGACCGTAGATAAAGCAGCGGAATTACTTAGGAACGGTTCCGATACATGACAGCAGCACCGAAGCGGCTGTCGGATCGTAGATTGCGGATCATTTTCCCCGCGTCATCAGCATCACGATTATGAGCATGAAGGCGGCCGTCCCCCAATGAATCAGAATCACTGGCGTGAATACCCAGGCCGCATGCCTTAGGACGATCAGTCCATCGAAGACCGGGATAAGGGTCAAGACGCCGATCGCACAGGCCAGCGCTTTTCGATTACCGAAAGTAAGCAGTGCGAGCACCAGGATGCCGGATACGACATCCCTGGCAGCCTTGATTGCGAGGAGATCGCCGTCACGCTGGTCCCGCAGAGGCACACCGTATCCAAGTGCACCGGCGGCTGGGTCGAGGAACTCGCGAATTCCGATAAAGACAATGCCCAACGCGACGACTATCGAGAGCAGGCCCGATGGGGAAAGAATCTTCATTCTCGCGCCCGTTGCAATACCACCGTTCATTTGCTGGCTCCGATCTGGCAACGGCTTGCTCCACCTAATTAAGCACCATTTCCGGCGGCGCAATACTTAGGATGCGGACGACGGCGCTTTGGTCTCCTCACAACTGAGGTCATATTTGCGCCAAGTTTCCAGTCTGAAATATCAATCTGCGGCGATGGCGTCAGGCTTTCCATTACTATTTCCCGGTCAGTGCGAAGACAGACGGAAAGGCTGGCACTCATGTCGAACGAGCGCATCGAAGCGACGGCAAAGGTAAATGGCGCCGAGCTTCTCTACGAGATTGACGGCGCGGGCGAACCGCTACTTCTGCTGCATGGCGGGACCGGGTGTCATGGCGATTGGGTCTATGCCAGGCGCGAACAACTGGTAGACGAATACCAGATCATTGCACCCGATGCACGCGGACACGGACGGTCCACCAATCCACAAAATACAATCACGCATCGGCAATGCGCGTTCGACACGCTGGCTTTGCTCGATCACCTGGGGGTTAAGCGCTGCAAGGCGATCGGAGTCAGCATGGGCGGTAACATCCTGTTGCACATGGCGACGCTGCAGCCGGAACGGATCGAGGCCATGGTGATCGTCAGCGCAACAATGTATTTCCCGGAGCAGGCGCGCAAAATCATGGCGGCCGTTCCGGCGTCAGAAAACCAGCCGGCGTCGGAGTGGGACGCGATGCGCAAGCGTCATCATCTCGGCGACGAGCAGATTCGCGCCTTGTGGGAGTGGGCCCACGCCCTGAAAGACAGCCGTGACGACATGAACTTCAAGCCCGCCGATCTGGCAGCAATCAAAGCGCGTACGCTGATCGTGCAGGGAGATCGCGATCCTCTTTACCCGGTAGAGATGTCACTCGAGATGTATCGCGCGATTCCGAATTCCGCACTGTGGATTGTTCCTAACGGCGGGCATGGACCCGTGTTCTTCGATGCCGCTCCCCAGTTCGCGCAGACGGCGATTGCCTTCCTTCGGACCTAGCGTCGTTGGCTGGTCTATTCGATAGGTGGAGTGACGTACACCCTGACCTTCGACGAGGCTGTGCTCCAGAACTGTGGCTGTTCGGTATTGGGCTTCTATTCCGGCATGCCGGGTGGACCTGTTTTCAGCAACAACGCTGATATCCTGACCTACCCGAACTACAACTATGTCGGGTATCCGTACTTGAGCGCCCCAGATGTAGTTTATGAAGGCGGGGTGACTCATGGGCCGACGCCAGAGCCCGGGACCCTAGTTATGCTGGGTTCGGGGATTCTTGGCTTGGCGGGTGTAGCTCGCCGCAAGCTGATGCTGTACCCTATCTCACAATGTGGTAGTTCGAAGGGCCGGGGCATCTAGCGCCGGCCCTTTCATCTGCCGATCGAACCGCGAATCGCTTCTTGTTTCAGTTGCGACAAAACTTTTCCAGCGTCGCAGAAATGCGAATCTCCGCTGCTATACTTTCCGATATTGGCCGGGACTTCGGGGTGAAGCTTCGGGCCAGGAGAATCGCCGCTCCACCACTCGTCCGCTTTAAGCAACGTTTCAACGCACCGGCCGAATACCAACCTGCGATCGGAATGCGCGTCGAAGATCCTTCGCGCGAAAACCATTAAGGGCCGCAGATAGGATGGCCCACATCAGGAGCTGAAAATGCAATCTCGCAAGGCCGTGTTTTTTGCCGCTTTCGTTGCCGGCACGCTTCTGGCGATGACTACTTTCGCCAGCGCCGGCGCCTACTCCAACGTGTTTGCGTACGGCGACAGCTTATCGGACTTGGGCAACATCTAAACCGTTTCGGGCCACACCATTCCGCTATCGCCTCCTTATTACATGGGCCGTTTTTCGAACGGACCTTTAGCGGTGGAATACCTGGCGAACACGCTCCACTCGCCGCTAACCAGCTTTGCGTGGGGCGGAGCGACAACGGGAATTGGCGACTCGGGCGATGGCGGTACGCAGACGACGCTAGGTATCCACGGATTGCCGGGAATGCTTCTGCAATTGCAGGCTTCGATAGGCACGATCACGCCGTTCGCTCCGACTTCGCTGTTTATCGTGTGGGGCGGCCCGGATGACTTCATCACCAATGGAACGGTCGCGCAGGGAGTAACTGACGAACTCATGATCATCGGCGCCCTGCAGAGCGTGGGAGCGACGCACATTCTGGTTCCTGGCATGCCGGACATGGGGCTGACGCCCTTGTACTATGGCAATCCGGCAGCGACTGCGTTCAGCTTCGCGTTTGACCAGGCGCTGCAGGCCAGTCTTCCCAAGGGCGTGACGTATTTCGATACGTTTGGCTTTATGCATCAGGTTGTGTCTAATCCCAGCGCGTACGGGTTCACGGACGTGACCGATCCTTGCCTGGTGGGGCTCACGCCGTGCAGTAATCCGAATCAGTATTTGTTCTGGGATACCCTGCATCCGACGACGGCGGCCGACGCCCTTCTGGCAGGCCAATTTCAGAATTTAGTTACGCCGGAGCCCTCGACAGTCCTGATGCTGGGAACTGGAATTGCGGGATTGGCAAGAGTGTTGCGGAGAAAGATCTCGGCGTAGTTCAGCCTCAACGATTGGGAATACTTTAAGAGGCCATCGGCAGAGTTGCTGATGGCCTTTCGTTTGTTCCGGACTTTCGACCCGCGCTATTCGATCTCAATGGCCAGCACGATTTGCGTGCGGCCGCGCATTCGGCTAAAGAAGTCGCCAATGCGTTTCATCAGGCCGTACTTATGGACGAGTAGCGACTGTCCCTTGGCGGCTTCGTCGACCGAGCAGATGCGGGCGCGGGCATCGACCCATGCGCCCCGCAAGTCTCCGCGGATGTTGCAGGGCGCAATGCGCACCCTGGGGTTGTTCCGGATGCGCTTCGCCTTGCCGGAATCCGGCAGCGTGTACACGTAAAATGTCGTGGGCTGACGGCCCGGGTCTTGCGCAAACCACACGGGAGTGCGTACGCCTACACCCGTCTTACGGAAGGTTTCCAGGCTCAGGTGTTTGGCGTTGGCGAACTGGCCGATAGCGTCGGGCATGATGGCAGTCCTCTCCCATCATTATCCCAGACGATGCCAATGTCTGCGCTAGTGCGCACTGACTCCCATCGCGGGATACAACTCGGCGGGATACATGACGGCCCCGCCCTTGATCACAGTTTCGATGTTGCGGATATCGCTAATTTTCGTCGTCGGGTCGCCGTTGACGAGAATCATGTCCGCCAGCTTTCCGGGCGCGATGGAGCCGAGTTCGCTATCGCGCTTCATGATCTGCGCCGCAGTCAGCGTGGCCATGCGCAGCACTTCGGGTGCGGGGATGCCGGCTTCGTTGTAAATCTCCAGCTCGCGATGGAGGGAGTATCCCGATCCTTGATCGGTGCCCGCGACGATGGTGATGCCGTTGTCGTACAGCTTCTTCACCATGCGTACAAAGTTGGCGTAAGAGGCGCGATAAAGCCGGTCGGTGGCCGCGTCGGGGACGGGTAGGGCCTGTCCCGCGGCTTTCGAACCACGCTGAACTTGCAGCGGAAGCCGATCGAACATGAACGCATCCTGGCGGGGAATTGTGCCGGGGCGGTCGGTATAGGTTGCCTCCCAGATGGCCATGGTCGGATCGATGACCGTGTGGTGCTCCTTCAATAGCGCGATGAACTGGTTTACCTGCGCCGAGTTCAGGTCGATTCCCGCGGCGCGCTTGCCCGGCTCGATGAAGCGTGCCGGCGTGCGGGTTTCGGTAACGTCGGGCATGAAGTCGAGGAACACGAAATTCATGTGCTGGATTTCGTCGGCGCCATCGCGCACGAACTGTTCGGCGATCATGCCTGAGGGCACGTGGCCACTGACACGCAGACCGCGCTTGTGCGCCTCGTCGATGATCACGGGCACCAGTTCGGGCTTTACCGAGCTGTAAATCTTGATCTGCACATAGCCGAGGTCGGCGTAATGATCGACGCGCTCGCGCGCCTCTTCGGGCGTGGCGGCAAGGACTTTTACTGGGCCTTCAAACGGTCCGGGGCCATCGATAAAACCGGCGAGAATGATGCGCGGGCCAATCTGTTCGCCTTGCTCGATGTGCTTCTTGAGCCGACTGAGTTCGTCAATCGAGTTGGCCAGGTCGCGTCCCGTGGTGATGCCGGCGGCGACGTCAAGAAAGGCGTTATCGGGGCTGAAGTGCTGGTGCATGTCCCACAGGCCGGGCAGCAGCATTTTGCCGGTGCCGTCGATGACTTGCGCGCCAGACGACGCTGTCTGGCCACTCTCAGCGTCAACGCTAGCGATGCGCTCGCCGCGCACGGTGACGCGCTGTGCAGGCACAGTCTTCGCCGTTGCTGAGTCAAAGAGAGTGACGTTCTTGATTACGAGATCGCCCGCTGGATGGTGGGTGAGGTGTTTCGCGAGGCTGGCCGCGCGGGCCGATTGGATTTCATCCTGCGTCTTGTACAGGGTTCCAAAGGTGCTCTCGAAGCCGGCGCGTATCAGGCCCGACCAACCTTGCACTGCGGCAAAGGCATTGTGTTGGTCGTCGAGCCATAGGTAAGTGGGGCTGAAGTCGAGGCCGTCGACCTGGTAGAGCGTCACTATCACTTTCTTGCCGTTCGCTTCCACCGGGATGGTCTTCAACTCCTTGAGGCTGGCTTCGCCTCCGGGCAGCAGCGGCAACTTGCCGCCATTCTTCAGCAATCCTTGCGCCAGGACGTAAGAACTCGCCGGGCCAGCGTCGAGTCCGACAAAAAAGCGCCCGGCAGCGCTGCCGTGGCCGTCTTCGGACTGGTTCTTCCACGTCGCATCAGCGCCTTTGACGCTGAATGTCTCGTTCACCGGGTTCTTCATGTAGTCGACGCCCTGCGTCTCCTCGAAGGTGACGATGCCGCGGCCATCAAGGCGGTAGGTGGAATAGGTCTTGGGTCCGCGCCCGCGGTCGTTGAACTGGAAGAACTCATGAATCGCGCCGTCGGGCGTGGTCCACATGGCATCCTGTCCACCGGGAGTCTTGTCGATCAGCAGCATCCAGACGGTCGCGTCCTTCGGGATGTCGGGCGGCAGCGCCGGTAAGGGCGACTGTCCTTGTTGTGCAATCAGGCTAGTGGCAAAGAGAGCGGACAGCAGGAGGGGCAGAATGTGCAGGGAGGGTTTCATGGGTAGCCTTAGGTTTATACGTCGAATCGATGAAAATGTTCAAGTCCGGTTGCGGCTCGTGGTGGCCGTTGCAGGCCATCAGGTATCATCAAGCGATTCACCGAAGTTCATCACGGAGGGGAAATCGATGCGTCTGCTTTTGAACTGGTTGCTGAGCGCGATCGCGTTGTTGATCGTGTCGTATGTGGTGCCCGGGTTCCACCTCGAAGGATTTAAGGCGGCGCTGATCGCGGCCATCGTTATCGGGTTGATCAACGCTACGCTGGGTTTGCTCCTGAAGCTGATTACCCTACCGCTGACCCTGCTGACTCTTGGCGTGTTCTGGTGGGTCGTGAACGCGTTCATGTTGATTCTGGCGTCGAGGCTCCTGGCTCCGCAATTCATGATCAACGGATTTCTGGCGGCGTTCCTGGGGGCGATCCTGCTGTCGCTGGTAAACGTGGTGCTGCGTAAGATTGCCAGTGAGGTCACGGACTAGTCAACCTCCCCAAGGCCAAGCACAAACCGCCTTGGCTCACGAAAGGAGATCCCCGTGCCAGCCAAGAAAGCAACGCCGGCATCAGAGGATGCCGAAGGGCAGCTCAAAGGCTTCATCGAGAAATTTGAGCCAAAGTATCAGGGCTTGATCCGTTCCGTGCGCAAGGCGTTGCGGAAGCGAATGCCCACGGCCAACGAACTGGTTTGGGACAACTACAACTTTTTCGTGATCGGTTACTCACCCACGGAACGCCCTTCTGATTCCATTCTCTCGATCGCCGGAGGGGCGAGCGGTGTGGGGCTGTCTTTTTATCGGGGAGCTACTCTCCCTGATCCGCACAAGATATTGCTGGGCTCGGGTAGTCAGAATCGTTTCATCCGGCTGGAGTCGAAGGAAACACTGTTGCGCCGCGATGTCGACGCGTTGATCGCTGCTGCAATCGCTCAATGCAGGATGCCTCTGGCGGCGCAAGGCAAAGGAAAACTCATCATCCGGTCAATTTCAGCAAAGCAAAAGCCCCGTCGTAAGCCGGCGAAGTGACCGGCTATGGTTTGAGAGGACTGCGACGAACTGGCTGCGCGCGGAGTTAAAGTCAATCCACTCAGCTATCTCTTCTACATGCCTGCAGGCGAATTTCGTGTCGATGATCCCGATGGGTATTGCCTGCTAATCGGCCAACCGGATCAGGTGTCAGTCTAGTTCCGAACACGTCGAGCACCGCGCCGATCAGAGCGCCCGCAACCGTGGAACTGTCTCGGCGACATCGCCCTGTTGAAACATGCGGATTCCGGCGACGCCTGCAGCGCCAGCTTCAAGGCAGCTGCGTGCGTTGGCGAGGGTCGCGCCGCCGAGGGCAAGCACTGTGAAACTGTTCGGTAGTCCTGCCGTCGGCGAGCAGGCAAGTCGCAAGACCTTTAGGCCAAGTCCTTTCGCGCCAGTTGTGGACTTCTCGAAGATCGGAGCCAGCACGGCGAAACTCGCGCCGTTGGACTCTGCCTGACGCACATCTTCGACGCTGTGAGCGGAGACGCCGATGACCGGCTCGCGATCACTGTGACGTAACCACTGGTCGCGGATTTCGTCGGCGGGCGGAAAGCAGGCGGGAAGATGCACTCCGTCAGCGCCGACTGCGATGGCGATGTCGGCGTGGCTGTTGATTAGCAGCTTTGTGGCATCGGAGTTTTCACGAACTGCGCTGACAGCCTCACGCGCCAGTGGTTGCAACTCCTCTGTCGACAAGTCTTTTTCGCGCAACTGAATGAAATTGACGCCCGCGCGCGCGGCGTCGGCGACGCGGCGCAACAATGCGGAGCGCTGATCGGATTCGGTTCCGGCGAAGGCCTTACGGTCGGTGATGTAGTAGAGCAACATCGCGACTCGATTGTAGCTAGAATTAGGTTGTGCCGACCGTCCACAAACAAACTCGCAAGATGCTAAAGTCGCGCGCTCAGCCGATCGAGGTCCTTCGCACCGACGCATTCGCCGATCTGCCCTGGCTGGTGCACGGCTTCAGCACTCGCCACGGGGGAGTTTCCACCTGTTACGGCGGCAGGACGCTCAACCTTGGGCAAACCGAGCACGACACCCACGCTAACGTCGAACGCAATCGCGCGCTGTTTCTGAAGGCCGTGGCTGCTGTGAATCAAGATGGCAGCCTCTGGCCGCTGGTGCAGGTCAGGCAGATCCACTCGGCCATGGTCCATCGTATCGATACAGCTTCGGCTCACCCGCCGGCAGGAGACGGCATGATCACCAACACGTCGGGCCTGCTGCTGGTGATCAAGACGGCCGACTGCGTTCCTGTATTGGTTGCCGATGTAAAGCGGCGTGTGGTGGGTGCGTTTCATGCAGGGTGGCGCGGAACCGTCGCGCGAGTGGTGGAGAAGGGTGCCGGCGAAATGCGCCGCCAGTTTGGCAGTGCTCCGCGCGACCTGCGCGCGGCGATTGGACCGTGCATTCGCAAGTGCTGCTACGCCGTGGGAGCCGAAGTGCAGGCGGAGTTCGAATCGCAATTCAGCTACGCCCACGAGTTATTCGAAGAGGTGTTTGACTCGAATGCGATTCACATCAAGTATCCGCTGCTGTTTTTGAATCAGCGCGCGCCTGGACACGGCGATTTAGGGCCGGAGATCCATCTTGATCTGGTTGCGGCGAACCGTCGTCAACTCGAAGCTGTGGGTGTGCGGGCGGAGCACATCATGATCGTAGATGGCTGTACTGCGTGCGACACCAAGCGCCTCTTTTCGCATCGTGCTGAATTCGGCAAAACTGGCAGGATGATGGCGGTAATCGGGATTCGTCCGGAGTAGTTCACCGCAGAGGCACTGAGGCACGGAGGAATACGAATCTAAGTTTCGCGAACCATACTCTGCCTCAGTAGTGAAACAGTGTTTCCCCCAGAACAAAACCCAGCCACATGGCTGGGCTGAGTTCTTCCAATAGCAGAACTT
>Ga0070765_100003074_pt1 | contig 10667 bp, 4 predicted proteins | sample HubBroMetageWFT5_FD_71516 | JGI IMG/M metagenome (GOLD analysis project Ga0070765, IMG submission 71516) | Warmed and freeze-thawed soil microbial communities from the Hubbard Brook experimental Forest, New Hampshire - Hubbard Brook CCASE Soil... | ecosystem: Environmental > Terrestrial > Soil... | reverse complement strand
GCCTTCCGCACTCTTTTGCAAAACACCGGGGGTGGCACCCTCCCTGCCCGATTATTCTCAGCGCCTATCTCGTCTCGGATCGCTATCTGCTTTAGAATCCGCACTTCCGAAAAACGCGCCCGTAACTCCAGTAGAATCCGCACTTCCAAAACACAGGACTTAAAACCCTTTAGAATGTGCACTTACAGAAAAAGGGGGAGGGGGGAGGCGCCGAAGGGTGTCTGTCCCGAGCGAGGGGCCGGAGCGAGGGATCTCTTTTGCACACGAGTCCAGGAGTCTTCTCTGTCTTTACCTCGTTACTTCCTTACTTCTTTGCTTCCTGTTCTTGCCTCAGTCAAACAGATCCGGCTGCTCGCGCGTGATGCGGTCCCACAGCGGCTGGAATTGGAACCACCCGACCATGGGCATGCCCACTTGCGAGTGCGTCAGCTTCGCCGTTTCGTGAGGAATTTTGCGCGGCTCTCCCGCGGCTTCCGCCAGCAATTGCGCCTGGCAAGAGCGGTCCATGGTGATGAACCACCACGCCGCTTCGTCCACGGTTTGCCCGACGGTCAGCAGTCCGTGGTTGCACAAAACGGCCGCTTTCTTGTCGCCCAGCTTCTTGGCGATGCGGTCGCCTTCGTCGGTTTCGTAGACCACGCCGGTGAAATCGTCAAACACCACGTGATCCTCGTAAAACGCGCAAGCATCCTGCGTCAAGGGATCGAGCAGCCGCCCCAGCGAAGACCACGTCTTTCCGTTGAGCGAGTGCGCGTGCGCCGCCGCAATCACGTCGGGACGCGCTTTATGAATTCGCGAGTGGATCGCGAACGCCGCGGCGTTTACTTCCCTCTCGCCTTCCACCACTTCGCCGTGATCGTTGACCAGTAAAAGATCCGACACGCGAATCTGGCTGAAGTGCATTCCAAAAGGATTCACCCAGAAATGGTCCAGCCGCTCCGGGTCCCGCGCTGTGATGTGTCCCGCCACGCCTTCATCGAAACCGCACTTCGAGAACAAACGGAAAGCTCCGGCGAGCCTTTCTTTCCGGTGACGCCGCTCCTCCGCGGGAGTCGCAAAAGCTGGCGGGCGGGGCATTCGATCCAATCGCGATTTTGCTTGTGGCATAAAGTCCTCCTTGCTCTGTTTCGCCTACTATATCGAATTCTGGCCAACCGTGACGATCGTTTCTCTTGCCTTTGCGCCGGGCCGCCGCGCGAGTTCGCTACTCTGGAGAAAAGCGAAACGCCCCCGAAACTATCGAGGGCGTTTAGACAAAACAAACTGTGGAAGCTGCCCGGTAAATTATTGCTGCGGCGGCTTCGTTGGCGTCGGAGTGGCCGGCTTGGGTGTAGTTGCGGCCGGCTTGGGAGCCGCCGGAGCCGCGCCGGTCTTGACGGGATACGCCTGGTCATACAGGCGGATAATGTCCTGCGTCACATCGACTTGGTTCGAGGCGTAGAGAATCGGAGAATTCTGGCCGGACGTGTCCAGCACGACGCTGAAGCCGTTCTCGCGCGCGTAGCGGTCCAATACGTCGACCATTTTACGCCCGATGCGCTCGAGCACTTCTTGCTGGGCCGCGCTCGCATCTTCTTGAAAATCGTTGCGGCGGCGATCCAGCCGCTGCGTGAGGCGTTGGCCCTCCGCCGTCAGGCGCGTCTCTTCCTCCTGGCTCAGCTTGCCCTGGCCTGCCTGGAGTTTCTGCTGCAGATCATTGATCTGCTTCGTCATGGCGTCGATTTCCGAGGACCGCGGCGCGAACTGCGATTGCAATTCCGCCGAGGCTTGCTTGCCCTCGGCTGTGTTTCCGATAGCGCCGCGCAGATTGATGATGCCCACCGACTTGACTGGTGCGGCGGCGCCAGCCGCGGGGGCCGCCTGGGCCCATGCTGCTCCCGTGCCAATCAGGCATGCTGCGGACAGAGCAGCGGATTTCAAAACAATTCTCAAATTCACTTTATTCTCCTTGTTTTTTGGGTGATCTCGATTTCATCGAGAGCAACCGGAACCAACTCTTTAATTGGTTTGAACCTGTTTCCGCCTGCCTGCGCGATCCGCGGGCACCACACAAACCCCAAAGTATAGCGAGCCACTCGTCCCGCTGCAATCAGAAAGCATGGCTTCTTCCAACAAGCACGAGCCGCTTCCGGCGTTCCCTCTTCTCGTTCCCCGCCGCACTGACTCCACGCCAACGCGGCGTGGCCCGCGTGCCTAGTTCGGCATCGCCCCTAATTCGGCATCGCGAAGATGAGCAACCGGTTGTTGGCTTGATCCACGATGACAGCTAGATTCGTAAACTGGTCGATGGCCACGCCGAACTGACCAGAGCCCGGAAGTCCAATCGTTTTGACGGTCTTCAACGGACTCGCGGTCGTATCCACGAGTGATGTCGTTTTGCCCGCGAGGTTTGTCGTCAGGATCGCGCCGGTCTCGGGATTAATGGCCAGCGCGGTCGGGTTGATGCCGACGTTCACAGTGCTAAACCCGCCGCCTGGGTCGGGGTTAAAGGACGTTATGACATTGCCGCCGCTGGAACTTGCATAGAACACGCCAGGGTTAGCCGTCCCGGTTGCTACTGTCGGGTCGAAAACGATACCGGTGCTGGGAGCAGTTACGTTGAAAGGCGAGACACTGTTGCTAAGAGTGGGAGCTGCGAGTCCGATGTCCACGACTTGCAGGACCCCTTGGGTGGGCCCGTTTGTGAGTTGCAAGCCGGTGACCACGGCGATGCCCTGATTGTTGGTGCCGCGATCTGGATCAATGGCCACTGCCGTCGGTTGTTGTGGGACGGCGATGCTAACTGGGGTGAGCGTTGTGGGCGGACTGCTTCCGAAGAGCACACCGAGATTGATCTCAGTGACGGTGTTCGATCCCGTGTTCGCGACAAGGGTCACGCCCGTGGCATCGTTTATGGCCACTCCCGCTGGGTTCGTGCCTGTGGAGACGTCGGGAACCGCGAGTGAATTTGTAACCAGATTGACGATTGAGGCCGTGCCAGCACCATTGTTGGCAACGACGGCCAGTCCAAAGGGCTGGCTCACCGCGATTCCTTGCGGAGTAGAGCCAACGGCGATGGTGTGAAGGATCGCGCCGAAGTTAGGATTCTGCACCGTTTGACCGTTGACCGTCGCTGTCGGATTGATATCGATGACGGAAATGTTGTTACAACCACTGTTGGTGACTACGGCGATGGGAGAGAAGGGCCCGTTCATGAGTAGATCGGCAATGGCCACGGAGCTCGGATGGGTGCCGCCAGTGCTCGTGCAGACCTGAGAGAGGTCGACGGCTTGAATCACAAAAAAGTCCACGGCGTTGGACGCCACGGGGCTCCCGTTGATTGTGCTGACCGCGGTCAGCGCATAGCGATGCGGGAAAGAAAGATTCGCAGCTGGAACTGTGATGGAGAGCTGCCTGCTGCTCACTAATTGGACGTTGCCTTGGGGGATGGCTGTGCCATCCAACTGAACCTGTGTGGTGGCGTCAAAACCCGAGCCAAAGACTTGCACGCCGGCCAAAGCGGACGTCGAAGTGAGCGTTCCCTGCGGAACGGTCGCATTGGGAATGCCGCCGATCACGCCGGGGCCGGGATTGAGGCTAGGAACAAGAACCTCTGAGATCTGCACGGCTTTGACATAGTTGAACGGATTGGGGCATGGCGTAGGTATTCCGGAATTGGCAGGAGGAATTGGCTTGCAGGGGCCGAGATCAATGATGTCGACCTGGCTGGTGCCGGACATAAGAACGAAAGCCTGGTTGGTGACTGGATCGACGGCGACGCCGCCGAAAAGCTTCAGAGAATTGGTCGTACCGTTTGTGACTGCCAACGTGGCCGTGCCGCTTCCAGGCAAAGTGGTTTGGGTGTTAAACGTGGTCTGGTCGCCTGCACTTTGCGGGTTGACCAAGCAGGCCGCAGGCGGCGAGGACGGATTGCAAACAAAGGCGTAGCGCCTTGCGCTGACGGGATCGGAAATGGAAACCTGGTTGAGCCTGGAGTTATAGGAAACAATGGCATTCGAGTAGGGCTGCCACGCCACACTTGCAGTACCTCCGAGCTCAGACGAGTTGGCGCACGGGAACGTGACCGTATAAAACGTGCAGGTAGCAAAAAAGGATATCGAGCTAATGGTTTGGTCGAGATTATTGATCAAATTAATCTGCGGGCCATTCGAACCGGTGGCGTTGGGATCGGCAAGCGCGGCGGTGTTGGTGACGGGGTTGATGGCGATGCCTTGCGTGAACGGGGAGAGGCCGCCAAAAATCAAATTCGGGCTGCTGAAGAACACCGTGGCGGTAGTTTGAGTGGGAATGGTGACAGTGCCGCTGGAAGTGGAGTTAACGAAGTAAGTAAAACTTGTATCACTTATAGCAGAAACGCTGAAGGCGCCGTTGAAATTTTGAGTGGTGCTATTCGCGGCAGTGCCGGGCCCCGGAACGCCGGTGATGAGAACTGTACCGGAGTTCCCAGGGGTCAAGATGGGCGTTTGCGACGACTTGGGGGGTGTCAAAGTGACGGTAACGATTCCTGCTGCGAGCGTGAGGGACTGAATAGTAGCCGAGGCGGAAGGCTTGGTCACATCCACGCCTTGCAAGACGCCGGAACCGCCGGGGGTGACGAATGCGAGATGGCCGTGAGGGGCCATGGCGACCTGCGGATTGGAACCGGTGTTTAGAGTGACTTGAGCAAAGACGCAGGGGCCAGGGTTCTTGTTGCCAGAGGAATCGTTAATGCACCCAAATGGCGGAGCACTGCCAGTGTTTAAATTAATGAGGAAGCCAAGGTTTGCCGCGGTAGACGCCGCAGTAGAGGAATAAGCCACGACCGCCATATTCGTGTCGGGGTCTACGCCGATCGAGTAGGGCAACGGGGCCGGCGAGACCTGGCCCTGCAGCACTCCCGAAATATCGAGGGTAAACGGGGTGCCAGGAGCCTGAACAGGCGCTCCTGGAATTGGGAGAACCGTTATGGTTTGATCCCGGTAGTTGACAACCGCTACGGTGTGGTTGCTGCGATTTATGGAAAGACCAGTGGGAGCTTTGCCTACGGGAACGGGACTGCCAAGTGGGGTCAGAGTGCCACTTCCAATGCTGTAGAACTGCACGGCACCCGGTGTAGTGATGTCCGGTCCGGCGTCCGGGCCGACTTCGGCGACGGCAATCACCCCTAGAGTGGGATCGATATCGATGGCGCTAGGATTTGTGCCTGCAGCCACGGGACTGCCGACGAGTACGGGCGGATTCGCGGCGTAGCTCGGGAAGATGGCTAAATCCGTAATTGCGGGATTATTGGCAAACGGAGGTGGCGTTGAGCCACTTGACACGGAAAGAGGATAGAGACCGGGGAGCCCTGAATTAATCTGGTTGCTTTGCACTTGGACCTGCAGCTGCCGTGCGTTTGACAGAGGCTGCCCTTGGCCATTCGTCGTGCCAGACAGGGTGGTACCTTGGAAACTTGCCTGGGCAGACTGGCCGCCATTTCCAAAATAGCCTCCGTCAATAGTTATAGGGGTAGTACCTCCTGAAGAAGCCACCCCCTGAACTATGTCGTTCGGAGTCGAATTCAAGGTTGTCGGGCGTACCGGCAATATGTTGAAGCTAAACGTCCCGGCCGAGTTGCAGCCTGTTGGAAGAGGCGTGCCGGTGCATGTCGTGACAGGCTCGCCGGGATCGGTGACGGTAACAGTGACAGGGTTGGCGTTGGCGGTCGCCAGATTATTTGCAAAAAGGCGGACGCGAGCGCCCGTCGAGGACGGATTTGTGACTGTGCTAGTTGGAATCGGAAACAGAATCTTGACCTGGCCGCCCGCCGAGTTGATTGTCGTTACGTTATGGTTCGCATCCGTGAGGGTGATTTGTGAAGCCGAAGACATGTTCGGAGCGTTGAGATAAATATCCCAATAGGCGGCGCCTTGGGGAGCGATGGCGGGACTGATTCCGTTGAAGGTGATTGGCCCGCCTTGCGTGATGGTGATGGTGCCGATGTTGAAGCGCGTGGGGTCCTCGACAGAGGTCGCGACGATGGTCAAATTTGCGGGCGTAGTGCTGGCGGTCGCAGGCACACTGGCAGTAGGCACAACGCTGGGAGCACTGTAGATCCCATTTGCATCGATCGAACCGCACCCTGAGGCATTGCCGCTCACGGTGCAGGTGGGAAGCCCCGCGAAGATGTTGGGGGTCGTGGGGGTGGTACTGCTGGGAGTGGTCTGGGTGAGGGACCAAGTCACACCCTGGGCTTTCAGGTCGTTGGTGAGGATGGCGAAGAAGGGCTGCTTTTCGTTTGTAGGAACGGCGGCAGTGGTGGGATTGAGCGAGACGGAGATACCGGAGTCGATTTTCAACGAGATCGTACCAAGCCCGTGCTTACTAGAGTCGGCAACGGCTTGCACGTTGATGACAATGGTCAATCCGGGAAACTTGGTTGGATCAGGGAGAACCGACGGGGCAGTGAAAGTCGCGGTCCCGGTGGGCTGTGTATTGGAAAGCGTGCCAAGGGACCCGTCCGAGGGGCAAGCGATTTGGCTGGAAGCTACCGGGTTCGGGTTGGCGGTTGTGGCGGCAGGCGTCGTGGTGTACATGCACGGCTGCCAGGTGACGTTCGTGTTGGCCGGACCGACAACTGAGGCGTTCAGGGTCGTCGACTGGCCCAAAATGAGCACATTGCCTACAACGGATGAGGAAATGGATACGGTAGTGACGGTGGCGCCACTGCTGCCGCCGCCACATCCGCTAAAAAGCAAGCAGGGCGCGAGGACTGCCAGCGTCAAACAGCTCGAAATCTTCCACAACTTCATTTCCCTTGCCTCCAAAGTTCACGCGCGCCGAAAAGCTTGGGGCCGCGCCGGTCTGATACTTTCTCCACACGAATCCAATTTCTCTGCCGCTCTTTGCGGCTAAAAAGTCTTTCCTACCGTAAAGCGAAATGTCGTCTTGGGCTCGAAGTAGTTCAAGCGGCCCGGATTGTTCAAGAAACTCAATTGGGGCGCAATCTCGTTTTCCCAGAGGCCCGGAACCAATCTATCCAGCGCGTTCTTATCGTTCGCGAGCGTGGTTTGATTGACGAAAGGAAGCGGCGCAGCAATCTGCGAATGCAATCGGTTCAGGTTGTAGGCGTAATAAATCCGGAAAGGCGCCTGGACGATCGGGAGATTGACGCCGAACTCGATACCGACAGAATCTCTGGTACGGAAATTTGTTCCGGGAAAAATGCCGAGTGTCTTCGCCAGCGGGGCTGTGGGGAAGGTGGACTGTATGTTGGCGACGCCCGTGGGATCCAAGTGCAGGGCACTGGTTTTAAGAATTCCGTCCGTTCCCACATCACCGAAGAGCGACATCGTGACGGGACCTGCGATGGGAATGCGATATTCGATGTTGCCGGAAGTCTGAAAGTCGCCGCCGGGTAACGTGGCGGTGTACACCAAGACAGGAAGGCCGAAGGATCGCACCGCTCCTCCAGAAAGAGGATCGTGATAAGAAAGGGTTTGCGATGCCACCGTGGGAATGAAGACCACCGGGGAGATGGAACGAATGTCAAATCCGCGAAGGTCGTTTTCGCCGCCCATATAGAAGCGGCTGAACGGGGGCACCTCTCCGCCGCCGTATCCGGTGATGTAGGCGGTGGTGAAGTGCAGGCCGATGGCGTTGCGGCGCTTATTGATGGGATGGAAATACTTGATGTCAAAGACATTGCTGAGGGTTTTTACGTTACCGCCCAAGCCCGAGAATGATGCTGAATAATAAAAACTCTTGCCCTTGGTAGCGTTGATCGGGTTGTCGATGGTGTTGTAAGAGATGGACGGCGTAATGGAGCTAGAGACAATACCGTTCAGTGCGCTAGGACCGGCGATGGCGCGGAATTGCAACTGCTCGAATAACAATGTGGAGGCGGAATTGAAGGCCGTGATGTTGGTGCGGCTGAGGCCGTAGGAGAGGCCGAGCCTGGCAAAGGAAAAGCGTTTGAGAGGATAGCTTGCGAAGGCCGTAAATCCCGTGCTGTTCTGATCATAATCCTGTATGAATTGCGGATTGACGCTGACTTGTTGGCCGGTGATCAGCGCTTCCTGCTTGGCCTGGTTGAAATTGTACTTGCTGGTGAAGACGGTAAAGCCTGTGGAGATGGGCCGGTCGAAGAGATAGGGCTCGGTGAAGCCGAATTGCAAGACGCGTTGGAGTGAGCCAAATTGCGCGGAGAGAGTGAGCGTCTCGCCCAAGCCCAGGAAATTGTTGGTCTGATAGGTGAGGCCGATAAAGCCGCCGGCCAGGCCGCTGACGCCACCTTGCAAGCCGATGGACTGTTTTCCCTTTTCTTTGAGCTTGAGATTAATGTCGACGGTGCCGTCTTTGGTGTTCTTCTGAAGTTCGACGGACTTGTCGGCTTCAATCTTGTCGAAATAATTGAGCTGGTTGAGGCGCAGAATGCTGATGTCCCAATAGCGCTTATTGAAGAGCTGGCCTTCATCGATGAGCAGTTCACGGCGGATGACTTTGTCGCGCGTGGTGGTGTTGCCAGTAAAGTTGATGCGGCGGACGTAGTATTGCTTCTGCTCGTCGAAGTGCAATGTAAGGCTGATCTTCTTCTCGGCATCATTGATGTCGAAATCAGGCTCGGCGGTGAAATCGATGAAGCCGTACTGCCCGTAAGCGTCGGTATAGTTTTTGAGGGCTTTGCGGAGTTTGTCGACGTTCAGGATGTCGCCTTCCTTCAGGGGAAAAAGGGCTTTCAGCGGCTCCACTTTGAGCGAGAGCGCTTTGTCCGGGTCAGAACTCACGATTTTGAGGGTGCCCATCCGGTACTGTTCGCCCTCTTCGATTTTGATTGTGATGTTCACGGCCTTGCCTACGTGTGGCTTAAGTCCGGGCACCAGCGGAACACCTTTGTGGGGAACATCGACATTCTGTAAAACCGGGCCGTTGGGAGCGACCACGACACGGAAGTAACCGTTGTCCTGGTAGAGCCCGCGGACGCCGACTTCCAAGTCCTCGTTGAGTTTTTCACGGTCATACGTTTTGGTTAGGACGGGGATGTCCATGAAATAGAGCGGGATTCCGTAGGGGCGGTCGTGCTTCATGGAGCGGATCAGCTTGCGGTCACTGAAGGCGTGGTTGCCGACAAACTTGATGGTGCCGACTTTAACTTTGGGGCCTTCGTCAATTTTGAAGATCAGGATTACTGCGTTGCTCGACGCAATGCGTTCGTACTGCGGCGTAATCTTCGCAAACTGGCGGCCGTGCTCGCCGAGCAATTCCTTCAGCACTACCTCGGCCTTCTTGATTTTCGTGGGGTCGAAGGGGCTTTCCACGGAGAGGCCGACTTTGCGCTCTTTAAAGCGGTCGAGAATATCCGATTCCGTTATCGAATGATTGCCGTCGTAGCGGATGCGCCGAATTTGCGGACGCTCCTTCACATCGAAAATGATGATTTTGCCGTCGGCCCGGTCAGGTGAATCTTCCACGCGCAGCTTTACGTCCTCGAAGAACTGTGTGTTCCAAAGCGCCTGGAAATCGCGGCGCAATGTCTCTTCATTGTAGGGATCGCTCACGCGGCTGAAAATGCGCGCCTTCAGCGTGTCGCTGCGAATTCTGCGGTTACCGTAGAATTCGATGCGTTCGATAATGCCTTGCGGCTGGCCGCCGGCGGGTTGCGGCGCGCTTTGCCGGGCGGCTGCCTGCTCGGCTGTTGTAACCGAATCGGTTCTCGGTGAATCAGAATCAGTGCGGGAAGACAACCGTCGCGTGTCCGCGGATGCAGACGGGCCCGCGAGGAGATTTTTTTGCGTTGTAGCTGGTGAGCTGGCTGCGAGAAACAGAAAGAACGACGCGAGCCAGGCGACCCGAAACGCCAAAACTCCAAACGGCAAACAGACTCTCCTATAAGCGGCCGTTGAGGTCATCAAGGCCGCGCCCCCAAAACGCAATTTGTTTTTCTCCCGCCGGACCCGGTGTGGGCCGGTCGTGCGTTGACCCCGACCTAGTCGAGGTCTCCCATGCGTTGTGTCAGATTCGCTAGTGGATAACCGGGGTTGCCTCAACCACGGGACGGAACGCCAAGGCTTCACCCGCGACGTAAATTTGCAGCGTCGCTGGTCTCTGGATTCCTCCCTGGATGAGCGCCTCCGAGAGCGGATCTTCGACAAACTTCTGAAGAGCCCGCCGGAGCGGCCGTGCCCCATAGTTACGGTCCGCACACGTTTTCTCGAGGATCCACTGGCGAGCTTCCGGCGACAGCACTATCTGCACCTGGCGGTGGATCAGCGTATCGTTCAGCTGGCCCACGAGCAAGTCGATGATGCGGAGCAAATCTTCGTCGCCGAGCGCGTTGAAAATGATGACTTCGTCCAGCCGGTTGAGAAACTCCGGATTGAACGCCCGTTTTACTTCGTTCATCACCATTTCTTCGATGGTCTTCTGACTGGCTTCATCGGCGCCCGACTGGAATCCGATGGAAGTGCGCCTCTGCAAGTGCCGCGCGCCCAGATTGGAAGTCATGATGATGATGGTGTTGCGGAAATCCACGGTGTTGCCGAGACCATCCGTCAATTGCCCGTCTTCGAACACTTGCAGCAATATGTTGAACACGTCCGGATGCGCCTTCTCGATTTCATCCAAAAGGATGACCGAGTAGGGCGTCCGGCGGACACGCTCCGTCAACTGCCCGCCTTCTTCGTAGCCCACATACCCCGGAGGCGCGCCGA
>Ga0070765_100003073_pt1 | contig 10668 bp, 7 predicted proteins | sample HubBroMetageWFT5_FD_71516 | JGI IMG/M metagenome (GOLD analysis project Ga0070765, IMG submission 71516) | Warmed and freeze-thawed soil microbial communities from the Hubbard Brook experimental Forest, New Hampshire - Hubbard Brook CCASE Soil... | ecosystem: Environmental > Terrestrial > Soil... | reverse complement strand
CGGACGCCCCCCCGGCAGCTTGATGCGGGCCGGAACGCCCATGATCGTAATGTTGTCGGGTACATCGATCAACACCACACTGTTGGCGACGATCACCACATTGCTGCCGATCTTCACGTCGCCGACAATCTTGCAGCCCGCGCCAAAATAAACGTTGTCGCCCACCTGTCGGCATCCTGATCCGATCAGCGTTCCGGTGCTAACGGTGCAGTTCGCGCCCATCTTCGCAGGACCAATAATGATGCCGTACGGGGTGTGGATCACAAACCCCGGACCAATCTCCGCGTCCGGCGAGATAAAAATTCCGAAAAACATCTGGTTGAATCGCTGCCAGATAAGAGCAACCACCATCAACAATTGCCGCACAACCGGAACTCGAAGCTTTAGAACCCAATGCGAAAAGCGGTAACAAAGCACCGCCGGAGTTTCTAGCCGCATCAAGATTCGAAGCAGACCACTCTCCAACTTGCGATCTCCCGCTGCCGCCTCGAAATCCGCCTTTAAATTGTCGAACATAGTAACCTAGCTTAGTTCCCGGCTTGCTCGAGCCAACAGCAATTTTCTGTAAAGCCGGGGACGCCGTGATCTTAAAGTTTTTTGTAGATGGATTCAGGAATTGGAAATGTGCGCTGGTTCAGGACCGCGCCTAGCACTCGCGCTTTCGCGTTCTGTAGTTCCTGCGTCGCCTTGCGCGCGCTCTCTCGCCGCGATTGGTTCGCCTTGAGCACCAGCACCACGCCGTCGGCTCCAACGCCCAGAACCACCGCATCGTTGGCGTCGGTGATCGCAGCCACATCGACCAGGACGTAATCAAACTCGGCGCGCAATTCCGACATGCGCAACCGCATGCGGTCGGTCGACAGCAAGTTTTGTCCTTCGGCGACATTCGATCCGCAACTGACCATCCAGAGGTTCGCCCGTCCGACCGTCCGCGCGAAGCTGCGCACTGGGTCGGGCTTGATCAAGGCGTCCGAGAGGCCAAAATTATTTTCTGCAGAGAACTGCTCGTGCAACCCCGGCCGTCGCAGATTTGCATCGACCAGGCAAACCGATCCCGAAACCTGGCTGGCCAGCACGTCGGCCACACGGGCGCACACCCAACTGCAGCCGTTGCCCTGTTCGGTCGCCGCAAAAACGACGCTGCGCGGCGAATCGTTTCCCGGCATGATGAACAAACGCTGGACCAGCTTGGTGAACTCTTCGAGTTCGCTGGCGGAAATCGCCAGCGGCGAGGCCACCGGGCCCGAGAACACCACGGGCTGCTCCTGAAACGGCTCGGGCTCCGCCACCGGAGAAGTGGTGTAGAGAGCTTGCTCACGCCCAATTCGCTGCAACAGTTCGAAATTACGGCTCATGAATTCGTTTCTCCCAGTTCCTTAACCGCTCCGGGCAACAGATGTGCTACTAGACTCCGGGAATACGGGGCCTGATGTCAATGTCGCACCAGGACAGTGACGTTTCCCCCCGGCCCTTCAATCTCAGGCTCGCGGAGCCTGCGCCAGATTGTTCCGCTGCGCCGGAGTAATGTTGTACTGGCGAATCTTATAAAGCAGCCCGCGATAGCTGATGCTCAACAACTTCGCCGCGCGCTTTCGGTTCCAGCCGGATTCTTCGAGCGCCCGGCTGATGGCATGGATTTCCGTCTCAGCCCGTAGCGATCGCAGCGCCGCCCACGGAGCCCCCGGCGCTTCGGGCCGCGCCACCGTACCACCAGAAACTTGCGCCCCGGCTGGGGTTTCGTTTTCCGTTTCCATCATGCCCTTCACGTGTCCCTCGCTCATAACCGACCTCTCGTCTTCTCTTTCTTAAGAAGATCTTTGATTTAAATTATGCAAACTGGGAGAGAAATTTCGCCGTGCCCACTCCTAGGAGAGTGCCTTGCTACTCACAGAGCTTTCAATCGGTTCTACTTCATAACCCTGCAACCGGATCGATACCGAACGCTGAATCAGTTCCACCGAGATCACGAGCATGCGATCGCTTTCCTGCCCTACCAAAATCCCCTCAGTTCCGTTTAATGAACCGCTAAGAATCCTCACTCGCTGCCCAACCTTCAGAAAGGGATGGCTTTCAAACGGAACCTTGGCCGCCAGCAACGCCTGTATGTCCTCGATCTGGCGGTCCGGAATCGGCGTCCCCTGGCCCTGTATGCCAACGAAACTTACAATCCCGTCCGTGTTCAGGACCTGTATCCGTTGCTGCGGTTCGTAAGCCATTCGCAGGAACGCATATCCTGGGAACAACGGCATCTCCACCAGCTTGCGGCGATCGCTCCACTGTCTCAGCTCCGTCGTAATTGGGAGAAAGGTCGCGAAGCCCTGGCTTTCCAACTGCCGGGCCGCCAATTTTTCGTGGCGCGAGCGCGTCTGAACCGCGTACCACTTCATCGTCGCGGTTGCAGCATCCATCGCGGGGCTTGCGATTGCGGGACTCATGATTGATGGCACGAAAGTCGTTTCTTGCGACTCCGCCCTGTCGGTGGTGGCTGCACCCGCCGACCACGAATTCGTTGTGTAGCCCAAATGCAATTCTTCCTCGCTGCCCGCAAGTTCAAGGCAGGCATGCTCGTCCGTCATCTGATTTCAGGGGGAGATACAGTTAACGACCCGCTATTCGGCCAGTGGTTGCCGGGTTTCCCGGTCTGCCAACCCCGCCTAAGTTAGGTGTAGCGTACGAAAGATTGCAAATTACTGCAAGTGGCCAAAAGCCCTAGTGCCGAAAGTCTCCAGTCTCGATTTCTTCTGAAAATTATCTACCTAACCTATTGAAAACACGAATAATGCAGTTAGGGCACGTTGGAATTCTTCTACTCTCGCTTGGCACGTTGGAGTCTTCTACTCTCGTTTGGTAGGTGGCACAGCAAAATACCCCGGATCGAGCTCTGTACTAAAGGAGCTTTGGATTTTGTCCATAGCCGCGGCGGCATGATCATTCTGCAGCGTCTTACGGATCTCGCCTTTGACCTCCTCTAAAGGCGACCGATCCTTCCCATTGAGCTTGTAAATGTAGTGTCCGCCCGGATCGGTCACGACCTGCGAAACCTCGCCGACCTTGAGCTCGAAAATTGCGGTTTGATCGGGCAACAGCGTTCTCCGCACTTTACCCATAGCCGTCGTTGGAGACGCCACCTTAACTCCCGCTGCGTCAAATGCTTCTTTTTGCAGCTTCAGCATATCTTCGCCCGCCACGGCTCGAGCTCTCAGCTTCTCCGCCAATTGTGTCAGTTCTCGTTCCTCTGCCTTTGCCGCAGCGTTATCCTCCCGGCCATAGTCCCGCTGTCCATCCGGTAATGCCTTGCGCAACGGCACCACGAGCCGGTCAAGCGTGTACTCGTCAAACATCTCCGCATTTTTCTGGTAGTAGTCTGCCAACTCCTGATCAGAGACATTGGCCGAGTTCTCTTGCACCTTACGATTCAACCCCTGGGCCAGAATCTGCATGCGCGAGAAATCGATCATTTCTTTATATGGCGATTGCTGATCGAGGCCCATTTCCTCCGCCGCGCGCGACATCACCATCAGCCGCGGATACATCTTCGCCAACTGCTGTTTGACCGATGCCGTCGCGTTCGCTCGGACGGCGGCAACCATGGTTTCAAACTGCTCTCGCGTGATCACGGTTTCGCAAGATGCAGGGGTGGTCGACTCACTCTTTCGCTGCGGACAAAAACCCTTAATTGTAATCACCGGAGCATTCATCGCAGTCGCGGGCACCGAAGCCTCGGATGACGAGAGCGATGAGGCTGGCGCTGAATTTTTCTGCGCGTCATTAACCGGAGCCACCCCAATACGAGCCGCCCCCGACGCTGGATTTGACCCGGTATTGACTTGGCCCCAGGCCAAGCATCCGCCCAGCAAACAAAGCAGGCACAACAAGCGGTTCATTGCAGATCCTCCGAAAGTCCTGCGGTTGAAAGAAAATTTACCACACAAAAAAGACAGGGAAGCGGCATGGGTCCCACCAGTGCCAGTCAGGTTCGCAAAGGTTCGCGGCTTTCAGCCGTTGAAGTTGGGCCTGAAGCGCGCACGTTTCCCCAAAAGAAAAGGCTGATCCAATTTTCCGGATCAGCCCTTGGATCACGCGATGTTGTTACTGAACCGTAAGCGCGATGGTGGTCGACTGCGACAACGTGCCGAAGGTTCCCATCGTCGTCACTGTGTAGTTCCCCGTCGGCGTGGTTGACGAAGTCTGGATGGTCAGCACCGACTGCTGCGCACTGCCGCCGAAGAGTTGAACCGAGGACGGATTGAAACTGCACGTGGCGCCAGTCGGCAATCCCGTTGGACATGTAAGCGCGATCGCCTGCGCGAACTTCGCCTGGGGCGTAAGCGTCACGGTAGACGTTCCCGCTTGTCCGGCCGTTACCGTCATGGTATTCGGCGAATCTGCGATGGCAAAATCCGGACCGTAGCCGGTCAGGCTGACCGTTTGCGGGGTACCCACACCATTGTCGTTGATGTTCAGCGTGGCAGTCTCTTGACCGTACTGGCTGGGTGTCAGAGTAATTTGTGCAGTGCAGCCAGCTTGCGGCGACAACAGCGCCGGGCAGTCGTTGGTCTGCGAGAAGTCGGCAGCGTTGGGACCCGTGAAGGTATATGAAGTGATGCTCAGATCCGCTCCGCCCGCACCGGTCAGGTTTAGCGGCACCGGCGTGCCAGCCTTGCCCAGCGGCCATTGTCCTGCATTCAGCTGGGTCGCGCCCAGGTTCAGGGCCGGAGCAAGTGGAACGTAGCGAACCCGGTTGTTTCCTCCATCGGCAATGTAAAGATTGTCGTTGCCATCCACACGCGCGCCGAGGTTCGCCATAGACGCTTTAATCGCAGGGCCGTTGTCGCCTGAGAAGCCCGCAACGTAAGCATGGGCTGTCGCGCCAGCCACCGTGCTGAAAACTCCGGTGGCCAGGCTACAGCGCTGCACCAGATTGTCATTGCCACCGGAGATGAAAATATCCCCGATCGGATTGATCGTCAGCGCCAGCGGGTTGAACATGGAGGCGCTGAGGCACGGGCCGCCATCGCCTTTAAATCGCGCCAGGGTGTTGAGCGCGTAGTTATTGATGATGTCAGTTGACTGAACAACGTAACGCACAACATCGTTCCACTGGTCGGCGAAAATGATATTACCGTTGCTAACCCCCAAGCCGGCAGGATGGTTGAGCCTTGCCTGGTTTCCCAATCCGCCATTTCCCTTATAGCCTTGGGATCCAGTACCTGCAGGATTAGTCACAAAGTCTTTGGCTGGGTTCCACTCTCGCACGCGGTTGGCCTGGTAGTCGCTGACATAAACATTGTTGGCGCCGTCCAGAGCGACAAATAATGGGAATGCGAAGGTCGCGCTTAGACCCGGCCCATCATCGCCGCACTTCGCTGTCACCGGCGTGCAGGAAACATTGAAAGTTCCCAACACGGTGTCGATATTGCCCGGCGCAATGGTCACGGTCCCGAGAGTAATTGGAGAGGTGCCCATGTTGACCGCCCGGATAACGAGGTTGTTCGAGTCTGCGATGTATAGGTTTCCCGACGTATCCACCCCAATGCCGCTCGGGCTGTTCAACATGGCGTTGACGGCAGCCGCTCCATCTCCGCTGAAGCCCGCGGAGCCGTTCCCGGCAACCGTTGTGATCACGGCATTCGGCTGGCCGGGGTTCGTGATTTTTCGGATACGGTTGTTTGCCTGATCCACAATATAGAGATTGCCCGCGGCGTCTTCAGCCACGTCAAAGGGGTTAGCCAGCGTCGCATTGGTCGGCAAGCCGCCGTCTCCGCCCATGCTGCCCCCGGCAATCGTCGCAATCGTTGGAGTGGTTCCCGCGGTTACCTGGCGAACGCGTTGATTGCCGGTGTCCGGAATCAGAAGATTTCCAGCTGCATCTGCGAAGACACTCGTGGGACCGTCGGTTTGAGCTGCCGTTGCCGCTCCGCCGTCGCCGCCGAAGCCTTGTCTACCGCTGGAGTCGACCAGCGTGGTAATTACGTTACTGCCGCTCGCAACGTAGCGGATTCGGTTTGCGCTCGTATCCGCGATGTAAACGTTATTAGCCGCGTCAGTGAATACGCCCTTCGGAAGCCAGAGCAGGGCACCGCTTGGAGCGCCACCGTCGCCGCAACCGCTTTTCTGGTTCCAACAAGGTACTCCGGTACCAGCAAAGGTCGCGATGTTGTTTTGTCCCGCCGCAACCAGGCGAATCTCCTGATCCTTTGTGTCGGCGATATAGATGTTGCCCAGCGCATCCACCGCGACGCCATTTGGCATCGTGAGTTGCGCCGCAGTGGCTGGCCCGCCATCGCCACACGTCGGCTTCGTTCCCTGGGAGTTGGTGCAGGCCTGGCTGTTCCCCGCAACCGTTGCGATATCGTGCGGATTGATGGTCACGCCTGCGATCGTAATCGGCTTGGTGCCCATATTCACTACGCGGATTCGATTGTCCGATAGATCCGCGATATAAATGTTCCCTGCGCCATCAAGGGCAACGGACTCTGGCAGGTTGAGGTTTGCACTCGTTGCCACACCACCATCCCCGCAGACTCCCGCCTTGTCGCACTTCGTGCCATTGCCGGCCACGGTCGAAATAATGCCCGCCGGGTTCACTTTGCGAATGCGCGAACCCACCGCGTCGGCAAGATAAATGTTTCCCTTCGAGTCGATGGCCAAACCTGTAACTCCGCCGATCAAAGCGGTATTCGCCTGCTTGCCGTCGCCAGCGTATCCACCGAAGCCCCGCCCAGCGAAAACACTCAGCGTACCCGCAGTACTCAATTTGTATACATAGGCCGTGGACGGAGCAGCAAAATAAATGTTGCCACTGGCGTCCTTCACTGCCGCCGTGGGTCCTGGAAGGTCGAGGTTCAAAGGAGCCGTCGGGACAGCTCCCCCTCCGGCGATCGTGTAAATGTAATTCGGAGTGTAGCTTTGGGCTTGCGCACTCAGCGACAAAATCAGGCAAATGGCTACAGCAAATATTCCTGCGCAAATTGTCCTGCGCGCGATCACACGATTAGATTTCACGAACCCCTCCTGCAGAATTTGGCGATCCCGAATCTTTTCAATGATTGGTTACACCCATGACGAATGGTCAATGTCGCTGGCCGTCCTGTTCAAGCCCTTTACTGCCACTGCAAATTTCGGTCACTCAGGGTATTAAAACGAGGGGAGTAAAGAATTCCGTCAAGGCTAGACTGGATAGTCTTGGGCGGATTGTTGTCTACGCTACCCGTCTGCACGAGAGCCTGCAAGAGGCAAAAAGCCTTGGTGTCGAAAGTCTCTAGGGAAGCAGGCCATACACATCCAACTCGGTCTCTGTGCCTACGTACACTTTCCCGTTGGCGACAGTCGGGATGGTGAATTTGACGGCGTTCCCGGCCTGATCCCGGGTCGGGGACTGAGTGCTGTTGTACAGTTCCGCCGCCGTCTGCGCATCGAGTGCATGCAGCACCGCCGGTCCGGCGAGTGCGTCCGCGGTATCCAGGGCCCAAACTATCCCGTTCGTACTCCCGTTGGCGGAAATCACCGGTGTCGCGCCCGGAGGCCCCAAGGCATAGCTGGAAGTCGCAATCGGCGTCGTCCCCAGCAGCCCACTCTTCATCTGGAAGACTCGCAGAGTGTCGTAAACCGCCCAGTAATAAAGATTGCCCTGCCAATAGGCCGGCGTGCTGTAGACGCTGTTCCCGGCAAAGGCATTAGGAATCTGTTGCACAACCTTATTGCTCTTGCCATTAAACCCGCCCATGCTTTGGCGGTTCACCAAATACAAAACTCCGTCCTTCCCGGCGCCTACAGCCAGGTAAGGAGCGGCGGCGCCGCTTTGATAGGGAAAAAGCAGCGGTCCACCCGAGCCCAAATCCAAATCTAGTTTGGTCTCCCTTAGCGCGTCGTACGGTGTGAAGTAGTCAATCACGCTCAACCCATTGAGCGTGCTTAGCTTCACGTAGCTCATGCCATAGTCGCCGCCCTTCTTGACCGCGTCGAAGGTGCCATTGCCCGACATAAAAAAGATGTTTCCCTGGGTGTCGGCCGCCAGTCCGTCCCCGTCCTGCCATATGCCGCCCTGATCGCCGTTTGGCGTGACGCAATACGCCGCCACCTGCGCAAGCGTGGTTTCGTCGTACCCAATTACCCAGCCGTGGTACGGATAAACAGTCTCTAACCCGTGCGAGGCCCAAGCGATGTAAATTACTCCGCTCACTAACAACAGAGCCGGCCGCTGGTTCGAACGGAGCGGATCGAAGGAAACATATCCTTTTACGGAGCTGGTGCCAGTGCCCTTCACCGATGCTGCGATTACCACTGGCCCGCCAAATTTCTCTGCTCCTGTGCGGAGGTCGAGGGCATGCAGACGCTGGAAATACACGCCGTTTTCTTTGGTGGCCGCCACCACATAGAGAGTTTGATTGTTGACATCGATCACCGGAGTGCCCGTGATCCCAATCTCGGGACTAATCGCAACCGTCCCCAAATCTACCGAAGGAATAGGAGTGATCCCCTTAGCTGGATTAATGAAGCTCACTTGCCACAACGGAATCGCATTCGTGCCCCGGTTGTTGTTCCCGTCAAAAGCATAGACACTGTCATTCTCAGTCGCCACGTACACTACCGTATGAGTGCCTTTGCCGATGATCTGCAGGTTGTAAACCACGAGAGGTTCGGCATAAACTTGGCCGTCTACCGGCTGCGAGTAGAGCTTGCCGAAAGTATTGACACCAACCAGCGCCGGCGTCAGAACAGTTTCGTGAATGTTCTGTCCGGTTCGCAAAGTATCGAAGTGATACGTCGTGACATTTACCTGGGAGAATGCCGGGACCACTTGCCACACGAATGCCAGGAATGCACTCAGCAGAATTTCCCGAGTGCCCTTCCCACTCCTGCATGCCACAAACAGAGTTTTCACGCTCTTCTTCCTCGATAGTAAGCAAGTAGGACGGTAAGTGATTAAGAAGTTAGTTCTGAAGGCGTTCCGGAACTATGCTTTCTCTGGGATGCCGAGACACCTTGGTTACTTAACTTGGCTACTGAATTTTCGCTGTTCGTGGCCGGTGGGGCTTCCGACCGATTTAATCGAGGCACGACACGACGCACCCTGGGATTGCACTAAATTACCTGACGCGTGAATACCCTGCAACGGGCCTAACGCGTGGAGTCGAAAGTCTCCGCAAATTTTACCTGGCTCACATACTTTACCGATATACAATGACGGCTCGTCTTCATGCCGCCGGCAAAGCGGTCCCGTTTCGATCCCCCACGAAATGGAGAGATGAAGAATCCGGTCGGCTCTCGTGGAGGAGTATCCATGTTCTCGGCTTCCTGGTCGCGGAAAACCTTGTCGCGGAAGACATCGCAAAAAAAGCTGCTTGCCGCACTTCTGTTTCTTTTGACGCTGCCGGTTTTCGCGCAGGTCAGCGTGCTCACCTACCACGACGATAATGCACGCACCGGACAGAATCTCAGCGAAACTATTCTGACTCCTTCCAACGTCGCTACCGGTTTCGGCAAGCTCTTCACCATTCCAGTCGACGATTGGGTTGCTGCGCAGCCTCTCTACGTACCGAGTGTCACCATCGGGGGCGGAACGCATAATGTGATTTACGTCGCCACTATCAACAACACGGTCTATGCCATCGATGCCGACACGCCGACCACGATTTACTGGCAGCAAAATTATGGCACCGCCTCTCCTTTCGTCGGCATTTGCACGGACACGAAATATCAGAATGCGGCGCACGGCGGCGCTGGAATTGTTTCCACTCCGGTCATTGACGCCAAGCTGGGCACGATTTATTTCGTGACGAAAACCGGAGATGGCAACGCCACTCCCTATGCGATGACTTTTTACGCAGTCAACATCTCAACCGGCGCCACCATCGCGTCGACCGCCGTGAACCCCCTGGCGTTCGACTGGAATCCGCACATACAGATGTCGCGTCCCGGACTAGCGGAGGACCCGACCGGTTCGTATATTTACGTCGGCCTCGGCGCGACCGGATGCCAGAACTATCGATACGAACACGGCTATGTGGTCGCCTACAGCACAACAACTGGCGCCTTTGTGGGCGCCTTTCCCACAACAGCCGGAGCAAACAACAACGGTGGAATCTGGCAGGGGGGTGGCGGCCTCGCAGTCGACGTGAGCGGCAACATTTATTTTGCAACCGCTGACGCTAACTACGACGGCAAAACCACTTTCGGCGACAGCATCCTGAAAGTCAGCCCCGCGAGCGGCCTCAACCTTGTCGACTGGTTCACACCCTACAATCAGGCATCAGATAAGAAGGGCGACCTCGATCTCTCCTCGTCAGGCGTAATTCTTCTGCCCGACCAAACTGTCGGCCCTTCGCATTTGTTGGTTGGCACCGGAAAAACGGAAGAAATCTACCTGATCAACCGCGATAGCATGGGAAGGTTTCTGGCCAATGGCAACAACAGCAACATCGTGCAATATCTTCCCACTTTGCCCTCTCTAACCGGTTGTCTGACGAAAACGATTGGCACCTCGACCGGATCGACATGTCGCGATGCCTCTCCCAGCTTCTTCAATAACGGCACCAATAGCTACGTCTACTTTGTGGACGACTCGAACAGCACTCCCGCCAGCCTGAGTTTTCCCTGCGACCTTATTCAGTACACTCTCAGCAACGGATTGCTCTCGACGACTCCGACGGCAACAGCCGTTTTTGG
>Ga0070765_100003072_pt1 | contig 10669 bp, 10 predicted proteins | sample HubBroMetageWFT5_FD_71516 | JGI IMG/M metagenome (GOLD analysis project Ga0070765, IMG submission 71516) | Warmed and freeze-thawed soil microbial communities from the Hubbard Brook experimental Forest, New Hampshire - Hubbard Brook CCASE Soil... | ecosystem: Environmental > Terrestrial > Soil... | reverse complement strand
TACTGCCGTAAAGGCGTAGGAATGTGAATCTTGCTCATATGGTTACTGTAAGAGATGCGGGAGGGATAGGGCAAGATTCAGCAGAACTGGCCTGCCAGGCAGGTCAACGCGGGTTTGGGCTAAGCCCCAGCGTTGGTTTCAAACAACCTCGTGATTTCCGGATTACCCGATTGCTCGGCGAGCAGCTTGAATGGCTTCCCCTGGGTATCACAAATTCCACGAAGACCGGGGAAACGCTTCAGGAATCGCGCAACCCAATCGACATCGCCTCGACGTATTGCGTAGGCGAAGTCATCCAGTTCAATCCCGAGGAACCCGCCCAACTCCCGCAGATATTCGATTGCCCAGCCTGCAGGGGTCGCCCCGTATTGGCCATCTCCCGCATTGATCTCCGCGCCTTGCTCCACTAAGGCCTGGACAACTCCGCGATGTCCGCCTAACGCAGCGTAATGAATCGCTGTGGCGCCTGTTTCGTCTCGTTGGTTGACTAGATCGGGGTGGCTAGCAGCGATGACTCGGGCATCCGTGTCGCGGCCAAGCTTCGCAGCCTCGATCAACTTCTCAAAATCACCCATTGGAGGCCTCCACATGTCGCGGCCTGAAAGCCGCTTCGCGGTCGAAGTGACCTGCATAGAATATCGCAGCGGCCTGTGGCCTGTGCCAGACAAGCTACTTATTCACCGTGTGGCTGCGCCCTAGAATCCATCCGGGAGAACTTCCATGACGATCTTTGATCCAGCTCGGGGACGAGTGATTGACGGGGGAGGCCACGGCGGCAATCTGATTCGCCTGATCGGCCTGGGAATTCTGGCCTTCATCCTCGTAATTCTGCTTCTCAGCGCGGTCACGCGCGTCGGAACGGGTCACGTTGGCGTGCTCACGCTATTCGGCAAGGTGACCGGCGAGACGTTGGGCGAAGGCATTCACGTCATTAACCCGCTGAAGACGAATAACGAGATGTCGATCCAGACATCGACTCTCAAGGAATCGGCCAGCGTCCCGTCGAGCGAAGGTCTGATGATGAGTCTCGATACTTCGCTCATCTATCATCTCAATCCCGATCGCGCTGCGGACGTCTTCCAGCATATCGGTGCAGATTATGAGAACGTCGTCGTCGAACCGACGCTGAGATCCGCCATCCGTGAGTCGACCGCGTCGCACACCGCCAACGCTCTCTACACCGGTGAGCGCGAAATGGTGGCCAAGCAGATCACGGATCAGATCACTGCCGAACTCAGCAAGCGCGGCATTGCAGTGGAAAACGTACTCCTGCGGGATATTCAATTGCCGGCCACGCTGAAGGCTGCCATCGAGGCCAAACAGCAGGCTGAACAGGAATCGCTGGCGATGAACTTCCGCCTGCAAAAAGAGACTCAGGAAGCGCAGCGCAAGCGGATCGAAGCGGCGGGCGTGCGTGACTTCCAGCAGATTGTTGCGCAGGGCATCACGCCATCGCTCCTAGAATGGAAGGGCATCGAAGCTACGGAGAACCTGGCGAAGAGTTCTAACACGAAGGTGGTCGTTATTGGCAACAACAAGAACGGATTGCCGCTGATCTTAGGGCAGTAAAAAAGTCTATGTGGCGACAGCCGCCTCGGCTGTCGGTTGCCCGGAAGGGCGACGCTTTTCGTCGGCGCTGCTAACATTGACCGGTGCAACCGCTCCTCGACGTTCGCCAACTGAACATCGCATTCCCCGCACAGAATCGGGGTGCGAACTCGCCCGCGCTGCAGGCAGTGCGCGATCTGAGCTTCTCCATCGCTTCCAGCGAAGTGCTCGGGCTGGTAGGCGAATCCGGGTCCGGCAAATCGATTACCTCGCTTGCCATCATGCGGCTGCTTCCCTTGCAGGCAATAGTTTCCGGCGAGATAACCTTTGCCGAGAATGGCGCGAGCCCGCGCAATCTGGCGACAATCACCGACGACACGATGCGACAGCTGCGCGGCTCGCGGATTGCCATGATCTTTCAGGAGCCTATGACGGCGTTGAATCCGGTGATGCGCGTCGGAGATCAGATTGCCGAAGCGGCATCCGCGCATAACGCGATCTCTAAGCACGACGCCTGGCAGCGCGCTATGGACGCGATGAACGACGTCGCGATTCCCGATGCGGCGCGGCGCGCGAGAGATTATCCTCACCAGCTTTCCGGTGGCATGCGGCAGCGCATCATGATCGCGATGGCCATCGTCAACCGTCCGCGGCTATTGATTGCCGACGAGCCGACAACCGCTCTCGACGTGACGATCCAGGCGCAGATTCTCGAGCTGCTCGCAGAATTGCGTCAGAAATTTGGACTGGCGATGCTGTTCATCTCGCACGATCTCGCGGTCGTTTCGCAGGTTGCAGATCGAGTGGCAGTGATGTATGCGGGTTGTCTGGTCGAGTTGGGTGCGAAGCGCGATATCTTTCACGCAGCAGCGCATCCGTATACTCGTGGATTGTTGCACGCGGTCCCCGACTTAAAGACCGACCGATCGCAGCCTTTGCAGACGATTGAGGGAACAGTTCCGCCGCTGCAGGCTTTGCCTCCGGGATGCGCGTTCGAGCCGCGATGCGGATTTCGGATTCCCGAGTGCGCGCGTGCTTTACCGCCGCTGGTCGAGGTCGCTGCGGGACATTGGGCGCGCTGTCCGGTCGTAAATGCGGCGCGGTGAATGATTGTCAGGAAGAATCCCGCTCAAGCTGATCGCGGTTGATGACCAGCAATACAACGACCGCCAGAAACAGGACTAAGCCGATCCACCATGCGTCCAGATACCAACCCAGCGTCGAATCGGCGAAGTAATTCACGCCATCCCTGAACGGGATGCGATACGAGTGCATGGCGTCGCGCGTGGTTTGGGCCCACGACGAAACCGTCCAGAGCAGGCCAAAATGCACGACGGAATTCGCGATGAGAAGTCCTACGCTCAATGTGAACCATAACGGCGTGCGGTTCTTGAACCGCCATCCAAGCCCTAAACCTGCCATGATGTCCGCTCCCGCGGGCTGCCAAACCCTACAAAACATCTTAGCGCCAGTTGTTGGTCTATAATCGGCAGTTTGTTCGGTGATCCGTGCGCATACTGCTGCTCAGCGACATCCACGCCAATCTGGAAGCTCTCGACGCTTGCCTCGCGAATGCTCCATCGTTCGACCGGATCGTAAATCTCGGCGACATCGTTGGATACGGTGCGAGCCCGAACGAAGTGACCAACCGTTCGCGAGAGTTGGGCAAGGTCTTCGTGCGCGGCAATCACGACAAGGCAGCTACGGGAATCATGGATCTCGAGGATTTTAATCCCATGGCTGCGGCAGCGGCTTTGTGGACGCGCAACGAATTGACGCACGCAAACCTGGAGTGGCTGCGCGCATTGCCGCATGGTCCAGTCTCGCTGCCGGATTTTCCCGACGTGCAACTGGTTCACGGTTCGCCGAATGATGAGGACGAATACGTCGTGTCGTTGGGAGATGCGCTCGCGCCGCTGATTACGCTGACCATGCCGCTGACTTTTTTTGGCCATACACATCTGCAAGGCGGTTTCTTCGCCAACGGATCTTCGGCCGATGGATTCCGTCCCGAATATCGGACGGTGGGGCAAGCGGAGTCGGTTCCGCTGCAGTTGAAAAACTCGGCGCGCTATCTGATCAATCCAGGATCGGTTGGGCAGCCGCGCGATGGGGATTGGCGCGCGGCGTATGCTCTGTTCGATACCGAGGCGCAGATTGTCCACTTTCACCGCACGCCTTACAACCTGAAGGAAGCGCAAGATCGAATCTTCGCCGCCAATCTTCCCGCACGGCTGGCTACACGGCTCGCCTCGGGGCGTTAGGTTAGGGGCCTTACCGGACACTGCGCAAAATTCCTGGAAATTTTTCTGAGCGACGCGTGTTTTGCTATGCGTTTTCGGGGTTCCGTTTTGGGAAACCGCCGTTTTTCTAAGGTACCCCCCTCCCCCACCCCTTGCGAAAACCTTGACTGGCGCGGGTTCTGCAAAATGTGTCTGCAAAATCTTGAGCGCGTAGGGGTTAGAGGTCAAAATCTTGATTCCAAAGGAGTTGCAGGGCCTGCTTTGACCTTGCGACCTACTGCTACCGCCTTGGCAATAATCTGCTCGCTTCATTCGAAGCGCAAGGGCAGATGTCACATCGGCTAGGGTTTGCCTGTGGATTTCTGAAGTCGGGAGCATTGTTCGACGAGCATAGTTCATTGTTAAACTCGGGCATGCCTTCGGAATCTCCCCGATCTTCTTCTCATCAGCCAAGTTCGGCTCACTCAGGAACGAAACATTTCTTTGAAGCGCGCGAAAATCCGCCAGAGCGGTATCTGGTCGCGCATAGCGATGGCGGAGCACGCGGAAATCCCGGACCCGCGGGCTACGGCGTGGTGATCAAAGATGAGGCGGGAAACAAAGTGGCCGCGCTCAGCGAGTATCTGGGACACCAGACGAACAATTTCGCGGAGTATCAGGGACTGATCGCTGCGCTCGAGTATGCGATCAAGCACGGCCCGAAGGCGCTGAAGCTGATCAGCGATTCGGAGTTGTTGGTGCGGCAGATTAAGGGCATTTACAAAGTGAAGAACGCCACGCTACAGGATCTGCACGGGCGGGCCAAGGAGTTGATCGCGCAACTGGAGTGGTTTTCGATTGGACATGCACTGCGCGAGCACAATCAGGAGGCCGACCGGCTGGCGAATGAAGCCATGGACAAGGGGATGGGACGGAGCGTGGCGCGAGCGGCGGCGCCGGTGTCGAGTGCGGCGCAACCTCCGCAGGAGTTTGAAGGAATCGTGCGCAACGGGAAAGTGGAGTTGGTCGGCGGGTCGTTGCCCGACGGGAGCCGGGTGCAGGTGAGGGTGAAGAAGTAGGCGGCCTATCAGGGGTAAAGCCCGTAACCATTGTGCACCTTCTACGCGGCCCTAAAAGGGCCGCTCTTCCACGGTTGTGCGAAGTGCAGATGCGCTCGCGACAGATTGTGGCCTCGACGTATGTGACTTCTTTTCGTCAGTCCGCGGCGGCGGAGGTGTGGTCGTGGATGATTTTCCAGCCGTTGGGGAATTTGAGGAAGACCAGTGTGAAGAGGCCGTGGGGAGTTTTACCGTCGGGCATCGTTAGATGCCAGGCACCGCGGACGAACGCGGATTCGGGGCCGAGGATTTCGATCCGCAAGTTGGAGAATTCGAGTTTTCCCATTTCATGGCCGGGACTGGTGTACCGGGCTTTGTAGCGGTCGATCGTGGCTTGCCAGCCATGCTGCTCTTTGTCGCCGGAGAAAAAAGTGAGATCCGGAGAATTCCAGTATCCGGCCATGAAGGCGTCGAGGTCGTGACGGTTCCAGGCGTTTTGCTGGGTGACAAGGACCTGTTCGACAGCGGATTTCGGGTCGGGGGACGCGGCCCTGCTCTGAGACGGCAACACAAAGGTGCAAAAAGCGGTGAGTGACAACAAACCCGGCGAGATTAACACCATCAGCTTGCGCATGGATTCTTCTCCTAGATAGAGCTCATTGCCAACCGTGGGAAATCCCCTCTTCCAGCAAAACTGGCCGGAATGGGGCACCCGGGCACGGCTAGAAAGCGGCGAAGGTCAATCACGTCTCGCAGAACTAAGGTCCCAGCAGCATTGCCGCGAGCGCATCTCCATAGCTGGTGCCGTCGGCGGTGGTCGGAATCATGTGGCTCCCTTCGCCGAATTCGTTCCAAGCCTCGATAATCACGAGGGGCGGCGTGGGGGACGGCTCGGGCCTTAACTGCGGATTGGCTGCAGTCCACGTAATGGCATCCTGGACGAACGCCGCGACGTCGGAGGGCGTTCGGCTGTACCACATCAAATCCCCCGTCATTCCTTCTGCTTCGTTCCACGGGCGGGGATCCCATCCAGCCATGGCGGTTGGGATGTAAGGCAACGGACTGCCGAGTGTCGCTTCATTCCACATCCAGTCTCCTGCGGCGGAGAGAGTCGAGAAGGGCAGCATTCCATTCACTGGCGGCGGAGCAAAGGGGTAGTTGTAAAAGGCGATCGCGTCATAGCCATCCGTTTGCGCGATGGAGAAACCACCGCTCAGGGAATGTTGGCCCATCGTCCCATCGGGCACCCCGAAGCCGCCCACAATGTAAACGCCGGGAAGACCCATTGCCTGTGCGGCAGAACGCAATTGTGCGAGCGCGGCGGCGACTGCGGAAGAAGTTCCAAAGTCCTGGCGCATCTCCCCGACATCGATGATGAAAAATACAGGTTCGCCATTAACCTGCGCGTAAGCAGGATCCGTCATGTAGCCGACCCATTCGTTGACGGCGGTGGTCCAATCGGCTGGCTGAACATCAAATGGAGGACCGTCCACATACAGGATGGCGTATTGCATACCGTGGCGGTTCGGCAACGCATAGGTGATCTGGAGCGCGGAGTCGAGATTCTCGCCTGGATCGTTGACCTGCACGTTGAAATACCAATCAAAGATAAAGAAGTCGATGCCGAAGTTGTGCGCCGTGGCCAGCTGTTGCTCGACGGAGCAAGGCGAAATGTCCTGCCACGCGGAAAAAGGCTGGCGGTCTTGATAGGGTCCCAACGGCAGCCCCTGAAAATGAAAGTTTGTCAGCGGTCCAGACCAGCCGTCAAAATAATAGGCGCCGACGCGCGCTTGAGTTTGTGAAGCGGCGGGTGCAGGCGGGGGGATCACACACGGAACAGCCAAACTCAAAGCGGACGAAGCACCTCCGCCCGGGGTGGGATTGACGACCGTAACCGCGTCTGGCCCGCTCGCAGCAACCGAACTCGCTGGAACAGCGGCGGTAAGCAAAGTACTACCGACTAAGGTTGTGGGCAGAGCGGTGCCGTTCCACTGCACGGTCGAACTGGGAATGAAATTCGAGCCCACCACGCTCAGAGTAAACGGCGGCCCTCCCTGTTGACTGCTGTTTGGAGAGATTGCCTGAATCGCCGGAACCGGATTCGGCGGCCCCATTGACCCCATGTCATTGCTGTTGCTATTGGCGCCGCCGCACCCGAGTAAACTCGCGGCGCCAAAAAGAATCAGGACAGCAGTCGCAGCGTAACTTGGCCGAGTTCCCATGTGTGTGCTCCTCTTTGCCGGGCTCGGAACGTGGACTGAGTAAGCTACTTTGCAGTCGTAGGAAAAAAAACCGTTGGATGTAGTGCCGGAGACGAGTCTATCTGCTTGGAATGGTTTGTCAATCTTGAGCTCCACACTATAAGGATGGGGCAACGTTTCTCCGGTTTACGCGTGCCAGAGAGTTGCTGGACTAATGCGCTTCCTCGGCGGCTGGGGCGGCGTCGGGAGTGTCCACTTTTTGTGGGACTGCGTGCGGAGCGATTGGAGATGGCTGGAAGTCTCCTGCATCTTTGCCCGCCATGGCTGTAGTCATGAAATTCATCCAGATTGGCAGGGCCGCGTGGGCGCCGGTCTCTTTCGCTCCTAGCGATTTTTTTTCGTCGTAACCGACCCAGACTCCGCAGGTCATCGTCGGCGAGAATCCCATGAACCACGCGTCGGTGAAGTCGTTGGTTGTGCCAGTCTTGCCCGCGACCGGGAACGGGAGTTTGGCGGCGGCGACACCGGTGCCGTGCAGCACGACTTCGCGCAGCATCGAGGTCATGATGCGGGCGGTGCGTTCGCTGACGACATCCTTGACGTCCGGGAAATCTTCTTCGAGCACGCGGCCTTCGTAATCGGTGACGCGCGTGATGTAGCGCGGAGTGACGCGAACGCCGTCGTTGGGAAAGACGCTATAGGCGGCGGTCTGTTCGAGCAAAGTAATTTCGGCCGAGCCCAGCGCCACCGGCAGGTACGGCGGCAGCTTTGAGGTGATGCCGAAGCGCTCGGCGTAATCGATCACGTTCTTGATGCCGACTTTATTCGCCAGCTTGAGCGCGGGAATATTGCGCGACTGGGCGAGAGCTCGGCGCAGCGTGATGATGCCTTCGAATTTCTCGTCGTAATTATGCGGCGTATAAGGACCGGACGGCGTGTCGAAGCTGACGGGCTCATCGAGGATGGTGTCGTCGGGAGATCCACCTTCGTCGATAACCGTTGTGTAGACGTAGGGCTTGAAGGAGGATCCGACCTGACGAAGTGCCTGCGTGGCGCGATCGAACTTGGAAGTATTGAAGTCGCGTCCGCCGACCAGAGCTTTGATTGCGCCGGTGACATTGTCGATGGCGAGCAGGGCTCCCTGGGCGCCGGAGTCCTGTTCGAGGCTGACGTGCGCGGCGCCGTTGGTGCTGAGCGTGAGGAGTTTGATGTAGCAGATGTCGCCGGTCTTGAGGATGTCGGCGAGTTTCTGTTGGGTCCATGCGACGTCGGCCTGTCCGATGGCGGCGGTGTAGCGGCCGAATTTTAGCGTGGCGATGCCGGTGCCGGCGGAAGTGACGAGCGCGTGGATGTATCCATTGGCTTCGGGCTCGTCGTCCCAATCAGGATGCGAATATTTGTCGAGGACGGCTCCCTCGTCGACCACGTTTTCGAGATGTCCCTTCCATCCGTGACGGCGTTCGTAGGCCGCTAGGCCATCGAGCACGGCCTGGTTCGCGGCTTTCTGCAGGTCGACATCGAGCGATGTATAGACCTTGAGCCCGCCTTCGTGGACCTGATCGGTCCCGTATTTGCCTTCGAGATAGCGGCGAATCTCCTCGACGAAATAAGGAGCGAGGGAATTCGGATCGTGCGCGAGATGCAGGACGAGCGGAGCGGAGCGAGCGTCGGCGGCCTGGGCCGCCGTGATTTTGCCGTCTTCGAGCATGGCGTTGATAACCAGATTGCGGCGCTTCTGCGCGCGATCCGGATGGGTGATCGGCGAATAGACGGTTGGGCCTTTGGGCAGACCGGCGAGGAGCGCGGCTTCATCGAGAGTCAACTGCTTGGCCGGCTTGCTGAAGTAATACTCGGAAGCTGATTCGAAACCGTAGACGCCGTGTCCGAGAAAAATCTGGTTGGCGTAGAGCGTGAAGATTTGCGGCTTGGTGAAGCGGCGCTCGATCTGGATGGCGAGCATCGCTTCCTGAACTTTGCGTTGCCAGCGGCGGTCAGGCGAAAGAAAAAGATTGCGGGCGAGTTGCATGGTCAGCGTGGACGCCCCCTGAACCTTGCCGCCCGATTCGATGTCGCGATAGGCGGCGCCGACGATCCGCCAGAAGTTGATGCCGGAGTGGCTGTAGAAATCCTTGTCCTCGATCGAGACGAGGGCGTCGCGGAGTACGGGCGGGTAATCGTCATAGCCGGCGACGACGCGGCGTTGCAAGGCGAAGGATCCGATGACGCGGTCGTGATCGTCGTAGAGTTCGGTGATTGAACTGGGACGGTAGTTTTCGAGCGCGTCGACTTGCGGGAGATCGGTGGTGTAGACGAGGAGAAGTCCGGCAGTCGCGCCGACGAGAACGGAGATCAGGACGAGCAGGGCGAAGAGCACGCGGCCGACGAGGCGGCGTCCACCGATTTCTACCGATGGGAGATCTTCGTAGAGCGACTTCATGGGGACAAGTTCAGAATAGCATTTTGGGAGAAGGAATCCAGATCACGATAGTGGTGGCGCGCACGGGCGAGGCATCTCTGCGACAGCCGGCGCTACAAAAACTTCGCGCGCCTTGCGGCGCGCGATTGGCTCAACTTTTGTTTTGTGAACAGCGACCTAGCTGGCGTGGCTCTTTAACACCTCGACAGCTTTGTTCAGCTGATCGTCGACTGTGTTCTTCGGCTTAGCTTCATCCTGCGCAGGAGTCGTGCCGTCTTCATCGTCCGGACCTACGGCGTCGTCGATTGCGTCGGCGACTACAACGTTGGGCGTGATGGCCGTGTCCTGGATGGCTTTGCCGCTCGGCGAATAATACTTCGCGATCGAGAGGATCAAAGCGCCACCGTCTTTGAGGTCAATCGTCTTTTGGACGGAGCCGTCGCCGAAGGTCTTGTCTCCGACAACGTCGCCGCGAGCGTTCTCCAGAATTGCCGCCGCCACGATTTCAGCAGGACCAGAGGTTCCGCGGTTCACGAGGACTGCGACGGGAAGCGAGGTGATCGCCTTGGCTGGGTCGGCGTTGAAAGCCTCGCGCGGATAGCGCTGGCCTTGCAGATAAGTGATGGTTCCATGATTCAGGAACAGATTCGCGACCGCGATTCCCTCGGTCTCGTCGCCCTCAGCGCAATTGCGAACATCGAGCAGGATTTTCTTCGCGCCCGATTTCTCCAGCGACTTGATCTTAGAGCTGATTTCCTGAACTTTCCCTTTCGTCAGGGCTTCGACTTTGATGTAGCCGATACCGTCGTCCATCAGCTTGTCGGACACGGCAGGAATGCTCACGACGTCGCGGGTGATGACAACTTTCTGCGGCTCGGCCTTGCGAGCGCGAACTACTTCGACGTTGAGAGTCGATCCCGGAGTGCCGGTGAGCAGGTTGCGAATTTCCGGCAGAGACATATCGCGCGTGCTCAGACCCTCTATCGATTCGAAGATGTCCGTCTGCTCGATTCCAGCCTTCTCAGCAGGGGAGCCGGGCAACACGGCAACGACTGCGGCGTAGCCAAAGCGTTTCGAGACTACCGCGCCGATTCCAGCCTTGCCTTCGGCCTTGTGAGCCTTGAATGCCTTGTATGAGTCGGCCGTCATGTAGCTCGAATTGGAATCGAGCGACTCGAGGAGTCCGTGCAGCGCACCGTCGGTCACCTTGGGAATGTTGGGCTC
>Ga0070765_100003069_pt1 | contig 10672 bp, 7 predicted proteins | sample HubBroMetageWFT5_FD_71516 | JGI IMG/M metagenome (GOLD analysis project Ga0070765, IMG submission 71516) | Warmed and freeze-thawed soil microbial communities from the Hubbard Brook experimental Forest, New Hampshire - Hubbard Brook CCASE Soil... | ecosystem: Environmental > Terrestrial > Soil... | reverse complement strand
CGGAGCTGCCCTAGTGGCGCCGTAATTCTCGTTCTCAGGCTAAAGTGCGGGTGCCCAAGGGATTTACCCAGAGGTCAGTGATCAGGGAGCAGTTGGCAGTTGAGGTGCATAAAGACCGAGTGGACGGAGCAGGCGAAGGCGGGGAGAAGTGAAATGGCAGAGCGGAGTGCAATTGCAGAGCCAGCGGAAATTCCAGAAGAGGCTGCCTGGTTTCGCACTACTGAGGCGAGTGCAGCGCAAACCGTTTTGTTCGTGGAGGACGAACCGTTTGTACGTGGGGTCGCGAGTGAAGTTCTGCGCTCGGCGGGATACAGAGTTCTGGTCGCACGGGATGCGAGCGAAGCCGCGCGCGTCTACGATGCGCATCATCGGGCGGTGGACCTGCTGCTGTCGGATGTAATTCTCCCCGGCGAGAGCGGGCGCGCGCTCGCGTCACGATTACGAAGGGATGATCCACGGTTGAAAGTACTGTTGATCACCGGATACATGGAGCAGATGAATCAGCCGGCAGGCGGGGTCGAGGAGTGCCTGGCGAAACCGTTCTCTGTGGAGGTGCTGCTGCGGAAAGTGCGGGAGGTGCTCGATTGCGGAAAAGCGCCGGCGGCGGAACAGGATTGGGTCAGGCGTGCTTGCGGTAACGCGTAGCCTGCAGAATCTGAGCTGGAACTTGTAGGAGCGGGACCACGCGGGTAAGGACTCCGGCCTCGGCGCAGGCGCGTGGCATGCCATAGACGGTGCAGCAGGCTTCGTCCTGGCCAAGCGTGATCCCGCCGGCGCGGAAAATGGCTTTCATGCCTTCGGCGCCATCGGCGCCCATGCCGGTGAGGATGACGCCCATCGCCGAACTTCGGAACGCTTTGGCGACCGATTTCATCATGATGTCGACGGAGGGAATGTGCAGGCAGTTGGAGGGCTCCGGGTCGAGGCAGATCATTCCGCCGGAATCGGATTGCCGCTCGACGGTCATGTGCGTGCCGGCTGGGGCAATATAGGCGACCCCAGGGCGGATGACTTCGCGATGAGTCGCCTCATGGACCGAGATCGCGCTCAACGCGTCCAACCGGCGGGCGAAGGGTCCGGTAAAGCCCGGAGGCATGTGTTGCACGATGAGGATGGGCACGGGAAGATCGGCCGGGAAAAGCGGCAGAATCTCCTGCAGGGCCTTGGGTCCGCCGGTGGAGGTGCCGAGCGCGACGACGGTCGGGGCCGGGGAATCGGTGGCATGCGTTTCGATTGACACGCGCTGCGGGGGCTTGCGAGATTGCGGAGCGGCTGGCTCCCGGGAGTGGGCCGCGGACTTGATTTTCGCCAGAAGATCTTTCCGGATGTGAAGGATGTCGAGCGAAGTGGAAGAGAGCTGCTTGGGAATGTAGTCGAAGGCGCCGGCGCTGAGGGCATTGAAGGTGATTTCCGCGCCTTTCTCGCTGGCGGCGCTGACCATGATGACCGGGCGCGGAGATTGAGCCATGATGGCACGCAGCGTCTGCAATCCATCGAGGCCGGGCATTTCGAAATCGAGGGTGACGACGTCGGGGTCGAGAGCCGGGATTTTCGCGAGCGCGTCGGTTCCGCTGGAGGCGGTGCCGGCCACTTCAAATCCGGGCTCGGAGGCGATCATGCGGGACAGAGCGGTGCGCATGAAGGCGCTGTCGTCGACCACCAGCACGCGAATTGGCGGATGCGTGGCTTTGTCCGGACTCATGTGCGGTAAATGGCGTGAACGAGGGAGTGCACCTCGTCCATGTAGGAATCAAGTTCGAAAGTCATGCGGGCCCAGTCAAACTCTTTCAATTGCTGACACTGTTGCGAGAGCAGCTTGAAGCTCGTCTGCTGCAGCAGATTGACCTCGCGTTTTTCGATATAGCCGTGGTGCAGGCCGCTGACGCGGCAGAGTTGATCGCTCAGATCGACCAGCGCCACCAGTCCGGGATGGTTGCGCGCATCCTCGGGAGTGTGGTGCATGGCGATGACTTCGATCAGGTCGGCGGAAAGCTCCCAGCGTTCCGCCAGCAGGCGTCCGCTTTCGCAGTGGGTGAATCCCAGCACCGACAGTTCGGCTTCGTGCAGCGGAATCCCCTCCGAGCGGGCGAACTCGAAGGCTTCGGCGAATTCGTTGGGCAGGAGCCAGAGATTGACCACGATTCCCAGATCGTGCAGCAGCCCGGCGAGATAAGCCTTGCCGGGGTCGGGATAGGCAATCTTGCGGGCGAAGTGGCGGCAGACCAGCGCGCATCCGAGCGAGTGCTCCCAGAACGCAACCGGATCGATCTTGCTGTCGCGGGGCATCATGTTAAGGACGCCGCACGACATGGCGATATCGCTGACGCGCTGAAAGCCCAAGCCGACGACGGCGCCGCGCAGCGACTCCGCCTTCTGCCCGCGCCCGAAGATGTAGACATCGACGACGTTGGTGGTGGTGTCGAAAGTAAGATTCCAGACGTGCTCGATGATCATCGAGCGCGTCACTCTGCGTCCCGCGTTGCGCATCAGATATTCGAGCAGGGAAAACTCTTTGGTGGTGAGTTCGATCCTGCGTCCGGCGCGCTCCACCCGGCGCTCCACCCGGTCCAGCTTGAGATCGGCGACCAACAGCACGGACTCCGAAGGCAGATGGCTGCGCCGCACCAGCGCGCGGAGGCGGGCGGAAAGTTCGCTGAAAGAAAATGGCTTGCCTAGGTAGTCGTCGGCTCCGAGGTCGAGGCACTGCACCCGATCCTCGACCCGCGTGCGCTGGGTCAGCACCAGCACCGGCAGGCTGGGCTTTTTCATGCGCAAGTGACGCAGCACGCTGACCCCGTCGAGCTTGGGCAGATTCAGATCGAGGACGACGAGGTCGAACTCATTTTCCGTGGCTGCGTTCTTGGCCAGCTCCCCATCCGCGAAAATCTCCACGGTGTGGTTTTCGGCTTCCAGTCCCTGGCGAACGAAGCGGCCCAGAGCTTCGTCATCTTCGGCGAGAAGGATTCGCATAGCGTAAACCGTCCTTAATGCAACCATCCAAGTCTAGTTAGAAATCGCTCAAGCGCAGCCAAGACTCTACTCACACCAAGGTCTGTGCTTCCTGAAATGGGGTTGCAGTTCAGAAAGGAACCGCCGAGAGCACCGAGGTCTACGAACCTCAGCGGCCAATTCCTCGTCTTCGTCGGAGCGGAGATAATTTCCGAGATCATTTCGATTGAGCTGTTGCGACCGGGAGCCCTTGCTTTGGCAACACTTGTCTCACGGATGTGGATCGGTACGACCTTGAAGACGCTGGCGGTGCCGGGCGGCATCCTGCTGGCGGCGATGGCCGTGCTGGCGCACTCCGGATGGCTGACTCTGGCTCCGCAAGCTCTTAGTTTTCTTTACTATTGCGCGCTTGGCGGAGGCATGCTGCTGGCCTGGCGATTTCACTCCAGCCGCATCCTCTTCGCCCTGCTGGTGCTGTTTCTGGCGCAACAGGCCACAGCGGGTTTTGGCTCCGCGCATGCTATCGCCGGAACACCGGGAGGGACCGCTCTGCAGGCCGTCGCCGTGCTGGTGCCCTTAAATTTTGTGGTGATCGCGATGATGCATGAGCGCGGTCTCATCATTTCCGGCACAGCGCCCATTGGCATGTTTCTTTTCGTGCAATCCGTGATTGTCGTCGTGCTGTGCAATACGTCTGAGGGAGCGTCATCTCTTCCGGTCCGCGGCCATCATGCTGCAACGGTTTCTTGGCCCGAATATTTCTGGTTCGCACTGGCTGCGGCGGGCGTCTTTCTGCTGGTCCGCGCGCTGATCACCCGAAAGCCCGCCGATGGGGCGTTGCTCTGGTCGCTGTGCGCTTTTTCGCTATCCCTGTACTTCCTCGGGAACACTCGCATCTCGACCATGTACGCGGCCACTGCGGCGGCGATCCTGGCGGTTTCCATCATTGAGACTTCTTACCTGCTGGCATACCACGACGAACTGACGACGCTGCCTTCGCGGCGTGCATTCAATGACGCGCTACTGCGCCTGCAGGATCCGTACGCGGCCGCCGTGGTCGACATCGATCACTTCAAGCGATTCAACGATACTTACGGTCACGATACCGGGGATCAGGTGCTACGACTCGTCGCGGCGAACCTGGCGCGGGTGAGCGGCGGAGGGCAGGCTTACCGTTGTGGAGGTGAGGAGTTCACGATTCTTTTCCCGGGAAAGACCGTGTCCGAAGTGGTGGAGCACGTGGAGCGGCTGCGCGAAGCGATCGAGAATACGGAATTCCGTCTGCGAAATGAGGACCGTCGTCAAGTTCAACGGAACCCGGGGCAGCGCGGTCAAAAACAAAGTGATCACGATCAGCGAGGTCAAGATCGGCGAGATAAAGACCCGCAAGATCAAGACCGCCGCACTCAGGAACGGCGCCAGCCCAGAGTTCGCAAGCGGGCTCGAACCGGAGATGCCATTCGACAACTTGCGCAGAGCAAACCTGCCGCGGCGCTTTCGGTGACCGTGAGCATCGGCGTGGCCGGTTCGACGACCGAGAAGCCTCATCCCGATGCTGTGCTGGATGCCGCCGACAAGGCGCTTTACCGCGCGAAGAATAATGGACGGAACCGGGTAGAGACGGCCGCTTCGGTGCGGCGGCGAAGCAGTGCGAAAACTGCGGGCATTGCCTGAGAGGCGAAAACTCGAGGCCGATCAAATCAGAGGCATTGGGCCAAGCGGAGAAGATTCAAGTTGCGTCTGGCCCGGACCGTCGACTGTCAGACGGGGTAGTAGGACGGTCCGGGGCCGAACGCTTTTCGCAAGCACCGCGGGCCGTGCGGTCAGCCCGCGGCCTTGGGTGGAATTGGGCGCGTTCTTCCGGTTCCGCCACAGGCAGGGCATTTCAATCGGATAAACGCGACACCGTCAGACTTGCCATTCAAGTCCACCGGTTTCGCGACATATCCAGTACCGCCGCAATTCGGGCAGTGATCCGGAGTCAACCCCTCTCCCCCCCTCGGTATTGAATCCATTCTGCTCGACTCCAGCGCGAAATTTACGCGCGAGTGATTTGCGTTACGAATCACGAACAAAATTCATGAACAAGGCAAGGCGGGCTGGACGCAGCAGGGAGGAATTCCGTCAGGCAAAGCCAGGGTGCAAAACAAAAGGCCAGCGGAGTTCGCTGGCCCGGCCAAGGAAAAACGTGCGTTAATTCTGCGGACTGCCCTTCGTGCTGTCTCCTGCCATCTTCAACGAGACAACCTGCACCGCGTTGTTAGTGGCATCGACTTGCGCTCTCAGGGTGACGTGATGGCCTTCGTGTCCTTTTACGGCGTCAGGATTGCTGATTGTCCAGCTCTTACCGTCCTGATCGTTCACGAAGGTTTTGCCGTCGTCGCTGATCTTGCCGGTCACTTTCGTGGCCTTGGTGGTGGATGGGGAAGCCTTCATGCTGTCCTGGCTCGCGCTGCTATTGTCCTGAGCTACCAAGCCCATCGACATCAGCACGCCGAATGCGAAAACAAACATCATCAGTTTCTTCATCATTACTATTAATCTCCTATGCGAAGTGAATTCTCGTTCGAATAGCCACCGGCACGAATAGGGGAAGCCTTTCGCACGACGGGGGCTAACCAACGAGAACCTTCCGCTTGTCCGGCAATTAGAAAGCATTCCTGAACGGGTAGTCGTGAGGGTCCGAATGTCTTTGCCCTAACGACGCTAACCCATGACTACCCACATTTTTCATCTGCAACTCTAATCAGAAGCGACGGCCGCCTCAATACAGTGAATCCGGTAAACGCACTGCGGAAGGGCCTAAAACCTTTAGCGCGATGCAGCCAGGTTCTCGAATTTACAGAGTTTCCTGTATGGACGAAGCAAAGGCATGTGCCCCATCATGCGCCATCTGATTTGTGTGAGAGACGCCGCCGACTCCCCAGTTCGTTTCTCAGCGGCCTCTCCACAACCGACGACGCTATGAGCACAAGCGAAATGCCAAGCGTATCCATTCCTGCAAACGGGCAGGAATCCCCCCACGTGGTGCAGTTCTACAGCGATGAAGGCTTCCTGCTGGAAGAGTTGGGGCAATTCGTAGGCGCGGCACTCGCGGCCGGCAGCTCGGCGGTGGTGATCGCAACCAAAGGACATGAAGATCAGCTCGCCCAGAAGCTGAAGGCCCGTGGTCTCGATCTGACAAGTGCCATCGGCAGCGGTAGATACGTGCCCCTGAATGCGGCTGAAATGCTCTCGACATTCATGGAAAACGGCCTGCCCAAGCCGGAACGTTTCAGCGAGATGCTGGGAGGAGTGATCGCGCGAGCGGCAGCGTCGGCTCAAGACCAGAACCGGCGCGTCGTCGCGTTCGGAGAAATGGTGGCCCTGCTGTTCGCCGAGGGAAAAGCGGAAGCAGCGATCCGGGTTGAGAAACTGTGGAACCAACTCGCCCGCTCGCACTCGTTTTCGCTGCGCTGCGCGTATCCCATTCAGGGATTCTGTCGCCAGGAAAATGCCGAGTCGTTTCTAAGGATTTGCGCCGAACACTCGACCGTGATCCCGGACGAGAACTATAGCGATCTGGCGCCGGAACACGATCGAGTTCATCTTTTTGCTCCGACCCAGAACGAAGTGCAGACGGTGCTCTCTTCCCTCGAGTCGCGTTTGAGAGAGGAGCAGTTCCGGCTGTTCATGGAGGTTGTTCCCGATTACGCCATTTATATGCTGGATCCGCAGGGCCGCATCAGCACATGGAATGCTGGAGCGGAGCGAATCAAGGGCTACAGCGCTCTCGAGATACTGGGGCGGAACTCCTGCTGTTTCTATCCAGCGGAGGAGGTTCTGTCGGGAAAACCTCAGAAACTGCTAGACCTGGCTTTGCGGCAGGGCCACTCCGAAGATGAAGGCTGGCGTATTCGCAAAGACGGTTCGAGCTTCTGGGCGAGTGTTACGATCGCGGCCATCCGGGATAAGAGCGGCCAACTGTTGGGTTTCGGAAACGTAACCCGCGACCTGAGTGAACGCCGGCGCGCCGAGATCGCTCTCTGCCGCAGTGAGGATCGATTCCACCTGATGGCGGAAGCGGCTCACGATTATGCCATCTACATGCTCGATCCCGAGGGCTATGTCAGCACCTGGAATACGGGAGCGGAACGAATCAAGGGTTACAAGGCCTCCGAGATCATTGGCCGGCACTTCTCCTGCTTTTATTCCGAGGAAGAAGTCCGCTCGGGCAAGCCGGGCCGGGAGCTGGAAGACGCGGTGAAGAGCGGGCGGTTCGAAGAAGAGGGCTGGCGCCGCCGGAAAGACGGGTCGCTGTTCTGGGCGAATGTCGTGATCACACCGGTCAGAAATGAAGCGAACCAGCTGATTGGTTTCGCAAAAGTGACTCGCGATGTCACGGAAAGAATGCAGAAGGAGCGTGCCCTGCGCGAATTGACCCTGCACCTGCTCCGCATGCAGGACGAAGAACGCAAGCGCATTGGGCGCGATCTGCACGATACTCTGGGGCAATGCGTCACCGCGATGAAGATCGGTCTCGATTCGCTGGCTGCCAGCGTGCAGCCAAAGGATCAGCAGATCGGCAAGCAGGTTTCGCAATGCGTTCAGCTGGCCGAGGAGTGTGTTCGGGAAGTGCGGACGATCTCCTATCTTCTTTATCCGCCGATGCTGGAAGAGGTTGGCCTGCGATCGGCGATCTGCTGGTATCTCGAGGGCTTCACCAGCCGCAGTGGAATTCAGGCCACCTTCGATGTGTCGTCGGACTTCGGGCGCTTGTCGCGCGACGCCGAGCTGGCGCTTTTCCGCGTCCTGCAGGAAGGTTTGACGAACGTCCATCGGCACTCCGGCAGCCCAACCGCGCACGTCCGGCTCTCGGCGAGTGATGGCACGGCGATTCTGGAAATCAGCGACAAAGGCAGCGGAATTCCTTCTCAAGTGCTGGAGGAATGGGGTAAATCCTGGCAGCGGGCGATCGGTGTTGGTCTGCGCGGCATGCGCGAGCGGTTGACCCAGCTTGGGGGTAAACTCGAGATTTCCTCGAGCGATCTGGGTACTGCCGTCGTTGCTATGGTTCCGGCGCCGGAGTTGTCCCCTGCTTCCAGTATCGTTGCGTGACTCCAAATACAGCAGCAGCGCAAACCTTTCTGATGCATCCCCAGGCGCTCTGGAATGAAGCTCTCGTTTTTTCACAACCTATCTCGACATTTACATCTCTAAGACATCCGTATATTTTTCTTTACGTGAATACATAGGTCCCGGCAAGTCGAGGGACCGCACGGGGACATTGATTTCGGACCGGTCCTTCCACGCAATCCGCAGGTGTAAAGCAGTAGCGGGGAAGCGAAGGATGGCCGGACAGGAGAAAGCGCAATGTGCATTCGCTCCATTCGTAAAATGCTTTTCGCAGTGGTAGTGCTGGCGATATCTTCCGCCGCCTTTGCCCAGATTCGTATCTCAGTCGCGTTCGGCCCGCCGGCGCTGCCTGTCTACGAACAGCCGGTTTGCCCCGGCGACGGCTATCTCTGGACTCCCGGCTACTGGGCCTGGGATGGCAGCGATTACTACTGGGTGCCCGGGACGTGGGTCGAATCGCCAGAGGTCGGCTATCTCTGGACTCCGCCGTGGTGGGGATGGGATAGCGGCGCATTTCTTTTCCATGAAGGATATTGGGGCCCGCACATCGGCTTCTATGGCGGAATCTCTTATGGTTTTGGATATTTCGGCGTAGGGTTCGTGGGCGGCCGCTGGGATGGCGGACACTTCTTCTATAACCGGTCCGTGACCAACATTAACGTCGTCAACATTCACAACGTGTACAACGAAACCATCGTCAATCACGAAGTGGTCAACCACATCAGCTACAACGGCGGCGAGGGCGGCATCACGAGGCGCCCCACACCGGAGGAAGAAGTTGCCGAGCATGACCGGCACGTCGATGCCGTCGCTGCTCAGCGGGAACACGTCGAGCAAGCCCGCGGCAATCCGGAACTGAGGGCGTCGGCAAATCACGGCCGACCGCCGATTGCAGCGACCGCCAGGCCTGGAGCATTTACGGGTCATGACGTAGTGGAGGCGCGAGAAGCGGGAGGGGAATATCATCCGCCTGCAACTCGGCCTGAGCAGGGCCACCCCGTGGCTGCACCTCCAACCCATGTCAAGGACCTTCCGCCGAGGGAACGTCCGGCGGCGCCGAACACCGGCAATCCCGACCTGGACAAGAAGTATCAGCAGGAGCAGGACAAGCTCTCGGCCCAGCAGGATAAGGAACGGCAGAAAATGCAGCAGCAGCAGGACAAGGAAGATCAACGGGCTACGAAGAGTGCCAATCAAGCGCGCCAGCAGCAGACTGAACAAAAGCATCAACAACAAACCCAGCAACTGCAGCAAAGACACCAGCAGCAGCAACAGGAGATGCAGCAGAGGCACAGCGCGCCTCCTGCGCATGAGGGGAAGCCGAAATAGCTAGAGTATTTGCTGTCGAAATATAACGCGGTCGGACATTCCCTGGGGATGTTCGACTGCGTTTTTCAGTTTGCTCTGATCCGCTGGCATCCCTGAATCAGCGGGCGTCCACCTACAGGAAATACCGTAGAGCCTGTGCTCCGGGCGTTATGGTACCAAAGTAGATGTTCGACGGCTGACTTCTCCTAGGTCATCTGCGCGTCGGAAGAAGTGTGCCTCCCTTTCGTTGGCCGAGCGTGAGCCTGTATCGCCCGTCCATGCACACTACCGTGGCGCCGGTGGATCAGCGCAGCCGAAGGAAGCAGTGATCTGCTTCTCATGTTCGAGAGGAACAAATGAAAAGAGCTGGTCTGAACACGGTGGCGCCCGACGCTGCCGAGAGCGCTCCTCCTCTTCCCAAGAGCAATGGCAAGAACAACGGCAGGTCCAAGTCCGACGGCTCGTCGCTGGACCTGAGCGTCATTTTGGCCAGCCTTCAGACCATGCGCGACGGCGACTTTACCGTTCGCCTGCCCGGAACTTGGGTGGGCCTCGCCGGAAAAATTGCGGACACGTTCAATGAAATTGTCGCCGCCAACCAGCACATGGCGCAGGAACTGAAGCGCGTCGGCCACGTCGTCGGGAAGCAGGGCCAGCCGCGAGAGCGTACGCGCTTCCATGAGTCCCGAGGCGCGTGGGGAGAGATGGAAGTCTCCGTTAACACTCTGGTGGAAGATTTGCTTCGCCCCACGGCGGAAGTAACGCGCGCCATCGCCGCGGTGGCGCAAGGCGATTTGACGCAAACCGTTCGGCTCGACGTGGATGGCCGCCCGCTCGAAGGAGAGTTCCTGCGCTCCGCGAATCTCGTCAACACGATGATTCAACAGCTCGGCGTCTTCACCGCCGAAGTCACGCGCGTGGCGCGCGAAGTAGGAACCGAAGGCAAATTAGGTGGACAGGCCCTGGTGCCGGACGTTGCCGGTACCTGGAAGGATCTCACCGACAACGTGAACCTTATGGCCAGCAACCTGACTGGCCAGGTGCGAAACATCGCGGAAGTTGCGACGGCCGTCGCCAGTGGCGACTTGTCGCGCAAAATCACGGTCGACGTGCGCGGCGAAATTCTGCAGCTCAAAGAAGCCATCAACACCATGGTGGACCAGCTTCGCTCGTTCGCGTCGGAAGTGACGCGCGTGGCTCGCGAAGTGGGTACTGACGGCAAACTCGGCGGTCAGGCCGTGGTTCCTGGTGTGGCAGGCACGTGGAAAGATCTTACCGACTCGGTGAACGCGATGGCCGG
>Ga0070765_100003068_pt1 | contig 10673 bp, 9 predicted proteins | sample HubBroMetageWFT5_FD_71516 | JGI IMG/M metagenome (GOLD analysis project Ga0070765, IMG submission 71516) | Warmed and freeze-thawed soil microbial communities from the Hubbard Brook experimental Forest, New Hampshire - Hubbard Brook CCASE Soil... | ecosystem: Environmental > Terrestrial > Soil... | reverse complement strand
GACGAAATCGACCACGATTTCACCGCGCGCAATGCTCCAGCAACGGGCGCAATGGTCACCGCAGCCCCAACCCGTTTATCCAGCACCGACCGGACTTGACCGCGCCCTGCGGGCCGTCCCGGGTGGCAGAGCGCTCCTCTAGTCAAGATTGCTTCGTCACGCGAGACGCTCCTCGCGCTGACACCGTGCTAGCTTAGTGGAAATCTACGAAATTATGGACCACACACACTCTTTGCGCGGGCCATCGATCGTCCTACAGGCGTTATTTGCACGATAACGATGAGTTACCAATTAAGGCAGATCATCAAGCCAAGATGATGCAGCCAGCAACTTCGAGTCACGGTAGTCCGCAGAAAGTACGTCGATCCGGCTTTCGAATATTGCTACATACACTGTAAACTTTTTGCCTCGGTCCAGAGGAAACCCGAGATGCGCGAGTCCAGCATCGCCCATATGCACTCGCCGCTCCTGGTGAGACAGATACAACATTCCGGAAATCTGGTCTAGTCGAGGCGCAAGCGTTCGGCGGCGAGATCATAGAGCCGACGCCAGAGCAGCCGATTGAAGGCGAGGACGTAGAGGCAGAGGACTCCGATGCCGAGCGTGATACGAGCGCTGTCGCCCTCGGCGGTCGTTCGCGCGATATAAGCGCCGATCCCGGTGGCGGTCAGCGTTGTGTCGCCCCATTGGACCACCTCGGACACAATGCTCGCATTCCATGAGCCGCCCGCCGCAGTGACGGCGCCGGTCACATATGCCGGAAAAATCGCCGGCAGGATCACGCGTCGCCACCACAGTGATCGTCTGACGCCGAGATTCTGTGCCGCGCGTTGCAGTTCCACCGGCAACGCCGTGGTGCCGACGATGACGTTGAACAGAATGTACCACTGCGTCCCGAGGATCATCAGGGGGCTCAGCCAGATCTCCGGGTTCGCTCGGAATCGCAAGATCAGCACCACCGCGACCGGGAAGAACAAATTTGCCGGAAAGGCGGCGAGAAACTGCACGATGGGCTGAACGCGGTCTGCCAAACGCGGGCGCAGTCCGATCGCCACCCCGATCGGAACCCAAATTAGGGAGGCCACGCCGATCAGAATCAGCACCCGCGCGGCGGTCGCCATACCAAGAAGAAACACCCACCCGAACTCGACGAAGTCCACCGTCTGGCGGATGAAGGCAATAATCCATACAGCTGCCGCGGTGCCAAGCCCCAACAGAGCGATGTCGAACAGGCGGTCGAGCTCGGGCCACCGCTGGCGCTCGACCGGCGCCCGGCGCCGGCGAGCCAGGCCGGCCAGCGCGTCGTCGATGATCCGATTGAGTTCAAGCACTCCCGCCTGTACCAGATCGAATAGGCGGGCGCGCTGCAGGACAATGAGAAACCACGGCCGAACATTGTCTTCGTCGGCCAAGGGGTCGGCCTGAAATTTGCGCGACCACGCAAGGAGCGGCCGAAACAACAGTTGATCATACAACAGAATGACGACGAACATGACCAATACCGCGTACCCGATCGCGGCAAGGTCGCGCTGATTGATCGCGGTCGCGATATACGAGCCGATGCCGGGGAGCATGATCGTCTGGCCGGCAACGGTGATGGCCTCCGAGGCAACGACGAAGAACCAGCCGCCCGAAACCGACATCATCATGTTCCAGACGAGCGACGGTATAGCGTGCGGCACTTCCAGGCGCCAGAACCGTTTCCAGGGCGACAGATGGTACATCCGAGCCGCCTCGATCAGCTCGGCCGGCACGGTGCGCAGAGACTGGTAGACGCTGAAAGTCATATTCCAGGCTTGCGAGGTGAATATCGCGAAGATTGCCGCGCATTCGACGCCGAGCAGCCGGCCGGGGAAAAGGGCGATGAAGCCGGTCACGGTGATCGACAGAAAGCCGAGGATCGGCACCGATTGCAGGATGTCGAGGATCGGGATCAGAATCTTTTCCCCTTGTCGGCTCTTGGCCGCAACCGCCGCATAGACGAGGCTGAACACGAGCGATGCGACGAGCGCGCCGCCCATGCGCAGCACGGTGCGAAGCGCGTATTCCGGCAGCCACCGAGGGTCGAGGCTGATCGGCAGAACCTCGCCGACCTGATAGCGCGCGCTCATCGCCATGCCGCCCCAAGCGATCAGCGCTATCGCCCCGAGCACCATCGGCAGCGCGACGAGATCCCATAAATTGGGGCGCAGCCGGGACGGCCAGGCGATCAGGGGCAGGCCCCAGCGCTGTTCCATGCTCCCTCTTGCCGATAGTCGCCGCCGCGGGGGGCGGCGCCTACCAGTACTCCAAGCCCGGCGGGCTGACTAAACGTAAATTGGCGAAAGGTGCGAGGCCGCTTGCTGCAAACGGGCCGCGATTCTTGCTTCGGGCCGCCGAACTCCTGACAATGAGCTCGTTACCACTGTGACGGGGGTGCGGCCGTGGATATCGGCGAGAGGCGCCAAGCGAACATCCTGGTATTGGCTCCGGTTGGACGCATCGACAATCTCACGAGCACCGAGTTTCAGGAGCGGCTGCTGACCGCCGTCAGCTCCAGCTCCGCGGACGTCGTTGTCGACTTCTCCGGGGTCGAATACATCTCGAGCGCCGGTCTGCGGGCACTGATGGCTGCCACGCGACTGAAGCCGAAGGACCGCCGGCTCGCCGTCGCCTGTCTCCATACGGTCGTGAGCGAGATCTTCGCAATCAGCCGGTTCTCGCACGTCGTGCCGGTCTTCGCCACCGTTGAGGAAGCGAGCGCCGCCTGGCAGGCCCCGCCGCGTCCCGAGGGGGCGGTTCCGCATGCCGAAACCCAACCGGCTGGACCGTTGCGTGTCCGCTTTTGGGGCACCCGCGGCTCACTACCGGCGCCGCTGCGGGAGCGGGCGGTCCGCGCCAAGATCCGCGATGCGCTGCTCGCCGCTCGCGGGCACGTATTCGAGACCGAGCAGGCGATCGACGCCTTCATAGACAGCACGCTGCCATTTTCAGTACGCGGCACTTTCGGCGGCAATACCAGCTGTGTGGAGATCATTACCGGCGACGACGAATATGTGATCTGCGATCTCGGCACGGGCGTGCGTGAATTCGGGAACCGGGTACTTCGCAAGCACGGTCCCGGCCGCAAACACACCTTCAATATCTTTTTGTCGCACCCACACTGGGACCATATCATGGGGTTCCCATTCTTTGCCCCCGCTTACATTCCAGGCAATCGGATTTGCATTTACGGCTGCCACGGAGTCCTGCGCGAGGCGCTGCGCACCCAGCACTCGGCTCCTTGGTTTCCCGTCGATTTTGATGCGCTTGGCTCGAGTATTGAGTTCATCACCCTGGAGTCCGGCCGCGCTTACGAAGTAGCCGGTCTTTCCGTCACCTCGATCAAACAGTTTCACACGGGAGATTCCTACGGCTATCGCTTTTCCCAAGGCGGGAAGTCGATCGTCTATTCTACCGACTGCGAGCACAAGAGCTCCCGGCTCGACGAAACCTACCCGTTCGTCGAGTTCTACCGAAACGCCGACCTGCTGATCTTCGATGCCATGTATTCGCTCGGTGACTCGGTCTCGGTCAAGGAGGATTGGGGTCATTCGAGCAATGTCGTTGCGGTCGAGCTGGCCCAGGCGGCACGCGTCCGGCGCCTCGTGCTATTTCATCACGAGCCGGCATATGACGACCGTATGCTCGAGGAGATCTTCGCCGATACCGTCCGCTTCGAGGCGATCAGCCGCCATGGCCGCGAGGTCGAGGTGATCTCGGCCTATGACGGGCTAGAACTGGAACTGTGACGCGCGGTCCTGGGGTGAGCCGAGGCATCGCTCTGCTGCGCGGTCCGGGTCGGGCGGGCGCGCTCGCGCTGGTCGCGGGCGCCTTAGTCCTGCGCATCATCGACCCCGGCGTCATCACCGAATTGCGCGTGCGCAGCTTCGACTTGGTAGAACGAGTGTGGCCGCGCGCAGCGGATTCTGCACGAGTGGCGATTATAGACATCGACGAGAAGAGCCTCGCACGCTACGGGCAGTGGCCGTGGTCGCGGCACAAGGTGGCCGAACTTCTCCGCCGCATCGCTCAAGGGAAGCCGCGCGTCGTCGGCATTGACATTATTTTCGCCGACCGAGATCGGCTTTCGCCCGACGAGATCGCGCGAGAACTGCCGGGCCTGCCTCCGGCTTTGGCGGACGCGTTGGCCCAGCTGCCACCGAGCGACCGCGACCTCGCCGAAGCAATTGCCGCGGTCCCGACGGTGCTTTCGTTCGCCCCCAGCCATGAGGAGATGGCGCGAAATTCAGCTCCGCTGCGCCTCGCCCCCATCCGCCAGGCCGGAGACGATCCGACGTCGTTTTTGAAGAGCTACAAATCCCTGGTGCAAAGCCAGCCCGATCTGCGCGCCGCTGCGTTGGCCGCCGGGAGCGACGGAGTCGAGCCGGATCCCGACGGCGTCGTCCGACGACTCGCTCTTGCTGTGACCTATAAACAGACGATCGTCCCAAGTTTTGCGGTCGAGGTCGTGCGTGTCGGCGGCGGCGAGCGCTCGATCGTGATCGATACCGGCGCGCTCGGGATCGAAGACTTCAGGATCGGCGGCACCACCATCCCGACGGACAGGCGGGGCCGTGCGATCCTACACTTTGCGCCGTCGCAGGCGCGGTACTTCTCGGCCTCGGACGTCCTTGATGCGGCGTTCGACCCAGCCGAGCTGCGGGGGCAAGTGGTATTGCTTGGGGTAGCCGGAGTCGGCATCGCCGGACTCCGGGAAACTCCGCTTGGTCTCGTCCGCGCGGTCGACCTCCATGCCCAGCTGATCGAATCAATCCTGCTCGGCGACCTGCTTCGCCGGCCTCCATTCCTTGATTGGTTTGAGCTTGCCACGGCGCTCGTTGCTGGGCTCGTGGTCATCTGGCTGCTGCGTTACGCGAAGCCAGTGCGCGCGGTCGGTGTCGCCTTGGCGATTGCGGCCGCGCTTTTTGGCGTTGAACTCGTGCTCTTCCGTTTTGCGGATCTTCTCTTCGACAGCACCTTTCCTTCGTTGACCTTGCTCGGCGCGTTGGGTGTGATGCTTGTCGGGAACCTTCGCGCCACGCAGGGGGAACTCGTCCGCGAACGCGAGGCGAAGCAGCGGGTCGAGGGCGAGCTTGCCGCGGCGCAGGCAATCCAAATGGGCCTGTTGCCGCGGCGGTTTCCTGCGTTTCCCGATCGTCACGACATCGATGTCTACGCCCGCATCGAGCCGGCGCGAATGGTCGGGGGCGACCTCTATGATTACCTATTGATCGGAGAAAGCAGCCGCTTGTTCTTTCTGATCGCCGACGTGGCTGGCAAGGGCATTGCGGCAGCACTGTTGATGGCGGTGACGAAGGAGGTCATCCGCGACGCCGTGCTCACGTTTGGGCCGGCGCTCGACCGCATCCTCGCGGAAGCCAACCGGAAGACTGCGGCGGCGAGCGCGGAGCTGCAAAGCGAGGGCGGCGTCTTCGTGACCGCTTTCGCCGGGATTCTCGACCTTGGCTCGGGGGAGGTCGATTTTGCCAGTGCCGGGCACGATGCGCCCTTTGTTCTCGGCGGCAAAACCGGCTTACGGCGGCTCGTCACTGAAGGCGGTCCGCCGCTCGGCGCAGTCGACGACTTCCGCTTCCCGATCGATCACGACCGGATCGAGCCGGGCGAGATCTTGCTGCTCTACACCGATGGGATCACAGAAGCGGAGAACGCCAACCATACGCTCTATTCTTCGAAACGGTTAATCATAGCGCTGGGGAAGGCGCCGGTCGCCGATGCCCAGCACGTCGTTGCGGCGATAATCGACGACGTCAGCCGTTTTGTCGGCGGCGCCGAGCAAGCGGACGATATGACTGTACTGGCGCTGCGGAGAGTGGGCGGCGGCGCTGCTACCTGACCGTAATTTCGACGCGGCGGTTGCGGGGCTCGGGGGTTTGGTCGGGGGTAGGCACGAGTGGGTCGCGCTTGCCACGGCCGGCGATCGAGATTGTCTGGCGATCGACCCCGTCGCGAACGAGCGTGTCGCGGATCGCCGCGGCGCGTTGGAGGGAAAGCGCTTGGTTGTAAGGCAGGTTGCCGACCGTGTCGGTGAAGCCGATCACCTCGATTTCGTAAACCGGTCGTTGCTTTGTATCATCGAACACAGCGCGATAGGCGAGTTTGGATTCGGGGGTCAGCTCGGCGCTCCCGACGATGAAATAGAGACGGAAGTGATGCGGCAGGATTGGCTGCGCCGCGATTGCGCTCCGGAAAATTACGCCGATATTGCCGCGGCTCTCCTCGACGGGCGCCGTGCTGCCGGCACGCGACTCTGCCGTTGCATAGGGCTGCTCGAGGGTCGTAGCCGTCTTGCCCTCCTCGACAGTGATCGCCCCCACCCCGCCGTCTTCGGCATTGGGCAGCACCACGAACAGCGCTTGCCGGGGACAACCCGCGAGGAGGACGATTGAGACGAATGCCGGGAGTGCCCGCCGCATCATCAGTGGTCGCCATAGACTTGAACCGCAAAGGTCGTACCGCGCACCCCCAGGATTGCGGTCGGCGTCTTGATCTTCATCGCCCCAGGGGTGCTGCGCGCAATGTCGCCGGAGACGACCGCCAAGGTTCCCTGCCGCATATCGGCCAGCATTGCGCCGCGGAAGTCATTCGAATCGAACTGGAATTCGTCGAGCGCGATTTGGCTGCTCGGACCGGCGGAGAATACCGTGTTATCGATGAAGGTAATGCCGATCCCGCCGTCCGAACCTGTTTCGATGACATCCTTGACGAACAGCATATCCCCGGCTTCCGCGGGCCGACGCTCCCCGGAGCGCACGACCGCCGCCTGTCCGGTTACCTTTTTGATCTGGGCAATCGGCGAAGTTTCGGCCGCCGAAGGAACTCCCGCCATCGCAATCAGCAATGCCGCGGCCAACCACAGCGCCAAGCCCAATTTCTTCCTCCCCGCCAATTTCTTCCTCCCAGGTTGAATCAATGTCTCCTTAATACACAAGATCGGCAGGCCGTTAGCAGCAAGATGAGCAGGCTTCGGTGAAGAGAGCGTCGATCACGTTATTTGCCGAGCCCGCGGAGTTCACTCGGCTTCAAGCACTTGCCGTCGAGTTCGCGCACCAATGCGGCCTGCCGGATGACGAGCGGTCGCGGCTTCTGATCATTCTCGATGAGCTCTTCACCAACGTGGTAACGCATGGTTATGGGCCGCATTCGGCGGGAGGAACCGTCGCTGTGGCGCTCGGGTGGAAGAGGGACCGCCTGCGGATCAGCTTCGTCGACGACGGCCAGCCGTTCGATCCGCTCGCGTTCCGTGGGCCTGATTTGGAGGACGCCACCGAAGAACGCGGTATTGGGGGGCTCGGCATCCATATTGTCTGCTCGCTCGTCCACCAGGCCCGCTACCGCCGCAAGGACGACCGCAACCACCTCCATCTGATACGGCACATCGGGGTGCCGAGCGGGGCGGGCGGTTGAGCCTGGCTCATCTCGCCGATGCGGCGAGCAAAATCACGATTTCTGCGACTTGCTGGAATGCGCCGAGAACATCGCCAGTATAGCCGCCGATCTGGCTTCGTGCGAGTTCGGCGGTGGCGAAAACGATCACGCCGGCGAGGCAAAGCGCTATCACTCCGCGCATTGGTCCTAATGCCGCCAAAGCTATCGCGGCGCCGATAAGCGCCGCCGCAATCGCACCGCCCGCACTAGGTGTTCCAGCCATCGCTCCGAGACCATCGGGGCGTGCCGGCGTCAGTCCCATCATCGCCGCCGGCAAGGCGGCCCGCGAGGCGGCATGCGCCGCGATAAGCGCTAGACCGCCGTGGATCACATCACCGATGCCGGCGAGCGCGGCGGCCCGCAACAGCACACTCAGAACAATCGCCAGCACGCCGTAAGTGCCCTGCCGGCTGTCCCGCAGGATCTTGAGCTTTTCTTCCCGGTCGCGCCCCCCGCAAAACCCGTCGGCGGTATCGGCGAGCCCGTCCTCGTGCAACGCTCCCGTCAACGCGATCCCTCCCAGCACCGACAACAGCGCCGCCGGCCAACTCGCCAGGCCGATCAACTGGGCCACAAGGAGAGCGAACGCCGCCGCGCCGCCGATCCCGGCGCCGACGAGCGGAAATGTCCAGCCCGAATCGGCGAGCCGCCACTCGCCCAATCGCGGATCGACCGGCAGCCGCGTGAAGAAGGCCGTGGCCGCCAGAAACCCGGCGAAAAAACCCGCAGGATAGTGCGAAGGATCCTCTGAGCGGCTCATAGCAGCACGATAACCGGTTTGGCCAAGGACGGGGTGAATGACTATATTTCAGTGCGATGGCGACGATTACCGGAGCGGGGTTGACGTTGCTCGATCTTGATCGCTTACGGGGGGCGCCGCTGTGCCGCGACCCGTTCGACTTTGTCGTCGTCGAGAATTTTGTGGACCGCGACGCGCTGAGCCCCCTCGTCGCCGATTTCCCATCCGTCCCCGGTCACGGCAGTTTCCCGGTCGAACGCCTGGTATGCGGGGCGGTCTTTTCCCGTCTCGTTGCCGCCTTGACCGGGCCGGCGCTGCGCAGCGCGGTCGGGGAAAAATTCGGCCTCGACCTCGACAGCCGTCCGACGATGGTGACGGTGCGCGGTAGGAGCGACGGCAAGGACGGGCGCATCCACACCGATTCGGAAAGCAAGATCATCACATTGCTGCTCTATTTGAACCACGCCTGGGACCGCCCCGAAGGCCGTTTGCGGCTGCTGCGCGGTCCCGACAACATCGACGATTACGCGCGCGAGGTCGTGCCGCTCGCCGGCACCATGCTGGCGTTTCGCCGCAGCGCCCGCTCATACCACGGGCATCGACCGCATGTCGGCGAGCGCCGAATGGTGCAGCTCAATTGGGTGACCGAGCCGGCGGTTGTCCGGCGCGAACTCAACCGCCACCGCTGGTCGGCGCGCTGGAAGGCACTCAACCCGTTTGCGCCCCACCCCAGGGTTGGCGTCGCGTGAAAAATCGATTAACTGATTGCGCGATAAGGGATGGGCGGTAAACGCGGATCGAGAAGAACGATAATGCTGGGAATGCTTCGCTCCGTGGCCGTCGCCGCTATGCTTGTCGCTGCTCTCCCGGCTACGGCGCCAGCGCAGACCCAGGTGGTCGACGAGTTCAAGTTTGGCGTTCTCGCCCATGACATCGGACTGTTCGACAAACCCGTCGAATCGGGGGCGGACATCAATTTCGAAATGTTGTTCACCCCGCCGGAATTCTTTCGCGTGATCGGGTCGCCACGGCCTCATCTCGGCGGTTCGCTCAACACGGCGGGCAACACCAACGCCGGCTATTTCGGCCTCACTTGGGGGATCACGCTGATCCAGAACCTGTTCGGGTGGGGCGGCAGTGTCTTCGCCAATGGCAGCCTCGGGGGCGCTCTGCAGGACGGCTATACCAACAGCGCCCCGCCGGACCGCAAGAAGCTCGGCTCGACCGCGCTGTTCCGCGAAAGCGTCGAGCTCGGTTATCAGCTGACGCCCAACCTCAGCTTGTCAGGGTTCGTCGACCATATGTCAAACGCGAACCTCGCGCCGCACAATGCAGGGATCACCGACGCTGGCGCGCGTCTCGGCTTCAAGTTCTAGGCGCTTAGACGGACGCAAGCGCTCCCTCCTCCTCCTCGCCGTCGCTGTTTTTGCTGTTTCTCCATTAAACTATCAGCGACCGATCTGATCGGCTCCGCAGAAATCCTAGAGCCCCGGTCGCACCGGGCCTGAAAAACAGCCACAACCCTCGCTGATCCTGGCTGGCATCCACTGTTTTCATCAGTGTCCGCGTCGGGCGACACAGCATATCAATGGCGATCGTCATATCATATAGATGCTAAAATAGCAATACTATTTTATTTTTATGACTGCCCGGCTTTGAGATTGACCCCAGCGATTATGGATCCGCCCAGAGCGTCCTCTAGCGCATCCCGCTAGCGCGATTTGGTCGATAAAAACGGGCCAAAGTGGCATTCTAAATTTCAAACGGTGGGTATCACCATTAAATAAACTCAATATCTTGCATGCGTATGTGGCAGCTTCGCCACGCTGAGGCGAAAAAACCACCTGCACGCCAAAGCTTTCTTGATCAGCCCCCGGCTCTGCATATCATGACGCGAGATGCAGGTGTCCTTTGTCCAGCTGACTGCAATCTTTGACTTCTCGGGGGAGCAATGGCCAGAAAACGAAATTTCGGCAGCGCCGCGGCGATTGGGGGCTTGACCGCGTCGATCGCGCTGCTGATGGGATTACCGGCGGCGAGCGCCGATGAACTGGCGGATCTTCGCGCCAATCAGGAGCTGCTGCAGCGCCGCATCGAGCAGCTGGCTCAGGCCGCGCAAGGACGCCCGGGCGTCCCAGGGGCTTACGGCGCGGAGGCACACCCAGGTGAAATGGCCACCCAAGGCAGCTTTCCGCGCTCGTTTCTGATCCCTGGGACGGACACCTCGATCCGCGTGGGCGGGTTTATTGACGAGACCCTCGATTACTACTTCGTCGGCGCGCAGCCGAACGGCAACCAGACTACAACCATCGGGGTCACCGGCCAGTTGGAATCGGCGCCACTCAACACCCACGCTTTTACAAGTGTTCCGGGCTTCCCGACCCCCGGAAATCTCTTTGTCGCAGGCACGGCTAGCGCGCGCGGCAACGGAAACTTCTCGCAGAGCCCCCGGGAAACGCGCCTCAAC
>Ga0070765_100003066_pt1 | contig 10678 bp, 9 predicted proteins | sample HubBroMetageWFT5_FD_71516 | JGI IMG/M metagenome (GOLD analysis project Ga0070765, IMG submission 71516) | Warmed and freeze-thawed soil microbial communities from the Hubbard Brook experimental Forest, New Hampshire - Hubbard Brook CCASE Soil... | ecosystem: Environmental > Terrestrial > Soil... | reverse complement strand
CTGCCGGCCCGGAGCCGGGCTTACAGGTGGAAGACCCTGACCGCGGTGTCGTGGAACAAGGCGGCCCGCTCGGCCGGGCTGCCGTCCTGGGTGACCAGCTTGTAGGCGTTCCACAGCGTCACCAGGTCGCAGAGGCCAGCGTCGAACGGGAAGTTGCTCTCGAACATGCAGCGCTCGGGCCCGAACCACTCGATCAGGCTCCGGAGATCCGGTCCCCAGAACTTGGCGATGGACTCCGACGTCACGGGTCCGTCCATCATGGCCGGATCGGTCACGACCGTCATGCCGATGCCGCCGACCTTGAGCACCACGTTGGGACAGGCGGCCACGGCACGCATGTCGGCTCGCCAGCGGTCGAGTACCTCGTCCCAGGTCAGGTGGGCCAGCCGCGGATCGACGTGAGGGAGGACCGGCGTGCCGATGTGGTCGAGGACGATCGGCATGTCAGGAACCGATCGGGCGAGCCGGATGACGTCAGGGAGATCCGTGCAGAGCCCGAAGAGCTCGAGCACCAGGTCCCGCTTCTGCAGCTCCTTGATAGCCGCCTGCAGTTCCGGCCCGAGCAGCCAGCCTGGCAGCAGCGTGGGCAGGTTGAAATTGCTCTCCCGGAACCGGACGCCGCGGAACCGGCCGCCAGCCGCCTCGATATGGGCGTCGAGCACGTCGCCGACGCCGGCGCCGAGCAGTGGGTCGCCGGCGCCGATAATCCCCTTGATCAGGTCGTCGCCCGCGGTGTGCTCGATGACCCATTCGGTCTCGCCGACCGGCGCCATGGACAGGAGCGAACCGCTCGGCCGGAACCCGGTTTGCGTTTCGACGTACACCGTGCTGACGACATTGTGACCGCCGAAATCCCGGCGCAGGTCGGCGACGGAGTACGGCCCGTAGAAGACCGATTGCTCGTCGTAGAGGTGATGGTGCGTATCGCAGATCGGCAGATCCGGTTCGAGCGCCTCCTCCACGGATCCTCCCGGCTCAGGCTGGGATGGACGCGGGAACATCGGCACCGAGGTGGCGGACGGCCGGGAACACCTTGTCGGCGATGAGCTCGTAGGTCGCCAGCACGTCGCGCTGCTCGAGGTCGCCGCCCATGTTGATGCTGAGGATGACGTTCTGGAAACCGAACTCCTCGTACATGCGGTGCAGCTTCTCGATCACCTTGTCGGGGTGCCCGACGAGCGTCGACGGCACGTCGAGGACGTCGAGCGGGTGGTTGACGTTCGATTCCCACCAGGTGTCGGCGTGCAGTTCGTAGCTCGCCGGGATGACGCCGTCCTTGCCCATCACCGATCCGTGCTGGCCGAGCTGGGCCATGTAGTTCATCGAGGTCTGGCGCAGCAGCCGCTCACCGCGAGCCTGGTCGTTGTCCACGAAGGTGGAGGCGAGGCCCCAGGCCTGCTCGGTCGTCTCGGCTGCCCCGGCCCGCCGGCGGGCCAGCATGTATTCCTTGTACGTCGTCTCGATCTCGGCCTGGACGGAGTACGGGTTGCCGGCCAGGATCCCGTACCCGCGCTCGACCGCGAAATCGAACGTCTGCTGGGTCTTGAAGACCGCGACCGAGATGGGCACGCGCTTCTGGACGGGCCGCGGATACACCGTGATGTCGTCCAGGTTCCAGTACTGGCCCTCCTGGGTGACGTTCTCCTCGGTCAGCAGCCGCTCGATCATGGTCGTCGATTCGAGGAACCGGCCCATGCTCTCGTTCTGATCGACTCCCATGGCCGCGAACTCCCTGGCCTGGTAGCCGCGGCCGACGCCGAGATGGAACCGGCCGTTGCTCAGCACATCGACCATCGCGATCTCCTCGGCGGCCCGGACCGGGTGGGTGAAGGCCGGGATGATCACCGCGGTCCCAAGGCGGATGCGCTTGGTCACGCGCGCGGCAGCGGCCGCCAGCACCATCGGGTTGGGCAGGGTCCCGTACTCCGAAATGCGGTGCTCACCGAGAAAGATCTCGTCGAACCCGAGCTCGTCGGCCACCCGGAATTGTTCGAGGTTGTCCTCGTATACCTGGACGGCCGACTTCCCGGGCGGCTGCTGAAGGATGTAGAACAGGCCGAACTTCACGACGCGCACCACGCTTTCTCTCTGATGATCATTGCGGCGTTAGGCCCCGACCTCGGCACCACGCTAGGCGATATCGTCTATAGCTATACTGTAAGCCCCAAGACAGGACGCGAACAACTATGGGGCTAAGGTGCGAACGTTCCGAAGCCCGAGCGGAAGAAGAGCAGCGGGTCACCGGTGCCGGTGCCCAGATCGTGCACCCTTCCGACGACGAGGTAGTGGTCACCGGCCGGGTAGCTCCATTCGATCGTGCAGTCCAGCCAGGCCAGGACTCCCTCGATCCGCGGCGAGCCGTTGGCCGTGAGCGACCACCGGACGCCGGAGAATTTGTTGGCGCCCGATACCGCGAATCCCCGGCAGACCGGCTCCTGGTCGTTGGACAGGATGTTGACGCAGAAGGCGCCAACATCGGCGACCTGAGGCCAGCTCGTGGAGGACAGGCTGGTCGCGATCGCCACCAGCGGCGGGTCCAGTGACAGGGCAAAGAAGGACTGGCAGGTCAGGCCGACCGGTCCGCGGGGAGACATCGCGGTCACAATGGCGACGCCGCTGGCGAAGTGGCCGAGGGCGGCGCGGTACTTGGGAGCCTCAATCATCGTCGCTCCGCGCACTATCTCGTTCATTAAACGACAGTATAGCACTATGCAATATACAGGCTAGAGGAGTCTGTGGCCAGATACTGGCCCCGGTTCCGGCGGGTCCAGCACGCGCAGATCTGACTTCTCCGGACCCAGGCGCAGCCGTTAAGATGGTGTAGTGCTTTCTTATCCTTCAGTCCGGCCGGCCCCCGCTGCCGGTCGTGCCCCCGCCAGCGTGGCGGGCCATAGGTGTTCGGTATGACCCAGGACGCTCCAGTGCTACGCGACCCCGCGGCATACGCGGAGCGGGTCATCCTGACGGCGGGACGAGCGGTCCGCAACGCGTTCGACGCACGGTTCAGCCGCCTGGAGCTCAGCATGACCGAGGGAGCGCTGCTGGCGACCATTCAGCGATTCGGGCCGCTTACTCAGCGTGAACTCGCTGAGCTGCTGTACATCGGCCGGGCGGCGGCGGGGCAGTTCGTCGACCGACTGGAGGCCCGCGGCCTCGTTCAGCGGGACGGGGACCCCGATGACCGGCGGGTCTGGATCGTTTCCGCTACCGAGCAGGGCAAGACGATCTCGGCCGAGGCGTACGATCTCTACTTCAAGACGGCCGCCGACCTGCGGCGGGGTCTCACGGATGCGCAGAGTGACCGGCTGATCAGCCTGCTCCTGGCAGTCCAGGCGAACGCCGATGAGATCGCCAGCGAGCCCCTTGGCTCACTGCGGGCCTGATTCGCCCGGCATCATTCAGCAGTTGCTGTCCCTAGTTCATCGGAGCCTGTTGCGGGTGTCGCTTCCCCCGGCCCGGCCTGGCGGCCGCGGGCCAGTTCGCGCAGCAGGTGCTTCTGGATCTTCCCGGTAGAGGTCTTGGGCAGCGACTCGAAGTACACCTGGTCGGGTGCCTTAAAATGCGCGAGCCTCGCCCGGGCGAAATCGATCAGGTCATGCTCGGTGACGCTGCCATCGGCGGTCACGAACGCGACCGGCCGCTCACCCCATCGTTCGTGCGGTACCGCCACCACGGCGACCTCGGCCACGCCAGGGTAGGCCGACAGCACCTTCTCAACTTCCACCGATGCGATGTTTTCGCCGCCGCTGATGATGATGTCCTTGCTGCGGTCGGTCAGCTCGATGTATCCGTCGGGGTGCATCACGCCGAGGTCGCCGGTGTGGAACCAGCCGCCGCGGAAAGCCTCCTCAGTGGCCTGCGGGTCGTCGAGGTATCCGGCCGCGACCGTATTGGACCGGATCAGGATCTCGCCTGTCGTCTTGCCGTCGGCGGGCACCCTTCCAAGGCGGCTGTCGGCGACCTGCACCTCGGCAACCGAGACGGTGGGAACTCCCTGCCGGCTGAGCCGCTCGGCCAGCTCAGCGGCGGGCAGTTCAGCCCAGCCAGGCTGGTACTCGCACACCAGGGAGGGGCCGTACGTCTCGGTCAGCCCGTACAGGTGGGTGACCTGAATTCCCATCTGCTGAACCGCGCTGATTGTCTCTTTGGTCGGCGGGGCGCCGCCGACCGCAGCGCGGATCAGGCGGCGTGCGGCGAACCCTTGCTGCCGGCCCGCTCTGGCCAGCTCGGACAGCACCACCGGGGCGCCGCACAAGTGCGAGACCGGATAGCGGTCGGCCAGTTCCAGTGCCTGCTGCGCGTCAAATGACGGCAGGCAGACATGTGTCGCGGCCACTGCTGTGGCCCCCCAGGTCAGGGACCAGCCATTGCAGTGGAACATCGGCAGCGTCCACAGGAACCAGCTGTCCGCGGACAGCTGGAACTCCAGGGCCACGCTGACCGCGTTGAGGTACGCGCCCCGGTGGGTGTACACGACGCCTTTGGGCCGTCCCGTTGTGCCGCTGGTGTAGTTCACGGCGATCGGGTCGTTCTCATCCTCCGGCGCCGCCAGCCCGGCACCGTCTGCGTGGCTGAGCCACTCGTCGTACGACAATGCGCCGGGCAGGCTCTCGCCGGGTCCGGGCAGCATCACCACCAGATCAGCCGGGACTTCGCTGGCGTCAGCCACGCCAAGCGCGGGCATGAGCGCGGGTGCCAGCAACAGCACCCTGGGGCGCGAGTGGGCCAGGATCTGACGGTACTCAGCGGCTGCGAGCCGCGTGTTCAGCGCCACCAGCGCGCTGCCGGACCCTGGCACGCCGAAATGAGCCGCGAGCAGCGACCGGCTGTTGTAGTCGAGCATCGCTACCCGGTCGCCGGGCCGCACGCCGCTAGCCCGCACGGCACCGGCCATCGCATCGCAGTCCCGGCCAAGCTCCGCGTAGCTCACCCCGGTGCCGTCGCCATCGACGACGGCGAGCTTGCTTCCGAAAGCGTGCCGTGCCCTCGCCAGGAAGTTCAGGGGCGACAGGGGAACGTGGTTGGCCCGGCTCATCTGCCGGTTTCCTTCGCGGCCGGCGGGAGCGCGGCATCGATAGCCTGGATCTCGGGTAGCACCCGCTCCGCGAAGAGCCGCATGCTGCGCTCGGCCTTCTCCACGGGCATCCCGCCGTAGCACACATGGATGACCAGCTCCTCCAGGTTGATGCTCCGCTGGAGAGCCCGCATCCGCTCGATGATCTGCTCGGGAGTCCCGATGGGCTGCGTGTTCTGCATGCTTCCGCGCCCGCCGATCCCGGCGTCCGAGGCCTGCCGGACGGCGTACTCTTCGTAGCCCTTGACCCCGGCGAAGCCGCTGTTGTTCCACTCGAAGTAGTGGTGCTTGGCTGCCAACTGCTGGGCCTCGTAGTAGCGCCAGCCCTCGGCGGCCTCCTCCTCGGTCTCGGCGCAGTACATCCACAGCAACGTCGTCGGCTGAGCGGGCCCGAGGCCGAGCTGAGCGCGGATCTCATTGAACTCACTGACCCTGGCGATCATGGAGTCGACATCGTCGTCGGCTACGAACATCTGGCCAAGTCCGTGCTCGGCCGCCAGCCGGGCGGATTTCTTCGTGGTAAACGCCACCTTGATGTTGCTGGTCAGGTCACCGAAGTGCGGGCCCTGCGGGCGGACCGAGGTGGGCGGAATCTTGAAGATTTTGCCGTCGAAGCTGAATCGCTGCGACCCGTCCGCGGCCCGGATGGCGTCGACAACGTCGTAGTAGTAGTCGTGTGACTCCTCGATGGGAATGCCGAGCGAGGCATACTCGTGCTGGGATATTCCCCGGCCGATACCGAGATGCAGGCGTCTGCCTTGCAGCAGCACGTCCAGCATCGACAGTTCAGAGGCCAGCCGCACGGGGTTCCACCAGGGCGCGACGATCACGGCGGTGCCCACGTCGACGCGCTTGGTGCGCCCGGCCCAGAAGGCCAGGTACTGCAGCGGATTGGGCTGCATCGAGTAGGCCGAGCCGTAATGCTCAGTGGCCCAGATCGAGTCGAAGCCGAGCGGCTCGACGAGGTCTCCCAGGTGAAGGGTAGTGCTGAACTGAACGTAGTCCGGGACCGCGGGCGGGCGACTGTAATCGCCCGCCATAAGCCTCTCCCAGTCGCCATGGTTGTACCCGGTGACCATCACGCCACAATGCATTGCCTGACACCCTTCTCAGTTGCGAGACCTCATGCGCAAGGCGCTTACAGCTCAGCGGTCAGCACTCGCCGTATCAGCTTCCCGGTGTCGGTATAGGGGAGGTGGTCGCGCTCGATGATGCGGTCGGGCGTCTTCGAGGTCCGAAGTTTGCCACGGACAAAGGACCTGATCTCCTCGGTGTCGGCGTCGGCGCCCTCGCGCAGGACGACGAAGGCAACGATGGTCTGGCCCCATTCCTCATCGGGTGCGCCGACGACGGCCGCCTCGCCGACGGCGGGGTGCTGCAGCAGGACGTCCTCGATCTCGGCGGGCGCGATGTTCTCGCCGCCGCGGATAATGGTGTCGTCTGCGCGCCCTTCGATAAAGAGGAACTGCGCGCTATCGAAGTGGGCACGGTCTCTGGTCGGGAACCAGCCGTTCTCATCGAGTGGCGACTCGGTGGCCAGGTACTCGCCGGAGACCTGGTCGCCGCGCAGCCATAGTTCGCCCGCTTCTCCCGCTGGCAGGAGCAGGCCGTCGGCCGACCGGATCTGTGCCTCTACTCCGGGAATGACCCGCCCGGCCGACGCAAGCCGGGCCCTGACTGCCTCGTCGTCGCTATGCAGAGCCGAGCGGTGATCCTCGGGACTCAGAATCGCGATCGTCGAGCTTGTCTCGGTCAGGCCGTAGGCGTTGACGAAGTCAGTGCCGGGGAAGAGCCTGAGTGCCTGCAGGATCGTCGCGGCGGCGACCCGCGAACCTCCGTACGACAAGGTGCGCAGGCTGGGCACATTCGCTGGCGTTCCGTCGAGCTCGTCAACAATCCGCGCCAGCATCGTCGGCACGACCATCGCGTGCGTCACCCGTTCGCGGCGGACGGTTTCCAGCCAGGCGCCGGGCGCGAACGCATCGAGGTAGACAATGCGACGTCCGGCGAAGATGTTCGTCAGCAGGTTGACGATGCCGGCGACATGGTACGGGGGAACGCTGACCGCGACTGCGTCCGCCGGGTCAGCGGAGCCAAATTCGACTGAGCCCAGCACATATGACACGAGGTGGCGATGCCGCAGGACGACTGTCTTGGGCTTCGATGTCGTGCCGCTCGTGTTCAGTAGCACGGCCACCAGGTCCGGATCGGACGGCCATTCCGCGGGCGGCGTACCGCCAGCAGTTAGCTCGAGCCACTGATCCACTGAGATGACATCGTGGTGGCATGCCCGAACGGCCGCCACCGAGTCCTGGTGCGCCAGAACCAGGACTCGCTCGTCGGTATCGACCAGACTCAGGATCTGATCGTCGGCCAGGCGATAGTTCAGTGGCCAGAACGGAATTCCGGCCCCGGCCGCAGCGAACACCGTGACGGCAAACGCGGCGGAGTTCGGTCCCAGGTAGGCGACGGTCTGGTAGTCGCGCTCGCGCAGGTAACTCGCTCCGGCGCCGGCTCGCCCGTACATTTCCAGGTAGGTCAGCGCCACGTCATGTGCACTGACGGCTGCCCTGTCCGGGTCATGGGACGTCGCCATCTCAAGCAGCATCATCAGGTTCATGGACCCAATCCTCCGGCAGGCGTACCGCTAATCAGAGGGCGGAAGCGGCTTGGCGTCCTTCAAGATGAACGGCTCGCCGTCAACTGTGAGCTCGCCCGCGCCGGCCCGCGTACATAGGAATTCCAGCTCTGAGGATTCATGCGCATATCGCTTGCCGAGGATCAGGCCGTTGCCGTTGCCGGTGGCCTGCACTTCGATATCGCGTGCAATATTGTCCGCTGCCGCCATGGCAACACCGCCACAGCACACCTCGACATCTTTTTTCGGGGCGCGGAGGACAATAACGCTGGCGGGGCTGACGACGCTCACCAGATGCATGCCGGCACGCAGTTGCACCATGTCTCCTTTCCGAGCGCAGGGCGAGCTTCGCCGCCCGGCTCCTGTCGAAGGCGGCCCTCGCGGATGCTGCCTGTAGCTTGCTTCGCATGCTGTTCAGCCTGGATCACCCAGAGGAACTTGCGTGCGGACGGCCGAAGGTGGGTCGGTGCTAGGCCCTGGCGGCGAACAGTCTGAGGGCTGACCAACCTGCATCCCCGATCCACTGGCCCCTCTCGCCAACCATGTCTGGCCGTCTGAGACATCGCACAGTACTATACCATATGGCGGTGATCAGCCTAGCTGTGTGAGGTGCCCGATTCTGGACCTGCCCCTATCCGATGACCTGGACATACTCCGGACTGCCACCCTGCGCTTCACTCAGAGTGAGTGGCCGATCGAGAAGCTGCGGGCTGCTGCCGACGGCAGGCCCGCGATCGAGCCCGGATACCTGCAGCGGGCCGGCGAGCTGGGCTGGTTCGCCGCCCTCGTGCCCGAAGAACACGGCGGCGGGAGCATCTCCGGCACGGGCCTGGTGGACGCTGCGGTCGTTGCCCATGAGCGCGGCCGATCCCTCCAGCCGGGCCCGTTCGTCCCCATGAACGTCGTCGCCGACGCCCTGGCCCGCGACGGGTCACCCGCGCAACAGGCCGGCATTCTGCCCGCGGTGATCGAGGGTACGACCGTGGTGGCCTGGCTATCCGCCGGCCCGGGAGGTCACTGGGAGACGGGCGAGGCACTCCGGTGGCAGCCAGCCCCTGGTGGGTACGCGCTGACCGGAACCGCGGCCCTCGTCCAGGACGCCGAGCGCGCCGACTACTTCTTCATCACTGCCGGGTCCGGCGGCGGCATCGGCCAGTTCCTGGTGCCGGCCTCAGCTCCCGGCATTTCCATCCGGCCGGTCAGCAGCATCGACCTGTCCCGGTCGTTCAGCGAGGTGGAGCTGACTGGCGTCGCGGTTCCGGCCGACGCCGTAGTCGGGGTGCCCGGTGGCGGGGCCGCGGCGGCCGAGCACCAGCTTCAGGTGGCGTGCGTTCTTACCGCCGCCGAGACCGTCGGCACTATGGAGCAGGACTTCCAGCTGGCGCTGCAGTACTCCAGGGACCGGATCGCCTTCGGCCGCCCGATCGGGACGTTCCAGTCGGTCAAGCACCTGCTCGCCGACACCAGCATGCTGCTCGAGGGGAGCCGGGTGATCAGCGACGCTGCGGCCAGGGCCGTCGCCGCGGGCGACTCTGGCGCCGAGGTGGCCAGCGTGGCCAAGGCGTACGTGAGCGACAGCGGGCTCAGTCTCGGCCAGAACTGCCTCCAGGTGTTCGCCGGTATCGGCTTTACCTGGGAGCACGACCATCACCTGTACCTGCGGCGACTCACGATGGACGCCGCCCTCTATGGCGACGCGGCCTGGCATCGTCGGCGGCTCGCCCGCTACTACGACCTTCCGGAGGCAGTTGGCAGTGACGGACATGGCTGAGCTGACCGCCGACCTGGCGGAGTACCGCGAGCGGGCCCGGACCTGGCTGGCCGAGCACCTTGAGCCGCGGGCGGCCGACGACCCAGCCGGGGCTGACCCGGAGCACTGGTCACCCGAGCGTGACCGGCGAGAGCGCGCCCTGCAGCGGCTGCTGTTCGAGGGCGGTTACGCCGGGATCACCTGGCCCAAGGAATTCGGTGGCCAGGGCCTGAGCCGCGCGCACCAGCAGGCCTTCGATGACGCGGCGCGGGACTTCCGGGTCGCCGAATTCGGCATCCTGGGCCGGACGACGTGGGGGATCTGCGTCCCGACCATGCTGGCCCACGCATCGCCCGAGTTCCTGTCCCGGCACGTCCCGAAGGTGCTGGCCGGCGAGGAACTCTGGGTCCAGTTCTTCTCTGAGCCTGACGCAGGCTCAGACCTGGCTGGTGTCCGAACTCGTGCCATCCGCGATGGCGACCGGTGGCTCTTGCGGGGATCCAAGGTCTGGTCGAGCGGCGCGTACTACGCCGACTGGGGCCTGTGCCTGGCCCGAACGAACTGGGACGTCCCGAAGCACCGGGGCTTGACCTGGTTCGCGGTCAAGGTCGACCAGCCCGGCATCTCGGTGCAGATGCTCCGGCAGATCAACGACCGGGCGGAGTTCTGCCAGGAGTTCTTCGATGACGTCGAGCTGAGCGGCGACGACGTCGTCGGCGAGGTGGATCATGGCTGGACGGTCGCTCGGACCATGCTCGTGATGGAACGCCAGGTCGGCGCGCGGGCTAAACCGCGTCCGGCCGCCGTCGCCCGGCGGCCGGCTGCCGACCTGGCCAACCTGGCCCGGTCGGCCGGCCGGGATGGCGACCGGCACGTCCAGGACCTGATCGCGCAGGCCCACATCCACGACACCGTCCACGCTGAGCTGAGCACGCGCGTGGCGCAACTGGCGGCCGACGGCGGCCGCGATTCGGCCAGCCTGGCCTGCTATCCCAAGCTCGCGGCCGGCACCTATACCCCGCTCCGGGCGCTGGCGGGCATCGAGATCGGCGGGGGCACTGGCCTGACCTGGGCGCCCGCCGACGAGCAGCCGGTTCCCGTGACCGACTACCTCGGCGCGCGCGCCATCGCCGTCGCCGGCGGGACGAACGAGATGATGCGCAACGTCATCAGCGAGCGGGTCCTCGGCCTGCCGCGCGAGCCTTCATACGACACC
>Ga0070765_100003064_pt1 | contig 10682 bp, 10 predicted proteins | sample HubBroMetageWFT5_FD_71516 | JGI IMG/M metagenome (GOLD analysis project Ga0070765, IMG submission 71516) | Warmed and freeze-thawed soil microbial communities from the Hubbard Brook experimental Forest, New Hampshire - Hubbard Brook CCASE Soil... | ecosystem: Environmental > Terrestrial > Soil... | reverse complement strand
CCGGAAGGCTACTTTGTTTTCCGTTCGAAGACCTATGGCAACGCTTTCTTCTGGCGCGGTTTCGTGGTCAACGGAAGCAGCGAGCCCGCGGTTGGGGCGACCAAGAAACTCGCGAAGGTTTATTCGCTATCGGATGCGAAAAATCCTCCGCCGATGAAGTTCGTCAACATCTCCGGGAAAGCATTCAACACGATCCACGCGAACGACTTTACTTTCTATGAGGAAGTTAACCACGTGGTGCAGGAAGAGCCGACCGATGCACTCGATCCGGAAACGCTCGGCGTGCTTGCCTCCATTGGCATCGAGAAAGGGAAACTCTTCGCCCCGGACGAGCGCATGAAGAAAATCCTCACGGACTCAGTTGCAGTTGGCAACGCCACGGCGCGAGCCAATCTGTTCAGGACTCGCATGAAGGAGGCCTTTTTATATCCTAACAGTGCGTGGATCACTCCCTTCGTCGGGGGCAGCTACGAGTTCCTCTCGCAACCGGGCGTCCGGAATTTCGACGCTCGAACACTTTTCTTCTACTATGCCACCGGCATTACGCCAGCGATGGCCGCCAAGATGGTGGGGATCGGCTCGCAATACGCGGGCGCCGTAACGCCCGTCGAGTGTGGCCCGCCCTCAACTGCGGTAAAATAAAATGCCGGGTGCTGCGCGGAACCCTCGGGCCCGCCACGACGAACAGGGCGCTTGTCGCGACAAACGCCCCTCATCGAATCAGTCGCTTTGTAATTTCTCCAGCTGAGGAAAATGGCGCTTTTGCTAGCAACCGCCAGTCATCGCGCAACCCTCTTCGAAGAAAGTAATGCCTTCGTTACCCTCTGATCCTGTGGTGCCGGCTACGGGATACGAAATGGCATTGCTGCCATCTAACATCGTTGACAGATATGTGGTGGTTGTCTGGTTGCCAGGGTAAAAAACGTGGTTCTCGTTGTTGGTAGCCTCGGCGCCATACGTAAACTCCATGACGTAGTTCGCCAGCGGCAGCGTATGGTCGGTGCCGGTCTCACAGCATGTCCGCTCGACGATCCACTCGGCGCTGCTTCCTACCAGTTCGGTTCCCGAAGGAGCAGTAACATCCAAAGTGTCATAAACCTGGTGGGTTAGGTCTTGGAGAAAAATTACAGCAGTTGTGGAACTCGTCTCGATGACGCCCACAAGCATGTCGTCGCCGGTAGTTACATCGAACTCCTGGACCTCTGCATCCGGATACCATTCCCACCACGCGAAAGGTTTAGCGGTGGTGGTTTTACCGTTCGAGCAGGACACGTCTGACTGTGTGCCGGCTTGCAACAAGTCGTTGTTGCCGGCCTTGCCAAGCCCCGAGCCGTCAAAACCGTCCCACACGGAAACGTCATCCAACGTGCCGTCGCAGATGTTTCCATCGCCGCTAAATGCTTCTTGAGCGAAGGGCACGTTGAAATAGGACTCGATTAAGTAGAACGAAGTCTTCGTGTTGTACTTCGAGAGCGTGTTGGTGAGGATGACGCCGCTCCAGTTTTGGGAGGTGCTGGAGTTGGGAGAGTTCGACATTCCGGAAGCTGACGCCGCGACCACTTTAGGCTGCTGATTCGGGAGGTGATATTTTCCCGTTTCTTTGAGATCGCCGGTCCAGTGGTTCCTGGCCATTTTCATGGCTCGAACCCACCTTGCATAACCGTTCGGGTCGGCTTGCGCATCGGGGCGGGGCAAAAATCCATACGAGGCTAGCTCCGTGTCTGAGGCGGACACGGCATCAAAGCCTGCGGGCGGATCGGAGAACCGGCGGACTCCCGGCAAGTTGGTTGGTACGGTGGCGGACGTCTGGTACATCGCGCGAACTGCGGCGGTATCGCTTTGGGCTGACGTCACACTGGGAACACTGCAAACCAGGAGAAGTGCCACTGCGATGAAGACTCCTGCAATCGTTCTATATTTCATGTGCATCCTCCGCTTCGGTGTTTCAACGGCCGATTGAAACTGCAGGCCTCTACTTGTAAATGCGGAAAGCCAGATCGAATTGGTTCAGTATTTCTGTCCTCTGTTTGCGAGATCGCATTCATAGGCGAACGGGCGGCAGTGTGCATTAGGCGGTCGTTGAGGTCAATGTACGGCATCTGACTTCTGGCTGAACATTAGCCGGAGAGCCAACTCCATGGAAAATGAAGGGATACGCGTAGAAATAACGCACGACCAGAACAGTCTGCGGGCCTCCGTTGGCCTGGTCGCCGCGCTAGCCTCCGATTAGGGGGGAATCGGACACCACCCGAGGTCAGCAGTTGGAGAAAATCGAGCGCAAAAAAACCCGGGAGGCTTTTTCCCTGCCGGCTTCAATTCATCGCACTGACAGAACGTGTAACCGTCGAAGCTTGGTACACTTAGTGAAAACAAACGTTCCATTTTGGCGTTATCGAATACTTCTTGGTGTATGTGACGGTGTAGCAGGGGGGCGTGGGTGCTCCGCAGCTCGCGACCGTCGTGCGCTTTGTATGACGGGGTGTTGCGAGTTCGGTTGTCACGGAAAAGGTAGCCAATCCCGCGGCCACCGGGGAGCAAGTCTTGTTACCCGTTATGGAGAATTCTGCCGTTGATGGGACTGAGGGTGCGGGATAGTTAACGCTAGCAAGGCAGGCGCCATTGTTCGGTCCTGTTGTAACTCCCCGGTTGCCCAAGCCCATGTCGCCGAAAATGTAGACAATATTGGGAGCGGAAGCTTACCCACGTTTTGATTGGGTACAAAATCAATGGTGCCCGAATCATAAATCCATGTCGTGTCTTTGCCTGTGCCCTGCGTGACGACTATTGTGTAAGAAGGTCGTCCGTGGAGTCATTCGTGTAATCTTCATAAGAGGTCACGAGTTGACCGCACGGCGGGCTTGAAAAGGAGGTCGCGCTACAATTAGCCAGCGACCAAGTGTATGAAGGAACACCAACCACGATTCCACCCTCAGGGAATTGAACCGTAGAGTCACCTGTGGTCGAACGATCGGGGTTTTCGTCCCCACTCGGCAGCTTTCCCAAGCACACCCAAAGATCGTTCCATTGGAGATTCCGAAGCTGGGGGAACTGCCGGAATTTAATGGCAGCGAGTATTAGGAATGACCTAATGTTTGTCGCGCATGGTACGCGTACCGTTTTGCGGCGACGGGTGGTGCGGGAAGCTGGACGGAAAAAAGCCGGGAAGCTTTCGCCTCCCGGCTTTGGTGATTGCACCGTCGATCGATTCTGCTACGAACTAAACAAGCGCTCCGTTATTTGTCGCTGTGCTTGTCTTTGTGAATTTCCTTGCTGGTTTTGTTCTGCTCTTTGTTCACCTGTTTCTTTTCCGCGGGAGTCAGCTTGCCGCCGTTGGCTTCGCGGTCAGACTTCACTTGCTGATTGATGTGGTGCTCCTGGTTTTCGACATGGGAGGTTTCGCCGGCATTCATCTTGCCGCTTTCGACGCCATTGCCGATCCGGCGCTGCTGGTTTTCCGCGCGTTCGCCCGCTCTGCTCATCGCGGGATTTGCGGGCTTGCCGTGATTCGTCGAAGCGAAGTTAGACTTGTCCGCGCTGGCTGTGTGCTCGTGTGACATCTGTTCGGACGTCGCTTGAACGTGCTCTTCATGTTCGGCTGCGCGTTCTTGTGCCGTTGCAACCGCGGTGGTTCCACCAGGTCCGCCATTGAAGCTTGCGTGGCTGACCACGGAGGTATTGACGACCGTCCGGTTGATGAAAGTGTTGTGGACCACGGTGGTATCCACGTGCATGACTGCGGTGTTATACGCGAAATGTCCGCCGCGCCATTCACCGCCAACGAATCCCACTCCGCCATATCCAAATCCGTAATTCACGCCGCCGTAGAATCCAACGTGGGGACCCCAGTATCCGGCATGAAATCCATAAACGCCGCCGGCAAAGCCCCAGTATCCGGGAGTCCACAGCAAACCCGCGCGCGGCGGAGCTACCCAAACACCAGGAACCCAGAAGTAATCGTCATTGGCATACGACCAATAACCCGGCGTCCACAGATAACCTTCCACCGGGCATGGCGGTTGAACGTAAACCGGAATTGCCGGAGGCGCCACGTGAACCGAAATTCCAATCGCGATTTGCGCCGAAGCTGGAGACGCTGTGAGCGCGAGACCCAAAGGCAAACATAGAGCAAAAAACATTACTGGTATAAGTTTCAAATTTGCCATTGCGAAATTCCTCCCTTTGAACAACGTGTGACCGACTCGGTTGAGCGTCACTGCTTATTTGTAAAAGTGCCCTCAGATTTAACCCGCTCGATCCTTGCTAGATCTAACACCGCAACCGGCAGAAGGTTTCGAGACAATCGGGCAATTTCGGATGTGTTTGTTTTGGCACCGCATTCAACAATTGTAGGGAAGAGGGAAAACGAGGGAATCTCAATTTGAAAAAGTACTATCCGATTCAGTTAACAGTTTCTACGCGCCTCCGCAGGAGCTAAGATGGACTCGGAAACGACCACGGTCGCCTCTCCTGGGGGTAGCTCCATGGGGACCACGTTATTGCTCAAGATAATGTTGACGTCAGTCGCTGCGGTTGTCGCGCTTCACTCTCAGAATCCCGGCCCGGTATCGAGGCATCAGGATATCCCAAAATGTACCGTGCAGGACGCAAGGGATTGCCAGGTTTCGAAATCGCAGAAAGACTTTATTCGGTGGAAGGCTCCGGAGAACGAACACCGATATGTGTGTTTCGACTCGCCCTATCCATTTGCGCATCAAACTTTTCACATCTCGCCAGGCAGACATGAGGACTCAGGTGCGGTAATCGGCAATCCGGCATCCGGAACCAAGTTCACCTACAGTACGGACAAGCATCGCTGCGGAAAATCTCAAGAGAACACCAAAAAGACGGCGGTGGTAATAATCCGTGATTGAATGCGTGTAAGCCGGGCTTTTCGTTCGGAGGTTATTTGCGATGAAAATGGAAGCGCACATTTATACGGAACTGAAAGATGAGGGGAATTTATGAATTGCCGATTGCGAAAAAGATCCTCCCTTGCGAGGTTTTCAAACGGTTTAACGTCCGGGATGGCAGCGGGGTTCGGAGCTATTTTCCTCGCAGGTGTGCTAGGCCTGTTTGCGCAGGTGGCCTACTGCTCCACCTACTATGTATCGCGTTCGGGCAATGACACGAATTCAGGCAGGATTTCGTCTCCGTGGCGAACGATCCAGCACGCTGCGAATTCCGTAAAGGCGAGCGACACAGTTTACGTGCGCGCGGGCGTCTACAACGAGATCGTTTCGATCCCATCGTCCGGATCGGCGTCCGGGGGCTACATCACATTTTCAAGTTATCCGGGCGAGCTTGCCATCATCGACGGCACCGGGCTTGCCATTCCGAACGGACAGTGGGGCTTGGTTACAATGGAAAATCAGAGCTACATCATCATCAATGGATTTGAGATTCGTAACTATTCTACATCCAGCGCCGCAGATGTCCCGCTGGGAATCTATATTTTCGGCGCGGGTAGCCACCTGCAAATTACGAATAATCACATCCATAATATTGTGACCACCGCAAAAGGTTGTGGCGCAAACGCGTTTGGATTGACTGTGAACGGCACACAGGCCCCCGATTCCATCAACTACCTCACCATTAGCGGGAACGAGATCGATCACACCACGACGGGCTGCAGCGAAACGCTGTCGGTGAATGGCAATGTGGAGAATTTCAGGATCACGAACAATCTGGTTCACGACGTGAACAATATCGGAATTGACGCGATTGGTTACGAAGGCGTGGCGCCGAGGGGTTCAATGTGCGGGTCCGAATTGTGCGACCGTGCCCGTTACGGAGAGATTAGCGGAAACACGGTTTACAACATCACATCAAATCACAATCCCGCTTACGGCCCCGGCAGCAACAATCAAAGTTTTGGCGCAGACGGAATTTATGTGGATGGCGGCACGCAGGTCACGATCGAGCGTAACCTGGTGCATAACACCGACATCGGAATCGAAATGGCCAGCGAAAATCCAGGAAATAAAACACCCGGCATCGAGAAAACAGACTACATCACCACGCGCAACAACGTGGTCTACCACAGCAACTCTGTTGGAATTACGATTGGCGGGTACGACAACAAGAGGGGCGGGACAGATCACTGTTCGATCGTGAACAACACGCTCTTCGAGAACGATACGGCCAGGACTGGCGAAGGCGAATTTCAGATTCAGTGGTATGCCACGAACAATATTTTCGAGAACAATATCCTGTACGCGAACAGTCAGGCTCTATTTCTTTATAGTTACACGGCATCCGAATCCGATCCTGCGACGCTCGACTACAATCTCTACTATTCAAGACTGGGCGCTGCGAATGGAAATTGGGTATGGCATACCCGAAACTTTACAGGTTATTCCACCTATCTCTCGAAAACCGGTAACGATTCTCACTCGCCCCCGTTCTTGAATCCTGATTTCGTCAGTCTTTCATTGCCTCCGGATTTGGACATTCAGGCCGGTTCGCCGGCAGTGAAGGCGGGAACCAACCTCGGCGCAAGTATCGTTGGAACGGTTGATTTCGCCGGAAATCCCAGGACGGAAGCCGGAGAAATAAATATTGGAGCCTACGAAAAATAGCGATCCGCGCTTCGCCGGCCGTTTTGCGCGCCTGTGAAGCGCCGGACTATGCGCACAGGTTATCAATCCGTATCCACTTAGATTTCCTCGCGCCAAGACTTGTTCAAGTTGCGTGCTACCCTCGTAGAATGCAACAAGCTCCCGGCATCTACGTCGAGATACTAATTCGAAGCAATATCGGCGAGATTTGGAGACACACGCAGGATCCCCAACTCCACGAACTGTGGGATTTGCGTTTCACGAAAATTCAGTACCTTCCTCGCGCATCGGAAGCTGAGCCTCAACGATTCATCTACACGACACGTATCGGGTTCGGGTTACAAATCTCAGGAGAGGGGGAGAGCACGGGAAATCGCGAGGAGTCCACGGGCCGGCGGACGTCCGCGTTAAAATTCTGGTCCACGGATCCAAAATCATTAATCGAAGAAGGGTCTGGGTATTGGCGGTACATCCCGATGCAGAATGGGGTCCGTTTCCTTACCTGGTACGACTACCAAACTCGTTTCGGAGCAACAGGCCGCTTCGTCGATCGAATTTTGTTCCGGCCGTTGATCGGATGGGCTACGGCGTGGAGCTTCGACCGGCTACGCCTCTGGATTGATGAAGGGCCTGATCCGCGAGCAAGTCTCAGGCTGTCAGCTGTTCACGCGTGCGCGCGCGTCGCAATCGCGTTTATCTGGATGTGGGAAGGTCTTGTGCCGAAACTGCTGTACAACCACGCCGATGAACGGTCAATGATGGCGGCATCGCATCTATCTAGCGGGTTGATCCCCTTTATAGGCGTTGCAGAGATTGCGATCGCCGCATGGGCCATTTTGTCGTGGCGAAGCCGGTGGTTCTTCGCGTTTAATATAATTGCAATGGTTGTAGCGCTTGCCAACGTTGCTATCGTGTCTCCCTCGTATTTGGTTGCGGCGTTCAATCCCGTCACATTGAATTTGGCGATGATCGCACTGTCGGTGATCGGATGCGTGGCAGGCGCCAAGATTCCGAGCGCCTCGCGCTGCTTACGTCGACCACCAAAGGAATCTCTGTGAGATCTATCTACGAGCGCGCCATGGGCTCCGATTTCGCCCGGCTCCACCCGCAGATTCAGCGCCGCTTCGGTTTCTCCAGCCGGGACAACCTTGCTTCTGTCGGTACTGGAGTAATGGAAGAAATCTGGCATGGAGCACCTTATACGTTGCCATTTCTCTACGTAGGCACATGGCGAAGAATTATGTTTCCGGAGCACGGTCGTAACGTGCCGTTTCAAATTCAGAATTATGCATACCTCGATCCACTTGGACGAGAAACTGTTACCTGGGTTCGCACATTCCGAGCCAACCGGCAGCGTCGTTTCGACGCTTACATGATTTACAGCGAGCAGCGCTCCTGCATCATCGATTACCTCGGGACGCATCAGCATTTGGCTGTCGATATCGAACTCGGCGTTGCCTCCAATGGCGGCCTGCGCTTGCGTTCCGAAGCGCAACGCTTCTACGAAGGTCCCGTCGCTTTTACCTTCCCGCTAATGTTTTCGGGAGTTGCCGAAGTGTGCGAGTGGTATGACGATGCGGAACAACAGTTCAGAATTGAGGTCACCGTAACCAATAAAGTGTGGGGGCCGCTATTCGGTTACAAAGGAAAATTCCAAGTGGATTGGCGGACGGTCCGCCCACAAGACATTCCCGCCGACATCCTTCCGTATCGCGTCGAGAAACGGGAATAACAATCAGACCTGGCAGGTGTTTGGTAGCTGTGTTGGTTGGAATAGCTTGTAGCTCACAGTGATATCTGCGCAAGGGAAGCACGCGGCTTGGTGAGGCAACCGTTGCTAGTTCTCCTCGTTCTCGGCATTATTCTGATGATGGCGGCACCGTTGTTGCGGCGGTATCGCCTGCGGTCGCCCGCGCTCGCTGGCGGTGCCTCCGCGGTACTCTTGGTGGCCGTCGTTGGATCGGTCCACGTCGATCCAAGAATCGGTCAGGCGGCCATCGAGGCGAATCGTCGGCAGTACCTGTACGTGCTGGCGTGCGAACTCCCGGTGCTTATTCTCGCACTGCTATCCTTCAAATATTTCAAATGGGCGTTTTGGCTGGGCTGGTCCATCAATCTGGTTTTTGCGTTGTATCTCGCAGCGATAGTTATGTGGCTGGAATTTTTCTGGCATTGGTAAATTCTGAGTAGCTGGCAACTCTGCTCGCGTTTACAAGTGCAGTCATCAATGGGACAAGAGAGTATCAGACAACCAGATAGGCCGAACGGACGACGTTAATCCTCGTCTCCCTGATTCCACATCTCACGCTGTAGATGCCATTTGCCGTCCAGACCCTTTTTCAAAACCAGGAGCATCTTGCCATGTCCATCGAAAGGCAGTTTACTTTCGGGCATAAGCACCACTTGATGTTCGCTGCACCATTCGGAAGCTATGTCGCCCGACACGTCAATGGCAAAGCACTCCAGTTCAAACTTCTCCATCTTGGCGCCTTTCATCGGCGCCGTGACGCTGTCGATGAAGGCGGCTATCGCCTTCTTCCCCACGGTAGGTTTTGTGGAAGGCAATAGGCTGATGCCGTCGTCGGCCCACAGCTCTACAATAGCTGCATTGTCCATCCGCCTGCTTGCATCCTCAAACTTTCGATTGAACGCTTCGATCTCTTCGCGAGGATTCAGCGGCATCGTTTGCGCAATTATCGGCAAAGCCGCCAGAGAGAGCAGAGGAAATATCAGAAACTTTCGCATACATATCCTTTCGGCCACCCCGCTTGCAACGCAATCGGTCCCGCATGACCTTTAAGTTGCGGCACCGTCTTTTTCTGTACCAAGGACAGAAACAGTTGAACACCCGCACCGGTTTTAATCGTGAAGATGTCGAATTCTCGTGCCGCGGGCAATAGATCGTAAGACACCAAGAATCTGAGTTCACTCGGCGGAAAGTGAATGCAGGACTATTTCGGCGCGTAGAAGAAGTAGTCAGCGGAGTACGGCACGCGGACTTCCTGGCCAACATGCGATGCGTCGCATCCGGTCGCGGGCGCTTTTCCCCCTTTGGTATTTAGACGCTGAATGCTTGTGACGCCAGACAGCGCGCCAGTGCCCTCGTGGGTGACGACGTTGACGAGAAGCCACGGAATGGAATCGGCGTCCGGCGAAGGCACATTGGCAACCGCCTTGCCGGTAACACGGCTGCCGTCGTTCGCTTCCCAGCTGGGTCCGGCGAAATGCTTACCGAAAGATTTGCCATCCTTGTCGAAGAGATGGGCGTCGGGAGCCCTCAGAGTCCAAGTGAATTGCGCGGCGTCACTCTTGCAGGTATACACCTGGTCGCCCTTGGCATGAACCTGTAACAGAAGCTGCACGTCGGCGGGTGGCTGAATTTGCTTCGGGACTTGTTGCGCGGCGACACAGAGCGAAAAAACCGTGCTCGCGAGAACGAACAGCATGACGGATGCGAATTCCCGAATGCTATGAAGCATGGACGATTCCCTCCGGTGCGGGCCGATGCCCGATTTGAAGGCACAATATAACTCGATTCATCTCATCTCATATGTCCGAACAGTAGACGCGTAGTCCATGAATCGGACACGCGGCAATCGCCTCCACCGTAAAGATTTGCTTAGCCCATCGATTTCCCTTTGCTGGCATACTGCACCACACACTGTCGCAACCTCTCAACATCATCAACTGCATCAAGGGCACAGATAAACGGGTTGGTTACCATCCTGCCTCTTGGCATCGATATTGCCACGGCCTTTGCCATCGGCGGTGCAACCGTCTGACGGTTGTCCCAACGGGGTCTCGATTATTTTTGCCGCCACCAGAGAAGGATCGGTTAGCCCGGGAAGGATCGCCGAAAGTTTCCCTTTGTTTGTCTCGGCGCTAATCTGGATCTCGTCGGACGATACCCGCCGCGTGCATTTCAAAATCATTCCGGACGAATCTATGGTCGCGCCGTCCTTTACCGGGGGAGTACAGCTCGCGCTATTAGGAGTCATCGTAAAATTCCGGATCTTCACGGGAGCTCCTGCCGTGGCATCGTAGGCTAACCTTACCGTAAATTCCAAAGGGCTACGGGTTAGCTCGATCACCACCAGCGGCTTGCCCTTACTGTCGGACATGCAG
>Ga0070765_100003062_pt1 | contig 10684 bp, 9 predicted proteins | sample HubBroMetageWFT5_FD_71516 | JGI IMG/M metagenome (GOLD analysis project Ga0070765, IMG submission 71516) | Warmed and freeze-thawed soil microbial communities from the Hubbard Brook experimental Forest, New Hampshire - Hubbard Brook CCASE Soil... | ecosystem: Environmental > Terrestrial > Soil... | reverse complement strand
TAAGTTTTACCGAATGTTCGTGAGCCTGATGATCTCGCCCACGCCGCAGCACTAACCGCCATCCATCGTCATCCTGAGCGAAGCGAAGAACCCGTGTACTTTGCCGGCAGGATCGGCGCTGCCGGCGAGTCCAAAGGTCCTTCGACCCGCAAACAACGCGGGTCTCAGCATGACAAGGCGCGTCAGCTTGCACGCCCGCGCTGGCACCGAATTGTCGAACAGCATACAATCAACAATTACGAGTTTGTACCCAATGTCACCGATTCCCGACGACCTCACCACGATTAAAGACGACATGGTGGCCTTTATCGAAGGCCACGGCATGCGCCGCTTCCACGGTTTCGTGGACTACGAAGAGGTGCAGTGCGTCATGTGGGAGATGGCCGACAATCCCGACGGCTGGAAAGATTTTGTCGAACTCGCCAAATCGGCGGGCGCACCATTCCTCACCATGCACTCCTGGACGCTGGAGCGCAAGGAACTCGACGAACTCGTGCAGCGGCTGACCAGCTCCGAATTTACCGACGGCGACGACGTCGAAGACGCGCGCTGGCTTCGCGCCCACGACGGCAAAGTCGGATTCCTGCAACTGGGCTGGGCCTATCAAGGATCGATGTTCCTCTGCGAAGTCTCCACCGAATGGTACGAGCGCTACCAGCGCCTGATCGATGTCAGCGACGAATTCGGCGGCCTGACCCTGGACGAGCCCGACCAGGACGACGAAACCTAAGCCACAAACCGAGGGACGTCTAGGGACGGACGCCCTCGTCGAGCGAAGCGAGGTGGGCAGTGCATCCCAACACCTTGCCAGCTTTCCTCAGCCTCCCGGTAGTAAACTTCTCGCCGAACCTATGCAGTGGAAGCAAGCCCCATTCGATCCGCATTCCGCAAATTTTCTGATCGCTGGCCTGCGCGGTCCAGCCTTCCGCGCGATCGCCGACGAACGCGTAGCCGCAATCCTCGCTCCCTTGCTCCTGCGCCGCGGAATCACCGACGCGGATTCAGCCGAGCGCTTTCTCTCGCCGTCACTCTCCCACCTCCACGCTCCCGAGAAAATGTCCGGCCTGCGCGCCGCGGTTGACCGCATCGAAGCCGCCATCGAACGCAAAGAGCCGATGCTGATCTACGGCGACTACGACGTCGACGGCACCATGGCCGTGATTATCCTGAAAACCGCCATCGAACTCTGCGGAGGCGCCGCCGATTTCCACGTCCCGCACCGCATCCGCGAAGGCTACGACATTCGCGACGACGTAATCGAACGCGCCGCCGCCGCCGGCGTTCGACTCATTATCAGCGTCGACATGGGCATCCGCGCCTTCGCGCCCGCCGAAACCGCGCAGCGTCTCGGCGTGGACCTGATCGTCACCGATCATCACCTGCCCGGCCCCGATGGCGTTCCAAAAGCGTTCGCGGTCGTCAATCCGAATCAGCAAGGATGCGAATATCCTTACAAGCAACTCTGCGGCGCAGGCGTCGCATTCAAAGTCGCCCAGGGATTACTGCAGCGCCGCTTCGGCGCGGGCCGTCTCGAAGGCAAAGATCCGAACAAACTTCTGCTGTCGTTCATGAAAGTCGTTGCCATGGCGACCATCGCCGATGCCGTTCCGCTCACGGGAGAAAATCGCGTCTTCGCAGCGCTCGGGCTCGACGCTCTGCGCCGCGCCGTAAATCCCGGGCTGAAAGCCTTGCTCGAGGTGGCACAGATTTCTCCCAAGCGTCCGCCGACTTCCGTCGAAGTCGCCTTCCGCATCGCGCCCCGCATCAACGCCGCCGGGCGCATGGACGTTGCCCGCGACGTGATCGAACTCTTCAGCGTGAAAGACCCGGCGCGCGCTCAGGAACTCGCGGCCAAACTCGACCGCCTCAACACCGACCGCCAGGAAGAAGAGCGCAGAATTCTGCGCGCCGTGGAAGAACGTTTCACCGATGACCCGGCTCTGTGCGATGCATACTGCATCGTCATCGACGGCGAGGGCTGGCATCGCGGCGTCATCGGCATCACCGCCACGCGAATCGTCGAACGCTACAACCGCCCAACGCTCGTGATCGCGCGCGACGGCGAAGAGGCCTTCGGCTCCGGTCGGTCGATCAAAGCCTTTCACCTGCTGGATGCGATCGAATCGTGCAGCAAACTTTTTTCCCGCTTCGGCGGCCACGCCCACGCCTGCGGCTTCGCACTGCCCGCGGCGAACATTGCGGACTTGCGCGCGCATCTCGACGCGCACGCCCGCGCCCGGCTCACGCCCACGGATTTCGATCCCGTCCTCGACCTGGATGCAGAACTGAATCTAAGTCAGATCACGCCGCAGCTGTTTCATGCTCTCCGCCTGCTCGAGCCTTACGGCGTAGGAAATCCCGAACCAGTCTTTTCCGCCCGAGCTGAACTCACCGCCGCGCCCCGCATCCTGAAAGAGAAGCACATCAAACTGAAGCTACGCGCCGGAGCAAAAACAAAGAGGGAAGAACGGGCAGAAATTGAAGCGAGCTATCCTCGCGAAGAAAATTCTTCGCCCGAGGAACCAGAACTCACCGCCGCTGCAATCCTGGCGACGCCTAACTGCCATCCCGACGGCGCCGCGATTCGCCGCAGCGAAAGAATGGCCGCAGTGGCCGAAGGCCAGGCCGTCCAACTGAGAACTGAGAACCGGGAACTGACAACTGCCCTCAATATCACCCTCGATGCGCTGGGCTGGCGCATGGCCGAGCGCCTTCAGCATACGCCGCTCCTGGCAGGCGACACGCTCGATATCGCCTTCACCATCGGCCACAACGACCACCCCGACTATGGCGGCCTGGAACTCACCCTGCGCGACTTCAGGGCCCTTACCACAAGTGATAGTGCCCGTCCCGCCGCGCCATCTCGACTTTGACCCCGAACAATTCCGTCAGCCGCTCGACCTGCAGGATTTCATCCTTCGGTCCGTCGGCGACGACGCGCCCCCGGCTCATCAACACTACGCGCTGAATCTCCGGGACAATGTCGGCCAGTTCGTGCGTCACTAGAATGATCGCCGTTCCGGAATTCGCCAGCGACCGCATCGTCTGCCGCACCGTATGCTGCGCCGCCGGATCAAGCGAGTTGCAGGGCTCGTCAAACAGCAGCGCTCGCGGCCGGTGCACCAGGGCGCGCGCAATCAGCGTGCGCCGCGCTTCTCCCGACGACATCTCGCTCACCGGGCGCTCCGCTAGATGCGAGATATTCAACTCCCCCAGCGCCGCGTCGGCCAGTTCGCGCTGGCGCGAATCGACTGTGTGATTCGGCCAGATCGCAGTACTGCTGAAAAATCCCGACAACACCACGTCGCGTCCGCAGGCATATCCGGTGCACGAGAGCATCAAATCGTTCGACACGATCCCGAGATGTGCCCGCAGCTTGAACACATCCCAGCGGTCTTCTCCAAGAATCGAAAGGGAATACTCCTCCCGCACCACCGGATAACACTCTCGCGTAATGGTCTTGATCAGCGTCGACTTGCCGCAGCCATTCGGCCCCAGGATGGCGATATGCTCGTCGGCGCCAATGCGCAGGCTGAAGTCATCAAGCGCAACTTTCTGCCCGCGCATCACGCGCAGGTTGCGGAAGTCGAGCAGGGGCGGCATGTCGGTCATGAAGCTTCAAGTGTATGTCATCCCTTTATCATCCTGAGCCCGGCGCTGCATTACACTGAAGCCAGATGCCGCTCCCCATCTATCGTTTGCGCCGTCTGCTGGCTGCGACCACCGTAGTACTCGTGGTGGTCGTCGCAGGGATGTATTTCTACGCGCGGTCGCGGGCGCGCAACGTGCTGAAAGAAATTCCCCACAAGCTCGGCTACGAGATCAAGCAAACCGTCAACGGATTTCAGATCTCGAAATCCGACGGGAAGCGCACGCTTTTCACGGTGCAGGCCAGCGACGTGAAAGAGTTCAAGCTCAACGGCCGCGCCGAACTGCACAATGTCAACATCGTGCTCTACGGACGCGACTCGTCACGCTTCGATCAGATTTACGGCGACGACTTCGCCTATGACCAGAAAACCGGCGATGTCACCGCCCGAGGCGAAGTGCAGATTGATCTCGTGGCGAACCCCACCGGCCTTACTAGCCCCGACCAGACCACGCCCAAGGAACTCAAGAATCCAATTCACCTGAAGACGCGCGATCTGGTTTTCAACAAGGATACGGGCGACGCCTGGACCGATGCCCGCGTCGAGTTCCGCACTCCGCAGGCCTCGGGATGGGCCATGGGCGTGAAGTACGCGGGCAAAACCAGCACGCTCACGCTCGCATCGCAGGTCCACGTCGTACTCAGCGGCGCATACGAAGGAACCCTCGAAGCCGAGCACGGAGTCATCACCAACGATCCGCGCGAGGTCGTGCTCGATCATCCGCATCTTCGCCGTGAAGACGGAATGATGCAGTCCGATCACGCCGTTTTTTATCTCGGCTCCGACAACAACGTCGAGCGCATTCTGGCCGACGGAAACTTCATCTCTGAAACCAGGGGCAAGACGAAAGAGGGACGAGCAAAAGAGGGGCGAGCAAAGGACGAGCCAGCCAAGGAGGAGTCGAAGACAGACGCATCGGCGAAGCAATCCGCGCAGCCTCCCCCAGCTTCGGAGATTCACACCCGCGCCGATCAGGCTGAATTCCTGCTCACGTCAAAGCAGAACCGCCTGCGTACCACTACTCTTAGGGGCAACGTTCACATCGAGCAGGATGGGCCCCAGCCCGCCGAAGGCAACGCCGGACGCATGATTATGGAATTCGGAGGCCAGAATCAACTGCAGACCGTGCACGCTCTCGACGGCGCCCGCCTCACGCAGAAAGCATCGGGCGCAAAAGCTCCCGGCTCAACTTCCAGCCCGCAGGATTTCGAACTCACTGCCCCGGTCATCGACTTTACGGTCGCGCAAGGCCACATTCTGCAGCGGGCCGTCACCTCTGGCGCGGCGCAGATTACGATCACGTCGGCGCAGGCAGCACCGGCCGCGTCGACTTCTACGCAGGCAGCCACTCCCGAGGCTGCCTCGACGCAACCTGCTTCCACACAACAACGAACCGTCGTCACCGCGGGAAAATTCGACGCGAAGTTCGCATCCTCTGATGGCGGAAACCGCCTCGCCAGCGTTCACGGCGCGCCCGACGCTCGCATCGTCAGCTCCGCCGCAGGCCAGCCCGACCGCGTCAGCACCAGCGATGCGGTCGATGCCGTCTTTATGCCCCAGGGCGGCATTGAATCGATCACGCAACAGGGTAACGTCGCCTACACCGATGGCCAGACTCCCGACAAGCGCGTGCAGGCATGGGCGAACAACGCTCGCTATACGCCGGCCGACCAGTTACTCGTGCTCACCGGCAGCCCACGCGTGGTCAGCGGCAGTATGGCAACGACGGCCAAGACTATCCACATCAACCGCGCGACCGGCGATGCCCTCGCCGAAACCGACGTGAAGAGCACCTATAGCGAACTGAAGGAGCAGCCCGACGGCGCGCTGCTGGCGTCGTCATCGCCAATCCACGTCACCGCCCGCAGCATGGTCGCCCACAACTCATCTCACATCGCTCTCTATTCTGGAAAAGCGCGCCTCTGGCAGGACGCGAACATCATCGAGGCCCCCAGCATCCAATTCGATCGCGACCGCCGCTTCGTCACCGCCCAGGGCACGGCTGCCCAGCCGGTGCAGACCATACTGGTCCAGACGGAGAAATCCAAGGCCGAGCCGGGCACTGCGGGAGCGGCAGTGCCTCAGTCAGAAGCGAAGAAATCGACTCCAGTTGTGGCCGCGAATGTGGCCGTGAAAAGAAAAGATGGAACTTCACCTGCTTCGGATGGAGCAAGCCCAATAACGATCACCGCAACCCAGCTCACCTACGCCGATTCCGAGCGCCGGGTCCATTACGACGGAGGCGTCATCGCCAAGGGAGCGGACTTCACCGCCTCGGCCAAAACGGCCGACGCCTATCTGCTCCCGCGCAGTCAAACCTTGCCCGCGTCCCCAGCCCAACCGCATAATAATCAATCAGTTGCGGCTCCGGGCCAGCTCGACCACATGGTCGCGCAGGGCGATGTCTTAGTCGAGCAGCCGAACCGCCGCGCTACTGGCCAAAACCTGGTCTACACCGCCGCCGACGACAAATTCGTCCTCACCGGCGGACCGCCCAGCATTTTTGATGCCGAACAGGGCAAGATTACGGGCGTTTCGTTGACTTTCTTCAGACGCGATGATAGGGTGCTCGTAGAAGGCGAAGCGAGTACTCCTGTGGTAACTCAGACGCGAGTGGCCAAATAGAAGACGAATGGCAAGATAAATGCGTACCCTGGCCACAGATGAAATTGGCAAATCGTACCGTGGCCGCCGCGTTGTAAATGGAGTCAGCCTGCGCGTCGATCAGGGCGAAGTGGTCGGTTTATTGGGCCCGAACGGCGCAGGCAAGACGACTACTTTTTACGCCATCGTTGGCCTGGTCCCTCCCGATACCGGCCGCGTGTTGTATGACGGTCAGGACATCACCGACGTGCCGATGTATTTGCGGGCGCGTCAGTATGGCATCAGTTATCTCCCTCAAGAAGCTTCAGTTTTTCGCAAACTGACGGTAGAAGAAAACATCCTCGCGGTACTGGAGGCGCAGCCGATTTCCTGGCACGAGCGCCGCGAGAAGATGGAAAAGTTTATCGACGAGTTGGGACTGGAGCACATCCGCCAGAATCGCGGATATGCGTTGTCGGGCGGCGAGCGCCGGCGCGTGGAAATTGCCCGCTGCCTGTGCATCAATCCCACATTTATTTTGCTGGACGAACCGTTTTCCGGGATCGATCCGATCGCCGTGCTCGACTTGCAGAAAATTATCAGCAGTCTACGTGCAAGCGGCATCGGAGTACTGATCACCGATCACAACGTGCGCGAAACGCTTTCCGTCACCGACCGGGCCTACATCATCGATGACGGCAGAATTTTCCGCCAGGGTCAGCCCGAGCAGTTGGCCAGCGATCCGGAAGTGAGAAGAGTTTACTTGGGCGAGAGTTTCTCGCTGGTGTGATTTAGCCCCAGGAAGCTTTGAAAGGGCGCGGCTTCAGCCGCGCCGTGAAGACTGAAAAAGACAGTCGCCTTTTAGGCGCTGAGGGTCGCGCTTAAAGAGCATTTTGCGGAAGAGAAGAACAGAGGTAAGCAGCAATGACGATCGACGAACGGCTGGAAGCTTTGACTCGCAATCGAGAGCTGTTATCGCTGGAAAGCGAGAAACACGATCGCCAGCTTGACCGGGCGGCAAAGCTCGTCACCGAAGTTGCTGAAGGCACAGCAAGACTTTTGCGAGTTGTGGAGATGCACGAGCATCGGCGAGATAGCCACGATGAACGACTCGACAAGCTCGAGTAGATGCTCTACGCAAAGCAATGAGTCGCGACTAACGAGCACCGACTAACGACATGGTTCTCCTACAACACAAACTCAGCGTAAAGCTCTCCCAGCGCCAGATCCTCACGCCTGGCCTGGTGCAGATGGTCTCCGTCCTCGCGCTCAACAAGCTTGAGCTCAAGGACATGATCAACGCCGAGATGGTCGAGAATCCGGTCCTCGAAGAACTGGAAGAGTCCGTCCCGCTGCTCGATGAAGTCGGCAAGAAAGAAGAAGACCGCGAGCGCGCCGCTGCCGCCAGCAACGAAGAAAATCCGATCACCGCGGTCGAAAAGAAAGATCCCTTCGAAGAAATTGATTTCGGTTCGTTTTTTCAGGACTATCTCGATCCCGGCTATCGCACGCACGGTGAGATGGAGGACATCGAGCGCCCGTCATTCGAAAATTTTCTCTCCAAGCCCTCGAACCTGACCGACCACCTCGCCTGGCAGCTCGGAGCGTTAAGCCTGCGCCCTGAAGTGCGCGAGGCCGCTGATGTGATCATCGGCAATCTCAATGAAGATGGATACCTGATCGCCAGCGACGACGAATTGCTCGGCGTCGCACCGCCGGCCCCGCCCGAAGCCGACGCTGCCGTGGCGAAGAACATCGTCAGCGAAGCGCAAGCGTTAGGCCTCGCCGAGTCTGAAACCGACGCTGAACCCGAAGCCGACGCAATCGCCTCTTCCGAAGACGTTGCCGCGGAATCTGAACTCGATGCGCTCGACGACAGCGGCGTCGAGATGCTCGGAATCGAAACCGCCGCGGTCATTCCCGCCGCGCAGAATGCCGAACACGCTGAGCAGCCGATCGGACATCCTGCCGGGCAACCGACCGAGCAACGACGAGAAGCGTCCGTTCTCTCGCGCGGAGATTCCGCCGCGGCCGTCGCCCCGGCACCGGCTCCCGCGGCCCCGGCAGGTCCCACTTACAGACCGAGATTCACTCCCACCGATCTTCAGGAAGCCCTCGAAGTCGTTCGCCAGCTCGATCCTCCGGGAGTCGGCTGCCGCGACCTCCGCGAATGCCTGCTCTACCAGCTTCGCTATCACCAGGCGCAACTCGCCCTGCACAAAAATGGCAACGGCACGGCACAGGTTCTGCAGGACGCCGTCGCCGTAGTCGATTATCTCCGCGACCTGCAGAACAAACGCCACAAGGAAATTGGCAAAGCCATCGGCCGACCGATCGATGCCGTGCAACAGGCGCTTGACTACATCCGCACCCTCGATCCCCGCCCCGGCCTGCGCTACAACAAAGTCCAGGCCCGCCTCATCGAACCCGATGTCGCTTTCATAAAGCACGGCGATGAGTGGCTGGTCATCATGAACGACGAAGACCTGCCGCAGCTTCGCCTGAACCCGGCCTACAAAAAACTCGTCACCCGCGACGGCACCAACGACAAGAACACGCGCGACTACGTCAAAGAGCGCTACAAGAGCGCGATTCAGCTGATCAAGAACATCGAGCAGCGCAAACAGACCATCACCAAAGTCTGCTATTGCATCGTCGCCCGACAACAGGATTTTCTCGAACGCGGCATCGATCAACTCAAGCCCATGATGATCAAGGAGGTGGCCGAAGAAATCGGCGTGCATCCTTCCACGGTAAGCCGTGCCGTCGCCAGCAAATACGCGCACACACCACAAGGCGTATTCGAACTGCGGTACTTCTTCAGCGAGAGCGTGCAGGGCCCGGAGGGCGGCGGAACGTCGCTGCTCATTCTCAAACGCCGCGTCAAAAAGCTCATTGAAGAAGAAGACCCGAGCCGTCCGCTGACCGACGAGCAGATCACCCGCATCCTGCAATCGCAAGGCATCCAGGTGACCCGCCGCACCGTAGCAAAATATCGCGAAGACATGCGCATCCCCAGCACACACCAACGCCGGGTGAAAAAGTGAAAGAGGAGTTAGTCGTCGCGAGCAAGTACGCACATCGAGTGAGCAGCTTGCGGACACTTCTCGTTTGCTTATCCCTAGCAGTCGGTTGCTTGGCAATTGATGCTTGGGTAGTCCGTGAAGACGGAGTAGGTCCAGTAAAGATAGGCATGACACCTGCACAGATCAGCGCAACCCTCCATCAGAAGCTCTCGGAGGACGTGTTCGGGACCGACAATTGCCACTATGCTCACACGGCGGGCCATGATCAGATCTCATTCATGATCATCGATGGCCACTTGGTGCGAATTGAGGTAGACGGGCCAGGGATCGGGACCGCAACGGGCATTCAAGTAGGAGCCTCGGAGGCGGATGTGCGCAGAGCCTATGGCTCCAAAATCTTTGTTTCGGCCCATCAATACGTCGATACTGGGCACTACTTAACCGTGCGTTCAGCCGACGGCCATCGCGGAGTCCGATTCGTGACAGAGAATGGGAAGGTCACGATGTTCTACGCTGGCACGTACGAGGCGATCCAGTACGTCGAAGGCTGCGAATGAAGGGAAGCACAACAGTTCCTAATGCGGTGCCCAATTTGACTCGATAGAAAGATTAGGGGGGCGCTCATGAACGTGGAATACACTGGCAGACACTACGTAGTCACTTCCACCATCCGCAAAGAAGTAGAGACCGGCCTCACAAAAATCCGCAAAATCCTGGGCGACCGCTTCGACAGCAAAGTCATCCTCGCCGTCGAGAAGCACCGCCACAAAGCCGAAATCACTATCAGCCCGCGCAACGGCCCGCTGGTCGGCCTGGCTCAGGCCAAGGACATGGCTATCGCCGTTAGCGAAGCCCTGGACCACCTCGAGCGCCAGGCCATCAAATACAAAACCCGCTGGCATTCGAAAAAACGCTCGGCGCGCAAGAGCGAAGAAGTCAAGAAGTGGAACGGCCATTCTCCGCAGCGTGACGGGCAAGCCGAACTGCAAATCGCCGTCGGCCTCTCGGAGAAAACTGCCGTCCCCGTGATGGTCCACAAATATCCCGCCGTAGCGAAGACCACGGAAGTTCACCTCGTCCGCTCCGACGACGCGGTCGCTGTGAGCCCCATGACGCTCGAAGAGGCCATCAAAGAAGCCCACTTCAAAGATCGCGACGTCTTCATTTTCCGCGACCCGAAGGGAAAAGTTATGGTCCTGCACCGGGCCCGCGACGGCAAAATGCAGCTAATCGAAGTCCCATAAACGGCCCATGTGGGGGCGGACGCCCCCGTCCGCCCCGCGGCCCAGCAGTATCGGGCCGCGGGCAATTATCCGAGAACTCAGAAGCCGTTGCGCAAGCGTAATGTCTCTGCCCGCGCCAAACAGCAACAGCCCACCGCCGCAAACCCACTCGCTTCGCTCGGAGCGGACGAGGCGTCCGCCC
>Ga0070765_100003061_pt1 | contig 10695 bp, 10 predicted proteins | sample HubBroMetageWFT5_FD_71516 | JGI IMG/M metagenome (GOLD analysis project Ga0070765, IMG submission 71516) | Warmed and freeze-thawed soil microbial communities from the Hubbard Brook experimental Forest, New Hampshire - Hubbard Brook CCASE Soil... | ecosystem: Environmental > Terrestrial > Soil... | reverse complement strand
GCCAAGCCGCTGGCCAACCTGATCCACTGGGGCGATATCATCGATGGGGCGCAATTCGCTTCGCCGGCGGACGCCGTCAGCCTTTCAGAACCGGCCACTCAGCTAGCCCTGGTGATCGAAGCTGCCCCCGAAGCCGACCTGGTGCCGAAGCTGATTCCGCACCTGGCCTACCTGTCGCTCGCCGAGATGGTCGGACTGCCCATCGTGAAAAAATATCTTGGGCCGCTGCTCGAGCGCCACCGCAAGTCGCTAGACGTGTTTCGCGAGCGCGCCGATTTTCGCGATGGGGTGATTTTTTTCGATGTCAGCGATTTGGATCTCGAGGGCTACAACAAATTCGTCCCGTACTTTTTGTTTCCCGGCGCGCTCTATTCCGTGGGCGTCAGCGCCTCGCCGCTGCGCGCCAAAGTATCGGTGGGCACCAACCCCTGGAAGGAAGCTGCCGCGGATGTAAATTTGGCTTCGCTGTGCGAAAAGTACGGCGGCGGTGGGCACGCGCGCGTGGCTGCCATCTCGCTGGGGCCTGGCGACCTGGTGCGCGCCCGGCAAGTGGCTCAGGAAATTGCGGCGACGTTGCGCCGCCACCAATAGGTTTTTCGCCCGCAGGAACGCCACGTTGCAATCGCTGTAGCGCTTTTTGCAATCAGCAGCGGCAGTTGGGTGCGGCATTCACTCGTGTTACAATTTTTTCAGTGGGCCGGTAGCATTTCAACAATTTGTTGAAACGGCTTCGCTTAGCTACGAAAGCACCCTTCTCAAATCGCTTCTCTTGGACTCGCGTTGGACTCACAAAGGCAAACAGATGCCCAAGGTGCGGGCACGTACCCGGCGCGACTCTGCCGTGCTCGGGTTGCGCTGGCAGCCGTTCCCGGTCGCCACATTCAACCGCCTGGCGCCAAGACCCTTTCCTACTGGTCCGAAGGCTGGGAGAGCCTTTATGACCAGCCTGCCGTGCCAACTGGTGAGCGACCGGGGCAGTCATTTCGCACCCGGAGCTCGGTGCGGGTGAGACTGTAAGCCGGATTTTGTTTTTCGTGTTGCAGCGACGTAAGTTGCGTGTTTACTTGCTTCGAATTCTTGCTCCAAGCACGATAAGCAAGCAAAACCGTAGAGACAGCGTAGAGACAAATCGATCAGGTTTTCGCGGCTTTGTCCGCTTTGAATTTTGCCCAACGTTTCTTCTGTCCCGCTGCGATTTTTTTCCTCGCCGTACGGCTCATTCTATATTTCTTTTTCCCCGCCTCAAACGCGTTACCAGCTAATTTCTCGAAAGCCACAATCGCGTGATGGAGACGTTCTCTTTCGCTGTCTATCTTTTTCTTTTGTTTACGCAAACTTGAAAGGATCTGATTAGTGTTCATGCGCGGCATATTACGATGGAACGGTGGGACCGGCAACGGGATTCTCGGCAACGCAGAGGATCGAGGTGATTGAACCGCTCAAAACCACTTGTCCGGTAACGACTTACCGGACAAGTGGTTTTGCACCAAAGACCTAGCTATCGAGGTTTGGCAGGGTTTGGAAGGCGCGCATCCAGGCGCTGCATCAACTCGACAGCATTATCAATCGAATCTGTGAACGCATTTTCTCGCGCTGGTGATGGTTTTCGATCCAGTCCCGCCAATCGCCGAACCAGAAACATCCCGGCGACGAGATAGATTAATTTCTTTCGGCCCTCGTCCATCGGGGAAACAAAATAGCATATTCGCTTTAGTTTCGCCTAGCTCTTTTCGGCTGTGCGAGCACCGCGCCAATACGACGACGACCGCGACTACGGCCCGACGCGACCTTTACCGAACAATCGGTTCAATCCTCTCTTTTTTAATCCATTGCAGAAAGGTTGGCTCTGCCTTCCGAGAAGAAATGAGAAATACTTTTTTTCTCGCCCTCGTCAATGCGACTAGAAAATTACAAATGTCTTTGTCAGTAAGCCCTTTCTTTTTGTCCTTCACGAAGTATTGGTCATCGAAATGTGTTATGAATACATAATCTGCAGAAAGCCCCTTTGAACTCTCTATCGTTGTCGTCTTGATCGGGATTTTTCTTACCGCAGGGTTGCCATATCGCAGAGATTCGAGATCCAACTCTTCGGTCAGGATATCGCGCATGATCCTGAACGGATCTAGCTCCATATTCTTGAGAACCGCTATGCCATCCTCATCGATGGGTTTGTCATTCGCAATTTTCCGAAGGACGACGAGCATTTTCTTGATCTCTTTCTTGAACTCAAGGTCCAACAGCTCGCAGATATGTTTTGCTCCCTCAAGGGTGGTTTTTTCAAGGAGCGTCGTGAATTCCTTTTCTTCCAACAGACACTTGGCGGCAATCCGCCATCCGAGATTATCTTCATCATCGGTCAACAGAAGCTTCAGTCCGTCGAGCAATGTCGGTTCTTTGACTCCGCGCTTATCTGCATGTTCAATCCTTTCGAACCCCTTGCCCTTAAGGGCCATCGTTAGATGATGGGATTGAGTCTTTGTAGGAGAAATAATCAACACGGAGAATTGAGCCCTCAGCCTAGCCGCGATTTTAACTATTTGGCTTCCGATCGCCCACGGAATCTGCCCTGCATAGACCTGACCACAGGAGATTGTTGGGTTATCATCGCTGACGACGTTTTTCGCTTCATCCTCGAAATAATGGTACGGCTTAGTGATGCGCCCTTGAAGCGAGCCGTTTTTAATCGCGCCATCAATGATGTCGTTAGCGGCCTCGACAACCACGCGGGGGCATCTCGAACAGAAGGGCAAGCTAAATGGTTCGTAGCCGTGGGTCTTGTCACCATATCTACTGCGAATATGTTCTGGGCTTGCACTCTTGAAATCGTAGAGGGCCTGGTCATCGTCGCCGGCGAGAAGTACAGGGCTCCGTTCTGACAAAAGATCAATAAGGGATACCTCCAAACGATTAAAGTCCTGAAATTCATCGACCACTACCTGATCGTAGCTGGGGATTCTGTCACGGTGAACTTCAAGGTATCTGACCGCGGCGAAGATCACGTCTGAGTACCCGTAATAGTCGCCATAGTAGTCCTTTCGCCGCCGGTAAAATTCAACTCGTTCATTCTTGTCATCCCGCTCGTGAAATAGGCGGTTGAAATCGACTTCCTCCTTGAGCAACGCCAACGCGTCTTCCTCGATCACCTCCGGAAGCTTCGGGAATATTGCAATCTCCTTCTTCGTCAGTTGTTTGACTAGGTTTCTGGCAAAACTATGGAGAGTCTTTACCTCCGAGAGACCGTTAAGTTCCAATGCCAAGTCTTCGACAAGAGCGTTTACGAACGTCAGGGTAAGACAGCTTCCTTTGTCCCGCAGTATTTCTTTGAAGAGGAACGTTTTCCCGGTACCGGGGCCGGCGACCACCACTTTCTTCCGGGCATTGGACTTGAGTATGTTCCCAAGATGCGTCTTCCTTTCCTCGGCTGCCCGAGTGTACTTAGTTTTAGGGCTAACTTCGTTTTCCATGAATATTCCTCTGCCCGCTGCGCCTAGGAATCTTTCCCCTTACCGTACAGGATTACTTTCCCATCAGCGACAACCGCGACGTACCGACCGTTCTGAATAAACTGCATGACCCTCTTCCCTGCCCTTGCCATCGCAGCCCACCGTGATTTTGTCTTCGGATTCTGTTCAATCCCAATGAACAATTCTCCACCAAATTCGAACACAACTTGCCGAAGATGTTTCGCTTTGCTTCTGGTGAGCGGATATCTTTCTACCCAACTTCACGATTTCGACGTTATCGACCAACGCCTGCCGCCATACGGAAATCAGCGTGTCGTCGAGACAAGACTTCACGTGAGGTATTCGCCTGGTTGGATCAAATTCCCAGCTAGCACGCGAAAGCCGCCGTGTTCGGGGCAGTTTAGTTCAATTTCCCAATCAGCTGGTCGGATTACAGGCTCGCTCACGAATTTGCCCGTAGCGTCGTCATACGGGCACTTGTGACCGCACGTCGGGCATGTATCGTAAGAGCTTCCGTAAATGTGAACCACCTCAGACATTGGCTAGATTGTACCGCTCATTCGGCGATTCAGGTAGAATGCGACCATTGTGCGAAAAGAAGTTGTCCATCGTCTCTTGTTAGCGAAAGCGATCCTAGAACCCACGCGGACTACAGTATGGGGCCAGCCCAATGCGTACCTAGTTGCCAGGCAGGTTCTGAATGCTCACGATGCCGCTGACCTCGCTTTCGCTGGAATCGCTGATCACATCAACAAACTTTCTGCAAAGGGTCGCTTCTCTTCGATGGTCGAATGCTTGGATCTCATTGGTGGCAAAGCCACGGTCCACGCACCGTACTTTAAACAACTCAACGATGCAAGAAACAGTCTCAAGCACGCTGGCAATCTGCCTAATACGCATCAATGGTCGAACGTTGGTACAGACACGTATGAAAAGATTTCCGATCTTTGCCGCAAAATCCTAAGAATCTCGCTCGACGATATCGACGATTCCGAGTTGCTGGTTAACGTAGACGCCAAAGCGCACTTCTCTCTTGCTAAGCAAGCTAGGGCGATGAGCGAATTCAGGTTGGCCCTAGAAGAGCTTGGCAAAGCCCTTTTTGTGTCGCTGGATAACGCATTAGGTCTGGATGGAATACGAGTTGGGCGACCCAGGGCGGAAGATGCTCTTAAGCTCACGGCCTTTGGTATCTCGGTGAACGACTTCCTCCGACTGCAAGAGTTCTTGCCGATGGTTTCCGCTCCGCCACCGGACATAACCGTTCCATCCGAAGTGTTGTGGAAGCAGAGCGGTTTCGGACATCCTGGGAACTGGCGTGCGGAGGTTGTTGATTTTTGCGTCGTCGCTTATTTGAGAGTAGCTCTCGGAATTCAAAACGCCCCTTGGATGCCACACGCAGTTGAGTTCTCGACCTTGTACGCCTACAAAATCACCGCAAAGGAAGAGAGAGTGGAAGTGTGGGAAGATTTTGTGAGTGACCAGTTGGAGAAAGGTGGATTTGGTACTTCGCGACCGTTCAGATCAACGAAGCGATACATGCGGAAAGGGGAGTCGATCATTATTTCTGCTTCGACTCCCCAATTCATTTCTGAGGACTTTTCTCTGGAGGGAGAATTAATTAGGCGAATTCGAGTTTCGACGAGCGAGGGCCTTTACCGTTTAATGACACTCGCCGACGAAAAGTCAGAGTTCGTAAACCTCGAACAAGTGGCTATCATGTGTGTCCCCTCTTCCCTATACAAGTCATTCCTTAAGGATCGGTACCCAGACCTCGAAGCAATACCGTGGGAAGAAGACCCCCTCGCTTTCAAACTGTGACAAGAAAGTTGCCGGAGGATATGAAAATGAATCGAGAAGGCGATCTGCGGATTATATGGGGGAATTCAATCGATAGAGCGGCAACCCCACGATATGTCGTCACATTCGCCTGCTATCAGCCCCCGGCGTCCTTCGGTGCCCACAGGCCGAAGGAAATTGTGGGTGAAGCAGAGTTGTTGCGGTTTTTGGGTCGCGTCGAAGTGGGTACGGACGAATTAAAACTACAAATGCCTAAATTGCACGAGAAGGGTGAGACTGAATTTGCCCACACGATTTTGTCCGACGAAAGGCTTACAGAGTTGGGGTTGATTTGAGGCTGATGAGTCTCATTCACGACGCAAGAATATAAGGCCGGCGGAACTCAACCGAATGGCGCCAAGTGCGACTGAAAGCCTCGTTTCGCTGTACAATTTGGAGAATGGCACGTGCCTATTACAGTCGAAGAAACAAACCGGGATCGCTAACTCTCGAACAGCTCTATTGGAAACTTCAAAATCTGTACCTTCGATTTCGCGACCAAGACTTCTTCAGGGAAATCGCTGGCATCACGGAGGATGAGCTGCCCAAGGGCGTCCGGTACGACGCGGCGATTGCGCTCGATTTCCAGCCGTTCCCGATCCACCAATGGGAGCCTGGCGAAGTCACAGAGAATCATGTGTTCGACATGATTGAATTCCTGTTCGACCGTACTTCAAAACCGCTCGGTTGGGGCCGCCAACAGGATGCGGACGGCGATCAATATTACGGCTATACGAGTTACGAGCGAGCCACGGGTCGCGAAGAGTTTCGAACCGCTGCGAATGAGATCCTAGCGGATTACAAATCTGGATACGAACTCACCGAACAAGGCGAAGTGTTGGCTCTGGGCACCCACGGCCTACAACACATACTCAGCGCAGACATCGTTGCATACGACGAAATTCACGTTGACAGCAAAGTGCGCTCTGCAATTCAGAAGTGGCGCAATCGCGATTTATCAGTCGCCGCAAAAAAGGAAGCGATCCGTGAACTCGCCGATGTCTTCGAATGGTTGAAGAAGACTAAAAACCTTTCGGCAGTGCTGGAGCACAAGGATGAGTCGGCAATATTCGATCTAGCGAACAATTTCTCTATTCGCCATCACAACCCTTCTCAGAAGACGAACTACGATCCCGTAATTTGGTACTCGTGGATATTTCATTTTTATTTGGCAACTTACCATGCCTCGATCCGCCTACTGAAACGTAAGGAAGCGAAAAAGAAAACGAAGGGCTAAGAACCATTCAGGGTTGAGATTCCACTCCTAGGGCTTAGATCGCGTCTTGAGGGGAGCGCGCCGCTGCTTCCACCACTGTCGTTTCGCGGCCCCAATCGCCTTGCGGGATTTTGTCGAGTGCTTCTGCCCTTTGTGACGCGTCACGGAATCTACCAGTCCACCCAACCCCTTGAAAGCCCGCAGCGCCTCCTCAATCTCGACGAGAACCTTCCCAGGGGCTATCGATTCCGTCAATCAACTGAAGATAAAACAGGATGGCGTTGAACGACCCCGTCTCCTGTGGTATCTATCGTTCGAGGTGCCCAGCCATGAAATTGAAATCCGCATCGGTATTTGTATTTCTCTGCCTCGTCGGCATTAGTTTCGTCCCAATCGCACAGGCTCAGCAGGCAGCGCCTCCTCCAGTCGCGTCGGGCACTCCCGCGATGACTCAGGCTGCGACAACGGCGAAAATCACCAACGCTCGGGTAGTCGAAATGACAAAAATGGGATTGGACGATGACGTTATCATCGCTCGGATCAAGCATTCCGTTTGTGACTTCCAGCTTTCGGATTCCGAGCTGATGGAATTGAAAAAGTCCGGAGTTTCCTCAAAGGTGGTCGCGGTCATGTTGGAAACCGCGCCGGCGGCTGGCGCGACACCCGTGAGCGAACCGAGCGACGGCAAAGTCCGGGTCTTCGTCACAGATAGCCAATCCTGGGAGACGCGCGGTAGCGGCGGGGGCGGGGGAAATAAGAATGGCTGGGGCGCAGCCAGCTCGTTCTCTGGGGGTGCGCGCCCGCAAACGGCTGAGATTATTAAAACGCTCAACCAACGATGTCCTGAACTAACTGTGACCAACAACCTCGGGAAGGCGAATTTTGTAATCGTCCTCGACCATGAAGGCGGGAAAGGGCTCCTCGCGCATCGCAACAAGATCGCCGTGTTCAATCAGGATGGCGATGACATCTTCAGCGACTCAACGCGTGAATTGGGCAACGCGGTGAAAGATGCGTGCGAAGCGATGACGCACTTGAAGAAGTGACGGACGGTTTCTTCGGCCGAGAGGAGTGATGGTCATGTATCTGATGTTCGACACAGAAACGACGGGGTTACCGGCTTCGTGGAAAGCACCGGTCTCGGATGTCGATAGTTGGCCTAGGGTCGTCCAACTGGCTTGGGAAGCCTTCGACTCGCGTGGTCGAAAGACCGGATCGTGGTCGTCAGTAATTCGCCCGGATGGGTTCGAGATTCCCCGAGATGCAGAGAAGATTCATGGGATTTCTACGCGAATGGCTGTGCGTTCCGGCATCTCCGTCAGGAAGGCGCATGACAAATTCGTCGAGGCACTTGATGAAGCGGCTGTCGTCGTTGCTCACAACTACAGTTTCGACGCGAATGTTCTCGGCGCTGAGTTCTATCGGCTTGGCACGCGGCATCCATTTCGAGGCAAGATTGAAATCTGCACAATGGAATCCGCAACCACGTTTTGCGCGATTCCGGGGCGATATGGATTGAAGTGGCCGAGACTGGAGGAACTCCACTTCAAGTTGTTTGGAAAGCACCTAAAAGCCGCGCACGACGCCGCGGCAGATGTTGCCACGTGCTTGAAGTGCTTCTTTGAGCTGAAGCGACTGCGCGTTATCCGGATTTCGGGGTTTGCCTAGACACTGCAACGATTGTAAGAGAGATTGAGGAGCCGAGTTTCCAACGCATCGAAAAAACTGCGGGCATTGGCTTCACTGTTTTGGGAACATTAAAGACGGAGACACAATGAACCTTGTCCGATCGCTGATCGTGCTCACCTTCTGTCTGCTAACGTTTCCAGCCCTTCAGGCTCAAACCAAGAAGCTCACCACCGCCGAGGCCAAGGATCATGTTGGCGACCGGGCCACGGTGTGCGGCAAAGTGGTCAGCACGCACTACGCAAAAAGCTCGAAGGGCGAACCAACGTTTCTGAACCTCGACGAGCCGTACCCAAAAGAAGTCTTCACAGTTCTGATTTGGGGATCGGATCGCGAAAAGTTTGGCGCGCCAGAGGACGCGTACAAAGGCTTGCGGGTGTGCGTGACAGGAAAGATAACGAGCTATCGCGGCCGGCCGGAGATGGTAGCTACGGTGCGCGGCCAGATTGAAATTCAAAAGTGAGAGGCCGACTGCCAAATCCGAAGGCTCCCTCGGCCTTGAGGCTCTCGACTGCTGAATCCGTATATTTACGTATTAGTGCTTGACACCTATCTGTAAGAGTAATACAACTCCTGGCATTTTACGGGAGGGTTATCGTGCGCCTTCGCTCTTTCGCCTTCGCTCTCGCTGTCCTGTCGTGTATTTTCGCGTCGCCAGCCAGTGCCCAGCAAGGCCCGACAGTTGCAACTCAAAATCCACAAGCGGTCGCGCTTGCGACGAAGTCTGTTGCGCTGCTATCCGGCGGCGTCCAAATCGCCGACATAACGCTCACTGGCACGGCGACGCGCGTCGCGGGCTCGGACAGTGGGAGCGGCACGGTTACGTTGAAAGCCCTCGGAACATCGAACAGTCGAATGGACCTGAGCCTTTCGGATGGCACGTTCAGCGAGATACGCACGGCACAGACCGGCACGCCGCAAGGGCAGTGGCTTGCCCCCAACGGCTCTTCTAACAGCATGGCCGCGCACAATTGCCTCACGGAGGCGGCGTGGTTCTTCCCCGCGTTAACGGTTTTGTCGCAGACATCGAACCCAAATATCTCGATCACGTATGTGGACCTAGAGACAAAGGGTGGTGTTTCGGTCCAACACCTTCAGTTTGCGTTCATCAGCGGCACACAGGTTGCCGACCTTGGTGATCCGCTCGCGACGCTCAGTTCCACCGACGTGTATCTCAATTCGTCATCGCTCCTGCCCGTCGCGTTCGTCTTCAACACGCACCCGGACAACAACGCGCTCGTCAACATTCCGGTAGAAGTCGATTTCTCGAACTACCAGACTGTGAACGGAGTTCAAATCCCTTTCCATATCCAAAAACTCTTGAACGGAAGTTTGTTTCTGGATTTGACAATTCAAAACGTAAGCGTGAACTCCGGTCTCAGTGTTTCTGCTTTCTCGTCCAATTGACCCGAAGGGGCGTGCGATGCGAACTACCCAATCTAAGTTCTTTTTCGTCCTGATTTTCCTTGGCTTCGCGTATTGCTCACCGTCTTCCGCGCAGGTCGTGACGGGCACTCCGCCTTTCGGCAGCTTCGGCGGTGGGCCAGATCAAATCAACCTTGCGAACCTAAACGCGCACCTGATGATTCCCGTGTTGGATAAAGCTGGTCGAGGATTGCGTTTTACGTTCGACTTGAGCTACGACAGCTCGGTCTGGGTCCCGGTAACTTCGAGTGGCACAAAATCCTGGCAAAATTCGACAGCTACAACTTGGGGGTGGACCACATCCATCCCGAAGGGCGGCCGTGTTTCGTATTCCCTGTATATCACGAGGACCACGTGTTACGACGGGAAGATTCAGGGTACTCAGACAACATAAGACTATGAGAATTGGGTTTATTATGACGGCTTCGGCACACCTCATCCTTTTGTGGGGATGTCCGATACCAGCTCCGGTTGCTACAATTACCCGCCGACCTCTTTCACCTCTACGTCGCCAGACGGGTCAGGTTACACGATCAGCGTCACCGGTGGCACCATCAATTCACTTGTAGCATCAGATGGGGCCCTAATCAGCCCCTACACACAAGCAGTCCTTTTGCAGGACAGAAATGGGAATCAAATTACGGTAGATTCTAGCGGCAACTACTACGACACGCTTAGCGGTACAACACCTGTCCTCGCTCAGTCCGGTTCCGGGACGCCCAGCAGCCCGCTAACTTTCACGTATACGGCGCCGTCGAATTCCTCGGCAATCTACACCGTGAAATACACGTCCTCCACAGTGCAGACAAACTTCGGGTGTAGTGGCATCACGGAATATGGCCCCCACGCCATAAATCTTGTCAGCGAAATCGACTTGCCCGATATTTCCGTTAATCCGGAGGATAAGTATACCTTCTCATATGAACCGACGCCTGGGTACCCCGGAAGTGGGCACTGTCCAGCATTTCTGTTGAAACCGAGTATAGGGGTGTCTCGCATGGTCGTTTCCTCAGGCATGCATTCGTTCCGCAGCCAGCAAGTAGCAGCCCAAGACTTGTTCACTATGAA
>Ga0070765_100003060_pt1 | contig 10699 bp, 10 predicted proteins | sample HubBroMetageWFT5_FD_71516 | JGI IMG/M metagenome (GOLD analysis project Ga0070765, IMG submission 71516) | Warmed and freeze-thawed soil microbial communities from the Hubbard Brook experimental Forest, New Hampshire - Hubbard Brook CCASE Soil... | ecosystem: Environmental > Terrestrial > Soil... | reverse complement strand
GCCAGCACACCCGCCAGTGCCGGAAAAACGCTGGGCTTCATGTTGCGCAGCACCACCATCACGTTCACGTCGGAGTATTGCTCGTGGTAGTCGTCGCGCGCCGCAGAGCCATAAAGCACGACGGAAACCAGGTTATCGCCGCACGCGTAATGGATACGGCTCACCAGCTCTTGCAACTTGTCTTCTGGCTTCTTCACCATGTCTCGCTCCACGCAGCCGGACTACCAGCTGCCACCGGCGCCGCCACCGCCGCTCGATCCGCCACCAAATCCGCCAAATCCTCCGCCCCCACCGCCGCCCCAGCCTCCGGAACTGCCACCGTAGCCTCCGCCCCAACTTCCGCCGCGGCCCATGCCACTGCCCAGAAGGATCCAAGGCAGCGCGCTGCCCATGCCTCCGCCACCTGTCCCACGCCCGCCCCCCTTGCCGGCACGCGAAAGCGCGCGAATCAACAGGAAGATCCCGCCAAAGATCACCCAAGCTAGCCACCACGGAGCTTCCTTCGTCGGAGGCCTCGCCGCACGTTGTGGAATGCCCGTAAGCTGCACGCCTGCATCCGCTGCGACGAATTGCGCGATACCAGTCGCGCCCACTAGCGCCGCGGCACTGTAATCGCCCTTACGCAGATCGGGAACCATGTCGCGTCCCACATCGCCCGCGCGGGCGTCATTAATTACCGGTTCCAGACCGTAGCCGACCTCAATCTTGTACTGTCGGTCTTTGGGAGCGATGAGGATGAGTACGCCGCGATCATCTTTCTTGGAGCCCACACCAAAATGCTTGTAGAGATCGGCAGCGTAGTCCTCGCGCGTCTGGCCCTCCAAAGAGTTGACGGTAACGACCGCGAGCTGCGCGCCAGTCTTCTGCTGCAATTCGGTACCAAGCAGTTCGATTTTCTGGCGGGTCGCGGGATCGATAACTTGGGCCAGGTCCGTGACATAGCCCTGCGGCTGGATATCGGCGATCTTCTCCCCGCGAGAAATCCCACAAACAGTAATTAGGAATACCACGAATAGGACGAGTCGATAGCGGGCGGGCCGCCTTGGAATCCGAACGGGGCTCTTCGGGGAAGGCATTCCCCTCAACCGTAGAGAAGGCGGCTGGCGGTGTCAAGGAAGGCCGAAACTATGTCTCGCCGCCCAAATGCCAAATTGGGCGAAATTACTCCTTGCGTATCTAGAAAATTGGACGCAAACTTTGCCTGCCATGCCCAGAATCGCTACTTCGCTTCCTCTGGTTGCGGTCGCGTGCCTGCTGAGTGGTCAAATCGCGGGCCAACTCTCACCCAACGCCGACTCGACCTACGTGCAACTCCGAAATGTTGCTCTCCAACCCCAAAGCGTTACGGTCGACAAGATCACTCTGAAGCGCGACGTTGCAACGTTCCAACTGAACTCGGGCACAATCTGCTTCCTTAACCCCGTTCGCGACAAAGTTACCGGCGCGGTCTTCGTCGGCAAAGGTAGATTGCTACTCAACCCGCCGCTGCCTTCGGAACAGGCGAGTCTCTCATTCCTGACACGCGAGAAGGAATACAGCGAGAGTTTCGATCAGCTTGTCCTGCGCTTCACCGACGACACCTACGGAGAGCTCAAGGCTGCAGGGAAGCCAGGAGGCGCCACGTGCGATCCCACAGTCCTTCGTAATAGCGAGAAGGCCTCGCGGAAGGAGCTGCGCTATAACCTCGATGCTCGCATTTTGCAGGACGTCCTCAGCTCCGAACCCGGCGGACTATTTGTCGCTTTTGTCCACGGCAAGCGTTACGACGGCAAGACACTGTTCGCCATCGACCCGCATGGCGCGCCTTCGGTTGAGCCTGAAGAAATCAAGCTCGAAACCTACAACGAGAACAAAATGGGGATATGGGCTGCGTTCCATTACAGCTCGGAGTATGCCGACGGAACTGCTTCTAGCGCGCAGAAGAACGGTGTCATCCACATCGACCATCAGAAGCTGGATACGGAAATCGAGAAAAACGGGCGGCTGACGGGCAAGGCCACTACCACGATGGTTGCCCTCGTTCCCGGTGTGCAGGCGGTGCAATTCTCGCTCTTCCCATCGTTGCGCGTATCAGGCGTGACCGGGCAGAACGGAGAGCAGCTCAATTTCGTGCAGGAAGACAAGCTGGAGGACCCTCAGTTCTGGGTGATCCTGCCCAAGCCCTTGGCCAAAGGCGAGCAATACACCATAACCACAAATTACGCCGGACCCAACGCGGTAACGGACGAGGGCAACGGAAACTACTATCCGGTGACGCGCGAACACTGGTATCCAAATTCGGCAAATGGCCATTTGGGTGAGTACACCAGCTATGACCTCACATTCCGGAGCCCGAAAGGGGTTAAGGTCATTGCAACGGGCACTCCTGTGACCGAATCCACGGAAGCCGGTCGTGAAGTCTCCTCCTGGAAGAGTGAAGCCCCGATGACGGTCGCCGGCTTCAATCTCGGTGACTTCAAGAAGGAAGAGTTAAAACTCGATAAGCCTGACATGCTCGTGCAGTCATACGCCAATAGCAATCCGCCGAGTATGATCGTCGGGGTTCAGAACACCGGCGCCCTCGGCAGTATGAGCACGGTCCTCTTGAATAAGAAAGCTCTCGCGGAGGGAGTGCTTGCCTTACGCGTATATTCCGACTATTTCGGAGAATTACCGTACAAGCGGCTGGCGATGACCCAGCAAACCGCGACCAATTACGGCCAGTCGTGGCCGGAGTTGGTCTACCTGCCAATTACCTATCTGTTTGACGACACCACGCGCCACTATATTGGTCTGGATGATCCTCGCGGCTATTTCACGGTGGTTGCTCCTCACGAAGTCGCACACCAGTGGTGGGGACACGACGTAGGATTCAACTCCTATCGCGACCAGTGGATGAGCGAAGGTTTTGCGGAGATGTCGGCGTCGTTATACCTGCAGGCCGTCTATAGCAAGGAACCCCAGAAGTTCACCAAGTTCTGGAACGATGAGCGCGAGTTGATGACCACCCGCAACAAGGAAGGCCTCCGCCCGATCGATGCCGGACCCATCACCATGGGGTATCGCTTGAGCAACAGTCGTGAGGGGTTCGACATCTATCGGCGATTGATCTACCCCAAGGGCGCTTACATCCTGCACATGGTACGAATGATGCTGTGGGACCGCAAGGAAGGCGATCAGCGCTTCAAGCAGACTATGCAAGACTTCGTGACCACCTACGCCGGCCAGGCCGCTACCAGCGAGGACTTCAAGGCGATGGTCGAGAGGCACATGACGGCCGCCATGGACCTCGAAGGCAACCACAAGATGGACTGGTTCTTCAACGAATATGTCTACGGAACCGCGTTGCCTACGTATAAGTTCGACTACACATTCGAGACTGCGGCCAACGGCGATGTCGTGTTGGCTTTCAAGTTGGCGCAATCGGGTGTCGATACCAACTTTCGCATGCTGGTTCCCATTTACCTGGAACAGGCGAATGGCCAGGTTATAAGGCTCGGCTCAGCGCGGCCGATTGGCAACATGACGGTTGACCAGAAGATTCCGCTGGCTGGTCTGAAAGAAAAACCGCGGCGGGCCATGATCAACTACCATAGCGACGTTCTAGCGGCGAATTGACTTCGGCCGGCCTGCAGCCAACTAGCCGCCCAGCTCCGTCAGCACCGTTTCGGCTTTTTGTTGCTGCCTTCTTTTCAGCCACTTCATCCAGGCGTCCAGACCTTCGCCGGTTGTGCTCGACAGTTCCAGGATCTCCATTCCGGGATGCACCCGATGCGCATTCTCTTTCGCCAACTCCGCCGAGAACGGTACGTAAGGCAGCAGGTCGATCTTGGTAAGCACCATCAATTCTGACTTGAAGAAGATCGACGGATACTTCAGGGGCTTGTCTTCGCCTTCGGTCGTGCTCAGCAGCACGATCTTCGCATCTTCACCTAGATCGTAGCTCGAAGGGCACACGAGGTTTCCTACATTTTCCACCACGAGCAAATCGAGGTCTTCCAGCTTCCAATCGACAAGATGCCGCTCCACCATCTTCGCGTCCAGATGACACGTTCCCCCCGTGACAATCTGCTTCACGGGAAAGCCGAACTTGGCCAACCGCTTGGCGTCGTTTTCGGTCTGCAGATCGCCGGTGAGCACGGCGACACGCGCGCTTTTGTCCATGCGCTCCAGGGTCTTCTCCAGCAGCAGGGTCTTGCCCGATCCTGGCGAACTGACCAGGTTCACACACAGTACTCGCTGCTCGCGATAGCGTTCCCGCAGTTGCTGGGCGAGAATCTGGTTTTCGTTCAGGACTTTCTTTTCGACTTCAACACGGCTCATTCGTCCACTTCCATGTATGCGATGTCCAGTTCTTCTCCGCTGATGCACTGGGTCGCAAACTCTCCGCAATGCGGACATTGCGGATCATAGTCGGTCATGCGGAATTCATGCTGGCATTTCGGGCAGCGTTGCACCCGCGGGATGGACTCAACCGCCAGCACCAACCCCTCCAAACCTGTGTCTTTGATGATTGCCTCGAAACCGAATTGCAGCGAGTCGACATCGACCCCGGCGAGCTCACCGATCTTGACTCCCACTTTGGTGATACGCGCGCCCGGGCGCCGATTGGCTTCCGCCTGAACGCACTCCAAAATCGATGTCGCGATACCTAATTCGTGCATGAAACCCAACGCCAGGTTAAGACAGGCCATTGTCGCACGAAGGGGTCTCCTGTGTGCCGCCTCGCTGTCCAGTTTTGGACATTGTTCTGAACGCGATACAGTACCGTCACTATCTTTGGATTTCAGGAAACATTTTGCCGTGGATTGCGTCTATCAACGCAGGGCAGGATCCGTCTGTCCCGGGGGCTCGTGTACTTCGAGGCGCGCGACATGTTGAAAAGCTGGGGTCGAGTCTGGGCGATCGGTTTTGTGCTGTGGACGCTGCTCGCGTTTCTCAGCGCCGCAGGAGCGCATGTGTACATGGCTTCCATGGGCACGCCCATCAGTTGGGCGCAACTGCTGGCCTGGAACATCACCATCTCCCTCATCTGGTCGTTGCTCACGCCGATTGTTTACGAACTCTCGCGCCGCTATGCTTTCGACCGCGTTAGTTGGAGACATTCCCTTCCCATTCACATCGTTGCCAGCGTGATACTCACCTTCCTCGGCGCAGTCGCTCTCGTGCTGGTCGATCCCCTGGTGACATGGACCAAAGAGCCCAGCGTGCCTTTCTTCGCGCATGTGTTGTCCCGCACGTTTATTGATATCCAACGCTACTGGTACATACTCCTGATCACCCAGGCGATCGCGTACTACGCGAAATACCAGGAACGCGAATTGCTATCCTCGCAGCTCGAGGCCCAGCTTGCTCGCGCCCAGCTTGAGGTGCTGAAGATCCAACTCGAACCTCATTTTCTCTTCAACACACTCAACTCCATTGCGGCGCTTGCCCGCTATGATGGCGAGGCCGCAGAGCGCATGACGCTGCAACTCGCCGACCTGTTGCGCATGTCGCTCGATGGAGCAGGCGTGCAGGAAGTGCCGCTGCAGCAGGAGCTGATGTTCCTGCAGAAGTACGTCGACATCCAGCAGACGCGCTTCCGCGACCGCTTGCAGGTGGAGACCGCAATCGACCAGGGCACCGTGGACACGCTTGTGCCCAACTTGATATTGCAGCCGCTGGTGGAGAACGCCATCCGTCACGGTATCGGTCCGCGACGCGCGCCGGGACTGATTCGTATTTCCGCCTGGCGCGATCACGATGACGTGTGGATGGAGATCCGTGACAACGGAGTCGGTTTTGCCCGCGGCCGCGGATCTGCGCCTCGCGAGGGTGTTGGTCTCCGCAACACTCGCGGTCGTCTGCAGCAGCTCTATAACGAAGATCATGCCATGGTGCTGGAAGATGCACCTGGCGGCGGATGCATCGTGAAGATCCGCGTTCCCTATCGAACCAGTAATGACAAAGAGGAGGTCACTGACGCCCATGTCCATTCGAGTGTTGCTTAGCGACGATGAAGCGCTCGCCCGCGAGCGTCTGCGCAGCCTGCTGGAAGAAGAGCCGGACCTGGAGGTTGTCGCGGAATGCGGTGACGGCAATTCCGCGATTGCTCTGATCCAGCGCGAGCAGCCGGACCTGGTCTTTCTCGACGTCCAGATGCCCGAGGTCGACGGCTTCGGCGTGGTTGAGGAGCTGCAGAAGCAGGGCAATCTGCCGCTGACCATCTTCGTGACCGCCTACGATCGTTACGCCATGCGCGCGTTTGAGGTGCATGCCCTCGACTACCTCTTGAAGCCGGTCAACAAGCAGCGCCTCGGAGAGGCTCTCGGCCACGTTCGCAAGCAGTTATTGCACCCATCGGACGCCATGTTTCAGAAGCGCGTCCTAGCCATGTTGGGTGGCCTTGACGCCCGCCAGCAGGCCCCCGATCGCATCGTGGTGAAAGCTGACGGGGAAATCGTGTGCTTGAAACCCAACGAGATCGACTGGGTCGAGTCAGCAGGAAACTACGCCTGCCTGCATGTGGGCAACGTCACCCACATCCTGCGCGAAACCATTACCGCGCTGGAGAACCGCCTGGGTGCGCGCCAGTTTCTGCGCGTGCATCGCTCCACGCTGGTGAACGTCGACCGCATCAAGACACTGAAGCCATCGTTGTATGGCGACTACTCGATCCTCCTGCGCGACGGCACCAAACTCACCCTCAGCCGCGGCTTTCGCGAGTCGGTTCTACGGCGGCTGGGAACGACCTAGCCTTCTGTCCCACACTGTGGGGCTGCCCAGGTTCTCACCGTTCATGGCGCTAACCTGGGTTTAACTTTCTACGCGGACTACTTTCTACGCGGACTACTTGGCTGCGCACCGCCACTCATGCGACCATACCCCGGAAGGAAAACCGTATGGATCTCGACTATTACCTCCTCAAAACTGAACCTTCGGAATACTCTTTCGCCGATCTGCAACGCGACAAGGTGACCACTTGGGATGGCGTAACCAACCCAGTTGCGGTCAGAAACCTGCGCGAAATGGAGCCCGGATCGCTTTTGATCATCTACGAGACCGGGGACCACAAGAGCGCCGTGGGAACCGCGTCAGTCGTCTCGGTCGATGCTACCGATCCGAGAAAACCGCTGGTGAAGATCAAGGCCGGAAAGCCGCTCCCGCAGCCGGTCTCGCTGGCCGAGATCAAAGCCAACAAGCTGTTCGCGGATTCTCCCCTGGTGCGCATCGGACGGCTCTCCGTCGTCCCGCTGACCAAGGCACAATACGAGAACCTGGTCGGAGAGTAGCGCGCGACTCGGCCAGATCGAAAGACCCGCTCGAGCATCGGTCGAACGGAGAACCCGGTGAACCTGGGCCGAGCAATTCCCCTTGCGTGCCGCCCGGTCTCCACATACACTGGCGCCCTGCTGCTCAAGTCCAATGGGAGACTCCATGAAAACCAGGTCCATCGTAGTTACGTTCTTACTATGCCTCCTCGCTCTAGGTGTCAGCTTCGCCCAGAACCCTAACATGGGCACCTGGAAGCTCAACGAAGCCAAGTCCACGATCCCCGCTGGCGTGGGCAAGAACACAACCGTGGTGTACTCCGCCTCGGGCAGCGACATCAAGGTCACCACCGATGGGGTGAACGCTGTGGGCCAGCCGTCGCACACTGAGTGGACCGGTCAGTTCGACAAGAAACCGTATCCGGTGACTGGCGACCCGAATGTGGATTACCGCGCCTACAAACCCAAGGGCGATCGATTGCTGCTTCTTGCCAACATGAAGGGCGACAAGACCGTCAGCAATGGCAAAGTCGAGCTTGCCAAGGATGGCAAGAGCCGCACTCTCGAAATGACTTACTTCGCCGCGGACGGCAAGAAAACCAAGAAGACCCACGCCAAGTACGTGTACGACAAGCAGTAGCCTGTCGATGTCCCACATTGTGGGACTTGTGCTGCGAGCCCGGCCCTGTTCGCGTGGTCTCCGTAAGCGTCGGATCCGGCGGTTTCCAAGGAGCCATCCATGAGTACCACTCGTATTCGCATAGTGGTTGACTTCGACATTTACGACGGCAAGCTCGACGAACTCGAGGCCATTGCGAAACAGATGGTCGCGGAAATCGAGCAGGAACCCGGCACCCTGGCCTTCCACTTTGTGCTGAGCGCCGATCGCACGCGTTGCCGCCTCATCGAGGGCTATGCCGACCAGGTCGCCATCACGGCGCACTTTATCGAGGGCCGCGCCGTGCACCAGCATATCTTCCAACTCCAGCAGGTGGCTCTTCCTACCCGCATGGAGCTCTACGGTGACCCGGGCCCGAAGGTTGCTGCCATGGCTGCCGACTTCGCCGTCGAGATCTTTACCGGGTGGATAGGTTTCGACCGGTAAAACTTCTCCCTCCGAAGAAACTAAAGTAACCAAGGGCAAGGCTCTCCGCCCGCACTTTTTCAGATCACTTCGACGGGAGACCTGAGACCAGTCGCCAGCAGCTCACCCGTTGGGTATCAAGACATTTCCAACGCCCCTAAGCCGAGCTGCACCGCATCAACACGAGGCACTTTCTACGTGGAAAAAGGCGGCGGGAGTGTCGCCGACAAGCCGTTCCTGTGTGTCAAGAACTCCGATAGTTCATACAGTTGGATTCAGTTGGCGTCAGCAAAATAACAGAATGCCGGGTGCTCCGTTCTACGGTTCACGAAGTGAAGCGTAGGGCGGGGGACGCAGTTTCTCTCGGCGATACTCCGTCCAGGGTGATTCAACCTCGACCGTCCCGATTTCGCCGATGAGGTAGTTCCGAAAGCTACTCCACACCCAGTCCTCGGGACGTTCCACAAGTTCGCGCCGTACCGGATTGCGGTGAATGTACTTCACCTTTTCAATCCGTTTTGCTGAACTCCACACGTTGAAATCGTAATAACGCTCTTGCCAGAAGTGTTCGCGATTGCCGATAAGTTTCCGCGACACCGACTGCTTGATGGCCTGCACAGCGCTAGCCAGCGGCCCATTACTCGGCTCGCTGATCACGAGATGAACGTGCTCCGGCATCACGACGTATGCGACCACCGCAAACCCGTACTGGACTCGAAATTGCTCGATTGCCCTTTCACACCAATCGCGAGACCACGGAGTCGAAAGAAACGGTCTTCGATGGTAGCAACTGAAGGTAATGAAGTGAAGATCACGTTCGTTCTGATAGCGCTTCAGGTGTGAAGGCACCTAATCAGGTTATGCGCACGTCTGGTTAGGTGTCAGTGATCTCGGGAGGAAATTTGACCGATACCCCGCTCTACCCGCAATGATTTCGAGAGGAAGTTTACCCCGCCCTACCGCCAAAAAACGGCGGTAGAACGGGGCACCCATGGTCGGGGCACCTAGAGTTTCGTTCTACCTTCCGCTGACCTGCCCCTCCTCCGCTTTCTTATGCTTCCGCGCTGTCTGCGTGGCTGGAGGTGTATTCCCCGCCAATTTCTCCAACTCCGCAGCCATGGAATCCACCAGAGCGGCCTGCTTCATCAGCACGCCACCGGCGATGACTGAGCCGGCGTCAGCGTCGGCCCATTTGTCTTCTTCCATCATTTCGCGCACGGCGGGAATGGTCTTCACGCCGTAACCGGTGTAGGCCCCGGGCGCGTAGATCTGGTGCTTGAACCAGGGACGCTCTTTCAGCCCTTCGGTCGTCATGAAAGTGCGCTCGGTCTGGATGAGCTGCAAGTTGATGGCCTTCAACTCAGGCGAGTCCCACACTGTGGGATCGTGGTCGGCGAGCTTACTAACCGCCGTCTTGTAGCGCTTCGCGGCCAGCAAGTAGGCTTCAACCCCGTTCTCCAGCGGCGCAAAATTGAGATAAGGAGGAACCTGCTCCTTACCAGGCGCGATATATTTCTTCTGCGGATCGGCGCTCGCGGTGTACACGCCCTCTTCGATTTCGCGGTTGCGCTCCTTTGCCTTGTCCTGTTTTTCTTTCAGCTCTGTCTTCAACTCGCCCACATACCGTTTGACGGTGTCGGCCGATGCCGAAGGATCAAAGGGCAGCAAGTCGGCGTCGGCCACGCGCATGATCATGGTGCCACCCAACTGCGACAGCGCCCGCTCGTAAACGAATTCGGTATCTCCGAAGTGGGTGTACCAGTAGAAATCGTCGTAGATGGAGTGATAGATGCCTCCGTCGGACTCGCCACCGAATCCGATGTTGAGCGCGGCCACTCCGGCGTGATCGAGGAACGGCGCATAATCGGAGCCGTCGCCCAGCGCGCCGATGCGCAAGTCGGTTCCGCGCGCCTCTTCGCGGTCATCTGGTTTCTGAGCCCGTCCAATGCGCCGCAACTGCGCGCGCCGCTGCACCGACAATTTCGTTTCCGGGTCTTGCACGTCGCGCGCCACGGAGTTCACCATGTGTTCCAGCGTGTGCGATCCCGAAGCAAACAGGAAGCCGCGCGAGTTGGAATCAGAATTGATGTACACGACAGCATGCTGATTCAGTTCCGCGCCATGTTCCTCAACCCATTCGGTCGAACCCAGCAGGCCGGGCTCCTCGCCGTCCCACGCGCAGTAGATAATCGTGCGTTTGGGTTTCCAGCCCTGCTTCAGCAACTCGCCCAGCGAGCGCGCCTCCTCCAGCACCGCCGACATGCCCGACACCGGATCTTCCGCGCCATTCACCCACGCATCATGATGGTTGCCGCGAATCACCCACTGCTCGGGCACTTCGTTGCCGGCAATTTTCGCAATGACGTCGTAGATCGGCTTGATG
>Ga0070765_100003059_pt1 | contig 10700 bp, 6 predicted proteins | sample HubBroMetageWFT5_FD_71516 | JGI IMG/M metagenome (GOLD analysis project Ga0070765, IMG submission 71516) | Warmed and freeze-thawed soil microbial communities from the Hubbard Brook experimental Forest, New Hampshire - Hubbard Brook CCASE Soil... | ecosystem: Environmental > Terrestrial > Soil... | reverse complement strand
GCGGGAAATGCGAAGCAATATTACGGAGTGGAGCAAGACGGACGCGCGACCGTCGAGTTTATCGAATCGTGGTTGACGAAGCAGGGGCGCATGAACTCGCCGAAGTTTGTTGTAGGGGAAAGCTACGGCGTGACTCGGGCGATTGTAGTCGCGCGCATGCTGATGGGTGGGCCCTTCAGCGAGACCGGCCGCCTGACCGCAATCCCGTTGGATGGCGTTGTCATTATGGGAGGCTCCCCAACGGAGAGTTATGGCAGAGAGGCCGGAGACTTAACCTACGTAAATGCGTTGCCTACGATGGCCGCCACCGCCTGGTATCACAAGAAGGCAGGACACGCGGGAAGCACGCTGGAGAGCGTGCTCGCCGAGGCGCAGAGTTTTGCAGGCAACGAATATCTGAGAGCTCTTTACACGGGTGACCGATTGGACGCGCCATCGCAGAAGCAGGTCGCCGAGCATCTCGCAAGTCTTACCGGGCTCTCGGCTGATTTCATTCTGCAGAAGAAGTTGCGCGTGAGCATGGAAGATTTTCGTAAGCAGCTGTTACTGGAAAAAGGCCTTGTTGTTGGAGCTTACGACAGCCGCTTCACTCTGCCCCCTCTTGATGAAGGACCGCTGGACCCGGTGGCCGACGATCCCGCCATGGGAAAGTTCAGCGCAGCTTTCATCGGCGCAATGGATATGTATCTGCGTGATGAGCTCAAGATAAAAGTGGAGTCGCCCTATGAGGCCATCGCTTTTAAGTCTGTAAATGGCGCGTGGGATTATGGCCCCGGATCGAAGCCCGGCGGTCCGAGTACGCGGGCGCAAGATCTTGCCGCGGTGATGCGGCGAAACTCCCGCCTGCAACTTCTTTCGGCCAATGGTGCCTATGATTGCGTGGCCACCGTCGGAGGTGCAACGTATGGGATGGCGCACAGTGGTCTCGCGCTCGATCGGGTCAGCGTCCGAACTTACGCGGCGGGTCATATGGTCTATCTCGGAGACGAGGGTTCGGCTGCTTTGGCCGCGGACTTGCGAAAGTTAGTGGCTTCGGCGCTCAGTCACTGAGAGAAATGCGAATATCAACAAAATGTAAATAGCAAAGAACAACTTACAAAAACATTTGACTACATGAGGTGTCCTGCGTATCGTTACCCAGAAGTTCAGGGGAATCGCGCTTCAGGCCCAGGCCCGGCCGGCCGTGGTGAGAATTTCAATAGCGATGCGTATCGAGACGCCAGAATTTCAGGAGAACCGCAGTGAAGTCAACTGAGAAAGAATACCTTCTCGATTTCGTTTCAAGGCTCGTTGACGTTTTAGGTCAGACGTTCGGCAAGCATTGCGAAATCGTTGTTCACGATTTTAATTCTCCCGAGAGTTCCATTATTGCGATCGCCAATGGCAGCCTCACCGGCCGTGAGGTTGGCGACACGCTCGATTCTCTCGGATTCCAACTGCTGAAGACGCACCCTGCGTCGGATCTCCTCAACTACCGTACCAAGACGAAGGACGGTAAAGAATTGAAGTCTTCAAGTATTTTCCTGCGCGATGAAAAGGGGCAAATCTTCGGAGCGCTGTGCGTAAATGTTGATGTCTCCGCTCTGCTAAAGGCTCAGGAGTGGGTTCAGGAAGCCCTGGGTTCCGCGAGCACGACGATCGACGAGCGATTCGAACGCTCGGTGGACGAGGTTCTGGAAACCTTGATCCAGAATGCCATTTCCAGCGTCGGCAAGAATACGGCTGACATGACGCGGGAAGAAAAAGTCGCGATCGTCGCTTACCTGGAAACCAAAGGCGCTTTCCTCATCCGCTACTCGGTCGAGCGCGTAGCGGAATTGCTGGGCATGACGAAGTACACCATCTACAACTACCTTGATGAGATCCGGACGAAATCGGAAGTCGGGGAGGTTGTGACGACTAAGACAGCTTGAACATTCTGGTCGGTATCAAAATCCAGGCAGCGACTACCTTGACACGGTTGCATTCGTACCCGCGATTAAGTCGTGCAATTCCTTCGAAACCTGCTGGCGCGCGTCGTCATCGTAGACCGTGTGTCCTGCCCCAAAGGCAACCATGCGCGTTCTATTGAGTGGCACGCCGGCGTGCGTCAGTGCATAACGCTGGTACAACACCGGCGTTGCCAGGTCGTAGTAGCCGCTCAGCAGAAGCAGGTGTGATGCCGGCTTGTCTTTCATCAGCTTCGCCAAATTGGGAGTAGCGTTCAAGTTCCGCAGGTTGTCCTCAATCTTTTGAGACCCCGAGTTCCAGTTCCAGGCGAAGTTGACGTTGAGCGTCAGGGAGATATAGTCGAGGTCGGTTTTCACTCCGAGCTCATTGCGCAGATAGTCCCGCACTTTTCCGTTCTTGATCACGTTTGAAGAGCCCATGTGGAGTGCCGGGTCATCCGCGGCCTTCGAGCGGCCCGCGACGAGCGGCGCGTCTGGCTTGGGCGCGGCTACCCGTGTGTCGATACGGCCCACCACTTTTCCTGGCACAAGTTGCTCCAGAAAATCCTGCGTGTCGATGCGCAGGTTGGCGGCGGCGATGGCCGATGCCGGCAGGCTAATCAGCTTTGACATCCGCTCGGCCAATCGATCGCGATCCTCGGCCGCGAGTGCGGATCCCTGCTGCAAAGCCACGACGTAGTCACTCTGCGCGAAGCCGCGCGCTTCTTCGAAAACCTTCTCCACGCTGCGACCGGCTGCCTGACTTTTGTCATGCGCGTAAGCTGCGGTCGCCATCGACGGCAGACTGAACACGAAGCGCTGATCGCTGGCCGCTCCCGCGTCACCGGAAAGATCGGTTCCCGGCGAAACCAGAACCAGTCCCGCAATATTTAGATCGCTGATGTCGTTCGCCATTCCGGCCAGCCGGAACCCGCCATAGCTTTCACCAACGATGTAGACCGGAGAAGTTGTGCGGCCATTGTCGCGCAGCCAATCGCGGACGACGGTCTGCGCCGCCTTCGAGTCTCCCTCCGGACTCCAATAGGCATGGCCGCCTCCCGCGCGCAGTTCGCGACTGAAACCGGTGCCGACCGGGTCAATCAGTACGAGGTCGGTCGCATCGAGCAGAGTCTCAGGGTTGTCAATAAAGGTGGACCCGCCCTTCGGATCTGACGGTCCAAATCGACGCGGGCCGAGGATTCCAAAGTGGAGGGGCGAGCTGGATGCGCCAGGGCCGCCATTAAAGGCGAACATCACCGGGCGCCGCGCGCGGTCGTGCACATCTTCACGCACATAGCTGGTCGTCGAGATCGTGGCTTGTGGAACGCCGGCCGCATCTTTCAGCGACGTCGAGGACCAAGTGGCGACATATGGAATCGCGATATCGCCGAGGTGAATCACATGATGCGATGAAGCGGGAAGGATGGGCTCAGTGGAAAGCACCGAAGAATCGGTGGCAGGATTTTCGCTCGTTGTGGCCGTATGCCCCGCAGCTGGAGTTGTTTGCTGCGCGTCCAGTGTTGATGCGCCTCCGAGCACCGCGACTAGGACTGCGCTGGCTGCCGAAAGCTGGAATGACCGCAATCTCACTCTCATTCTTATAGACCGTCCCCGCATCGGCCTTCGCCGGTTGACCAAACTTCTCAAATTGCGGTCATACCCTGATCAACAAAATATGGAAACCCAGCCCAGCGCAGCTAAAATCTTTCTCCTGATTCCGCCCGCCTACTTATTTCCCGCCATCATCGCCTTAACATCGCCGCTGAACTCAGTACGCGTCGCCGCATCCTTATACATCGCGTGTCCCCCAACGTAGCACTTGAAGGTAATCGCTGAACGCAGGTTGGAGGGTAGCTGGCGATCAAGTTCAGCGCCGCTGGCGCAGGGCAGAAAAGAATCGTACATCCCTGCGGCAACCAGCACCTTCATGTGCGGATTGAGCGCCAAAGCATCTTCAGTTCCCGGCAAAGGCGGACCAAGACGCGGAGGCCCATCACCACGTTTGCTTGCTTCCTCCATTGCGGCCTTCAGTTCTTCGGGCGTGATCTTGGCGGTGGCATAGTTCCAGCGCGCGTTCACCGGGTCGGGATAAACTCCGTTCGGCGCGAATCCCTGCTCTATTTCTTCCAACCCGATGTAAGGCAAGCTGGTGTGATAGCCGAGATCATGCCGAAAATATTGCAGGATTACGGGCGCATCGCCGTTGCCCGGCGAAGTGGTTTGGCGCATGTCGAAGATGTACGGCTCTTTGTTTTGGTCCTTTAACAGGCCGCCTCGAAACTGGCGCGGCGTGATCGTCAGCGTCTTGCGGTTGATCTGATCCTGCGGCAGGCCGGTGAAGCGCGTCAGTTGCGCCGCGATTGCAGTTCGTTCGGCGTCGGAAAGACTTTCGATCCGGCCCAAAGCGGGAGCGTAGGTTTCGCGCACCCACGTCTCGGCCGCTTTCCGCACCAGCGCCACATTCTTACCGAGGTCGGGCGCCGTCTTGCCGTAGTACAGCGCAGTACTTGCCATATCGACCACGAATAGTGCGGAACGTAGTTCGGGAGAACCGTAATCCTTTTCCTTGCTTAGCCCCCAGCCGCCCGAGATCAGCACCAGTCCATTGACGGTAATGCCGCGCTTCTCTAACGCATAACCGACGTGGGCCGCACGCCCTGCTCCCCAACTCTCACCTGCAAGGAAAACAGGCGCATCATCGGCGCCGCGGACTAAACGCCAGGCGCGTATGAATTCTGTTACCGATGCCACGTCGCCAACCGTGCCGTAGAATTCGGCGCCGTATTCCGCTTTCACGGGCCGACTGAATCCCGTGCCGATCGGATCAACCAGCACCAGGTCGGTTGCGGGAAGCCAGCTATCGGGATTGTCGACCAGATGCCCGCCCTGCACCAGCTTCGGACCAACGACAGAAAAATGCAGCAATGCCGAGTCAGCGCCCGGGCCTCCATTCCAGACAAATGTTACTGGGCGAGGCGCGCCCGCCGACGGAATCCGATATGCGGTGTAGAACATGTATCCATGCGGTTCGCCCGTCTCCACGTCGCAGATTGCGATCCGGCCGGCTTCTGCGGTGTACTTCACCAACTTGCCGCCCATCTGGGCCTGGTGTTGCGTCACCACCGGCACTTCCTCGGCGCACACGGCTACGGGCAGGAAGAGAAAAGTGAGAACAGTCGCGCAAGCCAGGGCGACAAGACTCTGGCGGCGGCGTTTTCTCCGGTCCACGAACTTCATCGATCCATCTTCTCCGACTACGCGGGCTGACCATATCGAAAAGAGCGTTGCGCAGTCAACTAATTTTTAAAAACGATGCCCCTTATGTTAAGTTTTTGTTGATTTACGCCTAAGAGGAAGCTTCAAAGTGAGAATACTCATGCGCCTACTCTCCATGACCACACGACAGATGATCACACCACAGCGGTCGTTGGCCGTCACTCTGTCACTCCTTATTATTATTCTTTGCTCATTTGGCGGGGCCGCCGACTCCGCGACTGTTCCTCTCACGATTACATTGCGCCCCGCCGCCGCGGACTCTCAGCAGCGTGTGCCCTATGTAGACATCACGCTGACGTTCACGGCTCCACCAGTGGCGGCCGGCGCGCCGCTCCTGAAAATTGCGCTCGTCACTTCCAACGTGGAAACCGTCGCCAAGACGATAGAAGCATTTTCCGTCAGTGATGCTGTCGGTCCTGTTGATATCACCGTCAAGGATGATCCTGAGAGTGGCGAGGTCACTTACCGTCACTGGGTTCCGTCCCGCCCCACCAAAGGCACACTGACTGTTCACTACCGCGCACCCATCTCAAACAAGGCCGCCCCACGGGGCGCAGCGCCACCCTTGGAACTTCGTTCGGACAGCGGTGCATTTTCGGGCGCGGGCGAAACCTTCCTCGTCCTGCCTGAAGCAGATTCATCGCAACCACACTTCCAGCCCATCGAAATCCGCTGGAACCTAAGCGACATGGCACCGGGAGCGGTGGGAATCTCCAGCTTCGGAAACGGCGATGTCACCGCACCCCTGTCGAAGGATCTGCGTTCTTTGCAATCCAGCTTTTTTATGGGAGGCAAACTTGGTCTTTATCCCCAGGCTCCTCCCAAAACTGGATTCTTCTCCGCCTGGCACGGAACCGCTCCATTCGACCTGCGCGACCTGATGATCTCTGAAGAGAAGGTTTACGCCTTTTACACTAATTTCTTCAAACAGCCGGCGACCGCTCCCTATGGCGTATTCCTGCGCGAAAATCCCGTAAATGCCGGCGGAGGCGTGGAACTCTCGGGTTCCTTCGTCGCGACTTTCGGGCCGAAGACAAACGTCGATGATCTGAAGATCACACTCGCGCACGAAATGCTACATACGTTTGTCGGTGCTATTGAGAAGCCCGGCGGACTGGTGAGTTCATGGTTTTCTGAAGGAATGGCCGTCTACTATGCTCGACTGCTGGCGTTGCGCGCTGGCCAGATCACTCCCGCCCAGTTTTTGGAAGATTTGAACACGACCGCAGGACGGTATTACACCGACGCTATGATCGCAACCCCGAATGCTGAAATTCCCGCCCGCTTCTGGGCCGACACACGGGTTCGGGTGTTGCCTTACGACCGGGGTTCGATGTATTTCGCAGTCGTCGATGGCGAGGTGCGCGCCGCTTCCGGTGGAAAACGCACGCTCGACGATTTGCTGTTCGCCATGCTCGAGCGGAGACGCGAAAAACCACCGCTCGATGAATCTGCATGGGTTGATCTCGTGACCAAAGAGCTGGGAGAAAAAGGAAGAACGGAGTTCCAAGCGATGTTGTCGGGCGCCACCATGCTGCCTGAGCCAGGCGGGTTTGGTCCATGCTTTACGCGCACGACAAAGATGCTGCGTCGTTATCAGCTTGGTTTCGAACCGAAAGTGCTGACCGAGCCCAAGCGGATTGTCCGAGGTCTGATCACGGGCTCAGCAGCAGAGCGTGCCGGGGTTCGAGACGGCGATGAAATCACTCAACCGGTTCCGCAGGATCGCATGCAGGGCGACCAGGAGGCAATCCTGACGCTCAAATTGTTGCGCGATGGAAAGCCGCTCGAGATCAGTTACCTCCCCCGCGGGGAGGCGGTTGAAGCCTACCAGTGGATCAGGACCGGAAACCTGCCGGACAGCGCCTGCGTTTTCTAACAGTATGGTTTGCCTCAGGCAACCTTCAACTCTTCGGGCTTCGGCGACCCGACGAGTTACCGAAGCCACGGTCGGCTTCCGCTTAGCTAGGGCCTTTGAATGTAATGGGGACAAAAAATCCGGCCAGGAGGACTTTTTCCTGGCCGGTGAATGCGACACGATTACAACCCATCAGTTAGGGAAATTAAATGTCTCAAAGAGGTCTGTAATTGCCGGTCCGTTGAGCGGAACGTACGGGTTACTCGGCGACGTGACTGGATTCGGGAAGTTGTCGCGGCTGCGGTAGCTGATGGTACCGATCTTCCAGTTTCTCTCGATGAATTTATCGATAGAAACGTGGTCCGAGTAACCGTGCGTGACGTGACCACCCTTCGAGTATTGTGAAACGACGAGCAGCGGGATGCGCGTGCCATCGCCGAAGAAGTCGAGTGGCTGAACGTACCCGGAGTCGTAATAGCCGCCGCCTTCGTCGAAGGTGATGAAGATCGCGGTGTTATTCCAATACGGCGAGTTCTGAACCATGTCGACGATCTTCTTCGTGAAACCTTCGAAGAGATTGAGCTTCGAAGATGCCGGATGGCCATCGACGTAGCCGCTCGGCTTCACGAACGAAACTGCAGGCAAGGTTCCAGACGAGATGTCCGAATACAGATCTACTGTATCCTTCATGTGCGCTTTGACCTGCGTTGGATTCGACATGATGGACGTGTCGTACTGGAACGGGTTGCAAATGTTGCAGTATTCGTCGGCGTTCGGCCCGTTGGTTCCATAATTGAACTGGTATGGGTCGGGCACATAGTTGTTCCACTGATCGCCGTAATATTTCCATGAAATACCATGCGAGTTGAGGTCATCGCCGATGCTGGGCGTTGACGAGGGTGGAACTGTGAATGGCGTGTTCCCGGGATTCTGGTCGATATAGGCGTTCTTGCCATTGCCGAACCAGCCGGGGTTGTAGTTATTCAGCAGGTAATAGTGATGGGGTTCGCAATTCGGATTGACGCCGAGGGACTTCAAATAAGTGACAATCGGAGCGACACCGGGCTGCGAGGCATCTGCGCACTCGCTATACGATCCGCCGCCGGAGGCCGGGGCGGGAGAGTACGGAGGTGGGTAGCCGGAATTGTAGCTATTGCCATAACCATCTTCCGCATACCAATTATTGGTCCCGGATGCCGGGTTGGGGTTTTCAATCTCGTCGACGATGCCCTTGTCCGGATTGGGGCCGCCTTCGTATTTAGCCGTAAAGACAACTTTGTTGTTGGGTGGCTTGGCGGGATTTCCGTTGCCATCGCTGAACCAGATAGCATCGGCATGCCCGAGCATGATGTGGTTGGCGCCTGTGCCTCCATCGACGGATTGATGGAAGTTATCGCTCATAGTGTATTGGTCTGCGAGGCTCTTGAAGTAGGGAGCATCTCCCTGCTGCACGTTGTAGAAAGCAAGCGCAGTCGAGCCTTCGCCGGTGGTTTGCGCGTCAGGAATGCTCGGTAAATAGTTGTAGGTGAAACAAGGGAGAGCACCGCCATCGGAAGAGCAGAGTGGCGGCTGCGTGGCGCCATTCGTACCAGCTCCCACGGTCGTTTCAACGTAGGAAAACAAGGCGCCATTGCAACCAGAAGGATTGCTCTGGGTCGCATTTGCCAGATTGCAATTCAACTGTTGCCACATCTGATAGAAGCGATGGACAGGGCTGGCGGCATAGTCGTTGTAAAGAAACGTGCTGCCATTAGTGATCTGAAATGGTCCAGCGGACAGATTCTCAACATTGGTGATTCGCGTATCGGGAGTATATTTCGTTAGACCGGTGCCGCCGCTGGCGAGAAAGTGATAGTACTGCGTGCTCGGCAGACCAGTTTCCGACATTTCCGCGCATTCCAACGCTGAAACCGCCGGCGTGGTTCCACACGGATTGCTGCCGGAAAAATATCCAGCCGATCCCCCCGGACCACCAACGAGCGGCGCAGGCAAGACGTTGCTGGGAAATTCCTGTGTTGGTGGAGTCAGCAGGAAGGTGTCGGTATCGGTAGCAAAAAGTTGTTGCGCTTGGTTGAAGTTGGGACCGGGGATTGCATTCTTGTTGGAATCCAACTTAATGATACCTTCGGAAAGCAGGTTGTTGACCGTCTCTCCGTGCTTCGGCTGGTAGGTGGCAAAGACGTGATCGAAGCTGCGATTTTCTCCGATAATCACGATCACGTGCGTGATTGGCGAGGCTGTCGCGGATTGTGGCTGGTCAGCCGCATTGGCAAAGGGGGCGCAGATTGTGAACTGAAACATCGCGAGCCCCGCTAGCCCAATGCGAAGATAATGCAGTCCCTTTGATGCGAGTGATTTGTAGGACATTTTCTCCTCCTCTTCCTTCCTGGTTGAAGTTGCCGTTTAGAGTCGAAAGCCAATGTACAAAAAGGTCTTCTCCGGGAAACTGCGCACACTTCCGGCTAAGCCTCGCTGTTTACTCGTACTGGTTGGACTGGTTCTTGTCTTGACCAACTCACGTAGAAACACGGCATTCGTCATGGTTCTATGCGAATCAGCCCCATCATTCCTCCGTCTTCGTGTTCCAAAAGATGGCAGTGATAAAGAAAGTCGCCAACGGTATTCGGATCGCGAAAATCCATCCGCACTTTGATGCTGGGATACGTAAGAGTTTTGCCGTTGTAATACGGAACGTTTACGGTATCGCGAAGAAACGGCTCATTCACAGGCTTGCCCAGATAATCGAACAACAGGAAATGCAGCTGATGGATGTGGAAGGCGTGAAGTTCGGCAGAGCGGTTTTCTATGATCCAGTCTTCGACAGTTCCCTGCTTGGCAATTATGTTCGGGACGCCGGATTTGGGATTGAACATCTGTGGCGTCTGGCCGTCTACGGTGAGATAGAACTCGGTGGCACTCGTGGGATCGTTGGGATCTACGAGCTTTTCGGAGAAATACAATCTTCGCGTCCGCACTGGGGCGACACCTCCCAGCCATGGCAGTTGTGGCGGCGGAAGCGGTGAAGACGACGCCGGAAGTTGGGAGGAGGGCTCGACCGCATCTTTCGAAGCTACGATCATCGAAGTTACGACCGTGGCGATCGCACGGTTGGGATCGTTCTCTCCGCTTGGGCCGGTATCGACGGTCTTTGTCACCAGAAGTCCCGAGACGCCGGAGGGAGGCCCTTTCACAATGAACTCGACACGCGCACCGGGTGGAACTCCTAAATGCGATTGCCAATCGACGAAATCGCGCGCCAAGCCGCTTTGGTTGAGCGGCACGCCATCCATTGCCACCAGTCCGAGCGGTTGCGGCGTTTGGCCATATAGAAGTTGCAGGTTGAGGTAGGTGATTCCCGACGCATTCAATACGCGCCAGAGCTGCTGCTCCTCGGGTTTCATCTCGATCACGGCGGGACGATAATCCGGGTATGGCGCAGGAACAAAGTTGATCGAGAGGTCCTTGGCCGGCTTGCCGTATCCCGTACCGTTATTGGCCGCGTCCCCGTCGCGATCGATCAGCATCTTTGGGACAACGGGTTCCCATTTCGCGGGCGGAGCGTTCGGGTTGAGGAGGTCCTGATCGCGAATGATCAGGACTCGCTCCGGCAAGCCGGCGACCGCTTTATCCGCTCGCTC
>Ga0070765_100003058_pt1 | contig 10701 bp, 6 predicted proteins | sample HubBroMetageWFT5_FD_71516 | JGI IMG/M metagenome (GOLD analysis project Ga0070765, IMG submission 71516) | Warmed and freeze-thawed soil microbial communities from the Hubbard Brook experimental Forest, New Hampshire - Hubbard Brook CCASE Soil... | ecosystem: Environmental > Terrestrial > Soil... | reverse complement strand
CGGCACCAACTTCGTCGTGAACACCAAGTCCTACGCTCACTACGACACGACCAGCGTCTCCGGCAATGCCACTCTTACATCGAACAACGGCCCGGTCTGGGCCATGGACAGCCTGAGCGAGAGGTGGGTCGCCGCGGCATACGCCGTCACGCCCACGGACGGCGCCAACTACTCGGTCACGCTGACCATCACTGCCGGCAGCAGGTTCTCCGAGTTCGCCGACCCCAACACCGGCAACGTGCGCGTCGGCCAGGGCAAGGTCTTCGGCGTCCTGCAGTATGACATCCAGTCGTCCACCCCGCCGAGCGCGGCCAACGTCCCGGCGATTCAGGCTCCGAACACCGGCCTCGGCGCGGTGCTCGATCAGATCTTCGGCGCGGGCAACTACACCATTGTCGGCGGCGGCAACTACTACTTCCGCTACCTGAACGTGGCGGGCGTGGAGTACGACCAGTCCTCCTGCACCGGCACGCCGCACATCCCGGCGACCGCGAACACGCCGGCCTGCTGACAGAGGCCCAGGCAGCATAAGGCGACCGCGCCGCCCGGTGGGGTGCAGTACCGGGCGGCGCGCTCGTGTCTTACCCCGGCGCGGTGTCCCGCCGGGCGAGTGACGCGACTGCTTTCGTGTCATCCGGCCGCGAGGGCCGGGCCAGCACAGCACCGGGCACACGCCGTAACTCACGACGCTGCCGGATCTGACTGGCAGGCAAACGCCGGCGGCCGGGGCATTCCGCCCCGGCCGCCGGCCTTTCTAGGTGAGGGTCAGCCGAGCTTCCACAGGCCCTGGCCGTGCGTGGCCACCAGCAGGTAGCCCTGGTCCGGAGAGACGTTGAGGTCGACCGACGGAGCGGCCGGCTGCCCGGTGCCCACCCGGACCCAGTTGCCCGGCCCGCTGTACGACGTGGCGAAGATGCCCACGTCGGTGCTGACGACCAGCTTGCCGCGCCAGATGACCGAACTGTTGGCCGGTGCGTCCGGCAGGTTGCCGCTGACGTTGGTCCACGTCCTGCCACCGTTCAGGGTGACGAACACGTGGCCGGTGCCGGCGTTGGGAATCCAGTGCCGCGAGAAGCCACCGAAGGTGACCACCACGTGCGCCGAGTTCGCCGGGTCGATGGTGAACGAGGTGGGCACCCGGTTCGGCAGCACCTTAGCGGCGACGGTGTGCCAGGTTCCGCCGAAGTTGGTGTCGATGCCCGAGGTGAACGGCGCCGATCCGCCGGGGTTGCAGCCGTTCCCGCACCAGCCCGCGTAGGTCACCGGGCCGCTGTCGGCGATGGTGTTGATGGAGTTGCCGACGCCGGTGTCGTGCACGATCTTCCAGTCACACGCTGTCGCTGAGCAGTTGGTGTTCCAGCCCTTGCCCTGGTTGTCCCAGACGAACTCGCCGCCGGCCACCCAGTGGTTCAGGTTGTGGATGTCGGCGCTGAACGGCGCGACGAAGCGCGGGTTCGGGTCGCACGGGTTCGACTGGTAGATCGGGTTTGCGCAGGACGGCGAGATCGTGTTGTAGACCTCTACATGCCCGTTGGACCGGCCGCCGTTGGTGGTGGAGGCCATCGTCATATCGACGTACGAGTTGACCGCCCGGTTCCCGTTGTTGGGGTCCACGATGTTGTCGGTGCCGTCGCCGCCGAACGGCGAGACCATTTGCTTAGCGCCCGGCTTGAGCAGGCCGACGCCGTTGTCCTGCATGCCGCCCCAGATGTAGTCGCCCTTGCCGTTCGGGGCCCGGCCGATGGCGGAGTAGTAGTACTCGAGTGTGTGCAAGGTAGCGTTCAGGTCACGCCACTGCACCACGCCCACCTTGGCCAGCTGGTGCGCGTACACGCCGCCGTCGTCGGCGGTGTACAGGGTGCCACCGGAGATCGCCAGCGCGTGCTGGTCGGCGTGGACCGTGCCCGGGCAGGTGTTGAGCTGCGGGTCCACGTTCCAGCACGAGAACGGGAAGTTCCAGTACGGGCCGGTGGTGGTCCAGGTCTTGCCCGCGTTGTTGGTCTCGAAGACCTCTTCCAGGTCCACGAACACGTGGTTGTCATTGTTCGGGTCGACGATGATCGCCTCGTTGTACCAGGCCTGCTGACCGGGCGTACCGCCCGACATGCCCAGCGCGGAGCCGGAGTTGATGTATGTCTGCGCGTTCGCGAGGAGCTTCCACGGCCCCGCCAAACTGCCGCTCGGCGACTCGTACACGCCCTTCAGCGCGACCGTGGCGCTGGATTCGATCACCGCGTAAAGCCGCTTGCCGTCGGCGGAGTAGGCGAAGCTGGTCCGGCCGATGTCCGTCGCGCCCTTCAGCGCGCCGGTCGGCGTGACCTCGCTGAAGGTCTTGCCGCCGTTGACCGACTCGTAGAAGCCGTTGTACAGCAGGTCGGTCGGCAGCGTGCCGCCGCGCCAGCCGAGCGCCGCGATGACGACGTTCCCGCCGGTACCCGGCTGCACCTTCACGTCGGTAACGAAGGAGGTGCGATACGGAGAGTTCGTCGGGTTGGGATCCGGCTTGAGCACCGTCTTCCACGATGACGTCAGGTCAAGCGCGGGCCGCTTGAGCAGGCCGTAGCTCGTGGCGGCGTAGACGCTCCCGGCCCCGTCGAAGGTGATCGCGTAGACGAGCCGGTTCGGCAGCGAGTTGCCGACCAGTTGCCAGGACCGGCCGCCGTCCGCGGAGCGGTAGATGCCGTTGCCCGCGTAGGAGTCCTGGCTGGTGTTCGGCTCGCCGGTGCCGACCCAGATGGAGTGGTCGGCCGGGTCCACCGCCAGCGCCCCGATGGACAGGTTGTTCTGCTGGCCGAAGACTTGCGTCCAGTGCCTGCCGCGGTCGGCAGACTTCCAGACACCGCCGGCGGCCGCCCCCGCGTACAGGGCATTGCCGTCCACCGCGAGCGCGGTCATCCTGCCCGCCACCAGCCGCGCGCCGCCGCTGGAGTTGGACCAGGTCGGGTCGCGGTAGCCCAGGGCGTCGGAGTTGTAGGGCTGGTTGGTGACCTCCTGCCAGCGGCCGCCCGTCTGAGCGAGCTTGCCCGCAGCGGTGGTCGCCGCGGCGAACGCGGCCGGGCTGACCTTGATCCCGGGTGCGGTCCGGACCGCGGAGTACTGCTGGGCGGAGTTAAGGATGTCGTCGCCTTCGCCACCGGGATCGTCGCCGTTGGTGAGCGAGGAATGACCGCGCAGGGCGGGCAGCAGCCCAGCCGGACCTGGATGGCCGCCTGGCGAGGCGGAGACCGGCACCGAGCCGATCATGGTGATTAGGGTGATCGCCGAGCCTGCCGCAACAAGGTGCAGGCCCGCCCTCCATGTGAGGCGCATGCGACTCCTCAAGATTGCGGCGGCAGCCCACCTGCGCGGTCGCACGGAGGGCTGGTGCGTGCTCACGCGGCAGCGATCGGCGGATGGTCACGCGGCCGCTGTCCCCGCACGGGCACGCGGTGCCGCCGGTAACGGTGTGGGCAGGACTTTACGGCAGCTTTACCGTGATTGGCCAGACCCGGCCCGGTGCGTCACGATAAGAAGCAGTGCATGCCGGTCCGGCCCGCAACCGCCGGAGTGGCAGCGGCCGCATCGGCGCGGCGCGCTGTGCTACGCGGGTTCCGGGGATAGGACTGAGCACGCATAGCACGGATAACCCGCGGGGACACCAGCATCAGGGATACCGGCCAAGTCAGTGATTAACTACTTACCGTGATGGAACTTGATACCAGGGGGCAGCCCGGGGTGCGGGCATCACGCCCGCGCCGGGCGGTCCCGGCGCACCGGCCGGCTGCCCGCCGGGCAACCCGGCCGCGAGTGGCCGGGCCGCTGACGGCCGGGCTCGCGATGACCGGGCTGGCCGCCGGGCTGGCCCTGGCACCGGCGCTGCCGGCGGGCGCCACGGCACGTGGGCGGGAGACGATCGGCGGCCCGCAACTGGCCGGCCACGGGGTGATCGTCAACTACCCCTCCGCCACGGCCAAGCCGCTGCCCAAGGTGAAGGCCTCCGCGTACGTCGTCGCTGACGCCGGCACCGGCCAGGTGCTCGCCGCCAAGGACCCGCACGGCTGGTACCTGCCCGCCAGCACCCTCAAGGTGCTGACCACGATCACCTTGATGCCGGTGCTGAACCCGAACGCGACCGTGGTGACCACGCGCCGTGCCGCCAACGTCGAGCCCAGCAAGGTGGGACTCATCGCCGGCCACAGCTACCGGATATCCGACCTGTTCAAGGCCATGCTGCTGATCTCCGCGAACGACGCCGCCATGTCCGTGGCCCAGGCGACCGGTTCGGTCAGCAAGGGCGTCGCGATGATGAACGCGGAAGCACACCACCTGCAGGCCGACGACACCGTGGCCCGGCGGCCGAACGGCCTCAACGGCCCCGGCCAGCACGTGTCCGCCTACGACGAGGCGCTGTTCGCCCGGCAAGCGCTGGCCATCCCGCAGTTCATGCAGGACGAGCAGTTGCGGACCATGCGCTTCCCGCTCAAGCCGGGTAAGAAGCCGGTCACCCTGTGGAACCAGAACACCATGCTGGAGACCTACCGCGGCGATCTGGGCGGGAAGATCGGCTGGACCACGGCGTCCAAGACCACGTTCATCGGCTGGGCCCGGCGCGGCGGCCACACGCTGGTGGTCACGATCCTGCACTGCAAGCCGCTGTACGAGCTGACCTACGCCGCCCGCCTGCTGGACTGGGGCTTCGACGAGGACGGAAAGGTCAGGCCGGTCGGGGTCCTGGTGCCGCCGCTGCCCGCGCACACCGTGGCGCACCCCGCTGCCCGCCCCGCCAAGCCGCGCGCGCTCCCGCCGCCGGCCAAGCTCTCCCTGCCGGGGTTCCCGATGCTGGCCGGTCTCGGCACGCTGATGCTCGCCAGCGTGGCCGGGGTGACGGTGCTCGTGATCACCCGCCGCGGGCGCCGGGCAGGAAGCCCACCCGCTGGCTGACCTGAGTCATGGTCTCGCGGGCGACCGGCCGGGCCCGGGCGGCGCCGTGCGCCAGCATCCGGTCGAGCTCGGCCTCATTGGCCAGCAGCTTTTCCGTCCGCTCCCGGATCGGTGCCAGCGCACCGGCCACCACATCGGCCAGATCCTTCTTGAACGCCCCGTAGCCGGACCCGGCGTAACGCGATTCGAGCGCGCCGATGGTCTCTCCGGACAGGGCGGAGTAGATCCGGAGCAGGTTGGTGACTCCCGGCTTCTGCTCGTCATCCGCGCGTACCTCGCCACCGGCATCGGTGACCGCTCGCGCGATCTTGCGGCGGATCGCGTCCGGCTCGTCGAGGATGTCGATGATCCCCTGCGGTGACGAGGACGACTTGCTCATCTTGGCGGTGGGATCCTGCAGGTCGGTGATCTTCGCGACGCCGCCGAGGATGTAGGCCGCGGGCACGGTGAACGTGGTCCCGTACCGGTGGTTGAACCGGGCGGCCAGGTCCCTGGACAGTTCCAGGTGCTGCCGCTGGTCCTCCCCGACCGGCACCTGCTCGGTCTGGTAGAGCAGGATGTCGGCGGCCTGCAGTACCGGGTAGCTGAACAGCCCGAGGCTCGCCTGCCCGGTGCCGCCCTTGGCGGCCTTGTCCTTGAACTGCGTCATCCGGCTCAGCTCGCCGAATCCGGTCATGCAGCCGAGCGTCCAGGCCAGTTCGGTGTGCTCGGCCACGTGGCTCTGCACGAACACCGTGCACCGCTCCGGGTCAAGCCCGGCGGCGAACAACTGGGCCGCGGCGACCCTGGTCCGCTGCCGCAGGCCGGCCGGATCCTGCGGCACGGTGATGGCATGCAGGTCCACCACGCAGTAGAACGCGTCGTGGGACTCCTGCAGGGCCACCCACTGGCGCACCGCACCCAGGTAGTTGCCCAGATGGAAGGAGTCGGCGGTCGGCTGGATGCCGGAGAACGCTCGTGGGGCTGGCATGCCCCGCAGTCTATTGGCCGCTACCGCTAGCCCGTGCGGGCGTCCGGAACCGGGATCAGGGCTGGCCTGGTTACCAGGTCGAGGACGTCCTCGGGCGACTTGACCGAGGGCAGCAGGCCGAAGGCATCGGCGACCGCCAGCGCCCCGGACCTGTTCCGCACGCCCAGCTTGCGGAACAGGCGGGTCTGCACGTTCTCGACGGTCTTCGGCGCGATGCCGAGAGCCCGCGCGGTCTGCCGGATGGAATGGCCCTGGGCCACGGAGGACAAGATGTCGCTCTCCCTGGAGGTGAGCTCGGGCAGCCCGGCCGGCCCGGTCGCGTGCTCGTCCCACCTCACCCGGGCGGCCCCGAGCAGCGGGCGCATCGGCTTGGAATCCACCACCAGGTATCCCTGGCTCACCATCCGCAGCACGGCCAGGAAGTGATCGTCGATCCGGTCCGCCGCGACGAGCGCACTGGCACCGGTCGCCAGCGCGCCGGCGAGTTCCGGCGAGTCGAACGGCTTGCTGTGCACCAGGATGGCCGGAATGCCGAGATCGGTGACCAGGTCCCAGTCCGGCGTCTCTGGATCCACCAGCACGGCCACCAGCGGTCCCCGGTGCCAGCGCGCCCAATGCGCATCGGCCGCGGGGCCGGGCCCGCGCATCAGCACGAAAGGCTGCCGGCTGGACAGTAGGGCCGCTACCACACGGTCGAGGGCCCGCCCGTGCGGGCCGCACACCACCGACAGCACGCCGGCCTCGCCCTCAGGCTCCGGCCTGCGCGGGGCGGCCGGGGTCTCCCTGTCCAGCATGCCCAGCGACGCGGCCCGAGCCACGGCGTGCGCGCCGCTGCTCACGTCGAGCTTGGCGTAGACGCGGCGCTTGAGGTTCTCCACCCGCTGGGCGCTGATGCCAAGCAGCGCGGCGATCTCCGGGACGATGTGGCCGGATCCGGTCAGCACGACGATCTCAAGCTCCCGGTCCGTCAGGCCCTGGCGGCCGGGGCTGCGCTGGCCCTCCCTGGCATGCCTGGCCCGTCTGCGGCGCACCTGGGCGAGCACGGCGGCCAGCCCGTGCGACTCGGGGACCAGGGAGGACACGCCCGCCCGGCAGGCCGCGGCCAAGTCCTCCTCGGACGCTTCCCTGTACACCACGATGACGTTCAGTTCGGGGAAGCGCCGCACCAGCGCGCCGACCCGGCCGGCCATCTCGCCGACCTGGACGCCCGCGTCCAGGATCACCACGTCAGGGCTGCTCAGCTGGCAGAGGCCGGGAACCTCACCCGCCTCCGCCACCCGGCCGACCACGGTCACGTCGGGACGGATCGCGAGACAAGCGGCGAGGGTGTCGCGGAGAAGCCGCTGCGGAGACTGCACGGCGACCCGGACTGAGACGCGCGCGGCAAGCATACTCATCGCTGACAGGGTTTCCGTTTTCTCCGCTCCCAGCGGATTCATGCCATTCCGGAGTGTAGCGTGGGGCGCCTGTGGAGCGCTGGTAAATCGGCGCTCAGCCCAGCCAATCGTAAAATGCCCAGGTCAGCAGGCCAATGTTCGCAAGATCGAACATGTGCGCGCATGCCGTACCCGCGGGTAAGGCGAGTGCCCCGGCTACCGGCGGCCGGCGTCCGCTCCGGAGCGCACCGGCACGATGTCGGCCACCGCGCCAGCGATCGACTCGGCGTCCGCGTCGCTCCCGGCCTCTTCGGAGGCGCGCTGCGCCGCCACCTCCGCCCGGTAGTGCTCGATCTCCCTGGCCGTCTGGCCGGAGTCCCAGCGCAGCGCTCCGGCGACCAACCCGGCGGCCTCCGCCACGGCCTCCAGCCCGCGGTCAGGTGTTTCCATGGCGATGTGCGTGCGCCGGGCGAGCACGTCGTCAAGATGCCTGGCGCCTTCGTGAGAGGCGGCGTAGTAGATCTCGGCGCGCAGGTAGTCGTCCGCGCCAGCCAGTGGCCTGGCGAGCGAGGGATCGGCCTCGATGAGGGCGAGCACCTCCCGGGCCAGCGACCCGTACCGGCGCAGCAGGTGCTCGATCCTGGCCACGTGCAGGCCCGAGGAGGTGGCCAGCCGCCGCCGGGCGTTCCACAGCGCGAGGTAGCCGTCCGCGCCCGCCAGCGGCACCCGGTCCGTGCACGACGGCGGTGTGCGCCAGTCCAGCCCGTGCACCACCGCGTCCACCGCGTCCCTGGCCATCAGCCGGTAGGTGGTGTACTTCCCGCCGGCGACCAGCACAAGACCGGGGACCGGGTTGGCGACCACGTGCTCCCGCGACAGCTGGGAGGTGAGATCGGACTCGCCGGACAGTAGCGGCCGCAGGCCCGCGTACACCGCGGTGACGTCGTCGCGGGTCAGCGGCGTGGCGAGCACCCGGTTCGCCTGGCCGAGCAGATAGTCGATGTCGGCGCGGCTGGCCACCGGACGCGCCTTGCTGCCGGACCACTCGGTGTCGGTCGTGCCGATGATCCAGTGCCGTTCCCACGGGATGATGAACAGCACGCTGAACGGGGTCTTCAGTATGATCCCCGCGTTGGAATGGATCCGGTCCTTGGGCACCACCAGGTGGACGCCCTTGGAGACCCGAAGGTTGATGGTGCCACGGCCGCCGACCATGGCCTGGATCTCGTCGGTCCACACTCCGGTCGCGTTGACCACCTGCTGCGCCCGGATGTGCAACTCCGCGCCGGACTCCAGGTCTACCGCCCGGACCCCGGCCACCCGCGCGCCCTCCCGCAGGAACCCGGTCACCTGGACCCGGGAGGCTACCTGCGCGCCGTAGTGGGCCGCGGTGCGGACCAGGGTGAGCACGTACCTCGCGTCGTCCACCTGGCCGTCCCAGAAGGCGATCGCGCCGGTGATCGCGGACCGCTTGAGCCCGGGGACCAGCCGCAGCGCCCCCCGGCGGGAAAGCTGGCGGTGCCCGGGCAGCCCCCTGGCCAGGCCGAGCGAGTAGCCGAGCGCGTCGTAGGTGCCGATACCGGCGCCGACGTAGGCCCGCTCCCAGACGTGATGGGTCAGCGGGAAGAGAAAGGGCACCGGGTGGACCAGGTGCGGCGCGATCACCCCGAGCAACAGCGAGCGCTCGGTGAGCGCCTCGCGGACCAGGCCGATGTTGAGCTGTTCCAGGTAGCGCAGGCCACCGTGGATGAGCTTGCTGGAGCGGGAGGAGGTGCCGGCGGCGAAGTCCCTGGCCTCGACCAGGCCTACCGAGAGCCCGCGGGTGGCGGCGTCCAGCGCCACGCCCGCGCCCACCACGCCGCCCCCGACGACCAGCACCTGATGCTCGGTGCCGGCCAGCGCTGCGAGCGCCGCGGACCGCGTCCCCGCGCTGAGCCTGACCGCACCGGCCGCTTCGGCCATCACATGCGGAACGCTAGCATCCGCAAGCGGGTGAGCATTCCGCTGGTCAGCGCCGAGGCGGCGCACTCGGGGTGACCACCACTTCGACCCGCTGGAACTCCTTGAGGTCGGAATAGCCGGAGATGGCCATGGTCCGGCGGAGCGCGCCGACGAGGTTCAGCGAGCCGTCGGCGACCGCCGACGGGCCGCACAGAATCTGCTCGAGCGTGCCCACCGTGCCGACCTTCACCCGGGCGCCGCGCGGCAGGTCCGGGTGATGCGCCTCGCTCCCCCAGTGGTAGCCGCGGCCGGGGGCCTGCTCGGCGCGCGCGAACGGGGATCCGACCATCACCGCATCCGCGCCGCAGGCCAGCGCCTTGGCGATGTCTCCACTGCGGGTCATCCCACCGTCCGCGAGGACGTGCACGTATCGCCCGCCGGATTCGTCCAGGTAGTCCCGGCGCGCCGCGGCCACGTCGGCGATCGCGGTGGCCATCGGCACCGCCACCCCGAGTACCGCCGCGGTGGTGTGGCCGCTGCCGCCCCCGAAGCCGGCCAGCACCCCGGCCGCGCCGGTGCGCATCAGGTGCAGCGCGGCGGTGTAGGTCGCGCAGCCGCCGACGATCACGGGTATGTCCAGCTCGTAGATGAACTGCTTGAGGTTCAGCGGCTCGGCCTGGCCGGATACGTGCTCGGCGGACACGGTGGTGCCGCGGATCACGAAGATGTCCGCGCCGGCGTCCAGGACGGTCTTGTAGTAGCGCACGGTGCGCTGCGGCGACAACCGGGCGGCCGCGGTGACCCCGGCAGCACGGATCTCCGCGATCCGGCGGCCGATCAGGTCCTCCTTGATCGGCGTGGTGTAGATCTCCTGAAGCCTGCGAGTGGCTTCCACGTCGTCCAGGCTGGCCACCTCGGCGAGGACCGGCTCCGGATCGTCGTAACGTGTCCAAAGCCCTTCGACGTCTAGGACGGCGAGGCCGCCGAGCCGGCCGATCGCCACCGCCGTGGCCGGCGAGACCACGCTGTCCATCGGGCTGACCACCAGCGGCAGGTCGAACCGGTAGGCGTCGATCTGCCAGGCGGTGGACACCTCCTCGGGATCTCTGGTGCGCCGGGACGGCACGATCCCGATCTCGTCAAGGGAGTAGGCCCGGCGGCCGCTCTTCCCCCGGCCGATCTCGACGGTCACATCTGCCTCCCTCGCGGGCGCCTCATCCAAGCCGCCCGCGGTAGTTCGGCGCGTCGGCGGTCATCTGGATGTCGTGCGGGTGGCTCTCGGTCAGGCCAGCGGCGGTCACCTGGATGAACCGCGCCTCCTGCAGTTCGGCGATGGTCCGTGCGCCGCAGTAGCCCATAGCCGCGCGCAGCCCGCCGATGAGCTGACCGGCCACCGCCGCCAGCGGCCCGGCGAACGGCACCTGGCCCTCGACCCCCTGCGGCACCAGCTTGTCCTCGCGGAGCACGTCGTCCTGGAAGTACCTGTCCTTGGAA